>WNFD01003827.1_pt1 | contig 37691 bp, 34 predicted proteins | sample 5400491 | NCBI WGS metagenome assembly WNFD01 (sample SAMN13153343, study PRJNA577476) | soil metagenome | isolation source: 120 cm saprolite under Douglas fir tree site 2 hole 2 replicate 2 | place: USA:California | collected 2015-04-18 | reverse complement strand
GCGTTCAGGCCTTCGCCGGCTCCCAGATGGTCTTGTTGAGAAGGGTGATGAGTTGACTGATCTTGCCGTCCTTGAGGACGAAGTAGTTGGTCAAGATCAGCGGATCTGGCAGGTTTGTCTTGTCGAAGTCGCCTTCATATTTGGCGTGGACAATGATGCCGCTGGGATGCTCCCAAGCCTTTTGAACCTCCAAGGTCACGTTGTCGCCGAAGATTTCCTTGGCCGCCCAAGCGCGGATGGCATCGTGCCCGAGGAACTCGCGTTGGGCGTCGTTTAGTATCGCGTCCGGCGCGAAGGTCTCCAGAAACGCTTGCGGATCGGCCTGGTTGTGAGCCGCGACGTGATCGGCGATCACTTGCGGCAGATTATTCGTGATATCTTTCATGATAGACCTCCTTACTGGCGTTTCAGGAGGTCTATCGCATTGCCCTGACAGTTCCTGTCAGGAGTCTGCTGTCCAAGCGGGGCTTACCCGGAGCGGGCGAAGGGGCTCGGGCCTAGTCTCCAACCTTGGTAGAAGGAAATGGCGCACCTGACACGATTAGAACGTGTGGCGCATTTGCGGAGGGCAACGGTCGATCTACGCTGCCAGTCGAGGAATGGCCCGTTCGACCAATCGCAAGAATCGGGGTGTTGCGCTCCCGCGATTTGAACCTAGTAAAATCGTGGCCCGACCAGGCCGGAAATTGCACGCCGCTCTACGAGTAAGTCGCCGAACGCGCGCTCCCGTTTGATTTTGCGCGATATTGTCTGCTTGCCGCCGACATCGGAGGTCATGGCCTTCCAACATCTGCGCTGCGCGCGTAAAAGCTGATCTGGCTCAGTCCCTTACGTCTTGCATCATGCGGATGATTGAAGAAGGTAACGCAAGCTGGTCGGGTGTGGGGAACGGCGGTAGCGCTCCCCCGCTACCACGCGTGACCTTTGTCCAGACCGGACACATAGGTAACAGATCGTACCTAAGACATGGGTGACAACCTCGTGCCGAACGGGTTGTCGAGGGGTTGCAGGTTTTCTGCTCGAGGTCGAAGTATCCCAAATCATAATGCATGAAGCTTGCGAGCCAAATGCCGTCGTCGACTTCCTTGATGCCGAGCCTTTGACCGGCCAGGACGGTTGAGATGTTGATCTTCTTGCGATGCAGGCAGAGCCGTCCGCAAGCGGTGACGAGAACGTCGCGGTCGTGGAAGGGATAAGTCAGCTCGGGCAGACCATCGTAGCGACGTGGTGAGGCCGTGTAGAGCTCCGCGGGACATTTCATGTCGAGGGCCTCGTGCGGCCGTTCGGCATTGAACTCTCGCACGGGGAGCGGCATGCTCGATTTCTATTTTACGTATCGTGGAGTGTCTGCTCGACGATCAAGCCACCGAAGCTGTGCGCCACGAACGCGATCTCGCTGCTCTTTAGCCGTTCCTCGCTGAGCAGAAGAGGAAGTATGTTGTTAGCGCGGTCGCCCAGGGCCATGGCATGTCCGCGCCATAACGTGGGCGCCCGACTCGTGATCAACGCGCCAAACGCTCAAATTCGGAATGTCAGTTGCGAGCCAGCGTGGCCAGCGTACGCAAATTCCAACATCGCTTCTATCTGTTTTGAACGGCGCGTTGGCTTTCGTCGACCGACCTGACCAAACCCGTCCGCCGTCTCGACGCAGTCCGCATCCTCGCGTTGCTCGTGCGCTCCAGCGTAAAATCCTACGCCTTGATGAGGTCTTCCAAGCCGTATTTCTTGATCATTTCAGGAGTGGTTGCCCATTGCTTTCCGGGCATCAGTTGAATGAAGCCGCCAAAGACGTTCGCAAAGGCGCGTTTACCTGCGGCCTCATCAACTTCGCTGCCTCATCCGCCGTTAGGTATGGCTTCACATCCGCCAGGAATGCCGGACGTCCAAGCTTTTCGAACATGCGTGCTCGGCAAGCTGCCGGGTGTGTGTACCGAAAACCTCATTCGAGTTTGATGACGTGATGGAATCGCCTAAGCCGGCGGAATGATCAGGCTGCTCTGCTTCGCTCTGGCCGTCCTGGCCTCGCCTTTCAAGTCGAAGTTGCTGCTTGAAGCGGAGAATGCGGCGCTCCGACATCAGCCGGTCCGAAAATCGGCGTGGCGTCTGAACTTTCGCGTATCTTTGCAGATCGATCCGGATCGGCGAGGGCTCGCCCCGCCTTTCTGGAGTCGCGGAGCAACAACACTGGAGCGAAGGGCAGGCGCCCTCGATGGTGATCGTCCGCGGTCCTGCTACTGCGCCTGCAGAAACCGTTCACCCATCATGAGGGTACCGTCAGTGTAGCCGGTTCCCAGTTGACGCGCGGTCTCGGTGTCCGCGTGCGATGCGATCCAGGCCGTCAGCAGCATTCGTCGCAGCATGACGAAGACCGGCAGCATCGCCTCGTCCTCTTTCGACAACGATGCGACCGTTCGATATCCGTCCAGCCAGGCGGCCTGCAGCTCAGCCACGATCGGCTGATGCTCCATGAAACTCACGGCCGCAGCGAAATCGTAGAAGAACCAGGAAAAACCGCAGTCGTCGAAGTCGATGATGCCGAGCCTTTCGCCGTCAACGAGCAGATTGGCCAGGCGCAGGTCGGCGTGGACAAGGCCGAACCGATCGCCGTCCTGGCCATACGCGCCGATGCGCTGCGCGATCGTGTCGGCGACCCTCTGCAGGAGTTGTCTGCCGGCATTCGCAAGGCCTGCTCCTGCGCGCCAGTCACCCCAGAGCGGTCGTGCGCCCAGCATGGCGTCGAAGTCCCAGACCTTGCGCTGAAAGGCAGATGGTCTTTTCCATGAGCGGCTGTGCTGGTGAAGCCGCGCGGTCAGACCGCCAAGTTTTTCGAACCACGCGGGCAGCGCGGCCGATGGGTCCGGCTCTTGCCCGCTCATATGATCGAAAGCCACCACCTGCCGCATCGATTCGCAAAGAAGCAGCGGGCAGAGCAGCAAGCCGTCGCGGTCAGGACGCGGTTCTGGCGTTACGATCACAGGATCTGCGATCAGTTCGGAAATCCACGCAAGCTCGGAGAGAATCTCCGCCGGCGAGTGATAGCCGATACGATGCACGCGCAGGACGAGCCTCTGACCGGACATCGGATCATGTGCGAGAAAGGTGGTGTTTTCGGAATGGCTGAGGAATGCGAGCGTCGCCTGCGCGGACATTCCCCAGCGAGGGAGAATGGCCTCCAGTTCGGCTCGCATGGTCTCCAGAATGGCAGCGGTCATCATCACCGGACGAGCGGTTCCAATGCTGGTATTCCGTTCAAGTCGGATCAGGCTGATCATAAGCCGTCGGCGCCGAACTGCTGTTCTGGCTGTCCACCATTTCGTGTGCTGCACACTGGAAGGGCGTGCTGCCTCGCAGTTGAGCGGCGCATTCCGAACGGCTCCGACCTCGATGAGGCGAGAGCCGATCGTCGGGAGCGTCAGCAACGTAATCGTGGAGCAGCAGGATTCAGGCGGTCGTGCGGTTTGGTCTACGCTTTGCAGGTTGCCCGAGACGATGGAAACGGCTGAGCGCCCTCGCGGCCTTACGAGCAGTTTCAGCGTTGGCGAAATGATCGAGGGATACCAAATGATCAACCGCAGAGATTTGATGTTGGGTGGGCTTGCCGGCGCCGCAGCGTTTGGCTTCGGGAGGGTCAATCCCGACTTTCTCGTGAACTCCGCTTTCGCAGCCGAAGGCAAGACACTGCGCTTTCTTGGCGCGGAAGCGCTCACGGGCAATTGGGACCCGACCACGCACACCAATCTCGGCCAGCTGATCGTTGAAGGATTCGTCTTCGGTTATTTGACGCGGGCGCCGATGAAGCCGGAGAAGCCGGACGAACTGGTGTTCGAGCTGGCTGAATCGATGAAGCCGATCGACACCTACACAATGGAAGTCAAGCTGCGGCAAGGCGTCAAGTTTCACGACGGCTCGCCCTTCACGGCCACGGACGTCAAGGCCACCTACGAATATGGCTGCCAGCCCGATCGCCCGGCGCAATGGTATCCGGGCCTCGTCACGGTCGACGTTGTGGATGACTTCACCTGCCGTATCAACACCAAGGCGCAGGGCTATCCGGCAGCGCTCTACTATTATCTCTCGTCGTTCCTCCCGATCCTGTCGGCCAAGGACGTTGCCAACAAGGCGCATTTGTCGGCGCGCATGAACGGCACCGGCCCCTACAAATATGTCGAGCAGAAGGGCGATACGACCATCCTGACGGCGAACACGGGCTTCTTCCTCGGCGCGCCCAAGATCCCGGGCGTCGAGTATCATTTCGTCGGCGACACCACCACGCGAACGCTCTCGCTTCTGAACGGCGAGGCGGACATCATCGAGCGGCTCGAACAGGAACAGGTCGAGACCATCGCAAAGGACGCGCGTTTCAACATCCACAAGGCGGTCTCGGTCGAGAACAAGTATCTGTTCTTCCGCTGCTCGAAGAAGCCGTTTGATGACCCGCGCATGCGCCTGGCGGCATGTCACTCGATCGACCGCAAGCAGGTCCTCGACATCCTCGGCGTTTCCGGAACCTATTCCAAGGCGCACATTTCGCCGGTGAAGTTCGGCTACACCGAAGTGGCCGATTATCCGGAGTTCGATCCCGACAAGGCGCAGAAGCTGCTCGCGGAGGCCGGCTTCCCGAAAGGCGCAGGTTTGCCCGAATTGACCTATTACACCTCGGTCGGCTTCTACCCCAAGACGAAGGAATATGCCGAGCTGATCACGGGCATGCTTCAGGAGCAGGGGTTCAAGGTCAATCTCCAGACTCTCGAAGTCGCGGCCTGGGGCAACCTGCTTTACGACAAGCCCGGCGGCGGCGAGGGCAACATGATCGATTGCGGCTGGTGCACCGGATCGCCCGAACCCGATCTGGTGCTGCGTACGCATTTCCACTCCTCGTCCAAGCGCATCACCGGGATCGTCGACAAGGAGATCGATGCGGTGCTCGACAAGGAGCGCAACGCCACCAGCATCGAGGAGCGCAAGAAGATCATTCAGACCGAGACGCTTCCGACCATCGCCAAGAAGGCGCCGGCGCTCGCGCTGTTCACGTCGGTCTTCATTCATGCCTACAGCAAGAAGCTCGACGGCCTCTACATCTATCCGAATGGGATGCAGGATATGACCAAGGCCACACTGGCCTGACGATGGCTCCGGCAGGTCGGCTCTCGCGCCCCGGCCTGCCGGACGCCCTGTTACATGAAACGCAAGGTAGCTTGTCTCGATGTTGATCCTGGAATTCCTGGTCAAGCGGATCGCGCAGGGCATGCTGATCGTTTTTATCACCTCGCTGATCATCTTTACATTGCTGCGCGTGGTTCCCGGCGATCCGGTACGTCTGATTGTCGGCGGCATGGCGCCGCCCGACGTCGTCGAGAGGGTGGCGACCAAGATGGGGCTGCGCGATCCGATCATCGTGCAGTATGGCCGCTATATGCGGGGCCTGCTGCAAGGCGATCTCGGGCAATCCTATCTGCGGCCGCGCAGCGGCATGATCGCGACCGGCGGACAGTATGTCGATCCGACCAAGTCGGACATGGCGCCCGTGATCGAGCTCATTCTCGAGAGGCTGCCGTTCACGCTGCAATTGGGCGGCATGGCGCTGTTGTTCGCGCTGTTGATCTCGTTCCCGATCGGGGTCGGCGGCGGATTGCATCAGCACGGCTGGCAGAACGCGCTGGCCTTCGGCGTGCAGTCGCTGTTCGTGTCGATCCCAAACTTCTGGCTGGCGATCGTGCTGATCCTGTTCCTGTCGGTCAAACTGAAACTATTACCGGCGCTCGGCTACCAGGGGTTTTCTTATGTGCTGCTGCCGGCCTTGGTGCTGGCCGTCGAAATCGCCCCGTTCATCATTCGCACATTGACGACCTCGCTGGGCGAGGTGATGCAGGCGACCTTCATCGATGAGGCTCGGGTCCGCGGATTGTCAAGGCGCCGCATCGTTTATTCGCACGCGCTGCGCAACGCGGCGGTGCCGCTGGTCAACCTGCTCGGCATCCAATTGTCCACCCTGATTGGCGGCGTGCTCGTGATCGAATATATCTTCGACTACCCCGGCCTTGGAAACCTGACGGTCGTCTCAGTCGTCGGACGCGATTTCCCAGTGATTGAGGGCATCGCGATCACGACCAGCGCCGTGTTCGTATTCATCAATATCATCGTGGATCTGGTCGCCTATCTCATCGATCCTCGCGTGGAGATCTGATCGTGGCGGTCACCACAATTGTCGGCGCCGAGCCGGAGCGGACGACGGTGCGGATACGTTCGGTCAACCGGCGAATCCTGCTTGATGCCTGGCGGATGCCGAGCTTTCGGATCGGCTTCTTCATCTTTGTTGCGCTTCTATTGGTCTCGGCGATCTATCCGGAGGTCTCCTCCATCAGCGCCACCAAGATGATCGTGAAGGACAAGTTCCTTCCGCCGGTGTTTCTCGGCGACAAATGGTCCTGGGACCATCCACTCGGCACGGATCAGCTCGGCCGGGACATGCTGATGCGGTGTCTCATCGGCCTGCAATATTCGCTGCTGGTGGGCATTGTCACGGTGGTTCTCATCTTCGTCATCGGCTGCGGCCTCGGGCTGTTCGCGGGCTTCAAGGGCAAATGGTGGGATACTGTCATCATGCGCATCACCGACGCCCAGCTGTCGATCCCGATGATCATTCTGGCGATCACCATCCTCGGCGTTTCGCGGCCGACCGTTCCGACCATCGTCATCGTCCTGGCGCTGTCCGGCTGGCCGCTTTATGCGCGCGTCGCCCGAAGTGCTGCGGTCGCCGAGCGCGGCAAGGAATATGTCCGGGGCTTGCGCGTCCTCGGGGCGGGGGACTGGCGCATTCTGCTGCTGTTCGCCGCGCCGAACATTCTTCCGCCGATCGCCTTTGTCGCGGTGCTCGATGTGGCGCGCATGATGATCTTCGAGTCGATCCTCGGCTTCCTCGGGCTCGGGATCCAGCCACCGACCCCGAGCTTTGGCAGCATCATCGCCGATTCCCGCAAATACCTGATCAACGCCTGGTGGATCGCCACGACGCCCGGAATCTTCCTCGCGATTGCGCTCACCTCGATCAATCTGATGGGCTCCTCGCTCGAGAAGGCGCGCAACCGGATCTATGGAGGTCTCTGACATGGATCTGTCGCTCATTCTCGAAGTCAACGACCTGACCGTGGGCGCGGTGACGCCAGGATCGCCGCCGATCCTCGATCGCATCAGCTTTCGGCTGAACACGTCGGAGATCTTCGGAATTTATGGCGAAAGCGGCGCCGGCAAGACCGTTCTCAGCCGCGCGCTGGCGAACTGGCTGCCGGACAGCCTGCGCTATCGTGCCGGCCGGGTCGCCTTTGCCGGGCATGACATTCTCAAGCCGGGGGTCCAGGACGTCTGCACCGGGCGCGATATTGCCTATATCGGCTCGAAGCCGCAGAGCTCGCTCGATCCGACCGTGCCGGTCGGAGCCCAGATCGCCGAAAAGCTTCACAGCGTCAGGCCGGAATGGAATCCGCGCGAATGCCGTGACCGCGTCATGCAGCTGCTAGGCGAGGTGCGCATCCCGTCTCCCAAGGAACGCTATTGGGACTATCCGTCGAAATTCTCCGGCGGCATGATGCAGCGGGCGATGATCGTCGACGCGATTTGCGCGGAGCCTGCGGTCCTGATCGCCGACAACATCACCCAGCCGCTGGACGTCACCATCGCAGCCCAGATCGTGGAGCTGCTGCACGATCTGTGCCTGCGTCACAAGACGGCGACGATCTATCTGTCAGCTTCGCTGCCGACTCTTGGACAGTTCGGCGCCCAGACGGCGATCCTGCACCAGGGGCGGTTCGTCGAGCAGCAGGAATTTGCCGAGCTGATGGCCGCGCCGAAGGCGGACTATACGAGCAAGGCGATTGCCAGCGTTCCGCGCATGTGGTCGACGGCGGAAGGGCCGCTCGCCAGGCGTCAGGCCCAGGGCGAGGTCCCGCTGATGAAGGTGCAGAACGTCTACAGGACATACCGCGCCCGCAAGCGCGGCACCTTCAATACCTATAGCAACATCCAAGCGGTGCGCGGCGTGACGCTGGATATCATGCCGCGGGAGAATTTCGGCATCGTCGGCGAATCCGGCTGCGGGAAATCGACACTGACCCGTCTGCTGGCCTGGCTGGAGGTGCCTGATAACGGCAGCATCGTGCTCAACGGAACGTCGCTCGGCGACCTGTCGTCGCAGGAGCTGATCCGGAAGCGAAACGAGTTCCAGCTTCTGCTGCAGGATCCCTACAATGCGCTGCCGCCGCGAACCACCGTCGGCCGCATGATCGAAGAGAGTCTGTTGATTCGCGGCAGCATCCCGCGGGCGGAGTTGCGCCGCCGTGTGACCGCGGCGATGGCGGAGGTGGGTCTTTCGGCCGAGCTCTACGACCAGTTGCCCAACGCGCTCTCGACCGGCGAACGCCAACGGATCTCGATTGCGCGGGCGCTCATTCTCGATCCCAAGCTTCTCATTCTCGATGAGACATTGTCCGCGCTTGACCAGCGCGAGCAGGCAAGGCTGATCGAGCTGTTCTCCAGGCTGCAGGACAAGAACGACCTGACTTACGTCTTCATTTCGCATGATCTCGCGATGGTGCGGAAGGTCTGCACGCGGATCGCGGTGATGTATCTCGGCGAAATGGTCGAGATCGCCGATAACAGCGACTTGTTCTTCGACCCGCAGCATCCCTATACGAAGGCGCTGTTGTCGGCGGCCCCGACGTTGGAGGACAAGCCGTTCAACCCTTCGGATTTCCTGTTGGAAGGCGAGCCGCCCAGTCCAATCGATATTCCAGAAGGCTGCAGCTTCGCCTCGCGCTGTCCGAAGGCGTTCGGGCGTTGCCGTGTCGAGACCCCGAAGCTGCTCGAACATTCGTCCGGACGATTCGCCGCCTGTCACCTGCTCGATCGCGGCGAGGCCAAGGCCGCCGCGTAAGTGCATTTCAGCGGCGCGGCTGAAACGGCCAGTCCATCGTCACCGATCGCAAATCTTCCAGAACCTTCGTCACCTGCAACACGCCGAGGTCATCGAAGCGGTGACCGATGACCTGAACACCGATCGGCAAATGCCGATTGTCGAACGCCATGCAGACCGTGGAGGCGGGCTGGCCGGTCTGATTGAACATCGCGGTGAACAGCGTGTGCTCGAGCGGCTTTTGGCGGGAGACGCCGGGCTCTTCGGCGGGAAAGTTGACCACTGGCAGCGTCGGCGCGATGACGTAGTCCCAGTCCTTGAAGGCGGCAAGCAGAGCTGCCTTCGTCTTGCCGATCTGGCCAAGCGATCGATAGAGATTGGCGCCGGAATGCCGCGCCCCGCCAAGGCACCACCCGCGTACATAGGGATTGATGTCACGCGCGCCGTCCGTGTGCGGTGGCAGCGAACTATATTCGAGATAGCCCCGCACCTGGAGAAACAGGTCGATCGGCGCATAGGCGTCGTCATTGAGCGGCGATGTGAACGGCGCGACCATCGCGCCGGCGCCGGCGAGCAGTTGTCCGGCCGATTCGACGGCCTTGCGCACCGCGTCTTCCGGCTTGGCGCCGAAGCCCATATCGGTCAGCATCCCGATCTTCAGTCCCTTGATGTCGCGACCGAGCCCGTCGTGATAGCGCACCCCATCTGCCGGCAGGCTCCAGGTGTCACGCTCGTCCTGCCGCGCCAAGACCGTGAGCAGGCGGGCAATATCGTCGACGCTGCGTCCCATCGGACCGGCCATGCGCATGGTATCGGCCGGAAGGTGAGGTATCCGCCCGTGGGTGGGCTTCAGAGACGCAAGTCCGCAATGGGCGGCCGGCAGGCGAACCGAGCCGGCGATATCGGTGCCGACCGAAACAAATCCGGCGCCCGCGGCGACCGAGGCGCCGGCCCCTGCCGACGATCCGCCGGTATTCCAGGCCAGTCCCCAGGGATTGCGGGTGATGCCGTGCAGTGAACTGATCCCCGACGCCATCAGGCCGCAATCCGGCATCGTCGTCTTGGCAAAGATCACCGCCCCCGCTTCGCGGAGGGCGATGGCGGGCGGCGAGTCGTAGTCCGACGGTGGCTGCGAGCGGTTGGCACCGATGCCATGGAAATAGGGCCAGCCCGCCATGGCGACGCTGTCCTTGACCGTCATCGGAACGCCGTCGAGCGGCCCGAGGGCAGCGTCGGCCTTCCAGCGGGCTTCCGATTGCCGCGCGTGCTCCATCGCTTCTCCGGGACGAATGGAGAAAAGCGCGTTGATCGCGCCGTTCACCGCCCCGGAATGGTCCATCACTGCCAGCAGAACCTCCACCGGCGAGAGCGCACGCGAGGCGTAAGCACTCGTCAACTCGGCGAGGCTCATTCCGATCACTTCTTCAGCAGACATGCATCCTCCGCGGCCTTCCAGTCGCCATCCGGTTCTATGCTCCGGATAGCGAATATCGTCCGCATCGGGGTAGGCCGATGGGTTCATCGGCAAGATTTGGTGGAGCGCGAGGCATCCCTTTTGCATCGTGATCGATCAAACTTGAAGGTCAAACAGCCGCGGGCGCCGCAACGCCGGCCTGGCCGAAACCCCACCTTGCGAGAGATCAGAATCGTCATGAGCCTATCTGCAGCGGACGTGACCACGATCCGGGACCACATCGGGGCCCTCTCGGGATGGGGGGCCGGAGATGTCGTGGTCGAGCCTGCGATCCCGATTCTGGCCTCGCCGAGCTGGCGTGGCGTCGATGGTTTTCCCTGGCGCGTCGTCAAGAAATCGAGCGGCGAAAGCATTTTCGTCAAGATGATGGATCGCGACGCGGAGTTCTATGTCGATGTGCCTTGCGCCTTCGAGGCGGCGCAGCGCGCCTCCGATCTCGGCATTGGTCCGAAGGTGATCCTGGCCGACGTGCAAGCCGGTCTCCTTGTCATGGAGGACCTCAACCAGGGCTGGCGCGTCGGTACGCTCGAGCGGATGCTCGAGCCGAAGATCATCGATGCGGTGATCGCGGCACGCCGTCTGTTCCAGACCGGTCAGCCTCTCCCCAAGCGCAAAGGCGTGTTTGACGAGATCGAGCACTTCTATGCGGCCGTGACCGCGGCCAAGGCGCAAATTCCAGTCGATACCAAGTGGATGGTCGACGAGCTGCGGTTTGCGGCAGAAGCGTTGCGGCAGCTCGACATCACGCCGGTGCCGATTCACGGCGACGGCAACGTGTCGAACATCCTGATCAGCGATACAGGCGAGGTTCGCCTGATCGATTGGGATCGCGCCACCACGGCCGATCCGCTGGAGGACATCGGCAGCTTTCTCGTCGAAGCGTTCGACCAGGAGCCGGAGGCGCGTGAAGCGTTCACGCGCAACGCTGGAGCGCCGAATGAGGCGGCGTTCAATCGCGCCCGCATCTATGGCATCGCGGACGATCTGCGATGGGGGTTGATCGGAGCGCTTCTTGCCGCGAAGTCGGCGCGGAATACGCTGGAGTTCTATAAATTTGCCAGTTGGCGGTTCGTGCGTTGCCGTATGGCCGTGCGCGAGCCGCGCTTCGGCGAGACGCTTCGGAGGATTGCATGACGATTCGCAGAAAGCTCGGCGAGGCGACAGGCGTCCACGAGCGCAATGTCGAAGACGCCATTTCGCGCGTGCCGGCGTGGCGAGGCAAAGAGGCTTCGTATACGCCGCTGGTCGGCGGCCTGATGAATCAGAACTGGCTGATCGATATTGCCGGCGATCCGCGCCGCTATTTCGTGAAGGTGCCCGGCGAGGGTTCGGAGATGTTCATCGACCGCGTGGCCGCGAACGAGGCGGCGCGCAACGCCCACGCCATGGGCATCGCGCCGGAAGTCGTTTTCTTCGACGCGCAGGATGGCCTCGAGGTCAGCGAATTCCTCGAAGGTTATCGGGCCTGCACCAATGCGGATTTCGGCGATGCCGCGATCCAGTCCGACGTTCTCAGCCTCTATCGCCGTCTGCATGCCGGGCCAAAGCTGGGCCTGAACAAGACGATCTTCGACATGATCGAGGAGCATGTCGAGCAGGGGCGCGAATTGGGCGCGCACTTCCCGCACGACATGTCCTGGATCATGCACCGATACGGCCAAGCCAAATCCGCCTTCATGGCTTCGGGCCTCGATCTTGTGCCCTGCTTCAATGATCCGATGCCCGGAAATTTCCTCATCTCCGCGGAATCTGGTGTGGCCAAGCCGATGCGGCTGATCGATTACGAGTTCGCCTCCAACAATGAGCGGAGCTATGAACTCGGCGTTCTCTTCGCCGAGATGTTTTTCGATGAGCAACTGACGGAAGCCTTGATCGAGCAGTATCTCGGCGCCGTGCGTCCGGAGATGGTCGCGCGGGTCATCATTAATCGGGCGCTCGCGGACGTCAAATGGGCGTCATGGGCCGTCGTCAACCGCAAGCTCAAGGACTGGGACTTCGACTACCAGAAATACGGTGTGTGGAAATACATGCGGGCGCGGGACGTGATGTACGACCCGCGCTGGGAGAGCTGGCTGCGGATGGTCTGACCCCGTCCGCTCGAAGCGATCGGTTATGGCTGGAGGATCGCAAGCGCCTGCTGCAGCAAGGTCTCGTTGGCGGCGGCAACCACGCGGCCGTCGGAATTGCGGGTCAGCGGCCGTCCGTCCCAATCGCGGATGATGCCCCCGGCGCCCTCGATCACCGGAACAAGGGCCATGAAATCGAACGACTTGAGCGAGCATTCGACGACGAGATCGCAATAGCCCGAGGTCAGAAGACCGTATTGATAACAGTCGCCGCCGAAGCGCCTGAACATGGCTTTCCGGCTGAGCGCATCGTAGCGGGCCCAGTCCTCCGGCGAAAAGAAATCCGGCGATGACGTATAGATTTGCGCCTCTTCCAGATTGACGGCGCGGCTGACTTTCGCCGGCCTGTCGTTGAACGTCGTGCCGCTCCGCGTGCCATACCATCGCTCTGCAAGTGCCGGCATGTCGATCATGCCGGCGACGACGGCTCCCTGTCGTTCGTCCGCAAGCGCGATCAGGGTCCCGAACAGGGGCATTCCGGAAATGAAGCTCTTCGTTCCATCGATCGGATCGAGATACCAGGTGTAGCGGTCGCCGGGTGTCACGCCGGTTTCCTCGCCGAGGATGCCGTGATCGGGGAAGCGTGCGGAGATCAATCGCCGCAATTCCTGTTCGATGGTGCGGTCGGCGATGGTGACCGGTGACAGATCCTGTTTACGCTCGAAGTCGATGTTGGAGCGGAAGTGCGTCAGCGCAATCCGGCCGGCGGCGTCAGCGAGGTCACGAAAGAACGAGGCCAACTCGCCCGCGGACACCATGTCGTCAAGATCGTCCAATGATCGCTCCGGAAAGCGAGCGCGCGATCGCAACGGCCGGCGCTCTGTCAGGCCCTGGAGAACGGCCGTTACACGGTCTCATGAAGCGGCCGACGCTCGTCAGCGTCCCAGGGAGTGCCAAGGCGGGACGACGGCGCAATCCTCGGTGCAGCCACGTTTTTCGCCGGAGCGTGTCGCGAGCCCGTCTTTGGGCGAGGCGAGGCGTTGTGAGTCTGGCGAACATCGCGCGGCGCAACCTCGAAATGGCGGCTGAAGCACCGCGAGAAGTGCGAGACGTTCTTGAAGCCCACTTCATAGGCGACCTCGGACACAGTCCGATGGCCTTTCGGGTCCGCGACCAGGATTTCATAGGCGCGCTGCAGGCGCTTGGTCTGGACGAACTGATTCACCGTCGTCTCGTTGTCGTTGAACAGGCTATAGAGGTAGCTCAGCGAAATACGGCTGCTTGCGGCGATCTTCTTCGGCGAAAGCGATTGGTCGCTCAAGTGACTCTCGATGAAATCGACGATCCTGCGGCGCAGATGATAGCGCGCGTTGCGAACGTCTGTGGCGGCCCCTCTGTCCTCCGAGCCGATCGTCAGCGCGACGAAGCTGATGATCTCGGTGGCGAGCGCCTGGGGATTGGGCGGCGGACAATCGATGAACAGTTCCGACACGCTCCTGATCATGTCCACCAGCAGCCTTGTCATCTGTTCATTCGGCTTGAAGCGTCGGCTGACGTGGTCCTCGACGGAGACCAGCCGTCCGCGCAATTCTGCCGCGGGAATGCGCAACATCAGCATCCGCGTCGTCTTGTCCGACGAGAGTTCATAGAAGGCCAGTTCGCTCAACAGCACGTATTCGCCGGGCCGCGCGATGTCGATACGGCCGTCCTGGCTGAAGGCCACGCAGCCACTCAGCGGACAGACCAGAACATAGGACGCATCCTGGACGCTGCTCACGCGCTCCCAGTTGCGTGCAAAGGGCCGGTCCGGGCGGGTGAATTCGATGTCGAGGCGGCCGATCCGGGTCTGATGAGGCGCCGGGCCTTCGTCGGTGTCGTGATCGGGTGCGGTACGTTCGTTGCGTGAAACGAGAGATATCAGGCGTGCCATGTTCGGCCTTTCCTAGCGTTGGGCAACGATCGTCTCCGTCCCGGCTTCGCGGAGAGCGGTCGCCAGAGCTCCTTCCGGTTGCCGATCGGTAACCAGGCGGTCGATATCGGTCCAATGCGCGAACACCGTCAGGGCGCGCTGTTCGAATTTGGTGTGATCGACGACGATGATCGCTTCTGCCGCTCGTTTCACCATCGCGCCGTAAATGGCTCCGGCCTCGTCATCGGCATCGTTGATGCCGCGGGCGCCAATGCCCGTCGCGCCGACGATCGCGCGATTGGCCTCGTAGCCATTGATGCTGGCGATGGTCTGCGTGCCGAAGACGTAGCCCTCGGTGGGATGATATCGGCCAGGGCAGCACAGCACGCGGATCGATGAATTGACCGCCAGCGCGGCGGCGATCGCGAAGTCATGCGTGATCACGGTGATGTCGTGGGCGCGCGACGCCAATCGTCGCGCAACATGGAACGTCGTTGCGCCGGCGCCCAGCATCAGAACCTCGTTCGGCAGGATGAGGTCGACGATGGCATCGGCAATCGCCTCGCGCTCGGCGATCATGATCGCCCTGCGGTCGGTGAGGGTGGGCTCGAGCGCGAAGGGCCGCGACGCACCGCCATAGGTGCGGGCGCGGCCGTCAATTGCGAAATGATGTGCTTGTGGCGTGCGAGCTTCGAGAGGCGATCGCCTTCCAAGCGTCGCGGCCGCTTATCGGCCAATGAGGCGTCGCTCGCTTGTAACCGCTCGCTCGTCATGCGGCTGCCCTTGCGGTCGCGCCGACAGCCACCGGATGGGGCGGGGGGTGCGGCCTTTGATCGATCAAATCCTTTCGTAGGCCTACGTGGAAGTCCACACTAATTGTGTGGCAGAATCCCCAAATTTTGGGCGGCAGGATGCCCGCGTCCTGCGCATCCATATCCGCGGCAGACGTATAATTCGCTGATTTTTCGATCAATTTCTGTGCGTGCTAGCCGCGTCATGACCGTGATTCCGATGTCTCATGACTGTGGGATGCCTTTCAATTGTGGAAATCTCCACAATGTCTCAAGCTGCCGATGGAGCCGCCGCCGGCACGATCACCGAACTGGCCGCTTGTCTGCGCCAGCGCCAGGTCGAGGAGGGCGCGCGATGAAAAAGGAAAAAGAGATCCTGGCGCTCAACGCCTTTGAGCATGGCGACCTGTCCACGATGGACGCGACGCTGCGCGAAGCCGTCCAGCGTCGTCTGCGCTCCTTCGGGTCGGCCTCGGTGCTGTTCTATCAGGAGCCGCTACGGATGGAGCGCGCCGAAGGCGTCTGGATGTTCGACGCCGAAGGCCGGCGCTATCTCGATCTCTACAACAACGTCCCATCGGTCGGGCATTCCCATCCGCGGGTCGTCGAAGCCATTCGCCGGCAGGTCGGGCTGTTGAATACCCACACGCGCTATCTCAACGACGTCGTCGATACCTATGCCGAGCATCTGCTTGCGACGTTCCCGACAGCGATCAATCATCTGGTCCTGACCTGCACCGGGAGCGAGGCGAACGACCTCGCGCTGCGGATTGCGAAGACCGTCACAGGCCACGCCGGTTTCATAGTCACGGAGACGGCCTATCACGGCAACACCGCCGCGGTGACGGACGTATCTCCGTCATCTCGTCCGGGACAGCCATTGCCGCCGCATGTCCGCGCCGTTCCCGCGCCGGAAACGTTTCGCAGTTCCGCGGACGATGTCGGCAGACGGTTCGCCGCGAGCGTCAGAGAAGCCATCACGGACCTGGAGCAAAGCGGCATCGGCTTCGCGGGACTGTTGGTCGACACGATCTTTTCCAGCGATGGTGTCTTTGCCGATCCGCCGGGCTTTCTCGCGCCCGCCGTCAAACTCGTCCATGAACGGCGAGGCCTGTTCATTGCCGACGAGGTGCAGCCGGGCTTCGGGCGAACCGGCGCGGCGCTGTGGGGCTTCGCCCGGCACGATGTCGTGCCCGACATCGTGACCATGGGAAAGCCGATGGGCAACGGCTTTCCTATGGGCGGTGTTGTGACGCGCGCTGCATTGCTCGACCGGTTCGCGGCGGAGGTGAAGTATTTCAACACGTTCGGGGGCAATCCGGTGGCTGCCGCAGCCGGGTTCGCCGTGCTCGACGTGATCGCGGACGAAGGCCTGATCGCAAATGCGCAGACCGTCGGCGGTTACCTGATGGATGGGCTGCGCGAGATCGGCAATCGCCACATCCAGATCGGCGATGTCCGCGGGGCCGGACTGTTCAAACCGGCTTCGTCACCGAGGCATTCTCGTGGGCGCGGCCGGCCCCTACGGCAACACGCTGAAAATTCGTCCTCCGTTGTGCTTCACGAAAGACCATGCCGATACGTTTATCACCGCCTGCGACGAGGTGCTGCGCGGGATTGGCCGGCCTGACAGCCAATGAGGATTTTCGATGACTGATTTCGCCGAGCGGGCCTTCTATCAGGATTGACGAGACGTGACCCCAATGGACGCGAGACATTTAAAAACCGCCGCGGATGCACGTGCACTGGTGGAGGCGCGCGGCCTGTCCCACGTCAAGCTCGGGGTCGTCGATCTCGATGGCGTCATTCGCGGAAAGTATCTGGCGCGCGAGAAGTTTTTGAGCGCGCTGGAGACGGGGTTCAATTTCTGCGACATTGTCTTCGGCTGGGACTCCAACGACCAGCTCTACGACAAATGCAATTTCACCGGCTGGCACAGCGCCTTTCCCGACGCGGTCGCACGCGTTGATCCCGCGACCTGCCGCGATCTGCCCACGGAAGACAACATGCTTTTCTTTCTCGGCGAGTTCGAAGGCACGGCTGCCGAGCTTTGCCCGCGCCGGCTGCTGCGGCGTATCGTCGATCGCGCCGCGGAGATGGGTTTTGCCGCCACGGTCGCGGTGGAGTTCGAGTTCTTTGTGTTCGACGAGACGCCTCACAGCGTCCGAGAAAAGGGCTACCGCGACCTGAAGAATCTGACGCCCGGCTGGTTCGGCTATTCGATGCTCCGTTCATCCGTCGAGTCGGATTTTCATCAAGCGCTGCTCAAGCTGTGCGACGACATGGATGTGCCGATCGAGGGCCTTCATACCGAAACCGGACCGGGCGTGCTGGAAGCGGCGATTCATTATTCTGACGCGCTCGCGGCGGCGGACCGGGCCGTCATCTTCAAGACGTTCGCCAAGGTGTGGGCGGAGCGCCAGGGCAAGATGATGACCTTCATGGCCAAATGGTCGAATGCCTATCCGGGGCAGTCGGGGCACTTGCATCTGTCGCTGCGTGACGCCGATGGCGAGCCGGTCTTTCACGAGGCCGGACGTCCCGGCAACATGTCGGACACCATGCGCTGGTTCGTCGGCGGCCAGCAGGCCTTGCTTCCTGAGGTGCTGGCGATGGTCGCCTCCACGGTGAACAGCTATTCGCGTCTGATCCCGGGGTTCTGGGCGCCGACCGACGCCACCTGGGGAATCGAAAATCGGACCTGCGCGCTGCGCGTCATTCCGGGCTCGCCATCGAGCCAGCGCGTGGAGTATCGGGTCGCAGCCGCCGACATCAATCCATATCTCGCCATCGCCGCGGCGCTGGGTTCGGGCCTTTGGGGAATCGAGCACAGGATCGAGCCCGGGGAGCCCGTCACGGGCAGCGCCTACGACATCCCGCACCCTGCCGCGCGAGCCCTGCCGCGGACATTGTCGGAGGCCGCCGACCGGCTGACGGCCTCCGCCGCCGCCCGTCACCTGTTCGGCGATACGTTCGTCGATCACTACGCGATGACGCGGCACTGGGAAGAACGCGAGTTTCGCAAGGCGATCACCGACTGGGAGCTCGCGCGCTATTTCGAGATCATCTGAAGCAGGTCCGCCGCGCCTCGGCTTCGAGGCACTGACCCCGGAACAATCCTTTCTCCGTCGCATCGAACATCGAGAGCAGGACATGGCAGTTGAGATCACCGGCGCCTGGAATTTTCCCACGCGCGTCATCACCGGCGTCGGACGCATCGCGGAACTTCCCGACGCATGCAAGGCACATGGTATCGCCAGGCCGTTGCTGGTCACCGATAGGGGGCTCGCGGAGACCGATCTTGTCGCGGGCATTGCCCAACGCATTCGCGACGCCGGAATTCCGATCAGCATTTTTTCGGACGTGAAGGCCAATCCGACCGAGTCGAACCTTCGCGCCGGGATCGATGCCTTCAAGGCGGGCGGCCACGACGGCGTTGTTGCGGTTGGTGGCGGCTCGGCGCTGGATGTCGGCAAATGCGTGGCCTTCATGGTGGCGCAGTCGCGCCCCGTTTGGGATTTCGAGGACATTGGCGACTGGTGGATGCGGGCCAACACTGATGGCGTGGCTCCGATCATCGCAGTCCCGACCACGGCGGGCACGGGCTCGGAGGTCGGCCGCGCCGGCGTGATCACGCGCGAGGAAACCCATGAAAAGAAGATCATCTTTCATCCCCTGATGATGCCGAAGGTCGCCATCGAGGATCCTGAGCTTGCCGTCGGCCTTCCGCCCTTCCTGACGATGGCGACCGGCATGGATGCGCTCGCTCATTGCTTCGAGGCCTATTGTGTGAGAGCTTTTCATCCACTCGCTGACGGAATCGCACTCGAGGGCATGAAGATCATCGATACCTATCTGCCACGCGCGGTCGAGAATGGTCGCGATCTCGAGGCGCGCGCCTATATGTTTGCGGCAGCTTCGATGGGAGCGACCGCCTTTCAAAAAGGTCTGGGAGCGATTCATTCCGTGTCGCATCCCGTCGGCGCGCGCTACGACACCCATCATGGGCTCACCAACGGAGTGGTCTTTCCCTACGTTGTCCTCTGCAACAAGGCTGATATCGCCGACAAAATTCCGCATATCGCCCGGGCGCTCGATTTGCCAGGACGCGATTTCGACGCGGTGCTTGATTGGATCCTGTCGTTCCGAAAGAAGCTCGGCGTGCCGCATACGCTGGCGGAGCTTGGCGTCAAGGAAGCGGACGCCAAGGCGATTGCCGCCGACGCGGTGAAGGATCCCACGGCAGCGGCCAATCCGCGACAATTGAGCGAGGCGGAGTTCGAGCAGCTCACGCTGGCCGCCATCCGCGGCGATTTGAGGGGCTAGCACATGCTGCGGCTGCAAATCCTGGTGGATGACGGTTTCTTCGCCGACCTGACCGAGCTCGACCGTCATGCGGCCGATCTTGCAGCGCTCGACGCCAACAGGCGACGACGCGATATCGCCTGGCGTCTCGGTCTCGATCACGACATCTTAAGCGACGCCATGCGCCAGACAGAGTTGGCGAACTGGATCGCGCATCAGGTGCGCATGTGACCGGATTACACGATCTCCTCGCAACCTTTGCGGCGATCGGCTCAACCGGAGACGGCGGGGTCTGCCGGCTCGCGGCGACGGCGCTGGACAAGGACGCGCGGGATCTTTTGCTCCGAGAAATCGGCAGTCGCGGGCTGCTTCCGCGAATCGATCCGATCGGAAACATGTTCGGCGTTGCGATCCTGGAGCCCGCGTCGGAAGACGTCGTGATGGTGGGGTCCCATCTGGATTCCCAGCCGACGGGCGGCCGGTTCGACGGGGTCTACGGGGTGCTTGCGGGGCTGCTTGCGGTTCAAGCGGTGCGGAACCGGGCCACTGCAAATCCCGGCAAGGCGCGGCGCAATCTCGCCGTAGCGAACTGGACCAATGAGGAAGGCGCGCGTTTCCAGCCAAGCCTGACAGGCAGTTCGGTGTTCGCCGGAAGTCTGGCCTTGGACGATGCCTATGCGTGCAAGGACGGCGACGGGATCGCGCTCGGGGACGCTCTCGCGGCGATCGGCTATCGCGGCGCCTCACCATTGGAATTCCGCCCTGTGCGGTATGTCGAGCTTCATGTCGAGCAGGGCGACCGGCTGGAGCGTGCGGCTGCGGATATCGGGGCGGTGTCGGGTGCCTGGGTGACGCGGAAGATGTCGGTCGTGTTCGAAGGCGAGGTCTCGCACACGGGACCGATGCCGATGGCTAGCCGTCGCGACGCCATGCGTGCAGCGGCGCGCGCAATCGAGGCGCTTTACGGCGAGGTCGAGCGTGAGGCCGCGGGCGCTCATGCCTCGGCCGCTCGCATCAGCGTATTCCCGAATTCGCCCAATGTTGTCGCGGGCCGGGTGCGGGTCTGGTTCGAGGTCCGGCACGACAACGGAGCGGTGGTGCTCGCCATCAGCAATCGTTTTCTGAAGCGAATCGAGACGGAAGCGGCAGAGGTCGGCGTGCAGATTTTAATTGCTGCGGATGAACAGAGATCGACGCTTCCGTTCGATCCCGCCGGCGTCGAGCTTGTTCGCGGCGTTGCGCGCGATCTCGGACTGAAAGCTTTGACGCTGCAGACCGTTGCGGGACACGACGCATTGGCGCTTCAGAAGCGCATGCCTGCTTCGTTGATCTTCGTCCCGAGCCAGGGCGGCCTCAGTCATAATCCGCGCGAATTCACCGCGCCGGACGCCCTCGACAAGGGCTATACGGTGCTGGCCGAAACCTTGTGGCGCATGGTGACGGCGGAAAGCTGATCGGTGCGGCCGGCACCCGAAAAGCCGGCGTCAATTCAGTACGACGCCGGACCGAGTGGCATCAGGCGCAAACCCCGACGAAGCCGCTTGTAGGGATACTTCGACAAATCCGCAAGGTGGCCGCCGGGCGCGATCGCGACCAGAATGTCCTCAGCGATCGCCTGGAAATCGCCGCGAAAATGCACGGTGCTCTTGAGTGCCAGGATCCTCTGCTCCTTGGGCTCGACACCAAGATGACGGAAAGGCGCCTGATCGTGCGCCTGCATGCGCTTCGTCGTTACCGCGATCTTCACGCCGCCGACTTCAAGCAACGCCACCGGCCCAAGGTCGATCTCGCGATTGCCGGACACCGGGCCCGTGGTCCGGATTTTTCCATCGCCGAGCTCCTTGACCTTGAAGGTTCCGTGAAACGGCACGACTCCTTCGGGGCCACTGCGCCCACCAAGATCGATCGTGATGTCGGCGCCTTTGCCCGCGTCGTGCGCGGCCTTCACGGCCTGCCCATCGCACAAATAGCCGAGCGCCGCGCCTTCTGCGCCGCCCTCAACCAAGGCGAACAACAGACCCGTCGTATCGGCGCTGCCGCCCGCGCCCGGATTGTCCTGCGTGTCGGCGATGATCACCGGCCGGTCTGCCTTGGCCGCAATCGCTCCGGCGCGTGCAACGGCCTCGGTCGGCGAAACCACGGGAACCGCGAACTGGGCCTCCTTCAGCGCAATGAAACGCGCGACTTCGTCGGCCGCGCGATCCGCCGCCTCTTGCGTCATGGCGTGGACGACCACGGCCGGGCCGCAGTCAAATATGTCGGATGGAGGAAAACCGGCCAGGTAAGAGACGGTGAGGACATCGGCAGTTTCGAGGCGCTGCGTGAGATCGATGATTCCACGCGACGGCTCGACCATCGTGCATTGACTATGCAAGGGGATCAGGAAGGGTATCTTCCGCAATGCGCGTCCCGGCGTGCGGCCGTGCTTGAGCAGATGCTGCATGGCGCGCGCCGCGCGAACGCCGGTTTCCGGACGGTCCACATGGGGATAGGTCAGATACCCCGAGATGGCGTCCGCATGGCCGGTCATCTCCGGCGTGACGTTGGCGTGATAGTCGAGGCTGATCCCGATCGGCACGTCCTGTCCGACGCAGGCCCGGACACGCCTGAGCAATTCGCCTTCGGCGTCTTCAAAGTCCTCCGTCACCATGGCGCCGTGCAGATCGAGATAGATCGCGTCGAGCGGCATCTGCTGCGACAACTCGGCGATCAATTCCGCGCAAATGCGCTCGAAGGCATCTTTCGTCACCATGCCGCCGGCGCCGCCGCTGGTCCACAGCAGCGGGACGATGTCGTGCTCCTCCGTCATGATCTGCAGGAACCCCGACAGCGCGAAGGAGATGCCACTCAGCCATTTCAGAACGTCACCGCGCCGGACCAATGGCGGGCGATCCCGGTGACTGCAGAAATAGGCGAAATCCGTTGGCGTGGGAACGAAGGTATTGGTCTCATGGTGAAATCCGCCGACGGCTATCCGCGCCATGCTCGCTCTCCGTTCTTTCTCTTATGCGACAGTGTCGATGTCGTGCAGCCGCACACATGCGGCCATATGCTCGCCATTCAGGGAAACCAGCGGCGGCCTTGCTTCGGCGCATGTCGAAACCGCGAACGGACAACGTGGCCGGAAACCACATCCGGTCGTAACGACGGGCCCCGAGGACGGCTCGCCGGGCAGTGCCGGCGTATCATGCAGCGATCCGGGTTCAAGCCTGGGAATCGCGGCCAAGAGCGCGCGCGTATAGGGATGTTGCGGCTTCGCGAAGATCTGTTCAACCGACCCGATCTCGACGATGCGGCCGAGATACATGATCGCGACCCGCTCACACATGCGCTTCACGACCGACAAGTCGTGACTCACGAACAGATAGGTGAGGCCGAGCCGCTTGCGCAGATCATCGAGCACACCAAGCACCGTGGCCTGAACCGAGAGATCGAGCCCCGCGGTCGGCTCGTCGAGGATGACGATGCGCGGGTTCAGCACCAGAATGCGGGCGAGTCCGACCCGCCGCAATTGGCCGCCGGAAAGTTCATGCGGATAACGGGTGCGGAACGTCGGATCGAGCCCAACCGCCCGCAGCATGTCGTCGACGCGGCGCCGGCGCTCGCCTTGATCGGTCGCGCGATGGATGCGGAGCGCCTCGTCGAGCGCCTGCCCGATGCTCCACCACGGATCGAGCGCCGCTCCCGGGTCCTGGTGCACATACTGTATCGTGTGTCGCGCGATCCGCGCCGCGCGCAGCGGCAAGTGGGATACGACCTGGCCTTCCAGCCGAACCGCTCCCGATGTCTCGCGAATGAGCCCAAGGATGGTCTTGGCGAGCGTTGTCTTGCCGCAACCGGACTCGCCGACCAGTCCCAGCGCCTCGCCGGCCTTGAGCGTGAGGCTCACGCCATCGACACCGCGAACGACCGGACGAGGTTTCCCGAGCAGCCTCTTGTCACCTCCAAACAAGGTGACGAGATCCTCGATTTCGAGCAACGGTCGTGTTGGTGTCATGCCATGGCGTCCGCGGCATACAAGACGCATTGAACATTCTGTTTGTCGGCGTGTTCGGTGCGCGGAGGATGTGCGGCGCGGCATTCGGAACGTGCGCTTGGGCAACGTGGGTGAAACCGGCAGCCGGACGGCGCACGCAAGGGCGATGGAACGGCACCGGGAATTCCGGCGAGCTCTGCGCCGCGGTCGGGATGGCAGGCAAGCAGCATCCGGGTGTAGGGGTGGAGTGGCGCGGCAAGCACATGCGCGACCGGGCCGGACTCGACCGTCTGGCCCGCATACATCACGGTCACCGTATCGCAGAGCTGAGCGACCACGCCGAAGTCATGCGTGACGAACAGCATTGAGAGGCCTCGCTCTTCGGCGAGCCCGCGCAAGAGCTTGAGGATCTGCAGTTGGGTCGTGACGTCGAGCGCGGTCGTGGGTTCGTCGGCGACGACAATTGCAGGCGAGGATGCGAGCGCCGCGGCGATCAGGAGCCGCTGCCGTTGACCGCCGGAGAACTGATGGGGATAACGGTCAAGCGCGCTCTCGGCATCTGGAAGCTGCACCGATTTCAGCAAAGCAATGATGTCGGCCTTGCCGGATCCGGTCTTCGATCGCGATGTTTCAAGAAGCTGGGTGCCGACGCGGAACACCGGATTGAACGCCTGGTAGGGGTCCTGCGGAATGAAACCGATCTGGCCGCCGCGAACCTCGCTCTGAAGAACCGCTGCCGATAATTTCAGGAGGTCGCGCCCGCCGAGCAGGATATGTCCTTCGGTCGCGCGTCCGCGTTGCGGCAGGATGCCGAGAATGGCGCGCATCAGCGTCGACTTGCCGCAGCCTGATTCTCCCACCACGCCATGGATCGAGCCCGGCATCAACGCGAGGTTCACCCGGTCGAGGATCTTGGCTTCGCCTTCGTCGGTGCCGGCGGACACCGAGAGATTGCGAACGTCGAGCAGCGGAGTGACAGGGTTTGGCGTCATCGCGAGCGCCTCAATCGGGGATCGACGAGGTCGCGTATTCCGTCGCCAAAGAGATTGAACCCGAGCACTGTGACCAGAATGCCAAGGCCGGGAAACGTCACGGCCCACCAGGATTGCGGCAAGTATTCGCGGCCTTCGGCGATGGCCAGCCCCCAATCGGGATTTGGCGGCGTCGCGCCGATGCCGAGGAAACCCAGGACAGCCGTCGTCATGATCGTAAAGCCCATGCCGATGGTTGCGCGCACAATGATCGCGGACGCAACATTCGGCAGCATGTGAACGAACAGGATGCGCGAGGCGGACGCGCCCAGACCCTGCAGGGCTTCGACGAACAGCGTGTTCCGCAGGCGGCGGACCTCGCTGTAGACCGTACGGCAGAAGAAGGGCCAATAAGTCAGCGCGAGCGCGGCCATGGCGCTCTCGATGCCGCGCCCCATCAATTGCGCGACGGCAAGCGCGAGGATGAGCTGCGGGACGGCCAGAAACACGTCCGTTACCCGCATGACGAGTTCGCTGCCCCAGCCGGTGGTGTAGCCGGCGTAAAGACCGGCTGGCACGCCGATGGCGATGGCAAAGGCAACGACGGTCAGCGCCACTGCCAGCGCGCCGCGCGTCCCCATGATCACGCGGGCGAATACATCGCGTCCGAGGCTGTCGGTTCCGAACCAGAACTCCGGAGACGGCGGTTTCAGCCGCGCGATCAGATCGCCATCGTAGACCATGTCGAGATTGGGCACGATGACAGGCGCAAGGATCGCAATAAGGCACACCGACAAGATCATAAGCAGCCCCAGGACCGCCGGCACATCTCGCAAGAACTTCTTCAGCATCAGCATGTGCGGACGTTCTCAGAGGTTCTCGGCGACGCGGGGATCCAGCCACGCATGCACGACGTCGATCGCGATGTTGACGATGGAATAGATGAGGCCCACGACCAGGGTCACGGCGAGAACGGCCTTGTAGTCGGAGGTCAAAATCGCGCTCACGGCGTAGGACCCGACGCCGGGCCAGTCGAAGATCGACTCCACCGCGACGGCGCTCGAAATCAGCGCGCCGAACAACAGCCCGATCTGAGTTGTCGCTCCCACCACGGAATTGCGCAGCACGTAGACCCAGATGATGCGGCGCCGCGCATAGCCGGCAGCCTCGGCATAATGCACGAAGTCCTTCTGCATCGTCTCCAGCACGCCTGCGCGGGTGAACCGCGCGATGGATGCGAGGCCGCCCAGCGAAAGCGTCAACGCCGGCATCAGGATATGGGCAAAGGCCTGACCGAACAGATCGAATCGCAGGGTCAGCAGGCTGTCGAGCAGATAAAGGCCCGTGACCTGCAGGGGAGGAGAGAGCCCCACCGGAAAGCGGCCGCGCAGCGGCAGCCAGTCCAGCTCCATGGAGAATGTCATCTGCAGCATGATCGCGAACCAGAAAGACGCGACCGCCAGCCCCGCCACCGTGACGATGCGCATGACGTGATCGAACAACGAATTGTGCCAGACCGCCGCCAGCGTCCCCAGGGGGATTCCGACACATGCCGCGAACAGCAATGCCACTAACGTCAGCTCGATCGTCGCCGGCAGACGCCAGGCGATATCGCTCACCACGGGCCGATTGGAAACGATCGAATTGCCGAAATCGCCGCGTCCGACCTGTTCGACATAGATGATGAACTGCTTCCACAGCGGCTCGTCGAAGCCATAGGCGTTCCGAACAGCGGCAATTTGCGCAGGTGTCGCATTTTCACCCGCGAGTGTTGCCGAAGGATCGTTCGGCAGCACGCGCAGCATGATAAACGTCAGTACAAGCAGTCCAAAGAGCGCCGGTATCGCCAGTAGAAGACGCTGCAGAACGAAACGGGTCATTGTTCTCCTGAAGGGGCCCTCCGGCTCATATCAACTCGTCAGCGACATGACGCGGAAATCTGCGCCAGACCCGATCGGGGTGAATCGGAAGCCGTGCAGACGGTTGCTCAGGCCACGAAGCTCGATCGCATTGTAGATCCAGATGTCGGCCGCGTCGGATACGACGATGCGTGACGCCTCTTCGTAGAGCGCCTGCCGCTTGCTCTGATCGTCGAGACCACGCGCTTCGTGCAGAAGAGAATCGACCTTGTCGTTCTTGTACCAGCTCGACGCTTTCCAGGTGCCGTGAAACTGGCTGTCATACATCTGGCCGACCCAGTTCTCTGGATCGATGAAATAAGACGACACCCAGTGCACCCACATGTCGGGCGAGGTCTCGACTTTCGCGGTCGACGACACGAGCTGCGGCCAAAGGTTTGGAACGATCCTGAGATTGACGCCGATCTTGCGCAACGCCTGCTGAAGAATCTGGGCGGCCTGCGTGGTCTGAGCCAGATGCTGCTGGATGTGAATCTCGATCTCCCGGTCGACCGGAGCGCCTTCCGCCTTGGCTTTTGCCAGAAACTCCTTCGCAGCCTCGAGATTGAAGGCATAGGGTGGCAAATCCTGCGGCGAGCCCCACAGATTGACGGGAATGGGACCTGCGTTCCGAACAGCGTAGCCCTTCAGGACGTCATCGATGAAGCCGCGGTAGTTGAACGCATGGCTCAGCGCGCGCCGGAAGTTCAGATTGTCGAACGGCGGCTTGCGGTTGTTCATGCGCAGCACCATGACCCGCATGGACTGGTCTTTCGAGACGGTGGCAACCTTCGATGCCAGCACACGCTCGACCTGGTCGGGCGGCAGGTAGCTGTCGGTGCAGTCGACGTCGCCCTTGATCAGCGCGTTGACGCGCGTCGTCGTCTCGAGAATGTCGCGCCGGCGCACGATCTCGATGGGGGATTTGTTATGCCCCCAGCCCATGAAATGGTCGGGGTTGCGCTTCATGTCGATTTGCTGCACCGGCTGATAGGTGCTGGGATCGAGAATGTAGGATCCGGACCCGGCCGAGTTCGACGCGAGCCAAGCCTGGCCCCAGTCATTATCCTTGATGTTGGGCTCGATCACCCGACGGTTGACGATGGCCACCAGCGGCGTCGCGGATACGAACGGCGCGTAGGGCCTTTTCAATTTGAACACGACTGTCGTCGGATCCGGTGCTGTGACGTTGTCCGGGTTGAGCACGGCCAGAAACGCCGAGGCCGCCCCTTTCTTCATGTTGAGCAGGCGATGGAAACTCCAGACCACGTCCTCCGCGGTCAACGGACTGCCGTCGTGGAACTTGATTCCTTCGCGGAGCTTGAACATGACGATCAGCCCGTCGTCACTGATGGTGTGACCGCTCGCGAGCCAAGGCTCGAGCTTCGGAGGGTTATCCCGGTTGACGTAGAGTGTATCGTAGACGTTGATCAGATAGCCCTGCATGGGTACATCGGACAGCGCATGAGGATCGAGACTGCCTGGAAGACCGTCGGCCCAGACCAGTTCGTCAGGCTTGGGCTGGGCGATTGCCACGGGAGCGCCGACCGCGGCCGCGGTCACGGTCGCGCCGGTGCCTAACAGGAATGTTCTACGTTTCATCAGAGTCCTCCGTTTTGACGATTACTCCGACAGCAGTCGTCACACGATGTAGGTCTTGTCGGGGGGAGAGGGCCAAGCTGCGCGCGAATGGAAAAGATTGAGATCGAGCAACATCTCGGTCGTCTTCAGGGCCGCAAGGACCGGGCTCACGACCGGTATCGACAGCCGGTCGGACAATTCTCTCTCGATCCCCATGAAGGCCATGCTCATGCAGCCCATCACCAGAACGTCAGCGCCGTCGTCGATACAGCGTCGCCCGGTTTCGATGATGCGCTCCCAAGCCGTATTGTCGCCATGCGTCAGACCAATCACCGGGACGCCAACGCCGCGAATGCTCACGAGCCGTTCCGTCAGCCCTTGGCCCCGGAGCCGCGGAATCGCGCGTTTGGCGGCGCTATCGAGCGGCGACAGGATCGAATAGCTCTGGCCAAGCTGCATGGCCAATGTCACGGCCGACTGCCCAGGACCGACGACCGGCATCTTGACGGTCTCGCGAATGGCGTCCAGGGCCGGATCCGAGAAGCAGCCGATGATGCCGGCACTGGCGCCTTCGGCCTCCGCTTCCTTCATCCCGTTCAGCAGATGTGGCGCCACCATCACGACGTCCCGCTCGCTTTCGATCGAGGGATAGCCGGATGGTACGCTTTGCACCTTGATCTCGGTGTCGGCCGCCGCATGACGCTGCAGATAGTCCCGCCGCCGGTCGATCTCGGCCGGCCCGAGCGTTTTCTCCATCGGCGCGACCAACTGGTAGACAATGCGACGTCGGCTCGACACTGACATGGGCCTATCTGAGTTGCGCGAGAGCGTCATGGATCAGGGCAGTCGAGTCCTGCAGCGCATCGGAAACGCGGTTGCGGGCCCGCACCAGCTTGGTCTCGAGCATCCAGCGCTGTTCACCATCGTCAAGTCCGGTCAACTGACCGAGATCATACAAGCACGGGATCATCGTGGTCTGCGGCGTGTAGCCGTACGGGTCGTGCCCATAGGTCCCAATCGCGGTCGACTGCAGCGGCACGAGAATGCGCGACAGGCGCTTGATCGTTCTGTTCAACAGCAGCGCAGCCTGCTCCGAGCCGCGGCCGGCCTTGAAACGCTCGGCCTCAGCGGCCGCGGCTTTGTCGATCTCCGCCGCTGCGTCCGCAAATTTGCGCGCGCCGGCCTGCGCGCCATCGAGCCCCACCGATCGGCCGGGCTCCTTGAATTCCTCGAGCCGCGCGATGACCTGCTCGGCAACGGGCGAAAAGCGGAACGGCAGCACCGGCGCAGTGGTCAACTCCCAGAGATATGCAGCGTACATACGGATATGTTCCTGCATCAGTCCCCAATCCATCTTGTCGAGCCGGTTCTCGATCGAATGATGCCACCAGCCAAGCGTCGCATTGGCCGTCGCATTGAGTTCGTCTTGCGTGAACGCGCCCTGTCCGGCAAACATCGGGATGCCAATTCCGAAGAAGCTCGAATCTCCCGACTTGACCGAACGGCCCCATTTGGTTTTTTTCGTCAGCAGGCGCTTTTCGATTTCGGTGTGAAACGTCTTGAGTTCGGCGTTCGAGTGGGTCGACCATTGCGTCGTGCCGATGAAGGCGGGCTGATCGATCTGGAGATAGGCCACGCAATGGCGCCGCAGATCATCCCAGTTCCGGTCGGCGTACCACGCCGATCCCGCCATGGTCCCGGTCTCGTGCGCCGTCCAGAAACCGAAGGTCAATCCGCGCCGCAGCTTGTCGCGATGCTGCATGAACACGCGCGCCAATTCCATTTTGCAGGCGTTGCCTGCGGCGTTGTCGGTTGCGGCCTCACCCGGCCAGCTATCCTGATGGCCGCCGACCAGCACGAAATCATCCTGCTCGGGCGAGGCTGACGACGGTGACATCCTGGCAATCGTGATCTGCACCGGGCGCCAGCCGTTCTCGACATGCGTGCGAAACCAGACGCTGACCGGGCCCTTCTTCGCCATCTCGCGCAGCTTGAGACCCGCGGTGCGCGCGATCCCGATGCAGGGAATGGTCGGCATTTCCGTCTTGACATTGTCCGGCGTCGGATTGCCCCAGACCGGCTTCACCGAACCGAAAGGCACGGCCTCATTTTCCGGTGGGCCCCAGTTCATCATGATGGCGCCGACGGCGCCCTTTAGGCCCGCGATCCGCTGCTTTTCGTGGCGCGCCGGTGAGTACGACAGTTCGGTGAGGATGATTTTGCCGCGCGCGTCCTTGCCGGCATAATCGGAAAAAGCGCCGCCGCCGACGTCGATGATCTCCGCCCGAATGCCGTCCTCCGCCGTTTTCAGGCTGTGCCCGAGCGTGTTGGCCTGGATCGCGATCTCGGTGGGAGTCTCGACCCGAAATTCCGCGTGCTCGGGGAATGAGACGATTGCCGGAAGCTCGTGGATGACGACGTCGCTGAGCCCGTTGGCCTTCATGGCATCGCGGCTGTACTCCGCCATGCGCTTGCCATTAGCGCTGCCTGCGGCGCGATGGGGGATTTCACGGACGATCTCTTCGATGTGAGCGCGGATCTGGTCCGCGGACACCTCGTTCAAAATGGCCGGATCCGGCATCATTTCCTCAATTCTTCTGCTCTGCACATTTCCTGGGCGCGCTATTGCACATTTCCTAGGCTTTATGTATGATAAACTGTTGTATGACAAACTGTCAACTGATGGGAACGAATAACGACCATGACGAGTGTTCTGCGACTAACCGAGCACCCGCCGTTGCGCCGCGACCAGGCGTTCGAGCGGCTCCGGGATGCCATCATCACGGGACATTTCGCGCCGGGTGCGCGCTTGATCGAGCGCGAGCTTTGCGAGGCGATGGGCGTCAGCCGGACGTCCATTCGCGAAGTCCTCAGGCGTCTGGAGGCGGAGCAACTGATCGAAGTCGAACCACGGCGCGGTCCCATCGTCGCGCGGCTCAGTCGCAAGCAGGTGGCTGAGATCTATGACGTTCGCGCGCTTCTCGAGGCCGCCGTGGTGCGCCGTTTTGCGCTCGAAGCGAGCAATGACGACATCGCCGAACTGCGCCGCATCTATGAAGAGCTGAGTGTCGCGCGTCGCAACGAGGATGTCGCGGCCATCGTCAAGACCACGCGCCAGTTCAGCGAGCACATGATGCGCATCGTCAATCATGAGCTCATCAATGATATCCATCAAAAGCTCATCGCCCGGATCAGTGTCTCGCGTGTTCTTGCGATTTCTCTCCCCGGCCGCCTGGAGCAGAGCGCTCGGGAGCTTGCCGTTGTGATGGACGCCATCGAGCGGCGCGATGCCGAACGTGCAGCCGAAAGCCTCACGACCTATGTCCGCAACGCCGGCGAGGCGGCGCTGAAGCGTATCGACAGCGCGCCGGACGACGTTTCCGAATAGCCGGAGAGTTGACGAGCAGTCAACACTGAGTCAACAAATCTGTTTTCGTCGAGTATCGCTTCCTGACGCTAGCCGACGGTCTGCAGCAGACCTGTCGATGGCCCAGAAACAAATGGCGTCAACGACGATGATGCTTATGGCGCCGAATCAAAGCTGAAATCATGCGCGAGACCTTTCCACCGTCTTCGGCTTAGTCCGTCACATTCGCTCGCGACAAGGACGACGGCTTTGCCGATCAATTCGGATTGCGCCGCACCGTACTCATTCAAAATATTTGAGGCGCGGCGCTTCCCCGATGGCATTGCGCGTCCGTATTCGGCCGAGCCGTGTGCTGTCCTAGGCGGCTCAACGGTGAAGTTTGTCCCAGCGCTCAGCACTGGGAATGATTGATGGCGACTGCTTTTCCAATTCGCGGCGCCGGTCGATTTGCGCGCTAAGGCTCCCTGGTAGTTCCGACTCTTCTTTCAAGCACACGCGCAGTCTTTCTCCAATTTCTTGCACGATTGCTCGGCTGTGCTTGGGATCTATGTCAATGCGGTTGCGCATTAGAAGCCTCGTTCGGGTCAGAAAGCGCCAGCACTGGCGCCCCCTCCCACAGCTCTCCCGCTTGCGAGCACGGCTGGCAATTCTGAATGGAACCTGAGACCGCCGCTTTTGGCTATCTGCGCGAGCGCTTGTTTTGGAGAACAGCGGGCCCTGCAGTAAGGAACCTTTGGCTATCCGCGACATGCGCCGTTTTGCTCAGACTGAGTTCTCTGGGGACGAGTTTGCAAAGGTGATTCTTCGTCTGGAACCGCTGCCGTGTGGGTAGTGGGTCAGTTCGATTGTGGCAGAGTTACAGACTGGAAAATCGACGGTCCGAAGCGCATATTTTCCGCGGTGGCGACAATTGTGCGATGCAATTGCGGCGCCGAGTACAGACGCACTGAAGAGAAGTTCTTGGTACCGCATACAGGTGACGCGGTCTGCACGGTCTGCGGAGCTGCTCTAGAATCGTGGCGGGAAAGCACCCACGTTCCCACATACGAACTTGTTGAACGTCCAGAGAGAAAGCCGGAATGACACCAGCCCAGTGCGCCTAATTTGGTTTCGGCGGAAAGTTAATATGATAGTTCTGGCACTTCTCAGGATCAGGGCTCACACTTTGTCATCACCCCTGGCCTCGTGGCAGTTATCGGTGATGAGAACGCCGGTCGTGCTCCCGCCGATCCTCAAATGGATGCACCAGCGTATGCCAGAGCGTCGCCGTTTCACACAAACTACTTCCTTTGAAGAAAGCCTTGCAAAAGAAGCAACGCAGTTACGCAAGCAGGCTCAAGGTACCCCGCCGAGCGTTGAGCGCGACCTCCTTGTTCGCAAAGCCCGCCGAGCCGAGACAGCTTCTCATATGACGAAGTGGCCGGCTTCGGGCTACAAGCACCAAGATAAGCTCAATTAGAAATGGCTATCTATCGCCTATTAAGGAACTCTACCTTGGAGCCGGAAGAGATTAGCCGCATCACAGAGGCATACGAGCAAGCGTTGCATACCCTCTGCGTCAAGGATCGCGACGACCCTCTAACGGAAGCGATCGCGAAGCAGATCATCAAGATCGCGCAAGCTAGTGTCCATGACGCGGCGCAGCTTTCGGCTCTGGCGATCGCAGAACTACGCATCCGGTAAGGCCGCCTCTGTTGGCGGCCTCCTAGGGTCCGCGCCCAGGAGCAACAACATGACCCCACACATCCCCGAGGAATTTTCCACCAGGTTGATCGACTGGAGTCCCTTCGCGATCATGGGCAACACGATGCCGCCCCGAGATCCTGATGAAGACGAAGACGAAGAGGACGAGGACGAAGAGGATGAGGACCGTGCCGACGAACCGCCGGTCGTGCGCGAGCCGGACGAAGACTAGAGCATGTGCAGTGGAGCGCTTCGTCCACAACGCAAACATCGAGCATTATCGGCGGCTGATCGCTGAGAGCGAGCTTGATCCGTCGCGAGACGAAGATCGGCGCAAAATGCTATTGACGCTGCTTGGCGAGGAATTGGCCAAGGACAAGAAGCCGCGCAGTTAGTTTGCTTGCCTCCGCATGGATCGCCCCCTCGGACGCGTAGTGCGGGGTCCGGATAGCTGCATCGGTTCATCTCAATGTCAGCGCTGATGAATGTTTTTTTGTTCGCAGCGTTAGGTGCCCGCTTGACATTCGCTGTCTCGATAGCACGCGGCCTCGAAATGCCAGCGGCATTGGTTGCCGGCGCCGGCGAGATGATCGAATAGATATGCTGTTTGCTGCGGTGCATGAGTCTCTTGTTGTGCAGGTTTGAGACATCCCCTCTGGGTCTGAGAATGTCCGAATGGCGGGGTAGACCGGAAGTCGTGGGGGCTTGCCTATCGGCGAGCTTTCGCGAACGTCCGCTCCCCTGCGGCTCCCCCTAGGCTCCTCCAAATTAGACTTGTTAGCCAAAAGCGGAGTTTCGCTTCTCCGACCTCAACCTTTGAGAGGTTGAGATTCTGTTGTCGGGAAGCACATGGTGCGCAGCTCCTTCCGGGGCTCCAGCTGCGATGTCTCCAGAATGGCGCGAACCAGCCAAAATCGCGTGCTTGGCCCGTATCCGCCAGTTCGACTACCTCTCCCATGTAGTTGTTGAGCTCGACCCCGAAACTGCCGTTTGAAGTTTGTTTGGGGAAGCAGACGGGGAGCGCGTCGGGTCAGCGGCGCTTCACAACTGATCTGACATGGACTTCTTGGTTAGCCCGACGCTGCTCAATGCCCTCGTGTATCAGGGTGCTCACGTTCCGCCATGCTCGCACGGCCTGGATGCGGTGGGAGCGTGTGGCTTTCCCCAAAGCACCGAAGAGCGGCGACCGTCGGGACAATTCGGTGGTTTCAGCTGGTGTTCTACGCAGCGTATCGGTCAAGCCAAAAAACTCAGCGATGTGAGCCGATGAGGAGATACCCGCCTCTATCATATGCGGCCCGGCAACGCCGCCTTCTGAATGAGCAAGAGGAGTGCCGTGTGCCATCTCCGTGATTGTGTAGGATTCGATTACCGTCTCTCCATCGGCATTCCACCAGACTTGCCGGGAATGCCCGTCTACGGTTTGGTCTGACATCGCCGTCAACGGAAGTCCGTGAACGTCCAGCCATTGCTTGATGATCTCCCCTGCGTTCGAGGGCTTCACTATTCTGTCCGCGCCACCGTGCCAAACAGACAACTTCGGCCAAATGTTCCTATTTGGTGAAGCCTCCCTTACCAGATCGCCCAACTCGCGCGAGGATTTTGGCGGAGCTTGGAACATGCAGCGTAGCGCTTCCTGAGCGTTGGTTGCGCCGCCATAAGGAAGGCCTGCAATGACTGCACCAGCCGCGAACACATCAGGATAAGTCGCGAGCATTGCTAAAGTCATCGCTCCGCCAGCGGACAGGCCCGTCACGAAGATCCGCCTACGATCGATGTCGTGGTCGCGCACCATTTGCTCGACCATTTGCGCAATCGAATGTGCCTCGCCTTCGCCGCGCTGAATGTCATTGCGCCGGAACCAATTGAAAGAGCGGTTCAGATTGTTTCTTCGACTCTGCTCTGGCATCAGCAGGGCAAAGCCATATCGGTTTGCTAACGTCGACCAACCTGCACCAAGGTCGTAGTCGGCCGCCGACTGCATTGAGCCGTGAAGAACGACGACAAGAGCAGGTCTTGGCGAAAGATTATCCGGCACGTAAGACAACATTCGTAACGCGCCTGGATTTGTTCCGAAGTCCTCAACTTCTTGGAGGTGGGACAAATATGGGCGGCGCCACGCGTTCACGATGGTTAGCACCAGTGACACAGCAACTCCTAATCAGGTTCGTCTGCAGCGCTGTCGATAACTGAGGACATAGGAATTTGCTGCTGCATTGCACACTAAATTAATGTTGTCTCCGCGCACAGTTTGGTGAGGGATCGTATGTGGGCAACGATTGTTTTCAGGCTCGGCTGTGCGAACGTGACTCAAATCGATTATGGGCTCCGCATCAGAATTAAGAACATGTGGCTAACAGGAGTCTATTTTGTGCTTTTGAGATTTATCCGCGCAAAATTTTGGCACCGGAACGACAGACTGTGTTTCTCAAAAGAAACTAGGGCTTCTTCGCGATCTTGTGCGGCGATACTGAGCCGACGAGCTCCTAGGGATGAACGGTGCATAGCGCATCACCATTCTTCACCACACACGCTCTGCCCGAAAACTGAGGCGATCACGGACGCGGGGCCGCCTGGCCCGCGCGCGATGTCGTCGCTTCGTGCCCAATTCAGTTCTTGACCGAAGCGGACGCCCTGCGTGCACCTCCAAGCGCTCCCGCTTCAATCGCGCCGCCAGGAAATCTGCGAACAGTCGCATCTTCGCCAGTGGCATTTTCCGAATGACAGCAGAAGGGGGTACAATCCGCTAGGGTCCACCCCCGAGGAACAACAACATGACCCCACACATCTCCGAGGAATTTTTCACTAGGTTGATCGACTGGAGTCCCTTCGTGATCATGGGCAACACGATGCCGCCCCGAGATCCTGATGAAGACGAAGCGGACGAGGATGAAGAGGAAGAGGACCGCGCCGACGAACCGCCGGTCGTGCGCGAGCCGGACGAAGACTAGAGCAGGATACTTTTAGAATTGGGCGTAGCCTGAATTTCGGAGCATTCGGTGGGCGCAAATGCTCGGAGGATTTCGCCGATTGTGACGCAGATGGTTTCGGCCGTACGCCTGGCGGCCTTGTGGCCTTGTGCAACAAAGTGCTTGAGCTTGGGGGTTTACCACGCTGCCGGAGCGGGTGCTCACAGTCAGGCTAAACCTCTGTGGAGTAAGCGTTCGGAGAGCTCAACCTATGCAGGGTTAGGCTCGCGTCGGGAAATCTTAGCACGAGTTGGATTTCTCGTCTTGGCGCGTCCGTCCGGGGAGCGACTGGGTATTCAAAACCCACACGCTCATGAACTCAAGTCACTTTGGTCCTAGTTGCGAACCTCTTTGGAAGTCTTGAGCGCTTAGTCTCAGGCTACCAAGCATGTCGCGAAAACACTTCGGTTAGTAGATTGTCGGCTTTTCCTGACGCGATCGAGAAGCGAGCTACGCTGTAGTCAACTATTTTTTTCAATGAGCCCGGCGTACTGATTAGACAGTGCGGTTGTCGCAATTCGTGCATCGCTGTCGCAATTCGTGCACCTTCCGTGCTCCGCCCACAGACACACCTTGTCTCGTATCTTGGACCGATTGTTAGTTTTCGTAACCAGCGCCGGCTCGTGGCTACGCACCCATCCGACCAACCTTGTGTGTAGCACGATGACCCGCACGGCTCCGTTTTCGCCAGCCCTCGTGGGGGCCGTGCGGGCATTCCCCCGACGGAATAATCGTTACAGAACGTGCTGCCAACAGGTCCTTGATAGCCAAGTGGGTATGCGATGAAAAAGAAATGTCGGATTAGCGAACGCGAGTATCAGGACCGTCTCCAGAGTATGCTGAAAAGCGCTTTCAATACGCAACTGCAGCCGCTGAGGTCCCTCAAGACCGTAACCAAAAAGCGGAGAGCGCTGAAAGAGAAGGCCGCAGAAAATGTCGGGCTCACGAAATCAAGCATGACGCCTTCCGGCTGATGCGCCCGTGCGCGCTTTGGGCACGCTGACACGCTGGCAGTTAGCCTTCAGGTCTCGCAGTAACCGCGGCATCGCCGACGATACGGGCGAGATTGACGCTCAATGGATCACGCTCAAATCAGGTCCGCTCTATCGTCGATTGTGTTGCAAAAGTCGTCAATACGAGAGCCAACTTTCTAACGCTGAAGCGCTCGATATTTTCCGACGCGGGGGACCACGTCAAATTGGACAGAGTCAGCCCGCGGCCTTCCTATTCGCTTTTAAGAAGGCGTCTCTAGCCAAAACTTGCGATGAGCTCGCTCTCGCGATAATTTTGCTGAGGCGGCATTTTCGAGTTTTGCAACACAATCTCGTCGACAACGGACCTTCGCGGTTGCGCCAAGCGCATCGGCCTTGGGCCACTTCCGGACATCCAAGAGCCAGGCGAGCGGGACACCGGTCGCGCCGCTTCAAGCGGCGGGTCATCGCTAAGGCGGAATGGACGAAAAGGCGCCGGATTCATGTTCCACTCTTTGCTGAGGCTCGGTCGATCGCGTCGAACTCGGTCTCACTCAAGTGCCAACCGAGTGCATCGAGATTGGCCCTGGCGTGATGAGGCTTGGTCGCGCCGGGGATGGGAATCACGTGACTGTCGCGCGCCAACAGCCAGTTCAGGGCGACCTGGCTGATGCTGGCGTCGTGCGCGTGGGCAATATCGGCGAGGCACGTCAGCAGCGCTTTCGTGCCCATGCTGTCCGACGGCTGCGTGAGGCGGCCGGACGCAAGAGGAAAATACGCGACCAGTGCCACATCGAGCTCACGGCAGGCTTCGAGCACGCCATT
>WNFD01000533.1_pt1 | contig 37717 bp, 24 predicted proteins | sample 5400491 | NCBI WGS metagenome assembly WNFD01 (sample SAMN13153343, study PRJNA577476) | soil metagenome | isolation source: 120 cm saprolite under Douglas fir tree site 2 hole 2 replicate 2 | place: USA:California | collected 2015-04-18 | reverse complement strand
AGCTGTCGGTGCTGACCATCACCGAGGAGCTGGGCAAGACGACGATCAACCTCACCTCGGGCAAGATCGCCGTGGGCGTGGCCAAGCAGCGCATGCAGCCCGGGGAGCGGCTCGAGGTGCACACCCCCAACGCCGTGGCCGCGGTGCGCGGCACCGTGTTCGTGGTGGAGGTGACGCAGCAGGGGGCCCAGGGCACTCCCGGGCCCCTCGCGACCAATACGCTCGTGACCTGCGTCAACGGGGCGGTGGACGTGGCCCCGCGGGCGAATCTCGGTCAGGGTACCCAGCTCACCCCGAACCGCTCGGTCGGCGTGGTGGGGGCGTTGCTGGGCAGCAGCCAGCCTGTCACTGAGTTCCAGATGAGGCAGAAGCTGGCTGGCTTCACCGCGCACCTGGTCGCCGGTATCCGTCAGGGCCGGGAGGCCCTGATCAGCCGGGAGCAGAACAAGCTGGCCGCTCTCGCCGCCGCCCTCGCGCCCGAGGCCGGCGAGAAAGGCCCCGAGCAGGGTGGATGCGCTTCGGGCTGCCAGGCGCCGATCATTCCGACCATCACGCTGCCACCGCCGCCCCAGGTCCTGGGCAACCTCCTGCAGAATCCCGGTTTCGAGACGGGCACGCTCGCCGGCTGGACGCCGAGCGGGGCGGCGGCGGCGATCCAGAGCATCGGCCCGATCACCGCGCCCAACGGCCAGTTCATGGCCATCATTCACACGGGACCCGGAGCGGTGGGCGGTACGACGAGCCGACTCACGCAGTCGGGGCTGGGCGGGTCCGGCTCGCTCTTCAACGTCACGCTCAGCTATAACTTCCTGAGCAACGAGTGGCCGACCCAGCCGCCCTTCTTCAACGACACCTTCATCGCGTCCGTCACGGACCGCAACGGGGTGACCACGCAGGTGGCGCGCGAAGAGCGCGACACGGCAGTGTTCCATCCCACGCCCAGCACGATCAGCGCAGGCGGCTTCACCCTCGAGGCCGGCAACGGCATCGTGGGGTGGAAGACCGTGAGCAAGATGGTCACGGCCACGGGGGGCGGGCTCCAGCAGCTCGACTTCACCGTGTTCGACGTCGGCGACACCATCTTCGACACGGCGACGCTGCTCGATGCGGCGGTGGTCGAGGTCGACCCGCCGCTGTACTTCCTGCAGGGCGGCGCCAAGCTCGTCAAGGTCGGCCTCGAGCCGCTCCTCGACTATCGCGGCGGCAGAGCGTCCTTCGACTCCGCCATGGTCATCGCCGCGGGGTCCAGCGCGAGCCTGGGGGGCCCGCTGCTCCGGGCCGAGGGCACCGATCTCAGCGTCGCCTTCAGCCTGCTCTCCGTCCTGCCGGGGGGCCGCTTCACCTCGTCGACCACGGAGCCCCTGGTCTCGCTCAACGGGGGCACGCATGCCCTCGGGACCTACGTCGGAATCTTCGACCTCGCGGGCAGCGGCACGGCCGTCGATCCCCTGACGGGGCAAACCGTGGCAACGGACACGCCGCTCACGACGGGCGGCGGGCTGCTCGCCGCCGACGGCGCCACGATCACGACCCAGCAGGTGCTCCGGGTCGACGCGGCCCTCCTGGAGGCCTCGGCGCCCGTGGTCGCCCTCCTCCGGGGCACCCAGCTGACCAGCGCCTCGGACGCGATCGCGTTGAGCGGGCAGAGCCGGCTCACGAGCCACGGGCCGACCCTGGTCGCCCTCGATGCCAGCCGGCTCGTCGTCTCCCGCGGCGCCCTCGTGAACGTGACGGGCGGTAGCGGACTGACCGTCGCGGGCAATCTGCTGACCCTGAGCAACGGCAGCACGCTGTCGCTCCTGAACGGCCCGCTGCTGAGCGTCAGCGGCGGCTCCTTTGCCAGCATCGGGGGGGCCCTGGTGGTCTTCGGGGGTACGGGGGGCAACCTGCTCTCCGTCTCGAACAATCTCTGCGGCGGCTCCTGCGCGCTGTTCGGGGGGATCCCGGTGGCCCTCCTGAACGGGGCCACCGCCGCCAACGTCTCCATCACCGACGGTGCCGTGAAGAACCCGAGCCTCGGGACCATCAAGTACGCCACGGCAACCACGGCGCTGCTGTCCGTGAGCGGGGCGGGCAGCAAGGTCACGGTCGGCGGCAAGTAGCGCCCCCCCGCCCGTCGCCGCCCGGCGACCGGCTCAGTACTGATACGAGATCGAGACGGAAAGCACGCTGCGGTTGTACTGAAAGATCTTCAAGTTCGACTGCTGCGAGATGATCTGATATTCCACGGCCAGGGTCAGCGGTGATCGCGTCGCGCCCCCGTCCTGCCTCAGAAGCCACGGCAATGGATGCTCTGCCTTGAAGATATGGTTCTGCTCGGTATCGTATCGCTGCGTGGAGCCCGGATTCTGGATGGGCAGGATCGTGTTGGCGTGGAGGTAGTTTCGGAACTGCACGTCCAGGTTGTAGCTCAGCCGCGTCAAGGCCACGGGCACCGTGTACTGCGCTCCAGCCAGGATGCGGTTGCCGCGATACTGGAAGTCCCGGCCGCTCGTGTCATCCGTGTCCCACTGATAGCCGAGCCTGAGCCAGTGCCGGTCGCCCTGCCAGTAGAAGGTATGCGCGAACCCGATCATGTAGTTGATGCCGCTCCGCTCTTCCTCGGGAGGCGCCGGGAAGTCGACAAACTTGGCGAACATCTTTCCCTGGATACGGCCGATGGGTGTCGTCACGTTGGCGGGTATCCAGGGATTGCCTTCCGGCGATGCATTCCACTGTATGGTGCCGAAGGCGGTACCCGTTTGACGCTGGAGGAATTGCTTGCCGCCCAGCGTCTGATAGTCATAGGCGTATTGTGTTCCGAGAAGGAAACGGCGGCCCGCCAGCGCGCCGGTCTCGAATGCTCCCCGATAGGTCAACCCCAGCACCCCGACATGATCCTGAACGCCGAAGTTGGGAAAATTGTTTACGTAGTTCTCGAAGAACTGGTATCCGACCGTGGACTCCCATGGCCCCGCCCGCAGCCAGTCGTAGGAGAGGGTGAGCGAGGCAAGCTCGCCCAAAGACTTGGTCGACGTGTGCAGGAGCTCCTTGACGACCGGATCATTGCTCGGGGCGGGAATGACTTTCACGTTGGTGTCGTACGTGAATCCGAGCCGAAGCTCGGCGTGGAAGCGATTGCCGCCGCCCACGCCCGCGGCGAAGCTGTCGCGGAGACGCTCGGCGGGTCCCGTCAGGGCGGAGCCCGTGAGACCTCGAGTGGCGGCATCCAGCTCGGCGGCGGCGCGCTCCGGAAGTCCCATGACGGCGAGGGCGAGGCCGGAATAGAAGCGGGTAAGCTGCTGGATGGCCGGATTGTCCGAACTCTCGGCGCGAAGCGCCTCGACGGCCGCCGCGTATTGTTTCTTGCGGTAGCGCATGAACCCCACGTAGTAGCCGAGGCCCTCCGTCTTCGGCCGCTCGCGGAAGCATTGCTCGAGGATGGGCTCGGCCAGCTCGTAGCGCTCCTGGGAGAAATACACGACGCCCAGGAGGAAGCGCACGGAGAAGTCGTTGGGGGTGAGCGCGCGCGCCCGTTCCAGGGCCTCGGCGGCCTGGGCCATGCGCTGCTGGGCGATGTAGACGAGGCCCATGTAGTACCAGGCCTCGACGTTCTTCGGCTCCTGCTCGACGGCCTCGCGGAGATAGCCCAGGGCCTCGTCGTATCGCTTGTCCTCATAGGCCAGGATGGCCTGGGCCACGAAGACATCGGTCTCCGACTGCTGGGCCCCGGCGGGGGCGACGGCAGCACCCAGCACGGCCAAGAGCAGAAGACAGGCCAAGGCACGTCGACCCAGGAGATATCGCATAAGGCCTGGTTTTTTTACCAGAAACGGGGCCCTCCCGTCCCAAAAAACGAGAAGGGCCAATCCTTAGAAGGTGCCCCCGCCTCCGCCGCCCATGCCGCCGCCCGAGGCCCCCCCGGATAACCCCCCGCGTCCACTCCAGGAATCGCCCGCTCCCCGGCGGGAGGTCAGCAGGGCCTGCTCGGTGCCAGAGGAAAAGCGGCTGAGGCTCCGGTCGAAGCCGTCGAGGTCGAAGCCGCCGCTGGAGACGTACCACGAGGGCTGGCTGACCGGTAGTCCGTCGAAGGCATGGATCCAGCGCTCGCTCACGCCCAGCGCGATGGCCCAGGCCAGCCACTTGTGCATGGTGTCGGGCGGCAGGCGTCGAAGCTCGTCCTTGCTCGTGCGCTCGAGGAACTCCCGGAAGCCCTTGACGCGGTCGAGGGCCTGCACCCCGCGCCAGGTCTTGCACGGCATGACGCGCGACAGCGCGATCACGATGAGGCCGGAGAGACCAGCCCCGAGGGCGAGGGATAGCGGCGCCGCCCCCAGCCGTTCCGTCCCGGTGGCGAGCGCCCACCCTGCCACGCCGACGAGGGCGATGCCCGCCACGAACCAGACCGCCCGCACCCGTTCCGGAGAGGACGGAAAGAATCCGTCGCGGACCATGCTCCGGTAGATCTCGTCCCGCACCGTGGGGAAGACGTTGTCGTAGTCGCGCCTGAGATCGGAGAGGTGGCGGGCATTGAGCCCCCAGTCGCTGCCGAAGAGCCGGCTGAGCACGTAGAGCTCGAGCGGCTTGAGGGTGGGATCGCCCGAGAGCGGCTTGAGCCGGTGAAAGACGAAATCCTTCTCGCCGAAGTCGGGCTCGATCTCCTCGATGCGGATATAGCCACGCACGGCCAGATCGACGAGGGTGGCGACCACATCGCGCGGCTCCGCCCTCTCCGTGACGAGCGCGCCCCCGGCCGCGGGACCGAGTCCCTCGGGCGGAGCATACTCCGGCTTGATGGTGCGGGCGCCGCCGGGATCCCTTCCATAGACCCGCCAGATGATCAGAGCGCCCGCGATGGTCAGGAGGGGCAGCGCGAAGGGCCAGTTGTCGCCCAGCCACCACAGCGCCCGTCGCGCTGCCGAGGGCCCGCGTATGGCGCCGGGCGGCCAGCCCACGGCCACCGTCAGACCTTCGCGCGCGCGCAGCGGGCGAGTCGTGCGGAAGGTCAGGTACGTGTCGGCGCGGTCCTCCGTGTAGTCCGCCCCCGCGGTCCCCGCAGGCCCGGTATAGGCGATGGCCCGGATCTGCTCGAGCGGGATGGAGGCAGGCGAGGAGACCACAGCCTCGGCCTGGCGAATCGGCACGTCCCACTCCGAGCCGGTGACATTCCAGTACAGCTCCTCGTGACCGTCCACCGGCATGAGCGCCCGGCGCACGCGATAGGTGAGGATGACCGTCTGGACCGTGTCCACCGCGCCCGGGACGGAGACCTTGACATGGAGGGCCCGCCCCAGCCGGGTGACCTCGGATCGCAGCGGCGTCACGCGCTCGTCGAAGGCGTGGACCTCGTCGATGCGGAGCGCGAACTCGAAGCCGCGGCGCTCGTAGCGGACGGGAATGGTGCGGAAGATCCCCTGGTGGCTGCCTTTGAAATCGAAGGTGATGGCCTCGCGCACGTTGAGGGTGCCGTCGGCCGTGACCTCGAGGGTGACGGCGAAGCGGTCGATGGCGAAGCTCTTCCCCTGCGCCGCCGCGGGCGCGGCGAGCGCGGCCAGCAGGGCGAGGGTGAGGACGGCGCGCGTGATCGCTAAGCCCCGAAGGAGACCTTGGGGACCTGCCGCTCCTCGGGCCGGTCGAGCTCGAAGTACGCGTGCTCAGGGAACTGGAAGAGGCCGGCCACGAGGTTGGAGGGAAATATCTCGATCGTCGTGTTCAGGTCCCGCACCACGGCGTTGAAGTAGCGCCGCGCGCTCTGGACGGTGTCTTCGATCTCCCCCAGCGAGGCTTGGAGCGCCTGGAAGCTGGCGCTCGCCTTGAGGTCAGGATAGGACTCCGCGAGAGCGAAGAGGCCGCGGAGGGCCTGGGTCAGCTGGCCTTCGGCCTGGGCGCGCGACTCGGGCGTCTGCGCGGCCACCGCGGCCCCGCGCGCCCGGACCACCGCGTCCAGGGTGCCGCGCTCGTGGGCCGCGTAGCCCTTGACGGACTCCACGAGGTTGGGAACGAGGTCGGTGCGACGCTTGAGCTGCACGTCCACGTCCGACCACGCCGACTGCGTGCGCTGGACGAGCGAGACCAGGCGGTTGTAGCTCACGATCACGAAGACCACGATCGCGGCCACCGCGGCGAGAAAGATCATGAAGGCGAGACTCATGGGCGCGCTCCTCCTCGTTTCCATGATACGGTGCTCCGCCCGACGTCGAGACAAGAAAGAAGCGCCGGGTTATGGTAGCGGCATGACCACCGACTGGAACGCATTCGAGAGGAGACTGGCCGAGAAGCGGCGAGCCATCGTCGAAGGGTTTCTCGAGTTTCTCCGTCGCAATACCGTGAGCCAGAATCCCGAGGGCGTGCGCGCGGGCAGCGAATGGCTGGCCGCGCTCATGCGCCGGCGCGGGCTCGAGACCCGCGTGCTCGAGACGGCGGGCGCCCCCGCCGTCTTCGGAGAGCGCAAGGTCCCCGGCGCCACCCGCACCGTGCTCATCTACTGCCACTACGACACCAAGCCCGCGCCGGCCAGGGAGTGGTTCCAGCCTTCGCCCTTCGAGCCCGTGTTCCGCAGAGTGGATGACGCGGACAACGCCGCCTTCGTGCCCTTCGACCGCGTGCCCGCGGACGCCATGGCCGAGTGGCGGGTCTTCGCGCGGGGATCATCCGACGACAAGGGGCCGATCTGGTCTCATCTCGAAGCGCTGGGCTTGATGGACGAGCTGGCGTTGCCGCCGCGGGTCAACGTCAAGTTCATCTTCGACGGCGAGGAGGAGATCGGCAGCCCGTTCTTCGGACCCTTGACGGAGAAGCACCGGGAGCTCCTCGCCGCCGACCTCGTCCTCGTCACGGACGGGCCCAAGCACGCGAGCGGCCGCCCCACCGTCATGTTCGGGGCGCGCGGCGTGCTGAAGTTCGAGCTGACCCTCGAGTCGGCGCGGCGCGATCTCCACTCGGGCAACTTCGCCGTGCCCAATCCTAACTGGCGCCTCGCCGGGCTCCTCTCGAGCATGGCCGCCCCCGACGGCGCGCCCCTCATCGAGGGCTTCGAGGATGGAGTGATTCCCCCCACCCCGGCCGAGCGCGAGCTCCTGGCGCGCTATCCTCTCGATCTGCCCGCGCTCGAGCGCGAGCTCGGCGTCACCCTGCCCGGGGACTACCTCGAGCGAATGATGTTCCACCCGACCCTGACCATCCGCGGGCTGCAGAGCGGCTTCGTGGGCGCGGAGGCCAACACCATCATTCCGCACAAGACGACGGTGGCCATCGACATCCGCATGGTCAAGAACCAGAAGCTCGAGAGGGTGTACGCGCGCGTGATCGATCACATCCGCGCCCAGGGCTTCGAGGTCATCGAGGGCGCCGAGGCGCCGCTACCCGATCACCTGCGCGGCCGGGCCGTGCGCGTGGTCGACAAGGGCGGCTATGACCCCGCCAAGACGCCCGCCGACCTGCCGATCTGCCGCGAGGTGGTGGCCGCCATCGAGCGGACCCAGGGCGGCCAGGAGGCGGTCGTGGTGCCGACCGCGGGAGGCAGCGTGCCGATCTGGGCCTTCACCGATATCCTGAAGCTGCCCACCCTCCTCGTGCCCTACGCCAACGCGAACAATCGACAGCACAGCCCCAACGAGCACCTGAGGCTGGATCATCTCTTCCAGGGCGTGAGGACGACGGCGGGTCTGCTCCACGATCTCGGCGGCTAGCTCCCGCGCGCTACTTGGGCAGCCACCACTTGCGGCCATCGCGCTCGATGAGCGCGTCGGCGGCCGCGGGGCCCCAGGAGCCGCCGGGATAGTTAGGAAAGTCCCGGGCGGGCAAGGACGCCCACACGTCCAGCACGGGCGTGACGATGCGCCAGGCCTCCTCGACCATGTCCGCGCGATGGAAGAGCGTGGAGTCGCCGATCATGGTGTCGTAGAGGAGTCGCTCGTAGCCGGTGGCCGCGCTCGTCTCGCCGAACTCCTTGTAGGAGAAGGCGAGCTTGACCGTGTTCAGCTCCATGCTCGGCCCGGGATGCTTGGCCTTCATCTGGATCTCGATGCCCTCGTCGGGCTGGATGTGGAGGACGAGGCGATTGGGCTCGATCTGCGCCTCCCGCTCCTCGAAGAGCAGGAGGGGCGGCCGACGGAACTGGATCATGATCTCGGTGTCACGTCGGGCCAGCCGCTTGCCCGAGCGGAGGTAGAAGGGGACGCCGGCCCAGCGCCAGTTCTCAACCTCCAGCCGCATCGCCGCGTACGTCTCCGTGTTCGAGGTCGGGGAGACCTTCGGCTCGCTCCGGTAACCCGGGACGGGCTGGCCGTCGATGAAGCCGGGCCCGTACTGTCCCCTCACCGTCGCCTTCAGCACGTCCTCGGGCTTGAAGCTGCGCATGGCCGTGAGCACCTTGACGCGCTCGTCCCGCACGGCCTCCGCCTGGAAGGACGTGGGCGGCTCCATGGCCACGAGGGCGAGGAGCTGGAGCATGTGGTTCTGCATCATGTCTCGCACGACGCCCGCATTGTCGTAGTAGTTGCCGCGGTCCTCCACGCCCACCGTCTCCGCGACCATGATCTGGACGTGGTCGACGTAGTTGCGGTTCCACACCGGCTCCAGGAAGCCGTTGGCGAAACGGAAGACCATGATGTTTTGCACGGTCTCCTTGCCGAGGTAGTGGTCGATCCGGAAGATCTGGTTCTCCTCGAGCACGCGGCTGAGCTCTGCGTTGAGGGCGCGGGCGGAATCGAGATCGCGTCCGAAGGGCTTCTCCACCACCACGCGCCGCCAGGCCCCCGCCCCTTGCCGGCTCAGGCCCGTCTCGCCCAGGCGCTTCACGATCTCCCCGAAGAAATCGGGAGGCGTGGCCAGGTAGAAGAGCACGTTGTCCCCCGTGCCGTGGGTCTTGGAGACTTCCTTGAGGAGGGCCTCGAGCTTCGTGTACATGGCGGGGTCGGTGAATTCCCCCGCCTGGTAGTAGAGACACCCGCGAAGCTCGTCCCACAGGGCCTCGTCGAGCCGCTGGGTGGCAAACTCGTGGATGTCCTTGGTCTGCTCTTCACGAAACTCCTCGTGGGTCTTCTCCTTGCGCGTCACCCCCACGATGGCGAAGCGGCGCGGAAGCAGGCCCACCGCTTTCAGGTTGTAGAGCGCGGGGAGGAGCTTGCGCTTGGTCAGATCGCCCGCGGCGCCGAAGATGACGAAGGTGCAGGGAGGCGCCGGCCTCAGCCCGGTGGCCATGCTAGCCACCCGCGGGCGGCTCGACGTGGCCGCCGGACTCGTGTCGCATCGCCGACAGCGCCTTCTCGGCGAAGGTGTGCTCCTGCGGGGAGCGGAAGCGCGTGTACTCGATCTGCATGTCGTGCCCCTCTCTTTCCGCGCCCTAGGCGAGCGCCCGTTCGACGGACCGCCGAAGCGTCTCCAGGCCGGCCGCCACGTCCTTGCCGAGATGCACTCTGAGGGCCCGCCGCTGCCGCTCTGCCAGCACCTGGAAATCGCCGCGGGCCTGCGCCGCCTTGACCACGCCGAAGGTGAGCTTCTGTCCGGGCACGGCCAGGTCCGCGGCGTCGTCGCACGTGATCTGCAGGAATACGCCCGAGTTGGGCCCGCCCTTGTAGGCCTGACCGGTCGAGTGCAGGAAGCGCGGGCCGAAGCCGAGGCAGGTCGCGACGTGCTTGCCGTCGCGGACCATGCGCCGCATGGCCTGGAGGGTCTGCTCGTGCGCCTCACTCATCTCGATGTAGGCGAGGAAGGCCGCGTAGTCGCCTCGCCGGAGCCGTTCGAAGTGCGCGCGAAGGGCTCCGACGATCGAGGCGCGGGCCCCCGGCATCGCCAGGAGCTGGGAGGCATTGCGCTCGTCGGCATAGAGCCTCAGGCCGTCGCCCTCGAGGATGGGAGCTTCGGGCGCCAGCATGCCCGTGCGCTCGTACTGCTCGGTCAGCTTCCGCGTGGCGACCTTGCTCGCCTCGACGTCGGGCTGGTTGAAGGCATCGATGCCGATGATCGATCCTGCCACCGCCGTGGCGACCTCCCAGCGGAAGAATTCCTGCCCCAGATCGTACCGATGGCCGACGCGGATGCGCACGACCGGATACCCGGCCCGCTCGAGGGCGGCCACGTGCTCGTCCTGGTGGAGGTCGGGGCTGGGCTCGAGACGCAGGTAGACGAAGAGCCGATCGGCGCCGTAGACGGCGGGGTCGCCGGAGGGCTCGCGGTCCACGGGAACGATCCCCTTCCCTTCCTTGCCCGTGGACTCGGCGAGGAGCTGCTCGAGCCAGGCGCCGAGGTCGTGGATGCTCGGGGAGGCAATCAGGGTCACCTTGTCACGGCCGCGTCTGGCGAGCACGCCCATCACGATGCCGAGCGTCGCGCCCGGATTGTCGGCCACGGGCACCGCGGCGGAGCACGCCGTCGCCATCTCCGCGGCCCGGCTCAGAAAATGTCCCACGTCGAGTCCCATGATGGCGCCCGGCACCATGCCGAAATCCGAGAGAGCCGAGTAGCGCCCACCCACCGACGGCACGCCGAAGTAGACGTGACGGAAATGGGCGGCCTCCGCGACCTGCTGCAGCTTCGAGCGCGGATCGGTGATGGCGATGAAGTGGCTCCCCGCGCTTTCCTCGCCCACGGCCCGCCGGACGCGGTCGAAGAAGTAGTCCTTGTAGATGTTCGGCTCGAGCGTGGTGCCGGACTTGCTCGACACGATGAAGAGGGTCCGGGCCGGGTCCAGCCGGCGCTCCACCGCGCGGATCTGAGCCGGATCCGTGGAGTCCAGCACGTGCAGCTCGGGGAAGCCCGCGACCCGGCCGAAGGTCATCCGCAGCACCTCGGGGCAGAGGCTCGAGCCGCCCATCCCCAGGAGCAGGACATGGTCGAAGCCTCCCGTGCGCGCGTCCTCCTGCGCCCGCTTGAGATGATCGAGCTGCGCGATCTCCTGCGCGGGGAGCTCGAGCCAGCCGAGCCACGAGGCCTCGTCCGTGCCCGTCCACAGCGAGGCGTCGCGCTCCCACAGGCGGCGCACCTTGCCCGCCTCCTGCCAGCCCTGGATCTCGGCCTTGACGGCCACCTCGAGGTCGGTGGGCAGCGTCCACGTCTGGCTCTGCACGCCCCCCAGCGGATCGGTCATGTCCGCCCTCCCGGCTTCTCGAACTGCCTTCGTACTATACCTGCCGCGCCGCTCATGACCCGGCCAGCTCCCCCGCCACGCGCGCGGCGCCCCAGAGCGGCGCCCGAGGATCGAGGGCGACCTTGACGGGCACGGTCGACAGGAGCTCCTCGAAGCGTCCCTTGGAGAGAAAGGCCTTGACGAAACGACCGTCGGCCAGCCGCGCGCGGATCCTGGGCGCGATGCCGCCGCCTACCACCACTCCCCCCGTGGCCACGGCCTTGAGCGCGAGGTTGCCGGCCTCGCTGCCGTAGACCGAGACGAAACGGTCGAGGGCCTCCACGCACACCGGATCGTCTCCCGCGAGGGCGACCTCGGAGATGACGGCGCTCGGATCCTCGCTTCCCAGCCGGTGACGCAGCCAGTCGGGTGCGGCGTGTCCGGCCCGCGATTGCAGAAACCCGTAGATGTGGTGGAGCCCGGGCCCCGAGAGCACGCGCTCGTAGCTGACATGGCCGAATTCTGCCCGTAGGAATCGGAGGAGGTCTATCTCGATCTCGTCGCGCGGCGCAAAGTCCACGTGCCCCCCTTCCGAGGCGACCACTTGGTAGCGGGAGCCGTCCCAGATCATGAACGCCTCACCGAGGCCCGTGCCCGCGGCGATCATGGCCATGTGCCCTCCGGATCGCCGCTGTCCTGACTGCAGGATGAGGAAGTCCTCGTCCGGAAGGTCGAGAACTCCCGTGGCGGCCGCCTCCAGGTCGTTGACCAGCCGCACCGGGCAGCCCAGCACGCCCGCGAGCTTCGATTCCTCGAGCTCCCAGGGCAGGTTGGTGGTGACGGCACGACCGTCCGCCACGGGCCCGGCCACGCCCAAGCACGCCGCGCGCACTCGGAGGGCGGGGGCGCCGCCGATGAAGGTCACCACCGCGTCCTCGAAGCTTTCGATCTCGCGGCTCGGCAGGGTCGCCTCGCGGACGATGCGGCGAGTGGCCGAGGTCTCGTCGAGCACGGCAAGCGCGGTCTTCGTGCCCCCGACATCGCCGGCGAGGATCAAGCGCCACCCTTGAGATCTGCCGCGGCGGCGCGGTCGAGAAGCCAGCGCAGGCAACCCGACGTCGGCGCGATGAGCTGGACAGGCAGCCGCTCCGGATCAGCCGGGCCCTCGAGAACGCCCTTGAGGGTCTCGGCCTTGTCGGCGCCCGTGACGAGGAGCCGGATATCCCGCCCCTGGTTCAAGATGGGCGCGGTCAGCGTGATCCGGTCGGCCCCGAGCCGTGCCGCGCGGTTGCGCACGACCCAGCGCCGCTGCTCCTTCAGCGCCGGGCTTGCCGGGAAGAGGGAGGCGGTGTGACCGTCGGGCCCCATGCCGAGCAGGATCAGGTCGAGGGCCGGGGGCGGTCCCTCGACGTCGATCCCGAAGCGGCGGGCGATCGTGAGCTGATAGTCGCGCGCCGCGCGATCGAGATCGGGATCCTCGCCGCGCATCCGATGCACGAGCGAAGGGGTGGCGCCGATCTTGTCGAGGAGCGCGGCGGCGGCGGCGCCATAGTTCGAGTCAGGATGCTCGGGGGGAACGGCGCGCTCGTCACCCCAGAAGAATTCCACCCGCTCCCAGTCGACCGCGTCCCGGAGGGGCGGCGTCGCGAGCATTTCATAGAGGCGCCGGGGGGTCGAGCCTCCCGACAGGGCGACGGTGAATCGGCCGCGCGCGGCGATGGCCGCCATCGCCAGCGCGACGAACTCCGCCCCCGCCGCCTGCGAAAGCGCCGCTGCGTCCTCGAACAGCTCGAGGGAGCTCATCGCGCGACCCTCGCCCGCGGTCCGAGCTCGCGGACGCGCCCCCCCTCGGCCACCAGCACCAGCGAGGCGGTGCCGAGAAAGAGACCGTGGTCGAGGACGCCGGGAACGGCCCGCACGGAGGCGTCGAGCGCGACCTTGTCGGCAATCGGGCCCGTGCCGCAATCGAGAATGACGTGTCCGACATCCGTTACGAAGGCGCGGCCGTCGACCATCCGCAGCTCGGGGCGGAGGCCGAGGGCGGCCAGGCGATCCTGGCAGAGCGGCTGGGCGAACGGCACGATCTCCACGGGAAGGCGCCCGTGATGCCCGAGGGCGGGCACCAGCTTGTTCGCTTCCACGAGGATGATCTGGCGCCGGGAAGCCGCGGCCACGATGCGCTCGTAGAGCAGCGCGCCCCCGAAGCCCTTGATGAGATCGCAGACGGGGTCCACTTCGTCCGCGCCATCCACCGTCACGTCGAGGGTCCCGGCCTCGAGGCCGACCAGGGGCACACCGACCTCGCGGGCGAGGGCCGCCGTGTCATGGGAGGTGGGCACGCCGCGCGCCCGCAAGCCCGCCCGCACGCGCTCCCCGAGCGCGCGCACGAAAGCCGAGGCCGCGCGGCCGGATCCCAGGCCCACCAGGGCGCCGTCGCGCACCTCGGCGAGCGCGCGCTCGGCCAGCAAGGCCATGGCGGCGGGATCGACCTCCTCGGTCATGGACGTCCGGTGGCCTGGATCGGCGTCGGCATGGCTCACCCGACTACTCCCCGCTCTGGGAGAGCAGCTTGGCGACCACGCCCGTCCAGCCCGTCTGGTGGCTGGCCCCAAGGCCCGCCCCGTTGTCGCCGTGGAAGTATTCGTAGAAGAGCGGCAGGTCGCGCCAGTGCGGATCACGCTGGAACTTCTCGGTGCCGCCGAAGACGGGCCGCCGGCCGTCGGGCCCGACGAGGAAGAGGCGGTTCAGGCGCCGCGAGATCTCCGCGGCCACGTTCCACAGGCTCATGAGGCGGCCGGAGCCGGTCGGGCAGGCGATCTTGAGATCGTCGCCGAAGAAGTGATGGTACTTCTGCAGCGACTCGACGATGAGGAAATTGACGGGAAACCACACGGGCCCGCGCCAGTTGGAGTTCCCCCCGAAGAGTCCCGTGGTGGACTCCGCCGGCTCATAGCCCACCCCGTATTCCTGACCACCCACGGGGATCACATAGGGATGATCCTTGTGATAGCGGGACAGGGAGCGGACGCCGTGCGGCGAGAGAAACTCCTCCTCGTCGAGCATGAGCCGGAGGACTTTGGGCAGCTGCTCCGTGGTCACGATGGAGAGCATGACGCGCCGCCCACCCCCCGGCTTGTCCTTGAAGGCGATGTGCTCGCGCAGCTCCGGGTTGTTGTCGATGAACCATTGGGCCCGTCGCTTGAAGCCGGGCAGCCGGTCTGCTTGCTCCGTATCGAACGTCTCCACGGCGAACAGCGGGATGAGGCCCACGAGCGAGCGCACCTTCATCGGGCAGCGGCCGCCGTCGGGGAGGTTGAGCACGTCGTAGAAGAACCCGTCCTCGTCGTCCCACAGGCCCATGCCGTCCCCGCCCAGGTGGTGGGTGGCATGCGCGATGTAGACGAAGTGCTCGAAGAACTTGCTCGCCACGTCCTCGTAGGCCCGGTCGTCCTGCGCCAGCTCCAGGGCCATGGCCAGCATGTTGAGGCAGTACATGCCCATCCAGCTCGTGCCGTCCGACTGCTCGATGTAGCCGCCCGTGGGCAGGGGCGCCGACCGGTCGAACACGCCGATGTTGTCCAGGCCGAGGAAGCCGCCCTGGAAGACGTTGCGGCCATCGGGATCCTTGCGATTCACCCACCACGTGAAGTTCAGCAGGAGCTTGTGGAAGACCCGCTCGAGAAACTCCCGGTCGGCCACGCCGCGGATGCGCCGGTCGATCTTGTAGACCCGCCACGCCGCCCAGGCGTGCACCGGCGGGTTGACGTCGCCGAAGGTCCACTCGTAGGCGGGAATCTGCCCGTTCGGGTGCATGTACCACTCGCGCAGGAAGAGCACGAGCTGCGCCTTGGCGAACTCGGGATCCACGAGGGCCATCGGGATCATGTGGAAGGCGAGGTCCCAGGCGGCGTACCACGGATACTCCCACTTGTCGGGCATGGAGACGACGTCCTCGTTGTACAGATGCGTCCACTCGCGATTCCGTCCCCGCCGGCGCCCGGGCGGCGGAGGCGGCTGGGTAGGATCGCCGGCAAGCCATCGCTTGACGTCGTAGTGGTAGAACTGTCGGCTCCACAGCATGCCGGCCAGGGCCTGGCGCATGACGAGGTGGCCGTCGGCGGACAGCGTGCGCGGGATGACGAGGTCGTAGAAGTCGTCGGCCTCCCGGATGCGCCGGCTGAAGATCTCCTCGAAGTCGAGCCCGAAGGCCGCCCCCGCCCGGTCCGGATCGGCGGCGGTGAGTCGGAGCCTGAGCGTGATCTGACCACCCGCGGGCACGCTCGCTCGATACCAGGCCGCCGCCTTGGTGCCCACGCGGGCCGGGTTGACGGCATCTTCCTTCCCCGCGACCACGCGCTCGCCGATGCTGTCCTTGACATACGTCGAGCGGGCGGGCACGCCGAAGAGTCGCGCAAAGTTGGTCTCGTTCTCCGTGAAGAGCAGCTCGGGGGCGCCCTCGGCGTGGAGCCATCGTGCGCCGAGCGTCTGATGTCGCGCGGCGATCACCGCCTGGCCGCGCGTGGATGCCGTCGCCTGAAGCTGCGGCCGAGCCGCTCCCACGTCCCAGGACCACGTATTGCGAAACCAGAGCGTGGGCAGGAGGTGGAGCTCGGCCGCCTCGGGCCCGCGGTTGGCCGCGGTGATCCGGATCAGCAGGTCGTCGACGCCCCCCTTGGCATACTCCCCGGTGATGTCGAAGTAGCGGTCGTCATCGAAGGCGCCGGTTTCGAGCAGCTCGTATTCGGGCTGCCCGCGGCCTCGTCGCCTGTTCTCCTCGACGAGGCGATCATAGGGAAAGGCCGCCTGCGGGTACTTGTAGAGGCATTTCATGTACGAGTGCGTGGGCGTGGAGTCGAGGTAGAAGTAGTATTCCTTCACGTCCTCGCCGTGATTGCCCTCGGGATTTCCCAGACCAAAGAGGCGCTCCTTGAGAATGGGGTCGCGCCCGTTCCAGACGGCGAGGGCGAAGCACAGCCGCTGGTGATTGTCCGATATGCCGCAGAGACCGTCCTCGCCCCAGCGGTACGCGCGCGACCGGGCATGGTCGTGCGGGAAGTAGCCCCAGGCGGTGCCGTGCGGGCTATAGTCCTCGCGGACGGTACCCCATTGCCGCTCCGAGAGGTACGGGCCCCACCTGCGCCAGTATGCGCGCCGCTCCTCGCTCTCGATGAGCCTGTTCTGCTCTTCGATCATCGTCTCTCCGTCTCGGGAGTGCGCCCTCCCCGGTGCCCATGAAAGCGGCCGCCCCGCGCGCTCGGTAGCGGGACGGCCTCCAGCATACTCCGACCCTTCGGGCTGGGTCTCAGCGGAGCCGCGCGGCGAGGAATTGCCAGGTTCGCGGCGCGGCCTTCCCTCCGCTCGCGGCCAGCTCGGCCTCGAGCCTCGCCAAGGCCTCGGGCGTGTCCACGTCGTAGCACGGCGGGAGCAGGGCGACGCGAAGCTGAAGGCGTCGGCACCGCGCGATCGTCTCCTCGAAGACGCCCGCCGTGCTCCACGACATGGACTCGAAGAGCTCGCGCTGCAGTCGTCGGAGGCCGATCAGATAGTAGCCGCCGTCCTCGCTCGGCCCGAGCGCCACGTCGTGGGCGCCTTCGCCGAGGAGCTTCACGGCGAGGCGGATCTGCTCGGCGGGGACGTGCGGCGCATCGGTTCCGATGAGGATAACCCCGGTGGCGCCCGCCCCGAGAACGGCGGCGACACACTCGGCCATGCGCGCGCCCAGATCGGGCCCATGCTGCGACCGGAGGCCGAACTCCGGCGCGAGCGCCGCGAAGAGGGGCGCCGACTCAGGCGGGTCGTGAGCGATGACGGGAGTGACGTCGCGAACCTCTCGCACGCGCTCGATGGTGTCGAGAAGAAAGCAGCGCGAAAGCTCGGCTGCCTCGCCCGTGGACAACGGAGGAGAGAGACGCGTCTTCACTCGACCCGCCTCGGGTGCCTTGGCCATGATGACGAGAGCCACGCGCCCCCTCTGCGTCAGGTCCACGCTCAGGCTCTCGACCCTCTTGCCGCCGCGTCGATCTCCACGCAGGCCCGCAGCGCCTCGGCCACCGACCACGCCGGCGCCGGACAGGTGGCGGGGCGGAAACGTGGATCGCAGACCTCCCCGAGCCTTTCCTCTCGAACCTCTCGGGCCGTGGATTCATATACATAACTATATTTCAATATGTTAGGAATCGCTTTATGTCCAATCACTTGAGCTTGATCCTCGTTTCGGCCCGACATTTCAACTCGCTTTGTGGCTCGACCGCCGTCTGAAGTCCCCGCACCCTCCGGAAGTGGCCCGGGTCAGCCGATGACGAGGGTGGCACAGGACACACTAACGCGCACCGGGAGGCATCGTGAGTCAAGTCGACGCATCTGGAGAGTGGTCAGGAGAGCCCAGGCGGGACAGGCTGGCGCTCTTCGCGCGGGCCCTAGAGGCCGAGGTCCGCGATCTCCGCGCGCAGCTGGCCGCCGAGCAGCAGGCTCTCGTCGCGTGCCACCGGATGATGACGCTGGGCCGACTCCTCTCGGATGTCGCCCATGAAGTCGCCAATCCGCTGACCACGCTCGTCGCGCGCAGCGCCATGATCCGGATGAGCACGACCCTCGAGGACGCCCACCGTCACGCCGGCATCATCGAAGAGCAGGGGCAGCGGGCGGCGCGGTGCATGCGCACGCTCTCCGTCTTCGGCCAGCGTCACGAGCCCGGACGCGTTCTCATCGACCTCAACGAGGTCGTCCGCGCCGCCCTCGAGCTCCAGCGCCACCAGCTCGCCGGCAGCAATATCACGGTGGCGGCCGAGCTCGAGCCCGGGCTGCCCCACGTCTCCGGTGAGGAGCAGGAGCTCCAGCAGGTCATCCTCAACCTCGTGCTCAACGCCTTCGAAGCCATTGCCGCCGCACGGCCGCGAGGCGCCATCACCGTCTCCACGCACGCCGACGAGGAGAGGGTATGGGTCTCCATCCGCGATGACGGACCAGGAATGCCGCCCGAAGTCGCCGACCGCGTGTTTCAGCCGTTCTTCACGACCAAGGAGGCACGCCTCGGCCTGGGCCTGGGGATCGCGCGTGAGCTCGCCATCACTCATGGCGGCGACATTGCCGCGCATTCGGTGGAAGGGGTGGGAACGATCGTGACCTTGACCTTGCCTCGACCCGTCGCCGCCGCGCCTGCCGAGAGCGAGCACGCCGCCCCTGAAGGCGCCCCCGCCGCCCGACTGCTCGTCGTGGACGACGAGCGCGATGTCGGCGAGCTTCTCTCGGATATCCTCCGGACCCGGGGCTACGAGACCCAGTACGTCGCGTCGCCGAAGGCTGCCCTCGAGCTGATGCGCGATCGTGATTTCCAGGGAGTCCTCATGGATCTCCGTATGCCAGAGATGAGCGGAACCGAGCTCTGGCGGGAGCTGCAGCGTGAGCGGCCGGCCCTGGCGCTGAAGACCATCTTCATGACGGGCGACTACGCCAGCCCCGATACGGCGGCCATGGTCGGGGCGACCGAGCGGCCGTTCCTCAGCAAGCCATTCCGCCCCGACGAGCTCGACCTTGCCCTCGCTACCCTCACCCGCTCGGCCAAGGGCGCCTGATCGCGATGGCCAAGCCACGGGCGCTTCTCGTCGAGGATGATCCGGGCGTCCGGAGCACGCTCACCGAGCTGCTCCAGCACGCCGGCTTCGAAGCCGATGCCGTGGGGAGCGCCGCGGAGGCGCGCCGGCACGTCGCCCACCAGGCTCCAGACCTCGCGGTGCTCGATCTCGTGCTCCCGGACGCCGACGGTGTCACGCTCCTCTCGGACCTCCGCACGGGCAGCCCCGAGCTCCGCGCCATCATGGTCACGGGCCACACGGACCCGCGCAGCATCGTGGCCGCCATGCGGGGCGGGGCCCTTGACTATCTGTCCAAGCCTGTCGATCCCGAAGTCTTCATGCGTCTATGCCGCTCGGCGGTTGCGGACACCACCGCCTCCTCCTCCGCCACGGCCTGCGAGGCCCTCGTGGGCGGCTCGCCCTGGACGGTCCGCATGAAGGAGACGGTCGAGCGGCTGGCCCGGAGCCGCCCCACCGGCGCCCTGGTGAGCGGCGAGCCCGGCGTCGGCAAGACGCACCTGGCGCGCGTGCTACACGCCACCACGGGCCGGGGCGCCCATCCATGCCTCGTCTACGCGTGCGGCGACTCCGCCAATCCCTCCGTGGACCTCTTCGGGGCCGCGGCATCTGCGGACGCCGGGCTGACCACGGCCGTTCAGGTCGGCACGCTCATCCTCGACGATGTCGAGAAGCTCGACGCACGCCTGCAGGAGCGTCTGACGAACTGGATCGCCTCGCGCGCCGAGGCCTCGGGTGGCATGCCGCTCGTCGTCGGTCTCACCACGGGCATGCGCAGGGACGCCCCGCTCCTCGACTGGCTCGGCCGAGTTGCCCTCGGCATTCCTCCCCTGCGCGAGCGCAGCGCCGATATCGAGCCTCTCGCCCGGCACTTCCTGGCCCAGAGCGCGGCCACGCTCGGCCGGCCCTTCGAAGGCTTCACGCGGGGGGCCGTCCACCGGCTCGTGGGGCATGTGTGGCCGGGAAATGTCCGCGAGCTCGCCCTGGCCGTGGCGCAGGCGGCTCAGACGATGCCGGGCGGCGCCCTGCAAGCCGACCACTTCCTCGCGGCCGACCGTGGCGCTCCCGGGCCCGCCTGGGCCCCAGCCGGCGAGCCCCGCCCGCTTCGCGAGATAGCAGACGCGTACATCGACCACGTGATCGGGCTCTGCGGGGGCAACAAGACGCGCGCCGCCAAGATCCTCGGCGTGGCGCGCGAGACCCTGCGCATCCGGCTGACCGCTCGACAGACCCCCGCCTGATATCCGGTCTCGCTGAGAGCCACCGCCCAGATTCTGGAATTCTTCCTGCCCTTCTTCGGCAACGATTGCCGGGTTTTCGCGTGTCAGCAGGGAAACAGCTAATCGCATCCACTAGTTAGACTGCCTGGAATACGGCTTGCTCTAAGGTTGGTGCATGAGACACCCAGAGCCAAGGAGCCGCCAATGAAAGCCGTGAGCCAGACTTATCGATGGCCCTTCGAAACCGCTGGCAAGGCCGTGAGCCGCGAGGAAGTGGATGCAGCCTGGACCGCCTATCGGACCCAGCCAACCGCCGAGGCCCGGGACGTGATCGTCGAGCGCTACATCCACCTCGTGCGCTACATGGCGCGCCGGCTGGGACGAGCCTTGCCGCCTTCGGTGGACACCGATGACCTCGTCGGGGCCGGCGTCGAAGGCTTTCTGGGCGCCGTCGAGCGCTTCGACCCGGACCAGGGCACGGACTTCAGCGTCTACGCGCTCACGCGAATCCGTGGAGCCATGGTTGATTTCGTCCGCGAGATCGATCCGGTGGGGCGTACCACGCGCCGGCGCCTCCGTGAGGCGGGACGCGCGGTCGCGGCCCTCGAGCAGGATCGCGGTCGTGAGATCTCCGATGCGGAGGCCGCCGAGCACCTGGGGCTGTCCATGGATCGCTTCCACGAGCTGATGACCTTCCAGGCCGCGGGGTCTCCCCTCTCGCTCGAGCGGCTCGAGGGCGGCGATGAAGACCATCGCGGCGCGGCCTCGCAGGGACGCCTGGCCGACCGGTCGGAAGGGGATGCCCTGGGCCACGTTCTCGACTCCGAGCGCGCCTACGACGTCGTCGCGCTCGTCAGCGGGCTGCCGCGGGGTCAGCAGCTCGTGCTCCAGCTCTACTACGTCGAGGACCTCAACTTCCGGGAGATCGCCATGATCATGGACATCTCGGAGTCGCGGGCTACCCAGCTCCACACCGCCGCCGTCCAGGCCCTCCGCTCGGACGGGGGCTGCCTCGAAGCGGCCGGAGCGCTGACGATCGCCTAGGACTTTTGGGGGGAGGCTTCGGAAGGAGGGCGGAGCCCCTCCCATCCGAGCTAGCTACCCCACGGGCGGGCTGTACGCTTTGAGCTTGTTGTAGAGCGTCTTCGGGTCCACGCCCAGGACCTTCGCGGCCTGCGTCCGATTTCCCCCCACGTGCTTCAGCACCTTCAAGATGTGCCGGCGCTCCACCTCGTCCAGGGGGGGCAGCGCTCCCTCCACGTCAGGAACCGCGTTCGGCAGATGGAAGGCGACTTCTTCGGCCGTGATCTCCTCGCCCGCCGCCATCACGGCCAGGCGCTCGATCATGTTGCGGAGCTCCCGGACATTGCCCGGCCAGCGATGACTGGTGAGGACCTTGATCGCCTCGGGAGAGAAGCGGATCGCGCGCCCGCGGGGCTGCGCCACGCGCTGGGCGAAATAGCGGATGAGCATCGGAATGTCCTCGACGCGCTCGCGGAGCGGAGGCACCTCGATGAGCACGACGCCCAGGCGGAAATAGAGATCGTGACGGAACTCGCCAGTCGCGACCGCCTGGTCGAGCCGCTTGTTGGTGGCGGCGACGATCCGCACGTCCACGTGAAGGGTGCGATTGCCGCCCAGGCGCCTGATCTCGCCACTGTCCAGCGTGCGGAGGAGCTTGGCCTGCATGGCCTGGCTCATCTCGGCGACCTCGTCGAGGAAAAGTGTTCCGTCGTGGGCGAGCTCCAGGAGGCCTTGACGCTGGCCGGCCGCGCCCGTGAAGGCGCCCTTCTCGTGCCCGAACAGCTCCGACTCGAGCAGCTCGTCCAGCAGCGCGGCGCAGTTGATGGCCAGAAACGGCTGATCGCGGCGCTCGCTGACCCGGTGCACGTAGCGCGCGGCCAGCTCCTTGCCGCTGCCGCTCTCGCCCTGGATGAGGACGTGCGAGTGCGAGTGGCCCGCGCGGGTCAGGAGCTCGCGCAGCCGCTCTATGGCGCGGCTCTGGCCCTGCATGGCGGGCTCGGGCTCGTGCTGGAGCACGACCCGCCGCAGGGCCCGGTTCTCGTGGCGGAGCCGACGGTGCTCGGCCGCCCGGGCCACGACCTCGTAGAGCTCGCTCAGTCGGAAGGGCTTGGTGACATAGTCAAAGGCGCGAAGCTTGAGGGCCTCGATGGCGGTCTCGACCTCGGCATAGCCCGTGACGATGATGACCTCGGCGTCATAGCCCTCGGCCCGCATGGCCTGCAGGACCTGGATGCCGTCCTTGCGGGGCATGCGCAGATCCATGAGGACGACGTCGAACTCCTCCCGGGCGAGGGTCCGGAGGGCGGCCTCACCGTCCCGGGCAGTGCTGACGAGGTACCCCTTCCGCTCGAGCCCGGTGACGACTGTGTCGGACAGGGCTGGGTCGTCCTCGACGACCAGCAGCCGAGTCGCCTTGACGGCACTTTCTACGACTTCGCTTTCCATGCGTCTCGGGCAGCCTTTCGGAGCCACGACAGGCACAGCATGCCGGGTTGTCCTCCCCGGAAGACCCTCACCACGGCCCGGCAAAGTATGCCGCAACCCCCCGGAATGTCAAACGTCCTGGCAGTCTCCGGGAGGAGACGCCCCCGGCCGATAACCTCGACATGGCCGACGGATTGCCTGGACAGCAGGATCCTGACGGACAGGAGCCCGACATCCTCCCCGTGCGATTCTTACGGGTGGTCGATGCCCGGCGGCGGCTGGCTCAGGGCTGGCTCATCCCTCAGCCCGAGGTCATCGCTCGCGCATTGATCCTCCTCGCCGCGCTCGACTGAGCTAGGCCCTTAGCCCTCGCTCAGCAAGCCGGGGAATCCCGGGGGTGAGGTGGCCTGCCCCTCCCGTCCCCGCCTGAGCTCGCCCAGAATCTGGCCATCGACCGACGCAACCTCGCCCTGGGAGACCCGCAAGAGCCAGCGCTGCCCGCACGAGCAATCGAAGACCACCGTGCACTGGCATCCGCCCCTCGCCCCGGTGGGTACGTGTATGCGGTGCAGACGGAGGCCATGGGACCCGGCGCACTCGCGGAATCGAGTCGTGTGATCCTGCGCCTCCAGCGTCCCGTTCGAGGGGCGAGCTCGACTCATGCTTCACAGGGGAGCAAGAGCCGTTCCACCACCTATCTGGCTGATCTTACGGTACTAGATGCACAGGAAGCGAACGGCACCCCGGAAAGGCTCCCAAAAATTGGCAGGAAAGCTGCCGAGGCCCGGCATGGCGGAGCGCCTCAGGCGGGGCGGAGCTGATAGATCGCGGTGTGCCGGACCGAGGCCACGGGACGGGAGCCCTGGGCGACGAGAAGGAGATCGAGCTCGACGAACTGATGCCCCTTCTTCTCGAAGAGACTCTGGATCCGGGCGCGCATCGCGAGGTGCTCGCCCACGCGCGCCACGCTCCAGTGGCTCCCCTGGCTCTCGACGTGGATCCAGGGGCTGACCCGCACGTTGCCGCTGAGCGCCCGGTTGGCAAGATCGAGGTACGTGCCCGGATGCGCCGGAGGCTCCGCCTGGCGATAGAGAGGCAGCGTCTCGCCGAAGCGCGTGAGATACATGGCCGCGCTCTCAGGGGTGAGTTGAAGCTCGGGCGTGCCCAGGACGCGCAGGCCTTCGAGAAGCGCGCGGCTCACCTGCGGTCGCTCGCCGGGCATGGCGGCCGTCGCGTAGGCGCCCGCATCGGGCGGCTGGGGACGAGGCGCTCGCGACAGGCTCATCTGGGCCGTGCCACAGACATCGCCCGCCGCATTGTGCGCGGCGGCCTCGACGATCACGCTGTCGCCGGTGCGCGCGGCGACGCGCGCGCGGATCACGGCCGGCTCCTCGAAATAGATGGGCTTGGTGAAGCGCGTCCGGAAGCTCCCCTTCTCGAGCCATTCCGCGCCGAGCGCCTCGACGATCGGATGGGTGAGCCAGCCATAGACGGTGACCCCGGGCACGAGCCCGCCCTTGAAGCCGTACTGCCGAGCCACGTCGTCCTCGTGGATCTTGTTTTCGCGCGGCTCCGTCGGCGCGGCCGCACTCACGCGGAATTCGGGCAGCTCCGCGCCGGGAGACAGCGAGTCGAGGCTCATGGCATCCAGAGACTACCTGTCTGCTCACTCGAGGGCAAGGCGGAGAGCGAACGCGAGAGCGAGCGGCGGCTGCGTTGGAACTCACGGTGATGTACAGTCGCGGAGAGACCCTTGCACTGTGAAGCGTGGTCCTGGGCCAAGTTGCTCGCCAGACGAGGCCCGAGGGAGCAAGCAATGCGAGGCGTACGTGGGTGTACGTTGAGCGTTGCTGGCGACCGAGAACGTGGCGTTTCGAGCTGAACGGCTTGCCGCGAGGCGAGAGCTGAGTAGATCTGGCGAGCAACTTGGCCCAGGACCCGGGAGGCATCAATGGCGCTCGACCGCATCACCATCTCCGTCATCCAGCATCGTCTCGAGTCCATCGTCCAGGAGATGGGCGAGGCCATGCTGCGCACGGCCTACTCGCAGATCCTGAACTCGAGCCGCGACTTCTCGACGGCGGTCTTCGACGGCCAGGGCCGCCTCGCTGCCCAGGCCGAGCACGTGCCCATTCATGTCGGCGCCCTCCCGTGGGCCGTCGCCGCCGTCAGCAACGACTTCGCCGGACGTATCCGGCCCGGGGACATGTTCCTGCTCAATGACCCGTACCACGGCGGCAATCACCTGCCCGATCTCACCGTGCTCCTGCCCGTCTTCGTGGGCGAGCGCCTGGCCTTCTGGTCCATCAACCGCGCGCACCAGAGCGACATCGGCGGGGCCACCCACGGTGCCTACAATCCCGCGGCGACCGAAATCTGGCAGGAGGGCATCCGCATCCCTCCCCTCAAGCTCTACGACGCGGGCACCCTGCGCGACGACGTCATGAACATGGTGGCGACCAACGTCCGGCACCCGCGCGACTTCCTGGGCGATCTCCGCGCCATGATGGGCTCCGCGCGCGTGGGCGAGCGACGGCTCCTCAAGCTGGTGGAGGAGTACGGGATCGAGACGTCGACCCTCGCGGTGGGGGAGGTGCTCGACTCGGCCGAGCGCCAGAGCCGCGCGTGCATCCGGCAGTGGAAGGACGGCGTCTACCGTGGCCTGTCCATCCTCGACGACGACGGCCACGGCATCGAGGACATCAAGCTCCGCGCCACCGTCACCAAGAAGGGCGACGGTCTCATCGTGGACCTGACGGAGTGCGACCCTCAGGTCATCGGCTTCGTCAACTCCTCCTACCCGAACACGATGTCGGCCGTGTACATGGCCCTGGCCTACCTCATCGATCCACGCATCCCGAAGAACGAGGGCACGTTCCGGCCCGTGGAGGTCAAGGCCAAGCAGGGCACCATCGTCTGGCCGCACCCGCCGGCCCCGGTGACGCTCGCCACCAATCATTGCGCGCAGGAGGTGGCGGAGGCGGTGATCAAGGCGCTGGCGGGCGCCTGCCCCGAGCGCGCCCTCGCGGGCTGGTCGCGGCGCTTTCGCATCGCCATCTCCGGCAAGAACCCGCGGAGCGGGCGACCCTTCATCTGGCACCTCTTCCACGCGCGCGGCGGCGGAGGCGCCTCGTCCGCGGGCGATGGATGGGAGACGGCGGGAGAGGGGCAGGCGGCGGGAGGGATCAAGTTCGGCAGCGTGGAGGTGGCGGAGGCGCGCTTCCCCCTCTTCTTCAAAAACCACGAGTTCCGGCCGGACTCGGCGGGCGACGGCCGCTTCCGCGGCGGCGTCGGCTCGGTCCTCGAGCTGCGCATGGAGACGACGGAGCCCGCGCGCGGGAACACCGCGGGCGACGGCGTGCGCCACCCGTCCTACGGCCTCCTCGGCGGCAAGGACGGGCTTCCCCACCGCTACGTCATGGTCGCCGGCGGCAAGAGGCGCGTGCTCAAGACCAAGGAAGCGGGCATTCCGATTCCGCCGGGTGCCGTCTTCGACATCGTCTCCGCCGGCGGCGGCGGATGGGGCAGGCCCGCTCGTCGCGATCCCAAGGCGCGAGCCAACGATCTCGAGAACGGCTTCGTGACGCGAAAGAACGGTTCCGCTCCCGCTCGGCGCGCGAAGCGCCGCCCCGGTCGCTACGCATGTATCGTATCGGGATAGACGTGGGCGGCACCTTCACCGACCTCGTCGCGGCGGACGCGGAGGGGCGCGTGACCATGGCCAAGGCCGCCTCTACGCCGGAGGACCAGTCGCTCGGGGTCATGGAGGGCCTGACCCTGCTCGCCCGCGAGCACGGCCTCGACCTTCGCGCCTTCCTGGAGGCCACGGACCTCGTCGTCCACGGCACGACCGTCGCGACCAATGCCCTCCTCGAGCGCAAGGGCGCCGCCGTCGGCATGCTGACCACCGAGGGGCATCGCGATGTGATCGAGATGCGCGAAGGGCTCAAGGACGACCGCTACAACCTGCGCATGCCGCCTCCCCTCCCCCTCGTGCCCCGCGCGCGCCGGCTGGGCGTGAAGGAGCGGGTCCGCTACGACGGCAAGGTCGGCACGCCGCTCGATCCACGCTCGCTGGCCGCGGGCATCGAGAGGCTCAAGCGCGCCGGCTGCGCCTCCGTCGCGGTCTGCTATCTCCACTCCTATCGCAATGCCCGCCACGAGCAGGCGACCCGGCGGGCCCTGGAGCGGCTGATGCCGGGCGTCTACATCTCGCTCTCGTCGGAGATCCTCCCCCAGATCAAGGAGTACGAGCGCTTCGGCACGACCGTGGTCAATGCCTATGTCGGGCCCGCCCTCGGGGTCTACCTCGGCCGCCTCGAGCACAGGCTCCGCGAGGCCGGCTACGCGCGCGACGTCCTCATCATGCAATCGCACGGCGGCGTGGCGGGAGTCGCCGACTCCGTGCGCCTGGCCGCCGGAGCCGTGCTCTCGGGGCCGGCGGGGGGCATCGCGGGGGGCCGGCATGCCGCGCGACTGCTCTCGCACGGGGACCTCATCACCTTCGACATGGGCGGCACCTCCACGGACATCGCGCTGCTCCAGGGCGGTGAGCCGCAGCTGACGGGCGACAAGGCGGTGGGGCCGAGCAAGGTCGCCCTGCCCGCCATCGACATCCACACGCTGGGCGCGGGCGGCGGCTCCATCGCTCATGTCGACGAGGGCGGCATCCTCCACGTCGGTCCCGAGAGCGCGGGCGCCGTGCCCGGGCCCGCCTGCTATGGCCTGGGCGGCACCGCGGCCACGGTCACCGACGCCAACGTCGTGCTGGGCTTGCTCGATCCCGCCAATTTCCTCGGCGGCCGCACGCGCCTCGACGCCGCCCGCGCGGAGACCGCGGTGGCGGCCATCGCAGAGCGACTCGGCACCCTGCCCGTCGCGGCCGCCGAGGGCATACAGCGCGTGGTCAACACCAACATGGCCGAGGGCATCCGCATCGTCTCCGTGCGGCGCGGCGCCGATCCGAGGCGCTTCGCCCTCCTCGCCTTCGGCGGCGCGGCAGGTCTCCACGTCACGGAGGTCGCGCGCATGCTCGAGATCTCCCGGGTCGTCGTGCCGCGCGTGGCGGCCGTCCTCTCGGCTTGGGGCATGCTCGCCACCGATCTGCGCCACGAGCTCGTGCTGACGCATGTCGGCGACGCGCGCAAGGTGGGCGGGCCGCGGCTCCGCGCGCTCTTCGCCGAGATGGAGGCGCGCGGACGCGAGCGACTGAGCCGGGAGGCTCCGGGCCATGTCGACGTGCATCGCGCCGTCGACATGCGTTACGGCGAGCAGACCTTCGAGATCACCGTCCCCCTGGACGGCGTGGATCCTGACGCGTCGGACCTGATGGACCAGGTGATCGAGCGCTTCCATCGCCGCCACGAGGAGCTCTACACCTACAGCGCGCCGGGACAGGACGTGGTGCTCGTCAACGCGCGGGTGGCCGTGGTCGGGGCCCTGGGGAGCCCGCCCGCCGATCGCCCCGTGGAGCTTCGCGCCGGAGCAGGCGCGGCGCCGCGGAGTCGGCGTGTCTACCTCGGGCGCTGGGCGGAGGTGCCGGTCTACGATCTGGACGCCGCGCGACCCGGCCTCGAGGTCAAGGGGCCCGCGATCTTCGAGTCGGCGACGACCACCGTGGTCCTCCGCCAGGACGACCGCGCCCTCGTCACGCCCCGCGGCTGGCTCGACATCGTCGTAGCACCGTAGGATTCAGCCGACAAGGACCACGCAGCAGGCGGCTCAAAAAGGTCCAGATGCGAGGCGGCGCCCGAAGGCCGCGGGCGAGGCGTAGTTTCTCTACGTTGAGCCCGCAGGCGAGGGCGCCAACGAAGCAGATGGGCCTTTTTCAGCCGCCTGCGCCGTCGAGGGCAGTACGCGCCGCCTGCAGCAGGCCGTCGACGGAAAAGGGCTTCTTGAGGAAGACGCCGGGCACGGCCGTCTCGCCCTCGCGCACCATGGGGTCGTCCGTGTAACCGGACATGTAGACCACGCGCAGATCGGGACGCACGGGGGCCAGGGTCTCGGCGATCTCCCGTCCCGTCATGCGCGGCATGACCATGTCGGTGAGGAGAAGCTGGATCTCATCCGTGTACAGGCTCCACAGCCGCATGGCCTCGGCCGCGTCCGCGGCCTCGAAGACTCGGTAGCCCGCGCCCCGCAGCACGTCCCGGGCCAGCTCGCGGACAGCTTCCTCGTCCTCGACGAGCAGGATCGTCTCGCGTCCCGTGGGGCCTCGCTCGATGACCAGAGGACCTTCCGGCTCCGCCACCGCTGCCTCCACGGGAGGCAAGTACATGTCGAAGACCGTGCCGCGCCAGAGCTCGCTGGCCACCGCGATGTAGCCCTCGTGCTGCTTCACGATGCCGTAGACCGTGCTGAGTCCGAGCCCCGTGCCCTTCCCCGGCTCCTTGGTGGTGAAGAAGGGCTCGAAGATCTGCGCCTGCACGCCGGCATCCATACCCTGGCCATTGTCCCGCACGCTCAGCTGGACGAAGCTCCCGGGGTGCGAGCCCGGGTTCTTCCGCGTGAAGGCCTCGCCCAGCTCCACGTTGGCCGTAGAGAGGGTCAGGCGGCCGCCTTTCGGCAAGGCGTCCCGGGCATTGACGGCGAGATTGATCAGGATCTGCTCGATCTGGCCCCGATCGGCCTTGACGCGGGCCAGGCCTGGATCCAGCACCGTCACCAGCTCGACGTCCTCGCCGATGAGCCTCCGCAGCATGACCTCGGTGTCGGTGACCACGGCGTTCAGGTCGAGCACGGAGCGCTGAAGCATCTGGCGCCGGCTGAAGGCGAGAAGCTGGCGCGTCAACCCCGCCGCGCGGTCCGCCGTCTTGTGGATGAGGTCGACGTCGCGGCGGTACGGGCTGTCGGTGGGAAGGCGCTCCGAGAGCATGGTGCTGCGTCCGCTGATGACCGTCAGCAGGTTGTTGAAGTCATGCGCGACGCCTCCCGCGAGCCGTCCGATGGCTTCCATCTTCTGGGCCTGACGAAGCTGAGCTTCTCTGTCGTGCAACGCCTGCGCGGCCGTCTCCGTCTCGGCCCGGGCTCGCTTCTCGCCCTCGAAGGCTCGGGCATTAGCGATGGCGATGGCCGCGTGGTCGGAGAGTCGCCTGAGGACGGCCTCGTCATGGTCCGTGAAGACGCGCGTGCTCCGCTGATCGACGTAGAGGAGTCCCTCGACGCGCCCCTCGATGGAGATGGGCACGACCATGGCGGCCCGGGCCGACTCGGCGCGGGCCACCTCGTGAAAGATCGAGGTGACACGAGGATCGTGGAGATAGTCCTCGGTGCGGAAGGGGCGGCCGGTTTCGAAGACGATCCCACCCGCCCCCATGCCCGGCACGATGCGCAGATCCCGCCAGCCCTCGTACCGAGCCTCGGGCCAGTAGCGAAAACGCATGGCCTCCTCGCCGTCCTCACGAAGCGCCACCCGCACGACATCGGCGCGGCACAGCTCCCGCGCGCTCTCACCGATGCGCTGGAGCGCCGTATCCAGATCGAGCGCGGAGGAAAGGCTCTGGGCGACGTCGTCGAGAACCTCCGCCTCTCGCCGGCGCTCGTCGGCCTCGCCGTACAGTCGCGCGTTCTCGAGCGCCAGGGCCGCCTGATCCGCGAACGTCTCGAGCATGGCGATGTCCGTCTCGGTGAACACGCGCCCGAGCTGATCGGCGATCATGAGGGAGCCGGTGATCTCGCCCTTGACGCGGAGGGGGACGCCCAGGAGCGCGCGGTCGCCCGTGAGCTCGAGGCGCCGGCGTTGGGCCTCCGAGAACTCGAGCAGGGGGTCGTTCAGCGCGTCGGCTGACCAGACGGGGTGGCCCAGGCTCGTTGCCCGGCCCGCGACACCGGCTCCCGCGGGAGACACGCCGCCCTGTCCACCCCCAGGACCCACGCTGCCGCTCCAGGCCACGGACCTGAGTGAGCCATCGGGCAGGCGGCGGCGCAGATGTGAGAGCGTGCCCCCGAGGAACGCCAGCACGCCGTTGACGATACGCTCCCCGACCTCCGTCTCGTCGAGGCTCTCCGTCAGCCCCCGCGCCACCGCGGCCAGCGCTTCGGCCTCTCGCCGCCGCCGCTCCGCCTCGCCGTAGAGGCGCGCGTTCTTGATGGCCAGCGCCGCGTGGGCGGCGAAGAGATCGATATCCTCACGTTCTTCCTCGGTCGGCGGGGCCCCTTTCGGCACGGAGAGGCTCAATACACCGAGCACCTCGTCACCCTCCGTCAGGGGCACGCCATAGAAGATGGTGAGGCCGCGAGCCTCGTACCAGGTGGTGTCGACGAAGCGGGGATCCTGAAGGATATCGAGGACCAGGAGCGGCTCGCGCGTCTGCGCCACCACCTCGCTGAGGCCGGTGCCGAAGGGAATGACCGTGGGCCGGTCCGCCATGATTCCCAGCGTTCGCGCCAGGCGGTAGCCGCCCGCCTCTCGGTCGACGAGTCGCACGAGGCAGACGGAATCCGACCTGACGGCCATGACCGCGGCGGTGATCTCGGCCAGAACGGTCTCGAGGTCCAGCACTCCCGAGATCGCGCGCAGCAGCGCGGCAAAGCGACGGTGGGGTCGATTTCGTGCCGCCATGACCACACCTGGCTCGACGCAATCCATCACCGAGGTCATCGGCTCCGGCCGGCAGAAATCGGAGACCTGGCATGGCCCGGGGCGAGCGGTGCCGCCGCGGGCAACACCGAAGCCTAGCGGGCGAGGAGCGTGCGCACGGCGCGCGCGATGCCGGCGCCGTCGATTCCGTAGTGGGCGTAGAGGTCGGACCGCCCGCCCGATTGGCCGAAGTGATCGACGCCGAGGGGGATCTGGGGCACGCCGAGAGCCGAGCCCAGGAAGGCGAGGCCATGGGAATGACCATCCAGCACCGAGACGATGGGCACTCCCTCCTCCTCGGAGGTGACGAGCTGCTCGAGATACGGACGCGACTCGCGCAGGCCCCGGTAGAGCCGGTCCGGGCTCGTCACCACGAAGAGGCTGGCAAGAATGCCCTCGGCGCGTAGGGCGCGAGCCGCCTCCACGGCCTCCGGCACCATGACGCCGGCCGCGAAGATGCTCACGGCACTGTCCTCCGGATCCCAGCCCGGCTCGGCACGGGCGTCGATGAGCCGGTAGCCTCCGCGGAGGACCTGGGCGCGGTACTCCTCGCTCGCGGCGGGCGCCAGGGATTGCGCGACCGGCTTGGTCGAGAGCCGGAGGTAGAGGCTCTCGCCTCGCTCCCGGTCGAGAAGGCCGCGCAGCCCGTCGAGCAGGATCCACTCGACTTCGAGCGCGAAGGCGGGCTCGTAGTAGGCGAGCGCGGGCAGCGCGATGCCGATGCCCGGCGTGATCACCGACTGGTGGGCCCCGCCCTCGGGCGAAAGGCTTACGCCCGACGGCGTGGCCGCCACGATGAAGCGGCCGCCCGCGTAGAGGGCGTGGTAGAGGGCGTCGAGCCCCCGCGTGACGAAGGGGTCGTACAGGGTGCCGATGGGAAAGAGCGGCACTCCCGTCAGCTCCGTCGCGAGACCGAAGGCCCCCAGGGCCAGGAAGAGGTTGTGCTCGGCGATGCCCAGCTCGATGTGCCGGCCGCGGGGGGACTCGCGCCAGGGGACGGCCTGAGGCACGTCCGCGAAGAAGTCGGGCCGCGCCGTCGGCGAGTAGACACCCGTGCGGGTGATCCACGCGCCAAGATGAGTGGTTACCGCCACGTCGGCCGAGAGGGTGACGACGTGCGCGCCCACGGGCAATCGCGCGAGTCGGGCGAGGGCGCGGCCGAAGGCTTCCTGGCTCGAGGACGTCTCCGGATAACTCTCCTCGAGCGTCTCGGGCAGCTCCGGCGCCTCCACGCGACGAGCCGGCGATCGGAAGGGTGCGGGGCGCTCACGGATCCATTTGCCCTCGGGGCTCGAATCCGGGAAGCGCTCCCACTCCGCGCCGGGCCCGATCCCGAGGGTTTCGCGAAGAGCTTCCATCTGGGCGGTCGTCAGGAGCGCGCCGTGATTCATGGGATCTCCCGCCATGGGCAATCCCCAGCCCTTGATCGTCTGGGCCAGCACCACGCACGGCTGCCCGGCGTGCCGCCTCGCCTCGGCGAAAGCTTCCAGGATCTTCACGATGTCGTGGCCGCCCACGTCGGCGACCGTGGCCTGGAGCGCTTCGTCCGAGAGATGCGCCAGGGCCCGGTCGATCTCGGAGGAGAGCTGTCCATCCCGCAGGGTCGCCAGGGTCTTGCGGACCACGCCGGCCGGCTTGCGCAGGAGGGCCTGGAACTCCGCGCTGGACATCGTCTCGAGCCGCTCGCGCAGGCGCTCGCTCCCAGGCTTTGCGAGCAGGGCCTCGAGACGGCGCCCCCAGCGGAGCTCGATCACATGCCAGCCCGCGGCGTCGAACCACCGGGCGAGCTGGCGCGGCCGGCTGTCGGGCGTGACGCGATCGAGGCTCTGGCGGTTGATGTCCACCATCCACAGGACGTTGCCGAGCGCGCCGAGTGGCTCCTCGAGGAGAGCTTCCCAGATGTTGCCCTCGTCGAGCTCCGCATCCCCCACCACCGCGACAAAGCGCTCGGGCGACCGTGTCTCCCAGTGGTCCTCGACATAGCGTGAGGCGAGGGCGCCGAAGAGCGTGCTGGCGGCGCCGAGGCCCATGGAGCCCGTCGAGAGATCCACGATGGTCGGGTTCTTGCGACGGCTCGGATAAGCTTGCAGCCCGCCGAACACGCGCAGGCTCCTGAGATCCCCCGCGGAGAGACGCTCGCGCAGGTACTCGATGGCATAGAAGGCCGGCGATCCATGGGCCTTGGTCGCGACCACGTCGCCCTCACGCAGCTCGGCGAAATAGAGCGCGGTCATGAGACTGACCACGGAGGCCGAGGAGGCCTGATGACCGCCCACCTTGGTGCCATCGGGGTTGGGCCGCGAATTGGCGTGGTGGACCATCAGGGTGGAGAGCCAGAGCACTCGGCGCTGGATCTGCTCGAGCAGGAGGGGGTCGGGAGCGGGCACGGGCTCGTCGCTCATGGATTCATTACCTTAGCGCATTCCACGGCGTCTGGTATGGTATCGACTCCCGTGGACTTCTTTTCCCTTCCTGCGCTCGGCGCGCTCTGCGCGCTGGGATCCGGACTGACGTGGGCGGTAACCAGCCTGCTCATCCGGACCGTGTCCCCGCCCCTGAGCTCGGTGACGGCGAGCGCCATCCGCGCGATCCTGGGCGGCGGCGTCCTCCTCCTCTGGGTGTTGCTGACGGGCGGCATCGGTCGGCTGGCCTCGATGGGCGAGACCAATTTCCTGCTGCTCGTGGTCTCCATCGTGCTCGCCATCGCCATCGGCGACGTGCTCTTCTTCGAAAGCCTCCGCTTCATTGGCCTGGCGCGCGCCATGACCGTGTCCATGGTCTATCCGCTCATGAGCGCGGTGATGGCCGCCATCTTCCTCGGCGAGCCGCTGACCGCGCGCATGGGAGTGGGATCGCTCGTGACCCTCCTGGGACTTGCCCTCATCGTGCGCGCGCGCTCCGGAGCGCCGCCCCGCGAGGAGCGCTTCGCGCTCGGGCTCGCGGCCGCGATTGCGGCGGCCCTGGCCTGGGCGGGATCGCTTCTGGTCCTCAAGCCCGCCATGGGGGCGCTCGATCCCGTCACCGCACAGGCGGTGCGTCTGCCCCTGGCCGGGGTCGTGCTTCTGGCCACGCCGTGGGGCTGGGAGGCCCCTCGCCACGTGCGGGCGGCGGACCGCGCCACGCTCTGGCGCGTCGTGCTGCTCGGGCTCTTGACGGCGGCGAGCTCTGTCCTCTTCGTGACGGGTATCAAGTGGACGGAGGTGGCCGTAGCTGCGGTGCTCTCCTCGACGGCGCCCCTCTTCGCCTTGCCGCTAGGGCTCATCTTCTTACGCGAGCGAGTGACGGGCGTCGCGGTGGCCGGCACGGTGATTACCCTGGCCGGCCTGGCGATCTTGCAGCTCTAGGAAGGTCCTGCTGAGTGGTTGCTGCCGTTCAGGGCCCCGCCATGCAGACCTCGCATATCGTATATCGCAGGTCAGCATAGCGACTAGCCCCTCGGAGCACAGACGTCCGAAATGGCTGGTTTCCTGAACTGATCCCCTTGAACTGTGCTTCGCATCACCGTGCTACCCTCGACCCATGCTTGATATATGGCGCTACACAGACCAGCCGAATTCTAGTTCGCCGGACGGACAGAGAGGTTCCCCCCTGGGTTGCCAGTGGCTGTCGACGTTGTCATACATGTCGCGGGACCGATACGGCGAGATCGGTACCTGACCGAAACGGCCTTGCGGTAAGCTCGGTCAACGCATGAGGAACTGCCGCGAGGCTCACCGGCAGGTAACGATGCGTCTCGCTACGATCGCCGCCGCCTGTGTTCTGTTCTCCGCCCCGCTCGCCGCCGAGGCACAGCAGCCGGGGAAGGTGTACCGCGTCGGTATCTTGACAAACAAGGCCTCGGACCCCGCGGAAGCTCGTCTGTGGCAAGCCTTCCGGTCAAGCCTGCGGGAGCGCGGCTGGATCGAGGGCCAGAACATTCTGATTGAGTTCCGGGCGGCCGAGGGCAACACCGCTCGGCTTCCAGAGCTCGCGGCCGACTTGGTTCGGCTCAAGGTGGACGTGATTGTGGCCCGCTCCTCCATCTGGGTACAGGCTGCAAAAGAGGCGACATCCTCGATCCCCATCGTCTTTCTAAGTCATGCAGATCCAGTACGGACCGGCCACGTTGCGAGCCTTGCCAGGCCCGGCGGGAACATCACCGGACTGGCCGTCCTGATGACCGACCTCGCCCCCAAGATGTTAGAGCTTCTGATCTCTGCCGTCCCAGTGGCGAAGCGGATCGCGGTTCTATGGAACCCAGACACCCCCTCTCACACCCCGGCCCTCAAGGCAATGGAGGAGGCAGGGCGTACGCTCCGAGTGCAGCTGCAGCCCGTCGGCGCCCGGACGGCGGCGGAGTTGGAGGGCGCCTTCGCAGCGATGGCCCGAGCGCGCGCACAGGCCGTGCTGGTGCTGGGCGCCGCAATCTTCCTCGCTGAGAGACAGCGTGTGGCTGAGCTGGCCATCAAGCACCGGCTGCCGATGATGTCCAACCTCAAGGACGTCGCGGAGGCTGGTGGCCTGGTGAGCTACGGCCCGAATTGGGACGATCACTACCGGCGCGGCGCCATCTATGTCGACAAGATCCTGAAAGGTGCTAAACCGGCTGACCTACCCGTGGAGCAAGCGACGAAGTTCGAGCTGGTCATCAATCTCAAAACCGCCAAGGCGATCGGGCTGACGATTCCGCAGTCGGTGCTGGTCCGTGCCGACCAGATCATCGAATGAACGCAGCGCGGAATCATGCGATATCGGCTCGGCGGCGTCGTTATACTCTGGCGCCGAACTTCCCGCTGCAGTGGACCGCGCGCTCGCGGTGCTCGCGCCTCGGCCGCCGAGCGGTACGTTCGCCGTACCAGGGAACCTTGTACAGATGAGTGACTACGATCGCCGGCGTCGACTCCATCACGCAGCCATCGCGGTTTGCGTCGGCCTGCTCGTGCTTTTGGCGTTCCTGTCGCCTCCCGCCACGTTCGGCGCCGGGCCCGTCGGCCCTGCATACGCGCAACAGCAGCCTGCAGGGAAGGTCTACCGGATCGGATTCTTGAGCCAGGGGCAGCCACCCACGGCCTATGTCGAGGCGCTTCAGCAGGGTCTGCGAGAACGAGGATACGCCGAGGGTCGAAACCTCGTCTGGGAGTTGCGGTCGACCGACGGCAGCCTGGACCAACTTCAGCAATTCGCTGAGGAGTTGGTGCGATTGAGGGTGGATGTCATCCTGGCTCGGTCGTCGTCAGGCACGATAGCCGCCAAAGAGAGCAACCGCGTTGATACCTATCGTATTTGTCAACGTCTACGCTCCGGTTGAGATCGGCCTCGTTTCGAGTCTGGGACACCCCGGCGGCAACATCACGGGAGTCGCGATCAATGTCGAAGATATGCTCGCGAAGCGCGTGCAGCTGTTGAAGGAGCTCGTTCCCACGCTCAAGAGAGTCGCAATGCTGTCGCATCCGCCGCATCCGACCAACGCAATGCAGCTCCAGGGGGCGATGGCCGCCGCACGCACGTTGGGCGTGCAGTTCGAAGAGGTGCCGGTGCGCGGCGCGGACGATTTTGCGTCCGCGCTCAAGGCCCTACGCGGCATCGACGGCGTGCTGAACGCCGATAACCCATTCTTCGTGACACACCGTGTTCGACTCGTCGACGCGGTGGCCGGGAACCGGCTGCCCGCGATATATCCGCATCGGATATACGTCGAGGCGGGGGGCCTCATGTCGTACGGTCCAAACATTCTGGATTCGTGGAGGCGCGCCGCCGCTTACGTGGACAAGGTCTTGAAGGGCGCGAAACCAGGGGACCTTCCTGTCGAGCAACCAACAACGTTCGAGTTGGTGATCAACAACAAGACGGCCAAGGCCATAGGCCTGACAATTGCCCCGTCGCTCGTGTCGCGAGCGGATCAGATAGTCGAATGACGGTCAGCGTTGATTCGACGTCGAACATGGCAGTGGAGCGGCCGGCCGGCTCGCATTCGGTCGCCGCCGCCGCTCACTGCCGGCGTTAGGAACCTAACCGGACGGCCGTTGAAGAGCGGCCGACGGTTCAGGCGGACAAGGTCTCGGTCTCTGAGCGAGGGGGTGCAAAACATCGATCGCCCACCCCACATTCAGACTCTCCCCGAGCCAGCCGGCACACCCAGTCCGCGCGTTGACACGAAGGCCTTCTGAGTTGTGACGTGCTCGGAGAGCCCTGACGGGATCATCACGTACTGCCGCGGGCGGCGGCACCTCAGGGAGCGGGCGGCCATCGGGCCGTCGGAACTGGAGCGGCCCGTCGGGTAGACGCGCGACTTGGTAACCCTCCTCGTGCACCGCCCGATGATGCCTGCGACAGAGCAGGACAAGGTTCGACAGCGTGGTCGGGCCACCCTGGGCCCAGTGGCGGAGATGATGCCCCTGAGTGAAGCGCATTCCGCACCCCGGGAAGCGGCAGCCTTGATCCCGATGGTCGAGGGCACGGCGTAGAGCGGGGGGAATCGTCCGGGTCCGAGCCCCGATCTCCCGCAGACGGCCCTCGCCGTCGTGGCGCATGACTACCCGGCTCGCGTCGCAGGCCAACCGCTGGGACGTTTCCGCGGAAACGTGAGTGCCCCCTTCCAGGACCGACTGCCCCGGCTGCTCCGGATCGGCCAGCACCGGGGCGTCGACATGGACCACCACCTGGTAGCGCTCCCCCGGGGTGCCCGGATCGAGCCCGTGATGCAAGGCCGTCTCCGCGAGCAGGGCCAGGGCATCCGCCCGCTGCTGCGTGACCGTGGGCGTGTCCTCGGAAACGTGTTCGAAGCCTGTGGCGGCCCGGGCCCGCTCTCGGGCCCGCTGATAGAGGCTCTCGCGGGCCGCCGCCAGCGCCTGCAGGAGCA
>WNFD01003868.1_pt1 | contig 37729 bp, 35 predicted proteins | sample 5400491 | NCBI WGS metagenome assembly WNFD01 (sample SAMN13153343, study PRJNA577476) | soil metagenome | isolation source: 120 cm saprolite under Douglas fir tree site 2 hole 2 replicate 2 | place: USA:California | collected 2015-04-18 | reverse complement strand
GACGAACCTGTCGCCCACCTTCGTCCAATTTTCCGCCGGCGCGTCGGTGACCTCGTAGAGGCCATAGCCGATCCGGGGCGAAAAACTGATGGCGCGATTGCCCGGGATCGTCCACGGCGTCGTCGTCCAGATCAGGATCGAAGCTCCATAAAGAGCTTCGTTCAGCGTTGCAGTGGATCGGCTTCCAGGTTCGCCTGGTAGACGGCCCAGACTGCCTTCTGTTGCCATGACGGTAGCTTCTAATACCGGAAACTTCACCCACACCTGGTCCGAGACGTAGTCCTCGTACTCGACCTCCGCCTCGGCGAGCGCGGTCTTCTCCACCACCGACCACATCACCGGTTTCGAGCCGCGATAGAGCGTGCCGTTCTGCGCGAATTTCATGAGCTCGCGCGCGATCTGCGCCTCGGCGGCGAAGTCCATGGTGGTGTAGGGATGGGCCCAGTCGCCCTCGACGCCGAGCCGCTTGAACTCTTCGCGCTGCACGTCGATCCATCGCTCGGCGAAGGCGCGGCACTCGCGGCGGAACTCGATCACCGGCACCGCGTCCTTGTTCTTGCCCTTGGCGCGATAGTCCTCCTCGATCTTCCATTCGATCGGCAGCCCGTGGCAGTCCCAGCCCGGCACGTAATTGGAGTCGAAGCCCAGCATCTGCTGCGAGCGCGTCACCACGTCCTTCAGGATCTTGTTGAGCGCGTGGCCGATATGGATGTTGCCGTTGGCATAGGGCGGCCCGTCGTGGAGGATGAACTTGGCGCGGCCGCGCGCGGCGGCGCGCAGACGCTGGTAGAGGCCGAGCCTCTGCCAGCGCGCGAGGATCTCGGGCTCCCGCTGCGGCAGGCCGGCGCGCATGGGAAAGTCGGTCTTGGGCAGGAATAGAGTCTCGCTGTAATCGCGGGCGGCGTCGGTCATGATCGAGGCAAAGGCTGTCTACTTGGAATTCGATGGCAAGAGCGGCTCGGCACGCAATCCCGGTCCCGCCGACCGACGGTCAGGCGCGGACCGGGCCGATAATTCGCCGAGCGGCCGCGGCGAAGAGACCCGCGAAAGAAACATGCGCCGTCATGGCGCTTCCTAGCAGATCGTCGCGCGACCGAAAAGGCCCGTGCTCCCGGACCGGAGCCGGCGGGGATATGGATTCCCGCCCTTTCGACTGCGATGCCGGTAAGCTGCCGCCTTGGCAGGTCGTTTTCGGCGCCGGCGGAACTTTTCCGCTTGCGTCCGGTTGGGGCCACAGCGAAGATTTCCCGACCAATGTGGAGCACGTCATGTCCAATACTTCAGGGACGCGGGATACGGTTCGCGACGCGGCGCGGGACGCCAGGGACGCCGCCCGGGACGCCGGCAAAGCCGCCTCCGCGGCGAGCGGCGATATCCAGGCCGATCTCGAAGCGTTGCGCAACGACGTGGCGCACCTCGCCTCGCAGTTCGCCGATATCGTCGCGGCGAGGGGCAGCGCGGCGTGGAGCCGCGCCAAGTCGAACATCCAGTCGAGTCTCGAGGGCGCGATGTCGGAAGCCGGCGCCAAGGGCCAGGAAGCCGTCGACGCGGTGCGCGAGGTCGGCGACAACATGGTCGACGCCATCGACCAGTCGCTCAAGCAGCGCCCCTACACCACCCTCGCGCTCGCGGTCGCGATCGGCTTCCTGTTCGGCGCCACCTGGAGGCGTTGACGCTCGATGAGCGCCTTGCGGCCGCTTGTGGCGTCGCCGAGCTTGGGCGAATGAGCGGCTGGCTCCGCCACTTCGCGCTCACCACCCAGGCTCGCACCGGCGTGAGCGGCAGCCTCGTGATCTGGACGCTGCTCGCCGCGGTCGCGGCGGCGCTGGCGCTGATTTTCCTCCTGATCGCCGCCTTCGTCTTCCTGGCGGACCGCTACGACGGCTTGACCGCCGGCCTGGTGCTGGCCGGCTGCTTTGCCGCGATCGCGGTGATCGCGTTGATCGCCTGCCTGCTCACGCGCCGCCGCAACCGGGAGCGCGCCCGCCTCGAGCTCGCGGCCCGCAGCAGCGCCGGCGCCGGCTGGCTCGATCCCAAGCTGCTGGCCGTCGCCCTCCAGATTGGGCAGGCGATCGGCTGGCGCCGGCTCGCTTCGCTCGCGGTCGTCGGCGTGCTGGCGGCCGGCCTGACCGGCGAATGGTTCCGTCGCGCGGAGACGGACGAGGAGGAGCCGAAAACGGAATCCGAGAGCTCGTAGATCGTTCGACTCACGGGCTCGCCATCAATCCGAGCGGGGGAAAGGCGTCCGGCGCGCGCTCGAGCGCCGCGCGCGCGAGCCGCGAATCCTCGTCCATCCGCCGCACCAGATCGTCGATGCCCGCGAACTTCATCTCGGGCCTTATCCAATCGATGAAGGCGACGTCGATGACCTCGCCGTAGAGGTCGCCGGAAAAATCGAACAGGAATGCTTCCAGCAGCACGGTGCCCTGGTCGAACATCGGCCGCCGCCCGAAGCTCGCAACGCCGTGATGGCGGCGCTCGCCCACCCCGACGCGGACCGCATAGATGCCGTGCTTGAGCCCGCAATCGGGGTCGAGGCGCAGGTTGGCGGTCGGATAGCCGAGCGTGCGCCCGCGCTTGTCGCCGTGCGCGACCGGGGCGCTGACGAACCACGGATAGCCGAGCAGCTCTCTCGCCTCGGCCACCCGGCCGGCGGCGAGCGCCGCGCGCACCGGGCCGGAGCGCACCGGCCGGCCCTCGGCCTCGAACCGCGGCACGACGTCGACCGCAAAACCGAGCCGCGCCCCTTGCGCCGCGAGGTAATCGGGGGAGCCCGCGCGATTGAGGCCGAAATGAAAGTCGAAGCCGATCGCGACGCCGGCGACCGCGAATTGCGCGAGCAGAACGCGCGAGACGAAGTCCTGCGCGGAAAGCCCCGCCAGCGCCGCGTCGAACCGCAGCACGATTGCGCCGTCCAATCCGGTCCCCGCCAGCAGGCGCAGCTTCGCGCGTTCGTCGGTGAGGCGGAACAGCCGCTCGTCCGGGCGGAAGAAGCTGCGCGGATGCGGCTCGAAGGTCAGCGCGGCGGCCGGCCGCCCCAGCGCTCGGGCGCGCGCGAGCGCGGTCGCGATGACCGCGCGGTGGCCGCGATGCACGCCGTCGAAATTGCCGATGGCGACGACGGCGCCGTCGAGCGCGCGGCTGGCGGACGGTTCGCCGCGGACCACGACGAAGGGCTTCATGGGCTGCGGTCGCTCGACCGGCGGACGGCGCGAGGGTGCCAGCGGTGGAAACGGATCATTAACGACATGTAAGCCGGAAACCGAGCCGGTGCCCCTTGGCCTGATTGCTGTGTAGTTAACCGGATTTTCAACGGGTTTCGCTAGGGGTAGGGCAGGGGCCGCCGGCCGCGGGCCGGTCGGCGGTGGCTTGCCCCGCAAAGATATCGTTCCGGGGCGAAAGCGCCGTTCGACGCCTGAAGGAGCACGCGATGGCCGTTGATCTGTCGATGCCGGTTCTCGTGGTCGACGACTACAACACGATGGTCCGCATCATTCGCAATCTTCTCAAGCAGATAGGCTTCCAGGACGTCGACGACGCCTGCAATGGCGCCACCGCGCTCGCCAAGTTGCGCGGGAGGAAATACGGGCTCGTGATCTCCGATTGGAACATGGAACCGATGACGGGCTACGAGCTGCTCAAGGAGGTTCGTGCCGATCCGTCGCTCGGCCGGATTCCGTTCATCATGGTCACCGCCGAGTCCAAGACCGAGAACGTGATCGCCGCCAAGAAGGCCGGCGTCAACAATTACATCGTCAAGCCGTTCAACGCCCAGACGCTGCAGCGCAAGATCGAGTCGGTGTTTCCCGGCCAGGCGCCGCTGCCGCCGCAAGCGGCGTGACACGCACGTTTTCCGACACGCAGTCGTCCCGAATCGAGCGGACCCGTCCGCTTGCGTGAAGCTCGATTCTTCATCTCGATTGCGAGCGATCGGTTTTACCCGAGATTAAGGCAAGCCCCAGATTAAGCCTCTGCGCTGCTTGGCGTTTAACAGGAAATTATGGGCAATGTTAATCAAATGCCGGGATGCGCGAATTTTCGCCACCCCGAGTCCAAGACGTGAGCCAGGCGGCCCCGGCCGGCGCATCGGCGCCGGTCGCGGCTCGCACCAGCGAGCGCGAGACGACGCGCCGCTCCCGCGCGGTCGGGCTGCTCGTGATCTGCGGGTTGTCGCTGGCGGCCGTCATCGCCGCCGCGACCGCGGTGATGGTGATCGATCTGCGCGAGCGCGCCCTCGCCGCCAGTGAACGCGAGCTCAAGAACACCGCACTCGTGCTCGCCGAGCAGACCGACCGCGCCTTTCACGCCGTCGAGGTGGTCCAGACGAGCTTGATCGAGCGATTTCGACAGCTCGGCATCCGTTCCAGCGAGGACCATGAACGGGAAATGTCCGGTCATGACGTCCACCTGCTGCTCAAGGACAGGATTGGCGGGCTCGCCTACCTCGAGGCCGTCGCGGTGATCAGTGCGCAGGGCAAATTGCTCAACTTCTCCCGCTACTGGCCGATTCCCGACATCGAAGTCTCCGATCGCGATTATTTCAACGCGCTGCAATCCGACCCGCAGTTGACGTCATTCGTGAGCGAGCCCGTGCGCAGTCGCGTCACCGGCGGGTGGATGTTCTTTCTCGCGCGCAAGCTCGTCGGCCCGAACGGCGAGTTCCTGGGTCTGGTGCTCGGCATCATCACGCCGCAATACTTCGAGAATTTCTTCAAATCCATTGCGCTTGGAGATGGCAGCGCCATTGCCCTGCTTCGCCGTGACGGCATGCTGCTGGTCCGTGCTCCGCCGGTCGAGGCGCATTCGCCCGGGCGTTCCTACGCCAAAGGCGATCTGTTCACGAAAGTGCTGTCGCATGCGGATAGGGGCGCGGTGCGGCTCGTGAGCGTCGTCGACGGCACGGCCCGCCAGGTCGCGGGCCATGCCCTCGCCCATTACCCGCTGGTGACGGTCGTCGCCAGGACCGAGGCGGCTGCGCTCGCCGAGTGGCGCGGCGCCACGCTCTACATCGCCGGCGCGGCCGGCCTGCTGCTGCTCGTGATCGGCGTCATTCTCCGGCTCAGCGTTCGCCAGATCAGGAGCTACGAGGCCCTGGTCAAGGCGCGGGCCCAGAACGACCAAAAGGTGCAGCTCGACGCCGCCCTCAACAACATGCGCCAGGGTCTCGCGATGTTCGACTCGGGCGGCCGGCTGATCCTTTACAATCAACGTTTTCTGCAAATGTACGGGCTGTCGCCGGAAGCGGTGAAACCGGGCTTGACGCTGAGCGGTCTGTTGCGGCTTCGCAAGGCGACCGGGACCTTCAAGGGAGATCCGGATCGCTACATTGCCAAGCTTGTCGACGCCGACGGCGCCTTCAAAGGCGATCCGGACCGGCAAGTCGCCAGGCTGTTCGAGGAAGGAAGAGTCGAGACCAAGACGATGGAGCTTCCGGACGGACGGATGATCTCCATCGTGAACCAGTCGATTCCAGGCAGCGGCTGGGTGTCGACGCACGAGGACATCACCGAGCAGCTGCGCAGCCGAGCCGAGCTCGAGAGCACGCAGAATTTCCTCAATACCGTGATCGAGAACGTGCCGGTGACGATCTTCGCCAAGGACGCGCGCGAGCACCGCTATGTGCTGGTCAATCGCGCGGGCGAGGAACTGTGGGGGGTGTCGCGCAAGGACGTGATCGGCAAGACCGCCCATGACCTGTTTCCGGAGCGGACCGCCGATGTGCTCTTCGAGCGCGATCTCGAGCTCCTGGCGCATCCCGGGCAGCTCTTCCATACCACCCACGGGATCGAAACGCCCAACAACGGCGCGCACCTCGTCGAATCGCGCCGGATCGCCCTTGTTGGCGCGGACGGAAAGCCGGCATACCTGCTCGGCGTCGTCGAGGACGTGACCGAGCGCGCGCAGGCCGACGAGCGCATGAGATATCTGGCGCACCACGATCTGCTGACCGGTCTCTGCAACCGCGCGCTGTTCATGGAGAGAATCGAGGAGGCCGGCGCGCGCCTGCGCCGGCGCAACGAGACCTTCACGATCTTCATGCTGGACCTCGACCGATTCAAGAACGTCAACGATTCGCTCGGCCATCCGGAGGGCGACATCCTGCTCAAGGAGACGGCGCGGCGGCTGAAGTCGGCGTTGCGCGAAACCGACGTCCTGGCGCGGCTCGGGGGCGATGAATTCGCGATCCTGCAGGCCGGCGAGGGGGACCAGCGCATTGCCGCCGCCGCGCTTGCCGACCGGATCATCAATCTCGTCAAGGAGCCCTACGACATAAACGGAAGCACGGTCGCCATCGGCACCAGCATCGGGATCGCGCTCGCGCCCGAAGACGGCATCGAGGCCAGCGATCTCATGAAGAAGGCCGACCTGGCGCTCTATCGAGCGAAGTCGGAAGGTCGCGACGGCTATCGCTTCTTCGATGCCCAGATGACGACGGCTGCCGACGCGCGTCATCAACTGGAGCACGATCTGCGCGAAGCGGTATCGCGCAACGAGCTCGAGGTCCATTACCAGCCGATCATCGACGCTAAGACGCGCAAGCCGGTCGGAGCCGAAGCGCTGGTTCGCTGGCGCCACCCCCAAAGCGGGACCATCCTGCCGGACCAGTTCATCCCGCTGGCGGAAGAGACCGGCCTGATCGTTCCGCTCGGCGAGCAGGTCCTGCAAAAGGCCTGTTGCGACGCCGCCCGCTGGCCGCCGCACCTCAAGGTCGCGGTCAACCTGTCGATCGTGCAATTCCGCAAATGCAATCTGCTGGACGTCATCCTGTGCGCGCTCGTCGAGTCCGGGCTCGCTCCCGACCGGCTGGAGCTGGAGATCACGGAATCGATCCTGGTCGAGAACGAGCTGAACATCCTCGCCGTGGTCCGGCAGTTGAAGAATCTCGGCGTCGCGCTGGTGCTCGACGATTTCGGGACCGGCTATTCGTCGCTCAGCTACCTGACCAAGTTCCCGTTCGACAAGATCAAGATCGACAAGTCGTTCACGCAGAACCTGACCAAGCGCGCGGAATGCGCGGCGATCATCGCCTCGGTGCGCGCGCTCGGCTACAGCCTCGACATCACGACCACGGCGGAGGGGGTCGAGACCGAGCAGCAGTTCGAGATGCTGCGCGCGACCGGCATCGACACGATGCAGGGCTATCTGTTCGGCCGGCCTTGCCCGGTATCCGAGCTCGACTTCGCATCCGCCGCTGCGGATAGCGGGGCGGAGAGAGCCGCCTAGTGTCCACGCCCGGCATCGAAAAGATCGTGATGGTTGCCCACAACAGCGTCATCGACGAGCTCGAGGAAGCCATCGCGAGCAAGGAGATCGGCCGTCGCGCCGATACCTTGCGGCGCGTGACCGATCTGTTCGTGTCCGGCTGTTCCGGGTTTTCCGGCGATCAGATCGCTCTGTTCGACGACGTGATGAACCTTCTCGCCCGCGAAATCGAGAGTGCCGCGCGCGCGCTCTTCGGCCAGCGGCTGGCCCCGATCGCGAACGCGCCGCCGCGAATCATGCGCGCCTTGGCGCTCGATGATGAGATCGAGGTCGCCGGTCCGGTCTTGACCCGATCCGCCTCGCTCGACGAAGCGACCCTGCTCGAAGGCGCCAGGACGAAAAGCCAGGACCACCTGCTCGCGATCTCGCGTCGCGAGACGCTCGCGGAGGTCGTGACCGACGTGCTCGTCGAGCGCGGCGACCAGCGGGTCGCCCAGGGCACGGCGGAGAATCCGGGCGCGAAATTCTCGGAGTTCGGGTATTCGACGCTGGTCGAGCGATCCGGGCACGATCCGGAATTGGCGCTGCGCGTCCTGTCGCGGCGCGACCTCCCGCGCCAGCACCTGCTGAAAGCGTTCGCCGACGCCTCCGAGACTGTTCGCCGCAAGCTCGAGGCCGCCGATCGCGGCAAGGCGAACATGCTTCGCGACATGGTCGCGCAAGCGTCCGATGAAATCCAGACCGAAGCCAGGAAGCGCTCGGCCGAGCATGCGGCGGCGCGCGCCTTCGTGCAGGGGCTCGACGAATTGGGCAAGCTCACGGCGGCGCAGCTCGAGGCGTCCGCCACCGAGGGCAAGTTCGACGAAGCCGCGATCGCGCTGTCGATCATGAGCGGTCTCTCGATCGGTCTCATCGAGCGCCTCCTGACCCAGGACCGATCGGACCCGATTCTGATTGTGGCCAAGGCGATCGGGCTGGCGTGGGACACCACCAAGGCGCTCTTGCTTTTGCAGGCGGGCCACAGGGTCAGCTCGACCCACGAGATCAATCGATCCCTGGCAAAATTCAACAAGCTGCGGACGGAGACGGCAAAAACGGCGGTTCAATTCTATCGGCTGCGCGAGCGGGCTGCGGTGCCCTCGTCGGGGTTGAATTAGCTTCGGCGCCGGTCACCCGAAACCGACGCCGACGAAACCGCATAGACTTTGCGTAAATTTCTTTTTCATACTTTTGGGCGAGCATCTCGTTTGCGGCAATGTCAGCCCTGCGAATCCGGGTCCGCCCGGCGCGGCGCCGAGGGCGGACCCGTGCCGCGGCGGCGGGTGCGCACGACGAAACCGGCCCATCCATTCGCCCACGAACGGTGGGGAGGAATGGCCGGCAACGCCCGCGCGGCCGCTCGGATGCCCAGGCGACGCGTCGCTTAACGGAGGAAGACGAACCATGCGGGCCATCAACGTCGCAGCCGCGATCACCCTTGTCGCGAGCGCGGCCCTCGCCGCAACCGGCGAGTTCGGGACCAAGGATGAAGCCGTGGCGATGGTCAAGGTCGCGATCACCTTCATCAAGGACCAGGGCCCGGACAAGGCCTACCCCGAAATATCCAGTCGCACCGGCAAATTCGTCGATCGCGACCTCTATGTCGTCGTCTACGGATTGGACGGAAAAGTGCTGGCCCATGGCGGAAACGCCAAGCTCGTCGGCAAGGACATGCTCGAGGCGCAGGACGTGGACGGCAAGTATTTCGTCAAGGAGCGCACCGAGCTCGCCCGCAAGCGATCCTCGTTCTGGCAGGACTATAAGTTCGTCAATCCGACCACCAAGAAGGTCGAGCCGAAAGAGATGTACTGCGAGCGGCTCGACGAGACCGCCGTCTGCTCCGGCATCTACAAGTTCTGACCGTCGGGCATCGGATTTGAGCGCGGCATCCGACGTGCATGCGCCGCGGCGGCGTTCGATTGAAATGGTGCGGTTCGGAATCCATGTTCGGGTGGTTTAATCATCTCAAGCTGCGCTGGAAGGTCCTGCTCGCGCCGGCGTTCCTGATCCTGGTCGTGATCGGCGTCGGCGGCCATGCCTTGCACGTGCAACGCTCGAACCAGGCCGCCGTCGGCGCGCTCATGGTCGGCCCGGTGCTGCAGGCGGAAACCATCGCGGCGTTCGGCACCGCGGCATGGAGCGCGCAGGCCCGCCTCTATCGGCTGACCGCGACCGCGGCCAACGAGACCGACGAAAAGAAGATCAAAGCCGTCGCGTCGCAGACGTCGGCGGCGCTGTCGGCCGTCGAGGAAAAGCTGCGGGCCCTGGAAGCCGTCAAGTTCGAGCATGCCAAGAGCGCCCAGAATCTCGCCAAGCTCAAGTCCGCGGTCGCCGGCTACATGAAGCAGGCGAAGAACGTCATCGAGATGGCCGATGGCGATCCCGCCTCGGCGCTGATGTTCATGACCGGCGCGGAACGCGGCTTCGCAGCGATCGAGAAGCTCACCGACGAGATGACTGAGACCAGCAACGACGTCCGCGACCGGGAAATCGCCGTCGCCAACGCCGAGCTCGGCCGGCAGGCGGTCGTGCTGGTCGCGGTCATGCTCGGCGCGGTCCTCGTCGGCTGCCTGGTCTCGCTGATCGTCAGCCGCGGCATTGCCCGGCCGGCGGTCGGCCTCACCGCCGCGATCGAGCGCATGGCGCAAGGCGACTTCGACCAGATGCTGCCCGGGCTCGGCCGCCGGGACGAGATCGGCGGCATCGCTGCCGCCGTCGGGGCGCTCAAGCTCAAGGCGGTCGAGAAGGCCAATCGCGAAGCCGAAGAGATCATGGCCCGCCATGCCCGCGAAGCCGAGGAGACGGCGCAGCGCCAGCAGGCCGAGGCCGCCTTGCAGGCCAAGACGGCGGAGGAGCGGGCCGCGGTGGTGCGCTCGCTGGGCGAGGGACTGGGCAAGCTCGCCGAGGGCGATCTCACCTTCCGCCTCGGCGACGGGTTCACCGACACCTACAAGCAGATCAGGGACGACTTCAACGCCACCATCGCGCGGCTGCAGGAAACGATCGAGGCGCTCGCGGCCTCGGTCCGCGACGTCGCCAGCACGGCGGTCGAGATCGCGAGCAGCACCACCGACCTCTCGCAGCGCACCGAGGAGCAGGCCGCCAGCCTGGAAGAGACCTCGGCCGCGATGGAGCAGATCTCCGCGACCGTGAAGAACAACGCCGAGAACGCCCGGCACGCCAATCAGCTCGCCGCCGGCACCCGCGAGGTCGCCGACCGCGGCGGCGCGGTGGTCGCCCAGGCGGTCGGCGCGATGTCGCGCATCGAGGAATCCTCGCGCAAGATCTCCGACATCATCGGCGTGATCGACGAGATCGCCCGACAGACCAACCTGCTCGCCCTCAACGCCGCGGTCGAGGCCGCCCGCGCCGGCGAGGCCGGCCGCGGCTTCGCGGTCGTCGCTTCCGAGGTGCGCAGTCTCGCCCAGCGCTCGTCGCAGGCGGCGAAGGACATCAAGGGCCTCATCACCAACAGCTCGAACCAGGTGAAGGAGGGGGTCGATCTGGTCAACCGCGCCGGCGCCTCGCTCACCGAGATCGTGGAATCGATCAAGAAGGTGGCCGAGATCGTGTCCGACATCGCGGCAGCCAGCGGCGAGCAGTCGTCCGGCATCGACCAGGTCAGCACGGCGCTTGCCCAGATGGACGAGGTCACGCAGCAGAACTCGGCGCTGGTCGAGGAGAACGCGGCGGCGGCAAAGGCGCTGGAGCAGCAGTCGCAGGCGATGGACGAGCGCGTGAGCCTTTTCCGGGTCGGCGACGTGCCGTCCGCCGATGCCGAGCCGCCGCCGATGCCGCGGGTGCGGCCGGCGTCCGCGCCCGGGGTTTCGAGCCGCGCGCTGCGCGTGCTCCGCTCCTGAAGGACGCCGCCGGGCGCCCGACCGGCCGCGCTCTCCGCCCGCCCTCCGCGCCGCGGCTCGCGCCCGCCAGCGCTGCAATCGACGAGTGCCGCGCTGGCCGCATGACCGCGAACCGCGGCTCGTTGTCCCCGCCCCCGAGCGCGCATACACTTCGCGCGCATGCCCGAATTGCAGACCGGAGGACAGCGCGATGCCCCTTTTTGCCGACCGTAAGCCCGGCGCCTTCGCGGCGGACGAGGGTGCTCCATCGTGCAGCTGCTGCATCGGACGCCGCCGGTTCCTTGCCGGTCTCGCCGCGGCGGCCGTGGCGGCCGTGGCTCCCGCGAGCCGCGCGCTTGCCCAGGCGCCGGCAGCGAGGCCGGCGAGCGGGAAGCGGATCGACGTGCATCACCATTTCCTGCCGCCGCAACACATGAAGGAGGAGCACGAGCGGGTCAATTTCGGCCACAGCGTCGGAGCGAGCCAGCTGCTGTCCTGGTCTCCGAGCCAGTCGCTCGAGGTCATGGACCAGAACGGCATCGCGACCGCGATCGTCTCGATCACCACGCCCGGCGTCTGGTTCGGCGACGTCGCCGCCGGCCGCCGATCGTCGCGGATGTGGAACGAGTATGCCGCCGAGCAGATCCGCAATCATCCCGGGCGCTACGGGCTGTTCGCGGTCGCGCCGCTGCCGGACGTCGACGGCAGCCTCAAGGAGATCGAATACGCGCTCGATACGCTCAAGGCCGACGGCATCGGCTTCCTGAGCTCCTACGACGGCAAATATCTCGGCGACGCCGCCTTCGCGCTGGTGCTCGAGGAGCTCAATCGCCGCAGGACCATCGTCTATGTCCATCCGACCGTGTCGGCCTGCTGCGGCAGCGTGATTGCCGGCCTGCAGCCGCAGGCGATCGAATATCCCTTCGATACCACGCGGACCATCACCAGCCTGCTCATCAACGGCAGCCTGGCCAGGAATCCCGACATCCGATGAGGTCTTCTGCCGAGACCGTCGGTCGCCGGCCGAATGCCGCCGCGATCATGCCGAACGGAGTGTCGGCGGAATTGCGCAAGCTCTATTACGATACCGCGAGCGCCGCCTCGCCGGCCTCGATGGCAGCCTTGCGGATGATGGCGCCGACGAGCCACATCCTCTACGGATCCGATTACCCCTTCGTGAAAGCCGCGATCGGCATCGAGGAGTTGCGGCACACGCCGATGTCGGACGCCGAGCGCGAGGCGATCGACCGCGGCAACGCGCTCTCCTTGCTGCCGCGCCTGAAGGCCTGACCCGTAGCTCGTTGCTTTACGGACTATCCGCTCGTCACCGGCAGGATCAGCGCCGAGGGATGGCGGGCATCGTGATGGATCGTGTCGCGGCCGATCTTGTCCGGGCGGTAATAGTGCGTCCACAGCACCTCGGTCACCGGCGAATCGCCGTTGACGATCTCGAGCCTGATCCGGTGACCCTGCCGGAACCGGAACGCCATCGGCTCGAGGCTGATGTCGAAGCGATAGACTTCCCCCGGCACGATCGGCTCGGGCGCGGCGTGGGTGTGGTAGGGCTCGAATTCCGTGCTGCGGGCGGGATCGAGCGCGCGGTGCGAGGCGCGCAGTCAGCCCCTGGTGACGACCTCCCCGCCGGGATTGCAATAGTAGGACTGTCCGATGCCCCCGACCGAAGAAATCGAATTCGCCGCCGGAGCGGCCGGAGCCGCGCACGTCCATGTGGACGTAGGCGTAGCCCTGCTCGACGTAGAAATCGATCGGACCGGTCTCGCGCCACAGAAACTGCGGGCTCGCCGGCAGCACGTTGTTGTCGAAGCGGTAGGGGGAGGGCGCGAACAATGCCGGAAACGGACCGCGCCCGCTCGGCGAGTAGACGGCGACCGCGATCTCGGTTCCGTCGCGCACCTTGACCGAGGCGACGTCGGGAACGGTCGCGGTTCCCAGCTCCTGCATCGGCGCCCTCCCTTCGCAGATGTGCGGTGTCGATCGAGCCTATCACCTTTGCGCCCTTGTAGCCCGGATTGAGCGCAGCGAAATCCGGGTTAGATTGAAGATCCGGTTAGGCATGGCTTGGCCGCCCGCGTGCGCGATTGGCCGCATTCCTCGTTTCACAGTTACGTGCGACGCGGGCTGTTGCCACAGGACTGGGGCGGCGATTTCAGTCAGGATCAAGGAAGCTTCGGCGAGCGTCGCTGGTAACCCCGGATTTCGCTACGCTCAATCCGGGCTACTTGCTGTTGGTCACGCGACCGAGATCCAGCCTCAGACCGCCGGCAGTGCGACGGTGAAGCAGCTTCCGCGCTCGGGGTTGTAGGTGACGTCGCCGCCGTGCCGGCGTGCGATCTGCCGCACCAGCGCGAGGCCAAGCCCGGTGCCCTTGGCGCCGGTGCGTCCGGGGATGCGATAGAACATCGCGAACAACCGTTCGCGCGCGTTCTCGGCGATCAGCGGGCCGGCATCGGACACGCTGAGCAAGGCACGATCATCCTTACGCTCCACCGTCACCGCGACCGGCGGCGCGCCGTGCAGGTGGGCGTTTTCCAACAGGTTGCGGATCATCCGCCGCAGCAGCAGCGGGTCGCCGCGCACCGTCACCGGCTTGCCTTCGACGCCGCAATCGTCGTAACGCGCACATTCCTCGGCCGCGAGCGCGGCCAAATCGACGTCCTCGCCGACGTCGAGCCGGTCGATGGCGTCGAGACGGCTCGCCAGCAGAACCTCGTCGACGAGCTGGTCGAGCTCGGCGATGTCGCGCGCGAGCTCGGCCTTGCGCTCGGGCTGCGCCTCGACGAGCTCGAGGCCGAGCCTGATGCGGGTCAGCGGCGTCCGCAGCTCGTGGGAGGCGTGGGCGAGCAGCATCTTGTGGGCGTCGACCAGGCTCTCGATCCGGGCGGCGGCCTGATTGAAGCTTTCGGCCAATCGCGCGACCTCGTCGCGGCCCTCGACCTTGACGCGGGCGCGCAGATCGCCGGCCCCGAGCGACTCGACGCCGTGCTGCAATCGCTCGAGCCGTCCGGTGATCCTCCGGGCGACCGGACGCGCGCCCAGCGCAACCGCCAGCGCGACGGTTCCGAGCACGGCCACCAGCACCAGCGCGCTCGGGCGGTGCCGGGGCGGCAGGCGGGCGACGAGCCAGCGCCCGTCGGGAAGCGCGATCGAGAGGACGGGCCCGGCCGGCGTGTGCAGCCATCCGCGGCCGCCGCGGCCGGGAGCCGGGAGCGGCCGACCAGCGGCGGCCAGCGGCTCGCGCGCGGGGCTAAACAGCGCGAGATCGGCGTCGAGGCGCTGGGCCAGCCGATCGATGGCCTGCTGCTGGTCGCGCGCCGGCGCGCTCGCCGGCGGGACGACCTCGGCGATGACCTCGCCGGCCACCTCGAACGGCTGGTTGAACGGGGGAACGTCGGCGACGAAGCGCCAAACGAGGCCGGCCGCGACCACGACCAGGACCAGACTGCCCACGATCGTGAGGTAGACCTGAAGATAGAGGCGTCGCATCGAAACCTGCTTCCAGGCTGCCGCTCCGGCGCCGCGAGCGCCCTCAGTCCTGCGCCTTGGCGAACACGTAGCCCGTGCCGCGCACGGTGATGATGCGGCGCGGCTTTTTCGGATCGTCCTCGATCGCCGCGCGGATGCGCGAGACGTGGACGTCGATCGAGCGGTCGAACGCCTCGATCGCCTCGCCCTTGACCAGATCCATCAACGCGTCCCGCGACATGACGCGGCCGGCGTGCTCGGCGAGCGCCAGCAGCAGGGCAAATTGATAGCTGGTGAGCGGGCGCGGCGCGCCGTCGAGCCGGACCTCGCGGGCGCCGCGGTCGATCTCGAGGCGACCGTGACGGAGCACGTCGGATCGCGGTCCGGCCCGGCCGCGGCGCAGGATCGCCCGCAGCCGCGCCAGGAGCTCGCGCGGCTCGCACGGTTTCGGCAGATAATCGTCGGCGCCCATTTCGAGCCCGACCACCCGGTCCATGGGATCGCCGCGGGCGGTCAGCATCAGGATCGGGCTGTCGGAGCGGGCGCGGATGCGGCGGCAGATTTCCAGGCCGTCGACATCCGGCAGCATCAGGTCGAGGATCACCACATCGACCGGCTCGCGCCCGTGCAGCGCAAGCCCGCGCGTGCCGTTCTCGGCATGCAGCACGTGAAATCCCGCCTTGCCGAGGTATTCGCCGACCATCCCGGCAAGACGGGAGTCATCTTCGATCAACAGGATGCGCTCGCCCAAGGTGTCACACGCGTTCAATACCGTGCTCGTAGCCCGCATGACCCCCGCGCAAGCGGGGGGAAATGCGGGACGGCTTTGCCGCGGTCCAAGGCGCCCCCGGATTTCGCTGCGCTCATCCGGGCTACACCAGCTGTTCGTGATCAGTTCATCGCCCGGTCGCGATCAACCGCCGCGCATCAGCCGCGATGCCAGCGCCACCACGGACCACCCGACTCGATGAAGACCGCGATCTTCTTGCGCTGCTCCGGATTGAGCACGTCGGCGGCATCGGACAGCGCCTGCGCGATGCGTTTGCTCGCCGTCTCCGCGAGGCCGATCTGCTCGGCGCGCAGCCGCTCGATCGCAGTACGATCGACGGTCGGCGCGGTCAAGAGCGTGACCGCCTGGGCGCATGCGGCTTGCGCCTTTTCCCGCAGCGGCCGCAGATCGCCGACGGCGGCCTTGAAGATGCCGGCGAGCTTCCCCTGCTGGTCCGCCGTGGCGTCGAGCTCGATCGCCGCGTGCTTGGTCATGCGGTCGATGCGATCGTCGATCTGGGCCGGCGTGAGCGGGCCGCCGAAGGCGCCGCCCTCGTGCCAGCCGCCGTGATGCCAGCCGAAGCCCTGGCCGAACGCCGTCGACAGCATGTTGCCGGTGGTGCCCGCAAGCAGCGCCACGGCGATGAACGCAATGACGAGCGTGCCTGTGCGACGGAAGCTGCGAGCCGGGGCTTGGCTCGGGGAATTGTTCTGATCGGTCATCCTGATCTCCTGTCGTGGTCGCAGGCGGCCTCGCCTGCAGACCGTAAGCTAGGAGCCCGCGATTTCCCGCCGGTGTCGGTGAGGTAAAGTTTTGTAAAGTCGCGGGGGATTTGTGGCGCCTCGCGTCCGGGAGAGCCCCATGGGCGCTAAATTAAATTAAGACCAAAGCAAAAAGCTCTCCGCTGTCATGCCCGCGTAGGCGGGCATCCAGTAGCCCCAGGTGCGAGCAATCGAGGCGAAGTCGGTCGCCGCTACGCCGGTTCACGGATTACTGGATCGTCCGCCTACGCGGACGATGACAGCCGAGTGATCCTAACCTAGCGCCCATGGGCAGAGCCTGGGCGCGGCCGATGCGCTAGTTCGCCCGCTCGGTGCGGATCAGTCGTTGCAGGATCTGCTTGTATCGCACCGGCCCGACGTCGATCGCCAGGATGACCGGATCGACCGGCGTCGCCGCGGCGTCGATGATCTGCTGTTGCGCCTCGATCACCGGCGCGTCCTGCTCCTCGAACGCGAACCGGCGGGTGGTCGAGATCTTCTCCTTGATCTGCGCGTTCAAGGCCGCGTCCGCCGTCAGCACGTTGAACCGCACGGCGGTGAAGAAATAGTGCGTGGTCTTGTCGCTCTCCGGGGTCAGCATGTGGATGGCATGATAGCCGGTGCCGCTTTCCGCGACCGCGCCCGGCATGCAGATCCCGGTCAGCAGGCGCAGATTGCTGGGCGGCATCCAGCGCATGCGGGTGAACTTGTCGACGCGGGGGGGCTTCGACGGCATCAGGATGGCGAACAGTCCCGGCGCGGCCGCGTTGCCGGCGCGGCGGGAGACGACCACGTCGTCGCCGTCTTCCTCGACGGTGATTTCCGATTCGACCGTATCCGAGTTGCCGAGAATTCCGTCGTGCAGGTAGCTGGTGTGGCTCAGATCGAGCAGGTTGTCGATGATCAGCTCGTAGTTCGCGCGAATGGTGATGCGGTCGCGCTTGGTCGCGTGCAGCTCCGGGACGTTGTCGAGCACGCCGAAGTCCGGCACCTTGGCCGGGTCGGCCGGCTCCTCGCCCATCCAGATCCAGATCGCCTTGTGCTTTTCCGTCACCGGATAGCTGCGCACGCGCGCCCGCGGCGGAATGTTCTTGCTGCCGTGCGGGTTGAGCACGCAGGCGCCCGACGCGTCGAACTCGAGGCCGTGATAGGGGCACTGGACGCGGTCGCCGCCGACGATCTTCCCCATGTGCAGGGGCGCGAATCGGTGCGGACAGCGATCCTGCAGCGCGGCGACGCGTCCGTCCGCGGTCCGGTAGAGAACGATCGGCTCCTGCATGATCGTGCGGTCGAGCAATCGGCCGTCGGCGAGGTCGTCCGCCCAGGCGGCGACGTACCACGCGTTGCGCAGATACCTGCCGCTGACCATCTTCTTCCTGCTCTCGATGAGATCGGTGTCGGGCTCGCTCGTCATCGGGTTTTCTCCATCACTCCCGATTATCTTGCGGCCTCTCCCGACCGGTCAAGCCGCGGCTGATCGTGGCCCTCTGGGTCCCCGCAACGGGGCACCCCATCGCGCTTGCGCGATGGGGACCCCGCGCGGGGACGAGCGGTCGATAAACCTCCGCTCACCACTCGAGCCGGGGCATCACCGCCTTCGGAAACAGGCCGGCGGCCGCGAAAATTTTTGACAACGCGGCGACGTCGGGCTCCTCCCGGTTGCCGAGCTCCTCGGCATGGATGCCGGCGGTCACGAACAGGCAATCGACGCCGAAGGCGGCGGCGCCCTTGAGGTCGGTGCGCACGGAATCGCCGATCGCCAGCACGCGATGGTGCTCTACCTCCCCGCCGCGCGCGGCTTGCGCGATGGCGAGCGCCTGCTCGTAGATCGGCCGGTAGGGCTTGCCGGCATAGATCACCTCGCCGCCCGCGGCATGGTAGAGATCGGCGATCGCGCCCGCGCAATAGACGAGCGTGTCGCCGCGCTCGACCACCACGTCGGGATTGGCGCAGATCATCGGGAGCGCGCGCGCGCGCATGCGCTCGATCAGCTCGTGGTAATCCTGCGGCGTCTCGACGGTATCGTCGATGAGGCCCGAGCAGACCACGTAGTCGGCGCTCTCCAACGGGGCGACCGGCGCGTCGAGCCCCTCGAAGATCGGCAGGTCCCGCTTCGGACCGACATGGAACACGCGCTGGCCCGCGCGCGCGGCGATCAGCGCATGGGTGACGTCGCCCGAGCTGACGATCCCGTCATAGGCCGCGCGCGGCACGCCCAGCCGGTCGAGGGTGAGGCGCGCCACCACCTCGCCCGGCCGCGGCGCGTTGGTGATCAGCACGACGGTGCCGCCGCCGCCGCGGAAGCGCGCGAGCGCGTCGCAGGCCTCGGGCGTCGCGGCGACCCCGTTGTGGACGACGCCCCAGACGTCGCAGAGGACGACGTCGTAGCCGGAGGCAAGCGTGGCGAAGCGACGGAGGAGCATCAGATGTCAGAGGACGGACGACAGACGACAGATATCAGAGGGGAGATGTCCGAGGAATATCCGTGCCGTTCATCTGTCGTCCGTCCTCCGTTGTCCGCCGTCCGTCATCTGGACCGCGCGAGCTTCGTAAGCGCGCTGATCCGCTCGCTCCGCGTCGCCTCGGCGGCGGGGGGCTGCGCGCCGCGCCCGGCCGCGGTCGCCGGCGGGACCGGGTCCGCGGCGGCATCGCGCGCGACCACGTCGGCGCGCTCGGCGAGCCCCTGCAGCGCCTCCGCGCGCACCGGCCGCGGCGGCGAGAACAGGAAGCCCTGGCCGAAGCGCACGTCGTAATCGAGCAGGTCGACGACGCTGCCCTCGCTCTCGATCCGCTCGGCGATCAGGTCGATGCCGAACCGGCCGAGCAGGTCGGAGAGGTCGGCGGGATGGATGTCGCTCGCGGCGGTGCCGCCGCGATTGAGCAGCATGCCGGCCGCGACCTTGATGAAGCGGAAGCCGCGATCGGCGAGCTCGCGCGGCTCGATGCGCAGGTCGGCGACGTTGTCGAGCGAGAAGCGGTAGCCGCGGTCGGCCAGCGCCGCCAGGCTCTCGTGCTCGATCGGCCCCATGGCGCGCACCGCGCCCTGCGCGAATTCCAGCACCAGCGACGGCGCGATCGCGCGGTTGGCGTCCATGAACTCGAGGAGCTGCGTGAAGTACGCGGAATCGGTCAGCGTCGACGCCGACAGATTGCAGAACAGGCCGATGTCGCGGTTCTTGAGCAGCAGCCGCCGGGTCACCTGGACGCAGCGGAAGATCACGAGATTGTCGATCCTCGGCATCAATCCGCCGCTCTCGGCCTGGGGAATGAAGTCGGCCGCGTGCACAACCTCGCCGCTCTCGTTGCGCAGCCGCGACATCGCCTCGTAGTAGCGCACCTTGCGCTGCGGCAGCGTCACGATCGGCTGCAGATAGAGATCGACGCGATTGGCGTCGATGGCGCTGCGGATCGACGCCAGCGTCGCCTCCTGCGCGCGGGCATCGGGCGCGGTGGCGACAGCGACGGGCGGCGCCGGCGGAGGCTCGGGCGCGATTTCGGGTTGCGGCTCGGACCTCGGCTCGGGTTGCGGCTCTGCTTGCGGCTTGGCCTTCGGTTCGGGCTTCGGGGCGGGCGCGGAGGGGGGCTCTTCCACGGGCGCGGATTCGGCCGCCGCGGGGGTCGCCGCCGCCAGGCGCTGTGCCAGCGCCTCGGCCGCGAGCACGCCGGCCGGCGGCGGCGCCGGCGCCGGAGGAGGAACCGGCACGCGCGCCAGCGCGTCGAGGGTCAGCTGGTGGTCGGCGACCGTGTCGGCGAGCTGCGTGAGCAGCGTGCCGAGCTCGCCGATCTCGAGGGTGAGCGGATCGGTTGCCGCCCGCGTGTGGTCGACGGCGGCCTCGATCCGGCTCTCGAGCGCGGCGAGGCGCCGCCCGAAATCGCCGACCTGGCGCGCCAGCTCGGCGACCCCGCCCGAGAGGTCGGCGAGCTGGCGGCCGAGCGCGGCGCGCGCGCCGATGCGGGTCGCGACCGTGTTGTAGAGGGCGAGCGCGGTCAGCGCGGCGATGCCGACGCCGGTGGCCTCGGCCGCGCCGACGCCGAAATAGAAATGGACGATCGCGCCGGCGGAGCCCGCGATGATCACCATGCAGACTGCGACGAAGATGGCACCAAGACGCATCGGGATGGTCCGATCGCCGGCGGGTTCCGCAAGCGGCGCAAGTCGGGCAGGCCCGCCTTGCCGCCGCGGCCTGATTCGCTGGCGTAACCGCACTCTTCATGACAAGACGGCCGCGCGCAAGCGATCTTGCGGCGCACCGGGGCCGGCGGTGAATAGCGGGCGGCCGCCGCCGCGGCCTATCGCACGTGTCGGTCAGGAGAGATCAGCGCGGCGGCAGACTCGGTCTGCTCCCTCTCCCCGCTCTTCCAACCGAACTCGGGCTTGCCCGAGTTCGGTCACTAATGATTGGCCGAAGTCGGATATATCCGACTTCGGCTGAGAGGGGTGGGGTGAGGGGCGCTTCTCTGTTCAACCGGGATGATGGTCGACGGGCCGGTAACCCCCTCACCCCCACCCTCTCCCCGCAAGCGGGGAGAGGGAGTCCCACCGAGCTTGTGGCCCCATTGTGCATCGATCTCACCGAAACGCCGCCTATCCCGGTCGGGCCGCCGGCCGCTATAAGGGCCGCCGGTATTCTCGAGCGAGGGCCTCCGCCGCGTCGATGTCGGGATTGATCGCCTTGATCGAGCGCCGCCCGCGGGCGGCCTTTGCCTCGTTCCTCGCCCTGCATTGTCTCGTCTGGACGGCGCTGCCGACGCTGCTCTATCCCAACCTCCCGCTCGACCTCATCGAGGCCCTGACCTATGGCCGCGAATGGCAGCTCGGCTACGACAAGCTGCCGCCGCTGCCCTGGTGGCTGATCGAGGTCGTCCACCAGGCGGTGGGGATCGACGCCGCCTATTACGCCTTGGCGCAGGCGGCGGTGGTCGCCGCGTTCGCGGCGGTCTGGCTGACCGCGCGCCCACTCGTCGGCCCGCTCGGCGCGCTCGTTGCCGTCCTCATCCTCGACGGCCTGCACTACTTCCATTTCACCGCCGCCAAGTTCAATCACGACGTGATCGAGCTGCCGCTCTGGGGGCTCGCCGGCTACGCCTTCCATGCCTCCCTCAAGCGCGGGCGGCTCGCCCACTGGCTGCTGCTCGGGCTCGCCATCGGCCTCGCGCTGTGGGCGAAATATTTCGTGGTCGTGCTGGCGGCGCCGCTCGCCTTGTTCCTCCTCCTCGACCGCGACGCGCGGGCGGCGCTGGCGACGCCGGGCCCCTGGATCGCGCTCGCCGTCGCGCTCGCCGTCATGGCGCCGCACCTCGTCTGGCTCCTGCGCAACGATTTCCTGCCCTTCGCCTATGCCAGCGCCCGCGCGGCGCCCTCGCGCGGGCTGCTCGACCACGTCCTCCATCCGGTGGTGTTCGCGCTCGCGCAATTGGCGGCGCTGCTGCCGGCGCTGTTGATCGCCGGCGCGTTGATCTGGCCGCGGCCGAAGGCTCCGGTCGCCGCCACCGCCGACGCCTTCGACCGCCGGATCGTGACGCTCCTGGCGTTCGGGCCGGCGGCGGCGACGCTCGCTCTGTCGGCGGTCAGCGGGCGCGGCACCATCGCCATGTGGGGCTATCCGCTCTGGCTGTTCCTCGGCGTCTTCATCGTGCTGGCCGCCCGTGCCGCGCTCGACCGCGCCCGGCTCGCCCGCGTCGCCGGGGCCTGGGCGGCGGTGTTCGTGCTGTTCGCGCTCGCCTTCATCGCCAGCTATGCGGTGCTGCCCGGCCTCGATCACCGCTACCGCGCGGTATTCTATCCCGGCGAGGCGCTCGCCGACGAGCTCTCGCGGCGCTTCCGGGCCGCGACCGGAGAGCCGCTCGCCTATGTCATCGGCAGCATGTGGGACGGCGGCAACGTCGCCCATTACGCCCGCGAGCAGCCGCGCGTGCTGATCGACGGCAATCCGCGCCGGGCGCCCTGGATCGACCTCGGCGACCTGCGCAGCAAGGGCGCGGTCGTGGTGTGGACCGCCGGCGATCCCGCCGTGATGCCGGTCGAGCTGCGCACGGTCGGCGGCGACGCCCAGGTCCAGCCGCCGTTCACGCTGCCGTTCCGGCGCGGCGACCACGTGCTCACCGTCGGCTGGGCGATCTTGCGGCCGCAGCCGGCGTTCGCGGAGATCGGTGGGACGCGCCCAGGACCCGGAGGGTTGACAGGGCGTATTAATTAACAATATTGTTAATTAACGAGGCATCAATCCGGCGGTGGACCGGGAATGGAGACGACGATGGCGGCGCACAGGATCGTATCGCGCGACGAATGGGTGAAGGAGCGCGTCAAGCACCTCGCCAACGAGAAGGCGTTCACGCGGGCGCGCGACGCGCTCAGCGCCGAGCGCCGCAACCTGCCCTGGGTCAGGATCGGGGACTATGTCTTCGACGGCGCAGCTCATCGTCTACCACCTCATGTTCCATCCGGACTGGGATGCGGCGTGCAAGAGCTGCTCGTTCTGGGCCGACAATTTCGAGCGCATCGGCGTCCATCTGCGCGCCCGCGATACCAACCTCGTGGCGGTGTCGCGCACGCCGATCGCCAAGATCGACGCCTTCAAGCGGCGCATGGGCTGGACCTTCGAATGGGTCTCCTGCGGCAGCAATTACGGCACGCGCCGCTTCGACATCGAGGACGTGCCGGTTGTCAGCGTGTTCTTCCGGGACCCCGACGGGACGATCTATCACACCTATTCGACCTATTCGCGCGGCCTCGACATGGTCAACGGCGCCTATCACTACCTCGACATCACGCCCAAGGGCCGCGACGAGGCGGCGCTGCCGTACCACATGGATTGGGTGCGGCTGCGCGACGAATATCCCGCGGACTGAGCGTCTTCCGGGGAGCGCGCTTCGTGAGGTTGACGCACAGCGGTGCCGCGCACTCGGTGCGCTCCCTCTCCCCGCTTGCAACCGAACTCGGGTTTACCCGAGTTCGGTCACTTAATGACTGGCCGAAGTCGGATATATCCGACTTCGGCTGAGAGGGTTGGGGTGAGGGGGGACTCACCACGGCCTGAGTGTCGAAAGGAGCCCCTCACCCCCGCCCTCTCCCCGTGAAGAACGGGGAGAGGGAGCGCACCGGGCTTGCCGCTGCAGCTGAATCCACGTCACCGCTACGCCACCGCCTTGATCACGCTCGCGACCTTGCCGAAGATCTCCTCGATCTCGCGCTCGGTCACGATCAGCGGCGGGGTGAGCGCGATGGTCTCGCCGGTGATGCGGACCATGAGATCCTGCTCGTTGAACGCCTTCACCATCGCGTCGTAGGCGCGCCGGCCGACGGCGTCGGGGCGCGAGGCGAGGTCGATGCCGGCGGTGAGCCCGACGCAGCGGATGTCGAGCACGTTCGGCAGTCCCCTGAGCGTCATCGCCGCCTCCGCCCAGATGGGCTCGAGCTTCTTCGCGCGCTCGAACAGCGCTTCGTCGCGGTAGAGGTCGAGGGTGGCGAGCCCGGCGGCGCAGGCGAGCGGGTGCGCCGAATAGGTGTAGCCGTGGAACAGCTCGACCACGTGCTCGGGGCCGCGCATGAAGGCGTCGTGGATCGGCTTGCGCACGATCACGCCGCCCATCGGCACGGCGCCCGAGGTGATGCCCTTGGCGAAGGTGATCATGTCGGGGACGACGCCGTAGCGCTCGGCGGCGAAGGCGTGGCCGAGCCGGCCGAAGCCGGTGATGACCTCGTCGAAGATCAGGATCAGCCCGTATTTGTCGCAGATCGCGCGCAGCCGCTCGAGGTAGCCCTTGGGCGCGGGAATGACGCCGGTCGACCCCGCCATCGGCTCGACGATGACCGCGGCGATGGTCGAGGCGTCGTGCAGCGCGACGATGCGCTCGAGATCGTCCGCCAGATGCGCGCCCCAGTCCGGCTCGCCCTTGCTGAACGCCTGCCGCTCGCGATTGTAGGTCGCCGGCAGGTGATCGACGCCGGCAAGGAGCGCGCCGAAGAATTTGCGGTTGTTGACGATGCCGCCGACCGAGATGCCGCCGAAGCCGACGCCGTGATAGCCGCGCTCGCGCCCGATCAGCCGGGTGCGCGCGCCTTCGCCGCGCACGTTGTGGAAGGCGAGCGCGATCTTGAGCGCGGTGTCGACCGCCTCCGAGCCCGAGTTGCAGAAGAACACGTGGTCGAGGTCGCCGGGGGCGAGCGCCGCCACCCGGCTCGCCAGCTCGAACGCTTTGGGATGGGCAAATTGAAAGGCCGGCGCGTAGTCGAGCTCGGCCGCCTGCGCGCGGATCGCCGCGACGATCGGCGCGCGGTTGTGCCCGGCATTGGTGCACCACATGCCGGCGATGCCGTCGAGCACGGCGCGGCCGTCGGGCGTGTAGTAGTGCATGTCCTTGGCGCGCGCGATCAGGCGCGGCGCGGCCTTGAACGCCCGGTTGGGCGTGAACGGAATCCAATAGGCCGCGAGATCGTTGGGGACGGCGATGGCTGCTGCTTGTGCCGACGGCATGGATGCTTTCCTTCGTTTGCTGACACGTCCCTTGCCGCTCCGCGATGCGGCTGCTACCAACCCCGCGCCTCCTGAATTTAGACCGAAATGGCCGACAAACCCAGCAAGACCAACCGGCCGAAGGCGCGGCTGCCGCGCGGGCTCGCCGATCGCTCGCCGGTCGAGATCGCGGCGACGCGAAAAATGCTCGCGCAGATCCGCGCGGTGTTCGAGCGCTACGGCTTCGAGCCGCTGGAGACGCCGGCGATCGAGTATACCGACGCGCTCGGAAAATTCCTGCCCGACCAGGACCGGCCGAACGAGGGCGTGTTCTCGTTCCAGGACGACGACGAGCAATGGCTCTCGCTCCGCTACGACCTGACCGCGCCGCTCGCGCGCCACGTGGCGGAGAATTTCGACGCGCTGCCCAAGCCCTATCGCAGCTACCGCGAGGGCTTCGTGTTCCGCAACGAGAAGCCGGGCCCCGGGCGCTTCCGCCAGTTCATGCAGTTCGACGCCGACACCGTCGGCTCGGCGTCCCCCGCCGCAGACGCCGAAATCTGCATGCTGGCGGCAGATACGATGGAGGCATTGGGCATCAAGCGCGGTGACTATGTAGTGAAGGTAAATAATCGCAAGGTAATCGATGGGGTGCTCGACTCGATCGGGCTTGGCGGAGAGGCGAATGTCGGCAAGCGGCTCACTGTTTTACGTGCGGTCGATAAGTATGATCGTCTAGGGCTCGAAGGTGTGAGACAACTATTGGGCGCAGGGAGGAGGGATGAAAGCGGGGACTTCACAAGAGGAGCAGGGCTTGCTTTGGAGCAGATTGAGCGCGTGCTCATGTACATCAATTCCGGATATCCAGAGGGACGGGACAATAAGAAGATAATCGATACGCTACGTTTGGACTTCGGAACAAACGCATTGGCTGAGCAAGGACTCTTGGAGCTGGAGCAAATTTCGAACCTTTGTCCTTGGGCTCAAATTCTCGTTTCTTCATCAGTCGTCCGGGGACTCGAATATTACACGGGCACGGTCTACGAGGTTGAGTTGACCTTTCCGATCGAAGGCGAAGACGGAAAGCCCATCCGTTTCGGCTCCGTCGGCGGCGGCGGGCGCTACGATGGTCTGGTTGCGCGCTTTCGCGGAGAGTCGGTACCGGCAACGGGCATCTCTATCGGCGTGTCGCGATTGCTGGCGGCGTTGCAGCACCTCGGCAAGATCGAGACCAAGCCCGAACCCGGCCCGGTCGTGGTCACCGTCTTCGACAAGGAGCGCATCGCCGACTATCAGAAGATGGTCGCGACGTTGCGCAATGCCGGCATCCGCGCCGAGCTCTATCTCGGCTCCGGCAAGATGGGACCGCAGCTCAAATACGCCGACCGGCGCGGCTCGCCCTGCGTGATCATCCAGGGCGGCGACGAGAAGGCGAAGGGCGAGGTGCAGGTCAAGGACCTGATCGAAGGCGCCAAGGCCGCCGCCGCGATCGCCTCCAACCGGGAATGGCGCGAAAGCCGTCCCGCGCAGTTCGCGATCAGCGAGGACAAGCTCGTCGACGCGGTGCGCGAGGTGCTCGCCCGTCACGACGTGAGATGGTCGTAGCGAACGACACGGCCATCGAGCCCGTCACCCTGAGGTGCGAGCCCGTCTTCGGGCGAGCCTCGAAGGGCCTGCCCCCGCGAAAGCGGGGGGCGACGGCCCGGATCGGGGCCGATCATCCTTCGAGGGCCTCGCTTCGCTCGGCCGCCTCAGGATGACGGGGGAGAGAGGAGAGCTTTGGCGTCAGAGCAGCGGGCCGATTGGGGTCGTCCGCCGCGACGCTTGGAAAGCCGCTCGATCCTCGACCAATCGCCCTTGCCCGTCACGATGTGAGATGGCCGTAGCGAACGACACGGTCATCGAACCCGTCACCCTGAGGTGCGAGCCCGTCTTCGGGCGAGCCATCGCAAGTCGGCTGTAGCCGACTTGCGGACTCGAGGTGCCGATCTCGGGTAAACCCGAGATCGGTGGACGACGGCCCTTGCTTCGAAGCCGTCACCGCTTCTTCCTCAGCCGCACGCCGGGCGCGTCGCCGTCGATGAATTCGACGCCCGCCGTCTCGAGCGCGCGTTGGATTTTTCGCAGCGTTTCCGCGTAACCGCCGGACTGCCCGGTCTCGATCCGCGAAATGGTCAGGGCCGATACTTTTGCCATCTTGGCGAGGTCGCGAAGGCTAATGTCGAGCGCGGCCCGCCCCATGCGGATTTGATCGCCAGATATCATAAAATAATCGGCCATGTTGACAAATTCATCGGCCTGTGCTCTCCTCTTGAACCTATTCCGATTCCTTGCATGGGGACAATGCCATGCCGGGCCGCTCTCGCGCACCGGGCAAGCGCTCGCGCGCGCGTACTCCCGCCAAGCCTGCGGCGAAGATCCACGACCTCGTCTTCGACATGGAGGTGCCGCTGAACGAGGCGATCGATCACGTGGTCGCGCTGCGCCTCATCGGCTGCGGCCTGACGACGCTCGACAGGGAGAACGGCCGCGCCATCGTCACCACTTCCTGGGCGGCGTCGCAGCAGCTCGATGCGCTCAAGGACATTTGGTACCGAATGCTTCCCCGCTCCCATCGTCCCCGGCGCACCTGAACGCTGCGAGCCTCGGCACGACCGTGCTCGCGCTTTCGACCGATGCTCGATGCGCATGCGGGCCATCGCGCGCCGACAGCGGAGCGGATAAATGTACGCCCGGACGGGTCGTCCCCGCGAAAGCGGGGACCCAGTAACCTAGCCCTGGTCACTTCGGGTGTCGGGAGCCCTGCGCGCGTCCCGCCGCTCGCTCGGCCAGGCGTTCGTAGTCGTGCGCGATCCTGAGCATCGCTTCCTTCGACTGCGGGTCCTTCATTTGCTCGGCGAGGGCGCGCGCCTCCTCTGCGCGCTTGCGCCAGTGCTCCGGGTCATTGATGAAGGCCTGCGACATCGGGAAACTGCCTGGAGCGTCACCTCGCCGGCTTGCGCTGCGAGGTCGGCCGGGCGCAGTGCAGCAGCGCGCCGTCGCGCAGGCGGCGCCAGTCGCGCTCGCCATGGCGGGCATGCTCGATGATGTATTTCGCGATCGTCTCGCGCATCGCCGCGGTCTCGCGCTCGGACGCGAATTTGACGCCGCTCTCCAGAAACCTCCGCCACGCTTCGTCGAAGGCGGCGACCAGCGCGCGCACGTCGTCAGGGTCGAAGACCCCGTGCGCGTACCGGTCGATGGCGATGAGCATGACGTACCCGTCCTGCGGCAGATTATCGCCGCTCCGCCTACAACTCAATGACGAAATTGCCGCGCGGGCCTTTTTGCGGGCCCGGGTCCGGAGCCTGACAGGCGGGGAGCGCCGCCGCCAAAAAAGGCCGCCGACAAGGAGAGTGCCCACGGCCGTATCCGGAATCGCCCGAACGGCGCTGCCGGCCTCGCGGTCGCCGGCCGCGTGCCGGACGCGATCGACCGAACGGCCGAGCCCTCGGCACTCCGCGAAGCCTAGGCTGACCCCATCCGATCGACCGGCCCCCGCCCTTTTCGCTGCATCAGCTCGGCCTCCTCGGCGCACCCCCGCCAGGCCTTGGCTATTTCCAAAAGAACCTTCCGGTGCTCCTCCGGGACGCTCCGCGCTATCCGTTCACACTGCTCCGCGTACTCGCGATATTTGGCGGGGCTCTGCATGGCACATACCCCATCGTTTGCTCCTCCCTGTTCGGCGGGACCAACGTTCCCCCAAGCCCGACGTTCCACCTTGGTCGCATGAGCTGCGGATGACGGAACGAAGCGTGCCTTGCCGTGTTGCCTCAGACAGGCGTTTTTTTTGGGCGAGCAATGGCACGGGCTGAGGAATACCGCCGGCAGTACGTGCACGTGCACCATGCTCCGGGCAAGGCCCCATGCCGGTGCACGCGACAATGGACGTATCGATCGCTGCGGCTTCTGGCCCAGTGCGGCGGGGAATAAGTCCGGCCTTTGGCTATCCCGCTAAGGACCACGCGTTGGCGTGGCGGCCGGAAATGCGCATTTGAGCGCCATGATAATCGGCGGTGACTTAATCGAGCATGAACGTTTTTTGCTGCGTCGCACAAGCGCAAGAGCGGCTGCGATTCGAAATGAACCGCAACGAGACGGAAACATCATCGGGATCAGTCGTTGACGGGCGGGAGCAAAATAAGGTCGTCCCATGACAACGCTTGTCGCTTCCGCGATCATCGCGCTCTCTGCCGTGGCGCAGATCGCCGCCGCGCAGACCGGCAGCGCGCCGTTCTGCCTGCAGACTTCGACCGGTGCGAAGTGCCGGCGACGTAACCGGCGGCTCGGGCCGGCGGATTACGCTTCGCTGATCGTACTACGTCACGAAGCGCTTGCGAAAGACGTAGCTTGTTGTGCCGGGTCGAGCCGCAAACGCGCCGTGGATTGCTTTGCCCTCTCCCCTCGTGGGAGAGGGCAGCGACGCGATCGCAACAAACTCGGTTGGGTGAGGGGGCACCCCCTCACCCATTCTTTCTGTTGCGCTGTCTGAGCTGCCCTCTCCCACAAGGGGAGAGGGCAACGCTTTCGGCGCCGGCGCTTGCTGCACTTGCAACACAAAACGTTGTGACGCAGTAATACTGATCCGCTCAACGCGCTTGATCGCCTTCTACTCGAAGAAGCCGTCGACCGGCACGATGGAGCGGCGCGTGCAGGGGCCGCACGCCGACCGACGCTTAAGCCCGTAGCCGAGATGCGGCGAACCGCTATTCGATCACCTCGTCGGCTATCAATTGCATCGCGTTGGGAACCGTAAGTCCGAGGGCCGTGGCAGTTCCTAGATTGATGACCAATTCGAACTTGGTCGGCTGATCGACCGGCAGGTCGCCGGCCTTCTCACCCTTGAGGATCCGACCGGCGTAGACGCCGGCACGGCGATATGCATCCGTTTGGCTGGGTCCGTAGCTCATCAGGCCGCCCGCCACCGCAAACTGGCGCTCCGTGTAGCTCGAGGGAATCGCATGTCGCGCGGACAGCACAGCCAACCGTTGACGCTGGGAGGTGAAGAACGGACCGCCACCGACGAGCAGGGCGCCGACCCCCGCTTGGACAAGCGTTGCGAAGGCGGCATTGAATTCACTTGGACGCGTAGCCTTCACGACCAGAGCCCGTCGTCCAATGGTTTGGGCGGCAACCTCCACGTCTCGTAGCTGCAGATCGACTTCCGGATTGTTTGGGTCCAGCAACACGCCGATCACTTCGGCCTTGGGAACGAGCTCGTGCAGCTGCCCGAGCCGCTTGGCCGTCACATCGACCGTGGTGAAGGTCACGCCCGTAACGTTGCCGCCCGGCCGATTGAGACTGGCAACCAGGCCCGTTCTGACCGGGTCGCTGCCGATCACGAAGATGATCGGGGTCGCTACTCAAAATTGAAGCCTCGGTCAGTGGGTTCACGGCGCGCCTGGAGTCCGGTCATGGCAGCTACCCGGACATGACACCCGAACCTTTCCAAACGTGCTAATTTTCGGGCAGGCGATACCTCCCTGCGGAGGGTGCGGCATGCGGATCGCGGTCATGGCAGCGGGTGCCGTCGGAGGTTATTTCGGCGGGCGGTTGGCCGCGGCTGGACACGATGTGGCGTTCATTGCGCGCGGCGCGCATCGCGATGCCATCCGGCGGGAAGGCCTCAGGATAGAGAGCACCCTTGGCGACCTTCATCTGAAGGACGTCGATGTCACCGATGACCCAAAGCAGGTCGGACCGGTTAACCTGGTGCTATTCGCCGTAAAGCTGTGGGATACCGAGACGGCAGGCGAGCAGACGCGCCCGCTCGTAGGCTCCAACACCCGTGTGATCACGCTTCAGAACGGCGTCGACAGCGTCGAGCGGCTCGCCCCGATCCTTGGAGGTGACGCCACCATTGGCGGGGCGACTTACGTTGTCGCGACGATCGCGCGGCCTGGCGTGATCCGCCACACCGGCGCAATGGCCAAGGTCCGCTGCGGTCGCCTCGACCGGCGTCATGATGCCGTGCTCGCCGGTTGCGTGGAGGAAATGAAGGCTGCGAGCATCGACATCACGCTGGCGGATCATATGCTCCTCGACCTCTGGAAGAAATTCGTGCTGCTCTCGGGCACCTCCGGCATCACGGCAACGACGCGCCAGCCGCTGGGTGTCGTGCGCGACGACGAGCACATGCGGGCTTTCTTCTACCAGCTGATGCACGAGACGATTGCCGTAGGTCGCGCGGCCGGCGTCGAGTTCCCGCCGGACTTTCCAGCGGAGCTGGACCGTTCGGTGGCGGCCTTTCCGCCGACGATGAAAGCCTCGATGGCGAACGACCTCGACGCGGGCAACCGCCTCGAGCTGGACTGGCTCGCCGGCAAGGTCGTCGCGCTCGGACGAAAATACGGCATCTCAACGCCTGGGCAGGAGGCGGTCTACGCGATCCTGAAGCCCTACCGGATGGGGCGGGCACGGTAGCGCACGCCCACATCGATCGTCTCTCTCGATGGGGCGATCGAGTACTCCCGCAGTTGGCACTCGGGGTCGAATCGCTGCAATGCGTAAATTCGGGAGCGTCGGAGGTGCAGCGGACATGCCGCGAACTCGTCGTGCCGGATTTCAACGAGGACCTTTACTCTCGCCTGGCGGCCGTGATGATTTCCGGTCCCGGACGTGGTGGTGATTCCCCGGTGATGGCTTCGCGGACTGATAAATGCGATCCGATCGGGCCACGACCCAAGGGAGGAGAGACGGCCTTATTGGCGGCGTAAATTTCTGGGAAACTGCAAGGCGGGTGGCATTTTCCACCCCGGTACGTAGTTTGTGGGGCGTGATCAGCATGTCGCCAGGAGGTTTGCTGGTGACATCGGCAGGGCGGGGCAGCGTGCACGCGGTGCGCGCCCATGCTTGCGGCTTGGCTCTCGCGGCTTTGGCTCTCGCGGCTTTGGCGCTCGGCGGCTGCGGCACGGAGCCGCGCATTCCCTATACTCGACAGGAACAGGCGGCAGCCGACATTCCCGGCATTCGGGGCGCCCGCGTCTGGACCGATGATCCGGCGATCGCGACCGAACCGCCCCTGGTCGTTTCCCGCGTAAGGATACAGCAACCGATCCTGCTCGCCTTGTCGGGCGGCGGCGCGGACGGCGCGTTTGGCGCCGGGCTTCTCGCCGGCTGGTCGGCGCAGGGCACTCGGCCGCAATTTGACTTCGTGACCGGGGCCAGCGCCGGCGCGTTGGTCGCACCGTTCGCCTTTTTAGGGCCAGCCTATGACGAAACGCTCAGGAGCGTCTTCGCCAACGGCGAGATGGCGAACTTGCTGCAATCGGAGGGGTTGGCCGGGTTGTTCGGCACCGGTCTTTTCAAGACAGCGCCATTGCGCGATTTGATCGCGCGGCACGTTGACGCCGAGCTGCTCGCAGCGGTGGCGCGGGAATATCGGCGCGGACGCCGCCTCTATACGGTGACGACCAACCTCGATGCTCAGCGCACCGCGATCTGGGACATGGGCAGGATCGCCGCCAGTGGCGAGCCGGGCGCGCTCGATCTGTTCCGCAATGTCCTTACCGCCTCGGCCAGCATCCCCGGCGTGTTTTCGCCCGTTCTCATCGACGTCGAGGCGAATGGACACCGCTTCGCGGAGATGCATGTCGACGGCGGCGTGACGACCAACGTCCTGATTTTGCCGGAAGCCGTGCTGGTGTCCAACTCCCCGGTCTTTCTGCCCGGTGCGCGGCCGAAAGTCTATATCGTCATGAACGGCAAGCTCACGCGGGATTTCGAGCTCGTGAAGGCCTCAACGCTGTCGATCGTGACACGGTCGTTCGAAACCTCCGTTCGTGCAAATACGCAGCACACGCTGCTCGCAGCGTATCAATTCGCCAAGAGCCGACACTGGGACTTCAACCTGACCTCGATAGCTGCCGACTATCCGGCGCCCGATTCGATCGGCTTCGACACCGTCTATATGCGGCAATTGTTCGACTACGGCTATCGACGGGGAAAAATCGGAATCAAATGGCAGTCGGCGCCGTCCGAATCAGGAGCGCCCCCGCGGCCCATCAGGGTGATGAGCTCGCACTTGTCGACGAGGTGATCGAGTAAGCGGCCTGCCATATGCTTATGCAGCCATCCTGCTGAGTCCGCTTGTGACCCTGGCTGTGTGGAAACCCTGCAAGCGCCGAAACGAGGAGAATCGTCTTTCTCAGATCGATCAGAATCGAGCCGCACTTACGAACTCCGACGACCCCGATCGAGACCCGGCGGAATTTCTGTTCTATCGGCTCCTCTCGCCAAGGCGTTTTCACACGACCAAGACCCGAACCGGACATAGGCGGGCCGAATTGGCGGAACGGGACGGCTTTCCCCAAATCAGTCCGCCTTCGCCCCCGAGAGCTTGACCACCTTGGCCCACTTCTCGGTCTCCGCGGCGAACAGCTTGCGGAAGTCGTCGGGCGAGCCGGGGAGCGGCGTGCCGCCGAGCTCGGCAATGCGCGCCTTCATCCGGGGGTCGGCAAAGGCGGCGTTGAGCTCGTGATTGAGTCGCTCGACGATCGCGGCCGGCGTGCCGACGGGCGCGGCGATGCCATACCACGCGGTCGCCTCGTAACCCGGCAGGAAATCGCCCACGGTCGGCAGCTCCGGCATGGCCTGCGAACGCTCCGTCGAGGTCACCGCCAGCGCGCGCAGCTTGCCGGCGCGCGCAAGCTCGATCGAGGCCGGCAGATTGTCGAAGGTCACGTGCACCGTGCCGGTCATGAGGTCGGCATAGCCGCCCGCGCCGAGGCCGCGATAGGGCACGTGCAACATGTCGATCCCCGCCATCGCCTTGAACAACTCGCCGGACATGTGGAGCGTCGTTCCGACGCCCGAGGATGCGAACATGACCTTTCCGGGGTTGGCCTTGGCGTAGGCGATGAGCTCGGGGACGGTGTTGACCGGCAGCGTCGGGCTGACCTCCATCAGGTTGGGCACGCGCATGAACGACGCGACCGGGACGAGGTCGCGCAGCACATCGAAGCTCAGCTTGTCATAAAGCGAGACGTTGATCGCGTTGGCCACGTTGAGCTGGATGAGCGTGTATCCGTCGGCGGGCGCGCGCACCACCTGCTCGGTGGCGAGATTGCTGGAGGCGCCGACCCGATTCTCGACGACGAATTGTTGTCCGAGCCGCTCGGCCAGCCACTGAGCCATCAGGCGCGTGGCAAGATCGCCGCCGCCGCCGGGCGCAAAGCCGACGACAAAACGCACCGGCCGCGTCGGATAGGCTTGCGCCCGTGCAATGCGGGAGACGGCCGGTAGCGCGGCAGCGCCCGCGGCCAGATGCAGAAATCGGCGGCGGGAAAGTTTCATCCTGTCCTCCCGTTGCGACCGGGTGCCAATTCCCGCAGCTTAACCAGTCGCCCAAGTGTGGAGAAGAGCAGGGAATGGTTTCACCGAGCCGTTCTCGATCCGTCGGCCGATTTCTGTTTTGCGACGCGCTAGAGCACGTTCCGGTGAGATGTGGTCAGCGCGAGCGGAAGACTCGGTCTGCTCCCTCCCCTGCTTGCAGCCGAACTCAGGTAAACCTGAGTTCGGTTGCAAGCGGGGGAGGGAATGCACCGAGTGTGCCGCGCGGTTTGTGCATCAACCTGACCGAAACATGCGCTAATTGCCGCCGGGGCTCGTAGCCGGCGACTGCGCCGCATCCTTCCATCGGATGCTCACCTCCTGCGGACCTTGCTCGGCATCGCCCGGTCCCGGCACCGTCTTGCCGTCGATGCGGTCGAGCACTTCCTTGATCGCCTGGATGTCGCCCTCGGCGGCCTTGTCGACGAGCCTGCGCGCGATCAGCCGCAGCTTGTCGGCCGCGCCGCTGTCCGCTTTCCCGGGTTGGCACCGCAGCTCGAGCAGGATGGCGCGGCGCATCAGCCTGCCGTCTTTGCCGGTCTCGGCTTGCTCGTCGATCGGGATCATGACGTTTCCTGTTGCTTCGAAGCCCCGCCAGCGCCTCAACCGGGCATACGCGGCTCGGAGGTAATCCGTCGCCGCCTGCGTGCGGTCCGGGTCGTCGTCGTAGAATCCGAGGGCGGTGTTGCATTTCGTGCAAAGCAGGCCGCGTACCATGCCGGTCGTGTGGCAATGATCGACGCACAGCAAACCCTTGGGCTTTTTCCTGCAGATTGCGCAAACGCCGTTCTGGCTTGCAAGGATCAGCTCGTACTGCTCGAGGGAAATCCCGTAGCGATGTTTGAGCTCGTTCGCCCGTTTGATCTCGGGATGCTCTGCCCATTTGCGTCGGCAGCGCGCGTTGATCTCCGCTCGGTGAGCCGCGCGGTAGGCACGACTTCTGTCGATCTGCTTTTTCCGGTACCCGGGATCCTCCGCATATCGTTTTCTCCTGCGCTCGCTTCTTCTGCGCTCGTTCTCTATTGACATGACCCGTGCCCCCGCGGCGTGGCGAGATCACTCACGATCCGAAGTTAGGTCGCTTGCCTGCTCACCCGTCGTCGTCGGGGACACATCGCCGCCTGTTCCCGCGGCGGGGCGCGCTTGCGCGACCGGTGCAGCACGGTGCGCAGCCGGCGACGGCATCGCCGGCGGGGGAGGGGGCGGATCCGGCAGCGCCGTGCCTGCGCTCGCGGATGCGGCCTGGTCGGGCTTCGAGCGCGCCAGGTACAAAGCGAGCCAATGCTCGCTTTCGATGCGCAGCAAGGCGAGCCGGTGCGCCAACGCGGCGGCTTCCATGGCGCCGCGCATCAGACTTTCGGTGTCGTTGGACATGGTCGGTTCCTCATGGTTGCGCCGGCCCTCGCGAAGGGATCGCGACGGCAGGCTGGTGCGGTTGGTGGTGGTCGAGCGAAAAAAAAACGCGGTGGCTTTCGACCACCGCGCGGTGACGACGCAGCGAGCAGGCGCGAGCAGCCGGCCCCGGGACGGGGGTCGTCGTTACGGCCTGATTTTCAGCGGATTGCGGGGTTGCGCCGGCCGGCCATCCCTTGGGGACAGTTCGGCATTGTGCCTGCACTCTAGGTGATTTTCGTTACAAAGTCAAGCGTTAATTGCACGATGTAGTCGATTTTCTTGGCGACCGGTCGATGGAGAAATTTCCTTGGGAAAACAACACGTTCGACCACATCTTGAATTTCTACTTGACTTCGTTACGCAAATCATGTAGGTTTGCGCCATAATCCCGCAGTGTGCCAGGAATGGTCGGTCCGGGCGTCTGGCCCGATCTGGTTGTGGCGAAAGACACGGTCACAATCGGATGTGCGAGCGACGAGACGGACGGGGCGCCGCGCGAAAGTATAGCCGGGGTAGGCCGCGGTCTGATGCTCGGCGATGCGCTTCTCCAAGTCGTCGCCGGTCGCGCTGCCGACGTAGAACGATCCGTCGGCACATCTCAGCATGTAGACAAAGGCGCCCATGCCCCTTCAACCCGGGGCGGTCACTTGTAGACCACCGTCCGCGTCCGCTGGTAATGGCAGCTCGATCGCGTGCGCACCGCCGGCAGCGCGTAGGGGTTCACGTGCGGCGACCACAGGCAGTTGAACGCGATGAAGTCGCCGTACTGCCGGTGCACGCTGGTGATGCGGGGGTACTTGTCCCAACGCATGCAATAGTCGGCGGCGATCTGCTGCGCCATCGCCTCGTTCTCGCACGACCACGGGATGATCCCGCCGGTATCGTTGCCGTGATAGACCTGGGCCCGCGCCCCCGCGCCCCCGAGCAGAACCAGGATTGCCGCCAACACCGTCGCGCGCATGGGCTGCGCCTCCTCCGCGCGCCGAAAGCTTAGACCCCGGCCCGGCCCCGGGAAAGCGGCCAGCGGCGAAGACGCGGACAGGCGTGGCCGGAACGCCACAGTCGCCGCTTTGTTCGTTCCCGCGGCCCGCGCCGGCCTTGATTCCGCCGGCGCCCGGGATCACCGTCGCCGCAGCGTCCTTATTTGGGGTCGATCATGTCCGGTCGCGCCGCGCTCGTTTGCTGTGCGCTCGCGGCGGCGCTCGTCGCGCTGCCGGCCGCCTCCGCCGGCGCCGCCAGCTGGCTCGAGATGAATTTCTATCTTTCCGGCCCGCGCTACGAAGGCGTGCTGCCGCCCTGTGACTACCCGGAGGTATTGAGCCGGATCGGGCGCCGCTTCAACGAGAAGGAAGACACCTTCTGGAATTCCGAGCTCGCGATCCTCGCCTTCCAGAAGGTCCGCGAGACCGCGTTCCGTCCCTGGGCCGCCAACAGCATCCCGCGCCGTTTCTGCAGCGGCATGGTCGAGGTCTCCGACGGCCGCCGGCGCACCATCCATTACTCGATCGCCGAGGACACCGGTTTCATGGGCGGCGGTTGGGGCGTGGAGTGGTGCGTGGTCGGGCTCGACCGCGATTGGGCCTATAACCCCGCTTGCAAGATGGCGCGGCCCTGAAGCCTGCCGGCCGGACGCCCCCTATGGGCGTTGTCATTGCCGGGCTTAACCTGGCTTACCCCGGCAATCCATCCAACCTTCGCAAGTGCTTTCTCGCGAAGAAGATGGATGCGCGGGTCAAGCCCGCGCATGACCGGGTCGAGAGCCTCTTAAGGTAGGCGCCTGCCGGCCCGGCGCCCGGATGGTTGCCGCATCATAAACGCCGCCAATGCGGTCGATCGGATCAGGCTTACCGGGTGCTGGCCGGAACCGGCCAACTCACAACCTGAAATCCGGCCACTCATACATGCGCCCATAGGTCAGCAACCCTGACTCAAAAAGGTTCAGTGTCCTTCCCATTTTGGGACTCCACCAAGATTGGAGGTCTGGAAATGGCGCGGATAACCGAAGCTGAAATTGCCGATATCGTCGAAGCCATCCTGCGGGAGCGTCCTGACGGGGAGGCATCGATTGCCGAGCTAATTGATGAAATCCCCAATAGGGTCACGCTCTCAGCGGAAGATTTGGCCCAGTCGCCAACGCGGTCGAATGAGCCTATGTGGCACCAGCAAGTTCGCAACATCACATCACACAAGAACCAGCCCGGTAACGCCATTTACGATGGTAGACTGATTGCGATCCCGGGCGGCCTGGCGCTCGCGAGCAAGGCAGCGGCGGCCTAGGAAAATCGCGCCCGATATCCCGGCTTAAACCATTTAAGTTCGGTGGCGCCGGGAGCGTCCTTGTCCCAGACAAACCAAGCGTAAGCGGTGGTGCCGCTGCCCTTGGGCTCAACGCCGCTTGGGTAGAACGTAATTCGTTCG
>WNFD01000531.1_pt1 | contig 37766 bp, 28 predicted proteins | sample 5400491 | NCBI WGS metagenome assembly WNFD01 (sample SAMN13153343, study PRJNA577476) | soil metagenome | isolation source: 120 cm saprolite under Douglas fir tree site 2 hole 2 replicate 2 | place: USA:California | collected 2015-04-18 | reverse complement strand
GCGGCGCGCCGCGTAGGCAGCCCGATGCCCGCATGGTCCAGTCTTCGGCTAGGTCCAGGTGCTTGAGCACGTAACCCTGCCCGCCGATCACCACCCGCTCCAGCGTGGCCCCGGACTTGCCAGGCGCCTCGGCCAGGACCGTCCGCTCAGTCGCGCCGGCCACCAGCTCGGCCACGTCGCGGTATCTGCGCCACGCCCCGGCGGACCCCGGATCACGCATCGGCCGCCTCCATCTCGGCCAGCAGGGAGGCCGGCCAGCGACCGCCGCACAAGACCGTGTCGGCGACGATGCGGTCATCGCGCACCGTCAGCAGATGCATGTGATGCGCCGCGTGCGGCACGCCGTTCTCCGACCAGCTGAGCGTGTACTCGACCACTTCGGCCTCCCCGCCGTCGACGCTATAACGGCGCAGTTCGTCAAAATGGCCAGGGTCGGCGAACCAGCGCACGTACTCGGCGCGGATCGCGTCGGCACCGCAGGCGCGAAACCGCCAGTTGGGCACCGTCGCGTCGAGCGTCGCGTCCGCGCTCCACACATCGCAGCCGGGGATCGTCGCGCTCTCGATCGCTTGCAGGAACTTGTCAATCACGGGTGAGCTTGCCACGGTCGCCTCCTGGTGGGCCGGATCGTAGCCATCGTGCCTGCCCCGGTTTGCAGCCAGGTTGCAGCCTGCGCGGAGCCCGGGGCAGTTTCGGTGTCCGGGTTTGCCTGGCCCGCCCGCCTGTCCGGCACCCTTGGCACCCGCCAGCTGAGGGCACCGCATCATGGCTCACTCAGTGCTCGTGCAGGGACTTTGCAGCCGAGCCGGCCGCGCTGGAGCAGGGAGCTTATTTACTCACTGTGCGGTCCCTCGCCCCCTCCGGCCCCAGCGAGCGAGAAAGTCCCGCAGAATTCCTCCGCTGCCCCTTTCCTCTTGTTTCCGTATATTTCAGCTGTACCTAACCCCGGAATTCCAGTAGGGAATTCAGCTATACGCTGAGCGGATAGTCAGAGCGCGACCGCAGCAGACGCTACTCCAGCGGAAAGCGACGGCTCGGCGCTGGCGGCTGTGCCGCTCCGGCTATCTGCCGGGAGACCGGCCGCGCGGTGTAGTCGGCCACGATCAGTTCTCGCAGCTCATGTGGAGACTCCGCGCGGAGCGTCGAGCGGTCGTCCCGGCGCTGCGCCACCCATCGCCACTCTCCGAGGTAGGTGATCAGGTAGGCGTCGCCCCAGTGCCACCGCAGCTCGTCCAGCGGCGTCGTCGTCCAGTAATCGCCATCGCTCACGGCTGCCTCCCTGATCTGTACGCCGGGAGCACCGGGCGTGCCCGCATTCCCACGGGCTGTGCCCGGTACTACACAAGCAATACTAGCGCGCCTAGCGCGCCTAGCGCGCTTGGCTGTCCTTACATCGGACCTAGCTGACCTGGGCGTCTAAGCTGACCAGCGTGTCAGATGATCTTGACGACTTGTCCGGTGTCCCGCGCTATCAGCAGGTAGCGCTGATACTGGAGCGCGAGATCAGGGCGGGCACCTGGGAATCCGGCAAGCCGGTACCGTCCCGGATACAGCTGACCCAGCGGTTCGGCATCGCGCAGGCAACCGCCGCGCGAGCCCATGCCTGGCTTGCGGAACGCGGCTACGTCGTGGCAGTGCCGGGCGTCGGCATGGTGGTTACACCGCGTGATCGGTGGCCACGCGGCGCGGACCCGTAGCACACCGCGAACCGGACCGGCGGCCGAGCTAGTGGCACGGCTAGACCCGGACGAACGCCGCGTCCCGCCGCACAAGCCAGTCCCTTTGGCTAGCCTTACGAGCGATGAACGAGAACACGCCGGAGTGGCCGGAGTGGCTGGTGAAGGCCGCCCAGGAAACGGTAGCTATGCTGCGGCAGGCGACGCCGTTGACCCAGGCCGCCCAGCGCTACGTGGAAGATCTCCGTGCCGCCCAAGCCGGTGTTGGGCCGTGGCCGCTCCCCGGGCACGACCTCGCGCTGGCCATGGATGCCGGCATGCGAACTTCTGGCGGCCGTCCGCCAGCAGCGGAACGTTTCTGTCCTTGGACCTATAGCCACAGTCGGAGTCAGCGCCCCCCCAGGATCGGTTGTCGTCAAGCGGGATGCAGACGTGGTCAGGGCTGACGACCGAGAGGCGCCACCGGTAAGCGCGTCTTCCAGCAGCGGTCTCGCGGTGATTGATGCTAAGACGGTCTTCCTGGCGATCCTCTGGCTGTTCACGCTCGTGCTGCCCCCGGTGGTGGTGTTGGCGCTCCCGGTGGAAGCTCAATCCATCATCGCGGGCTACGTCGCGGCCGCCACACAGGTTGTACGCCTGGATCCGGATCACCGGCGCGCCCGGGCGCGACGAGCGCTGGCTGCCGATCTCAGTGTTCCCGCCCGTCAGCGAGAAGCCGCCCACCTCGACCTCGATGGAGTCCGGGACGTAGATGTTCGCGCCGCCCATGATCGCCACAAGGTTGAGGGTGAGCTCGCCGCCCTCGATCTCGGCCTCGCGCAGGTCGATCTCGTCACCGCCCATGATCGCGACGGCGTTGATGCGGCCGACCGCGCGGAACCGGCCGCGCGGTGCGAGCCACCCATGATGGCGATCATCCAGCGCACCGGCCGCTTCGTCCTGGCGGGCTGCGCCTGGCCCCCCTCCTGGGGGAGGTCGCTGGTCAGCGCGGCGAGCTCGCCGCGCGTCTTCGCGGCCAGGGCCCGGCCGGATCGCTCCTCCAGCTCGTCCAGGGTGAGCCGGCCGACGGCGGCGTGATCGCCGAGCGTCCGCAGCGCGGCGTCGCGCTCGGCGTCCGCAGCGCGGCGTCGCGCTCGGCGTCCGAGACCCGGAGGGATTGGTCAGGTTCGCTCACTACAGGCCCCTTGCAGAGTCGGCGTACCGCGCAGTAAGAGTACGCCCGGTCCGTGCCGCGATCCAAGCCGCGGTCACCGGCTCCGCGGAGATTACCAGGACAACCTCGGTAACGGACGCTTGGCCGTAATGCCCCCGCGTCGGATGCGACGCGAAAGCGCCGCAGCCGCAGGCTGTTGGCCACCACCAGGACCGATGACATCGTCATCGCGGCGGCGGCGATAAGCGGGTTGAGGAAGCCCAGGGCGGCCAGCGGCACGGCCGCGACGTTGTAGCCGAAAGCCCAGGCGAGATTGCGCCTGATCGTCTTGAGGGCAGCCCGCGCCAACGCGATCGCCTCGGGCACCACGCCGAGGTCCTCCCTGAGCAGGATCAGGTCGGCCGCGGAGATCGCCACGTCGGTGCCCGCGCCAATGGCCATGCCCAGGTCGGCCGCGGCCAGCGCGGGGCCGTCGTTCATCCCGTCACCCACCATCGCCACCCGGCGCCCCCGCGCCTGCAGGTCCCTGATGGCCGTGGCCTTGTCCGCGGGCAGGATCCCGGCGATCACGTCGTCGATGCCCACGGCGGCGGCGACGGCCCGCGCAGTCGCCTCGTTGTCGCCGGTAAGCAGGACCGGCCGCAGGCCGAGGCCACGCAGCCCGGCCACGGCGGCCCGGGCCGAGGACTTGACCGTGTCGCCGACGGCGAACGCACCCCGCAGCTGACCGTCCCAGCCGACCAGGACCGCGGTCTGGCCGGCGCGCTCCCACTGCGCCCACTGGCCCGCCAGTCCGGGCGGGATGGCGAACCCCAGGTCGCGCAGCAGCCGCTCGCGGCCGACGACGACGCGGCGACCTTCCACCACGCCGCGCGCGCCGAGGCCCGGCAGCGCCTCGAAGCCGTCGACACCAGGCCACGGGCCGACCTGCGCCGAGGGCGTTTTGCCTGGGGCGGCGCTGATCGCGGCGGCGCTGCTCGCGGCGCTGATCGCGGCGGCGATCGGGTGCTCGGAGGCATGCTCCACCGCGCCCGCGTAGCGCAGCACCTCGGCCTGGTCGGTCCCCGGCGTGGCCACCAGCGCGGTCACCGCCATCTGGCCGCTGGTGACGGTCCCCGTCTTGTCGAGTACGACGGTGTCGATCAGCCCGGACGACTCGAGCGCCTGGTGCCCCTTGACGAAGATGCCAAGCTGCGCGCCGCGGCCGCAGGCCGCCACCAGCGCGGCCGGCGTCGCGAGACCCAGCGCGCAGGGGCACGCAATGATCAGCACGGCGAGCCCCGCGCTGAACGCCGGCTCGGCGGCGGCGCCCGCGAGCAGCCAGCCGGCCAGGGTCAGCGCCGCGGCCACGAGCACCAACGGGACGAAGACGCCGGAGACCCGGTCCGCGAGCCGCTGGATGGCGGCCTTCTCCGCCTGCGCCCGGCCCACCAGGGTGATCAGCTGGGCCAGCTGGGTGTTCACGCCGACCTCCACGGCCCGGACGACCAGCCGCCCGGTGAGGGCGATGGTCCCGCCGACGACGGCGTCACCCGTGGCGGTCTCCACCGGGACGGACTCGCCGGTCATCATGCTCCGGTCCACGGCCGACTCGCCGGACAGCACCTCGCCGTCCGCGGCGATCTTCTCACCCGGCCGCACCACGAAAATGTCCTCGCGCCGCAGTTCGCCGACCGGGATGCGCCGCTCCTGGCCGTCGACGCCGAGCACGCAGACGTCCTTCGCGGCCGCCGCGGCCAGCTTCCGCATCGCGTCGGCGGCCGAGCCGCGGGCGCGGGCCTCGTAGAACCGCCCGGCGAGCAGGAACGTCGTCACCGCGGCCGCCACCTCGAGGTAAATGCCGCCGCCCGAGGCGTGCGCCAGTTCCTGCAGCGCGCTCGCCCCGGTCCCGCGATCCAGGTGGAACATCGCGTAGGCGGACCAGCCGCAGGCGGCGACCACGCCGAGGGACACCAGCGTGTCCATCGAGCACGCACCATGCCTGGCGTTCTTGAGCGCGGCGCGGTGGAAAGGCCACGCGGCCCACAGCGCCACCGGCGCCGCCAGGACCACCAGGACCCACTGCCACCCGGCGAAACGGTAGGCGGGGAACAGCGACAGCATGACGGACAAGTCGCTGAGCGGAACGAAGAATACCAGCGCGAGGATCAACCGCCGGCGCAGGTACCCGGCCTGGCCGCCCGCCTGGGGCGGCGCTTCCGCGGCGGGCCCGGCCACCTCCGCCGCGTACCCCGCGCCCTCGACCGCCGCGACCAGCGCCTGCGCCGAGACGGCCTGCGGCGCCGTGATCGTCGCCTTTTCTGTCGCGAAGCTGACCGCGGCGACGACCTCGGGGCCGATCAGGTTGAGCTTCTTCTCGATCCGCGCCGCGCACGCCGCGCAGGTCATCCCGCGGATCGACAGCTCGATATTGCGCAGGGCGCTGTCGTCGGCCGCCTGAGCCGCGGGCACGTCAAGCACCTGACCTCCGATTTCAGCCGGTAACCGGCAAGCCACGCAATACCCCGTATTACGGGATAAGTGCGAACAAAGGCTACCGGGGCGATAGCATAAGCGTCGCCCTAATGGCCAAGTGGAGCGGCTCCCCATGATTCACGTCAACAACTTCTCCAACGGCGCGCTGAACCCGGCCCTCTCCTACCTGGTGTCGTGCGTGGGCTGCTTCCTCGGACTCCGCTGCACCACCCGGGCGCGGGCCTACCAGGGAGCGGCACGGGCCCGCTGGCTGACCCTGGCGGCCCTGTCCATCGGGACCACGGGGATCTGGGTGATGCACTTCATCGCCATGCTGGGGTTCACCATCCCGGGCGAGTCCATCCGCTACAACGTGCCCGTTACCATCTTGTCGATGGTGATCGCGGTGCTCGTGGTCGGGATCGGGACGTTCATCGTCGGATTCAGCCGCGCGGCAACCTGGCCGCTGCTGCTCGGCGGCGTGGTCATCGGGCTCGGCGTGGCCAGCATGCACTACCTCGGCATGGGTGCCGTGCGGGTGCAGGCCTCGCTGACCTACGACCCGGCGCTCGTCGCCGCCTCGGTGGTCATCGCGGTGATCGCCGGGACCGCGGCGCTCTGGGCGGCGCTGCGGCTGGACACCGTCTGGTCCACGTTCATCGCGTCCCTGATCATGGGCGTGGCGGTCAACGGCATGCACTACACGGCCATGGCCGCGGTGCGGGCATACCCCGCCCCAGGCCTGGCCGTGAGCACCTCGGCGACCGCCAGCGCGGAGGCGTTCCTGCTGCCGCTCATCCTCGGCCTGAGCAGCCTCGGGTTCATCTTCTCCGCCGTGGTCGCCCTATCGCCGACGGCGGCCGAGATCGTCGAAGAAGACGAGTTGATGAGGCGAATCGGCCAGAGCCAGGCCGCGCGGTACCAGCATGGACAGCCGGACCCGGCCCAGCTACACGAAGCACAGCCGGGGAGCCTGTTCCGGCCCAAGCGGCCCGCGCCTGAGAACCAGCCGTGACCGAGGCAAGCTAGCCGAGCGGGAGCGACCTCACCGGCGCACGTTCTCGGTGAGCCAGGAGCGAAGAGGCCGGGCCGTTCGGAAAAATGAAATGAGGCGGTCCTTAGCCGAAGTACTTTCCAGCCAGGGTTCCACCGGCCATTGCTTCCATGCGGTCAGGCCCTTGTAGCGGAGCAGCGCGATGCGGGGATGGTCGGCCGGGTAGCCGCGCGGTGCGGACTTGAGCACGCCGTGCCCGTGGATCGTGATGTCCGTCTTCTCGATTTCGGCGATGATCTGCTCGAGCTCGGCGCCCAGCCGATCGCTGGCCACCGCTGCGCGATAGCGGGCGAGCTGCTCCGGGTTCATCTCCCACATGCCGGCGCCCGCCCCCAGGCCCTCGAGGGACAGCTGGACGTAACCGGAGTCGCCGATGACCGCCCCGATATGCGTCTTGTAGGGGGTTTTGTCCGAACTGAACCTGACGTCCCGGTACGGCCGGAAGATCTTCGGCTCGCCGAACTCCGCGGCCAGTTCCTCGGTCAGCTCCGTCATCGGCCGCAGGACCTTGTCCTCGTAGACGGCCTTGTGTGCCGTCCAGTAGGTCTTGGTGTTGTCGGCCGCCAGCCCGTCGTAGAAGTCCAGCGCCTCCTCGGGCCACCCGCTGAACGCCATCGCCCCGCTCCTCCCGCCGCGTCCTGTCCGGTCTCACAGTAGCGTGGGCGCCGGGGAACCATCAGGCGCTGGCGTTCTCCGTGGCGGGCGAACGCCACGGAGGCAGCATCGATCTCCAGGTCGGGTACCGCGCGCGCAGCGGTAGCGGTGGTTTCACCGGCCGCATCCGGTAGGCGAGCAGCGCCTCAAGCAGGAAGACCCGCTTGAGCAGCTCGAACGGCACCCACAGCACCACCCACGGCAGGAGCCGGAGCCTGCGGTAGTAGGCCAGGACGAGGAACTTCGGCACCAGCGCCAAGGCCTGCGCCGTCAGCAGGAACCCGAACCACTTCCCCAGGTTGTGATGCACGCTCGGCTGGATGATCGCGTACTCCAGGCTCATCAACCACAGGAAGACGTGCGCCGGGACCATCATGTGCGTGCCGGCTCCCCTGGTCATCTGGAACCAGAACCGCGGTCCCGGCGCACCGACGTCCCGGTTGAACGGCACGAAGCGCGTGTAAACCAGCCTGCCGCCGATGCCCCACCGGAACCGCTGCACCCGGAGCTGCCGAACCGTGGTCGGCACGTCCTCGTAGGAAACCACCCGCGTGTCGATGACCGCCCGGTACCCCAGGCGGGCAATACCGCAGGTGAAATCGGCGTCCTCGCCGTACATCCCGTCCACGAAGCCGCCGATGGCCAGGGCCGCCTCGCGGCGGAAGGCACAGAAGCTGCCGGGGATGCACGGCACCGTGTCCACTTCGGACTGGGCCACGCGCAGGAAGCCGAACGAGTAGAACAGCTCGAAGGCGCGCATCCGGTGGATCCAGGTGATGTAAGGCTCCTTCGGCATGTGCAGCGCGCCGACCAGGCCGACCCGCGGGTCGGCGAGGAACTGCGCCACCGAATAGACGAAGGCGTCCTGGTCGATCGCGCAGTCGGCGTCGAGCCGGTAGACGAAATCGGCGGTGCAGCGCTCGAGCGCCAGGTTGAGCGCCCTGGACTTGCCGCCGTGCGTGCCCGCGATCACGATGCCGGTGGCGTAGCTGAACGAGGCCATCACGGCCTCGGCGAGTTCCCGGGTGTCGTCCGTCGATCCGTCGTCGCACATGATCACGTGTACCGGGCCGCCGTACCGGCCGGCCGCGCGGTCAACCGACCACAGCTGGCGCTCGATGCAGACCGACTCGTTATAGGCCGGGATGATGACGTTCAGCGGCGGCCGCTGCGCGGGCGGGCCTGGCGGCCGGCCACCGGCCCGCCGGATCAGGATGAGGAACACCGCCACCAGGTCGATGACGGCGAGCTGGATGGGAATCAGGATGATCCAGCCGATTACGGCGTTGACCCCGACCGTACGGTACAGCGCCAGCGACACGGCGAAGATGACGCAGCTGGCGCCGAGCAGGCACAGGATCAGGGTGAGGCCGTCGCGCAGGTCGCCACGCCGCAGCCGCGGCACCGAGGTTAGCTTCGGCAGCTGGTGGCTGGTGAAGAACAGCCGGAACACCACGAGATAGCCGACAAAGTACTGCAGGTACATGCTGATCAGCGGGGCCGGCCAGGGCTGAATGTGCAGAGTGGTCACGGCCAGCCCGAGGAGGCAATCGGTGAGCAGCGACGCGGCGATGAACAGCGGCGCGTGCAGCACGATCATGATCCGGCGGCCAACCGTGCCCGGCATCACGATCGCCGCGGTGATCAGGTAGCCGACAAAGGCCGCCGGAACCAGCGGCATCAGCTTGCGCACGTAGGCGCTCACCAGCGACGGGTCCCGGATCACCCAGTTGAGCAGGCGCAGCAGCGCCTGGTGGTACAGCTGGTTGACCCCAGGGTGGCGGTCGATGATCAGCAGGGTGCCGACCGTGACCGATACGGCTAGGAAGAACCCCACCTTGGGCAGCGACTGGCGGCCGAAGGCAGGCAGCTTGACGACCGTACCGCTACCCCGGTCGGAGTCGTCGTAGCGCCGCGACAGCGGCTGGAGGACGATGCCCGCCAGGACGGCGGCGTCGGCCAGCAGCAGCGCCAGCGCGACGTAGTTGTACATGCGGCCGCCGTTCAGGTTCCGGCGCAGGCCGCCCCGCTGGCCGAAGCGGAAGCGGGGAGGTTTCGGAAGAACTGGTTGGCGAGCGCGACCGGGCCCGGCTGGTTGTGCCGCGGAATGTTGAGCCAGTAACCGTCAACCAGGCCACGGGTGGCCTGGTAGTCCTGGAGCAGCTGCGCGGGGCTGCTCACCCGTTGCGTGCTCAGGCCGGCGTAGATCACGATGCCCGGGTTGGCCGCACGGGCCTGGGCGGCTGCGGCCGCCACGAAGCTCGCGTAGGCGTGGCTCGACCGGTAGACGCCGATTTCGTATGGCTGCGCCTGGATCTCGTAGATGTCGGCCACCCGGGCCGATGTGGCGGCCAGGCCGAGGGACAGGTAGGACGGCCACGCCGGCTTGCCGCTCCGGAAGCCGTTCTTGTCGAAGCCCGGCACCAGGTCCTGCGCGGGGGCCAGAATGACCTTGTACCCGTGCCGGTGCGCCAGCCGGGCAAAGAGCTGCTCGTAGCGCACCGGGTCGGCCTGCTCGTCGGCCGGCGTGTTCGGCCACTGCTCGTTGTCGTACATCAGCCAGTGGATGCCCGCGGGAATCGTACCTTTCTTGATCATCTCCTTGAGCTCGGCGTAGCTGCGGAAGTCCGCCACCATCTGCCCGGCCGAGCTGGTTTGGCCGCGCAGCTCAAGCACCATCAGGTGCGCTGGGCTGACCGCATAGCTTACGGACGAGGGGCTGGCAGACTGCACGGCGGAAAGCTCGCCGTTGCCCATGATCCAGTTCTCGGCACCGCTGACGCCGGGATGACACGACGACGTCGGGGACGGTGGGGACGGCGCCGGCTGACCTCCCGTGCCCGAGCACGCCGTGACCAGCGCCGAGGTCAGCACGGCCGACACGGCTGTGGCCGCGGCCCAGCGCGGGGGGGTCTGGGGGGGTCGTCCCCCGGGGCTAGCACTGCCGCGGGTCATTGCGGGGTGATGCTTACCGTCATGCCCGGCATCAGTTGGGTGTCGGGCGCCTCGATCCGGCAGATCACGATATAGCTGACATCGGTCTGTGACTGGCTCGCTACCTGGTTGACCTGAACCATTTTGCCCGGCAGGCTCGCCCGGAGCGACTCGATGTTGAGCGTCACCGACTGCCCCGTCCGGACGTTCCCGATCTCGGTGCCCGGCAGGTGAGCGGACACGATCAGCGGACCAGAGTTAACCGTCACCACCGGGTTGTGCACCGCACTGTCGGTGATGCTGTCGCCTGCCGCCGCGGAGACGGCGCCAACGGTCCCGGAAGCCGGTGCGACGATCGACGTGCCCTTGAGCGCGATCTTGTCCTGGGCCACCGTCGCCTTGGCTGCCGCCAGCCGCTGCTTCGCCACGTCGAGCGTCACGGTTACGCCGCCCGCCTGCGACTCCACCTGCTGCAGGGCCGCCTGGCGCTCGCTCAGCTGGCTCTGCGCCGACTGCTCCTGCTGCTGGCCAGCCATGCGGTCCGCTGCCGCAGTGTCCCGGGCCAGCGTCAGTTCCTGCTTCGCCGTGGCGAGCTTGGCGGCCAGGGCCTGGCAGGTGGTGGATCCGGTGGCGGTCCCGCACTGGCTGGCCAGGGCCGCGGCGTCCTGGCTTACCTCTAGCTGGCGCTGGCTGATGATCTGGCTGTCGCGGCTGCTCGTGCTCGAGGCGCGCGTGGTGGCACTGGCCAGTGATGCCTGCGCCGATGCTACGGCGTCACGTTCCCTGGTGACGCTCCACTGCTGCGGGTGCTGGTCGGCGTACAGGGCCGCTGCCGCGGCGGCCTCGGCGTCCCTGGCCTGCTGCAGGTTGGCCTGGGCCAGGATGCCGTCCTCCGTAGCGAGTACCTCGCCCGCGGTGACCCGGTCACCCGCGTGCACCTTTACGGCCGTGACCGTTCCCGCGCCGCCGAAGCTAAGCGCGTATACGTGAGTCGGCACGACCTCGCCGCCGAACGACACCGGGCCAGAGGCCAGGCTCTTATAGGTCAGCACGCCCGCCACGAGGCCGACGGCGGCCAGGATTACGGCCAGGACCATCTGGCGAGGGCGGGCAGGCTGGCGCGCGGGCGCCATCTCGCCCACGCCGGCCACGCCGACCTCCAGCGCCGCGTTCATGCCGCGGACTCGCTCCCCCGGCCGGCTCACGGCACCGCTCTGGCGTACGGCTGGAACTGGCGCCTCATGACGGCGGGCGGGCGGGTAGCTCGCCACGGGGACAGGAGCGCGGAAACTCTCCTGATAGACGGCCGGCGGGTAGCTCACCGGAGGCGCGGAAAGCGGGGGACTTTCCTGGTAGCCAGCCGACCAGTAGTCATTCAGGCGGGCAGGTGGCTCCGCTGCCCACGGTGCCGTCGAGGTGCCGTGCGGGAGCCGGGGATCGCGCGGCACGCCGCCGTTGTGGCGAGTACCGCGACCGTCCAGCATCCGGGTTTCGCCGACCTGCTCAGCGTCGTACCCCCAGGGGGTGGCAGGAGCCAGCGAGCCGGCTTCCTCGCCACGGTGGCGACCCGCCCGAGCGTCACGGTCACTGGCCGTGCCCAGGTCATAGCCTGACGCCGAACCGTCCAGATACCCGTGCCGGTCATAGGACCCACGCCATCTCGAACCGTTGACCCGGCCCTTTCCGGCATCGGGAAAACCGGGTCTCCCCGGGTCATCGTCCACCGGAAAACCCCCACTGCACCACGGCCAGGCCACCGCCCCTCCACTCGCAAGCTGAGGATAACCGGAGCCGGGCAAACGCTGCTGATATTTCCGATAAAAGGGCAAGAAGTTCCAATTTCCATGCCACCCCGGGGCGCGCTGACCCGGGGTTTTGGTGCTTGCCGACGGAACCGTGTATACGGAACCTATGACCACGCCGGAACGAGATGGCGTCTCGCTGACTCACCTCGATGAGCCGCTGTTCGACGGGGCGGGCGCCACCAAGCGGGATCTCGTGGATTACCTGGAGGCCGTTTCGGGGCTGATCCTGCCGGAACTGCGGGGCCGCCCGCTGTCGGTCATCAGGGTCCGGGCCGGCCAGCAGCCGTTCATGCAGAAGAACGTGCCGGAGTACGCGCCGCCGTGGATCCGCACGGTGACGCTGTGGGCCGAATCGTCCCGGCGCGAGGTCCGCTACGCGCTGTGCGACGACTGGCGCTCGCTGTTGTGGTTCGCCAACCAGCGGGCGGTGGAGTACCACTCGACCCTGGGCCTGGCCGGTCACCTGGACCGGCCTTCCTACCTGGTGCTGGACATCGACCCGCCGCCCGGCGGGCCGTTCGGGCGGGCGGTGGCGGCCGCCCGGCTGGTTCGGCAGGCACTGGCCGAGGTGGGCCTGTCCGGCGCGGTCAAGACCAGCGGGTCGAAGGGCCTGCACGTGTACGTGCCGGTCGAGGCGAGCAGCGAGGAGGCAGCCGCGGCCACTCGCGCCGTGGCCGCGGAGGCGGAGCGGCTCGACCCGGCGCTGGTTACCACGGCCTTCATTAAGGATGACAGGGAGGGCAAGGTCTTTCTGGACTCGACCAGGTCTTTCGGCGCGACGGTGGCGGCGGCGTACAGCCCGCGGGTTCGGCCGGGCGTGCCGGTCTCGTTCCCGGTGCCCTGGGACGACCTCGACGGTATTGTGCCGGGCGACTTCACCGTGCACACCGTGCCCGCGCTTGCGGCCGGGCGGTGGGCCGGGCAGATGCCCGCGCCGCAGGTTCTGCCTGCTGATCTGGTGGCAGAAGGCCGCGCGATCCCGGTCGCCCGGGTGCAGGCCATGCACGAGGGCAAGCGGCGCGCCCGGGCCCGGCGTGCTCCTTAGGGACGGGCGTTCCAGCGCTCGCTGAGCTCCGGCCAGGCCGGCGGGGGGCCGGGCAGCTCTTCGCGGCCGACGGCACGCATGCCGTCGAGGATGAGGGCCAGGTACCGGTGACGCAGTTCGGTGGTGCGCCCGGGGTCGGCGAACTTGATCGCGGCCACGAGCTCGAACACCAGCGAGACGTCGTGCAGCGCCAGGTCGGGACGCAGTACGTCGCGGATCAGGCCGAACAGTTCGTCCATGAGCTCGTTTGAGCGGTTGGCCAGGGCGAACATCTCCGGCGTCGGGGCGAACTTGCCGGCCAGGGCGCGGGTCATCGAGCTGGTGTCCGCGTCGACGAGGCTGCGCATGAAGCCGGCGAAGACCTGCCAGTGGTCGCGGCCGGCCTTCACCTGCTCGATGGCGGTTTCGGTCTTCTTGACGACGATGAGCATGCCATCGGTGCACAGCGTGCGGAGGAGTTCCTCCTTGCTGCCGTAGCGGGTGTACAGCGCGCTGATGCCGACGCCCGCGTGCTTGGCCACCGCGGTGATCGGCGCGCCGGGGTCGCTGACGAACACCGCCCGGGCCGAATCGAGGATGCGCTGATCGTTGCGGGCCGCCTCGGCCTGGCGGCCACTCATCGGGCCGTGGCGCTGGCGCCCTGAGGTCGTCTGGGTCATGAAACTGAGTGTAGCAGGGTGTTGGAACAAACCGTTCCGTTCTGATATAATTGGAACAGAAGATTTCGTTCCGGTACTCGTCCTGGTGCCGGCACTGCAACGGAGGATCCGATGTCATCAGCACCCAACCAGGTCCAGGACCAGCGTCAGGCCCCGGGCCAGCACGAGGCCCCGGACCCCGGTCAGCCGGCACGATGGAGCATCGAGCCGGCTGGGACCGGCACGATGGAACATCGAGCCGGCGCTGAAACGGGTTCCGCGGGTGTGGCGGGGCGGCGGTGGCGCTGGCTGGCCTTCGCCGCGGTCATCACGGCGGCGGTTATGGACCTGCTCGACGTGTTCCTGCAGAACGGGCTGGGCTTCACCCCCTGGCACTCGGCGGTCACCACCGCGCCGTGGGCGGCGGGCGCGTTCATTGGTTCCGCGGTCGGCGGCATCACGATGAGCAAGCTCGGCCGCCGGGTCCTGCACGCCGGGCTCGTCGTCGAGGCGGCCGGGCTGCTGGCGATCTACGCGGTGCTGCGCGGCGCGGGCGGCGGCGTCTCCATCGTGGACCTGCTGGCGCCGATGGTGGCCGGCGGGATAGGGATGGGCATGGTGTTCGTGCCGCTGTTCGACATCGTGATGGCGGGCGTCCGGCCGCAGGAGATGGGCTCGGCCTCGGGTGTCCTGCAGACGGTGAACGCGCTCGGCATGTCGCTCGGCATCGCCGGGATCGGCGCGATCTTCTTCGCCCTGGTTTCCGGGCGCGGGGGTCACGTGCCGGTCTACCTCCACGCCGCGCAGTGGACCGCGCTGGCGACGGTGGGGCTGCTGGCCTGCTCGTTCGTGGTGGCGTTCGGGCTGCCGCGGCGGGCCAGGGAGATGGGTGCTCCGGTTGGTCCCCAGTAATTCATCGGATATACATGCAGGTTCGTGACAATCGATACATAAGGGAGGAAGCGCTGCCCGCCTGGCCTTGGCGCCGGCGGGCGGCCTGGACGGCCATCGATGAGGACGCCGGGCTGGTGCCGACCCCGCTGCCGCAAGGCGCGATGGCCCGCGCGGCCGCGGCCGGGGCCGCCGCCCTGGACGCCGCGATCCACGCCTGGGACATCGCGGAGGCCACCGGGCAGGGCTCGCCGCTGACCCCGGAACTGGCCCGGGCCCTGACGCCGGTCGCGCAGAGCATCGTCGAGCCGCTGCGTCAGTACGGCGCGTACGCCCAGGCGCTGGATCCCCAGCCTTGGGCGGGCGCCGGGACAGACCCAGCCGCCGTGCTGCTCTGCTACCTCGGCCGCCGTCCTGACTGGAGGGCGTGAGGCCGGCTTTCATGATCGTGGATCGTTACACCCGCCATCCATCGGGGGTGTAGCGATCCACGATCTTTTGCCGCGGGGTTAGGCGTCGCGGGGGAGGTCGCGGAGGGTGGCGGCGAGGGCTTCGGCGAGGTGGTCGACATGGGAGCGGGCGAACGGGAGCGGCGGGCGGATCTTGAGCGTGCTGCCGTACGGGCCGGTCGCGCTGATCAGCACGTGCCGCTCGCGCAGGCCATTGACGACCCGGAGCGCGGCGTCGCCGTCGGGCTCGCCGGTACCGGGGCTGACAAAGTCGGCCGCGACGTACAGGCCGGCGCCGCGGACGGCGCCGATGCGGGGCGTTTCCCTGGCGATTCCGGCCAGCGTGTCGCGGAGGTAGCGGCCCACGACGCGGGCGTTTTCCTGCAGGCCTTCGGCCTCGATCACGTCGAGCACCGCGGCCGCGGCGGCGATGCTGACGGAGTTGCCGCCGAACGTGTTGAAGTACCGGATCTTGTTGCCGAACTCCTCGAGGATCTCGGGACGGGCGGCGATGCCCGCGATCGGCATGCCGTTGCCCATGGGCTTGCCCATGACGGCCAGGTCGGGGACGATGCCGTGGCGCTGGAAGCCCCACATGGCGTCTCCGGTGCGGCCGAAGCCGGGCTGGACCTCGTCAGCGATGTACAGGGCCCCGGCCTCGTGCACGGCGGCGATCACGGGTTCCAGGAAGCCCGCCGGGTCGGGCCGGATCCCGTCGGAGGAGAACAAGCTGTCCGCGATGAACGCCGCCAGCTTGACGCCGTGCCGGTTCATATCGGCGATCGATTTCTGTACTCGTTCGGCGAATGATTTTTCCGTGTCTTCCTGAGCGGGCGGCGTGACCGTCCATACCTGCCGCCCTAGCGGGACGGCCGGGCCGAGGCTGGGTGATATCTCGGCGGCCGCCGTGGTCACGCCGTGGTAGGCGTTGGCGGTGATGATCGTGCCCTCGCCGCCGGTCCGGAAGCGCGCGATGCGCAGCGCGAGATCGACCGCCTCGCTGCCGGTGCAGGTGAACATGACGTTGCCGATTTCGGCCGGATACGTGGCGAGCAGCCGCTCGGCGTAGTCCAGGATGAGCTCGCTCGCGTAGCGGGTGTGGATGTTGAGGGTGGCGGCCTGGCGCGCGATCGCCTCGACGACCCGCGGGTGGCAGTGCCCGACCGACGGCACGTTGTTGTAGGCGTCCAGGTAGGCCTGCCCGTCCGCGTCGAACAGGTGCACTCCCTCGGCGCGGACGACCCGCACGGGGTTCCGGTAGAAGAGCTTGTAAGCCGGGCCGAGCAGGCTCGCCCGCCGCTTGACGATCCGGCGCAGTTCGGGATCGAGGGCGTCGACGGACTCGATGTCGAAGCCGTTGACCATGGTCGCGGTGTCACGCACGGTTCGCCTCCTGGATGCGCGCGGCGATCTGTTCCCCCGGGATGCTAAGCAACCGGTTCAGGTGCTCCCGCGCCCCGGGGGTGTTGCGCAGGATGTAGGCGCGGTTCTCCGGGAACCGTTCGGCGCGCCATTCGCTGATGATGATCCGGGCCACGACGCGGGCCAGGATCAGGTCCGGCAGGAGATCGAGTTCGGCGGCGGTGAGCGGGGTCGTGGCGTGGTAGCCGGAGATCAGGTCCAGCGCGGGCCCGAGCAGGTCTCGTCCGTCGCCGAGCTGGTAGGCGGCGGCGATGGCGACGTCGTTCACCAGCGCGGTCACGGTCACGTCGCCGAAGTCGATGATCCCGCACACGCGGCTTTGGTCGGCCGAGATCAGCGCGTTGTCCGGGCTGAAGTCGTTGTGCACGAGCTGGATTCTTTGCGGTGCCAGCCGCGGGGTCACCTCGGTAGTGAGCCGGCTGAGCTGGTCCTCGAGCAGACTGGTTTCCTGGTTCTCCGGCAGGCCGGCCAGCAGCGGCCGCAGCTGCGGCAGCTGCGCGAGGTCCCACAGCAGCGGCCGCCGCACGAGCGGGTCGTCGAACTCGCGCAGCGCCCAGCCGAGGCGGGCGAGGGTGCTTCCCAGCGTGCGCCGCAGGGTGCGATTCGTTTTCACCGACCGGAGCAGCTGGCCTTCCAGGTAGCTGACGACGTGCACGGTGCGCCCGCGCAGCGGGCCGTCAGCGACCACGGCCCACGGCTGCCCGTCGACGGCCGGCACGACCCGCGGCACGGGCAGCCCGGGGGCCACCGCCTCGATGTGCCTCAGCACCCGGACCTGGACGCTGACCACCCGGGGATCGGCCCGCAAGTGGGCGAACTTCACCACATAGCGCTTTTCGTCGCTGGCCTGGAGCAGGAAGTTGTCGTCGGCCTCGCCGGGCAGCCGGTCGAGCTCACCGCTCAGGCCGAAGCACGCCCGGACGGTTTCGGCCGCCTCCGGCGCGGCGACCGGGGCGGACGGCGTGAGCCGGGCCTCGTCGAAGGCGGGGTCGCAGGACCCGTCGCGGTCGGCCGTTACCTCGCCGGGCGTCACGTCACGGGCTTTTCGATCACGCTGAAAATCTAGCGCGCGGGGCGGCCCAGCCAGGCGGGCGGTGCACGGGCGGGGCGGAGAGCCGGGCCCGTTCGGGGAAATGATCTTTTCACGGCGAGTGCTAACCATCTACCAGTAGGTGATGTAGTGCAGCGTTAGGGTGGTGACCAGCAGGAACGCCGCTCAGCGCCGCCCTCCGGGTACATCTGGGGCGCATGCGGCTGCTGCCGGGCCCGGAACCGGCGCGAAGAACACGTCCATGATGTCGCGGGCGCGGTCGTCGTCCGGCATGAAATGCGCGTAGGTCGCGAGCACGACCTCGATCGTGTCGCCGAGGTACGCGGCTGGCGTCACCTGCCCCTACCTTCTGACCTGCGAGGTAGGGCGGTAGAGGCGGCGGCGGGTAGAAAACGCCTGTAGAAACGGGGTACGGGGCGAGACGCCCTGATGGCACTACATCATCTGCCAGTAGGTGGTGTAGTACTCGTGGGCGGCCCGGGCGACCGGGATCAGGCGAACGGGCTTGTGGTCGGCGACGGCCTCGAACGTCATCGGCTGCGCGGCCGTCCGCCGGACCGAGGCCAGCTCGAGTTGCGGCGTGAGCTGGCCCGGGTCGCGGCCGTAGACGCCGCTCAGCACGACCGGCCCGTAGGTCAGCGCCTGCACGGCCGGATGGTCGGGCGTCGGCTCGACGGCCAGTTGCATCGGCAGCGTGACCTCAAGCAGGTCACCCGTCTGCCACCGCCGCCGCACTGCGATCCACCCCCCACCCACCTCCCCATCCCCCTTCACTTGGTCGCCTGGCAGGTCGCGGAGCAGGCCGCCGTTGAGCCAGATCACCGGCGGTCCCGCCACCCACTTCGGCACCCGCACCCGCAGCGTCAGGGTGGCCGCCCCCGAGACCACGGACAGGCGGATGACCGGATCGTCGGGGAACCCGGTCGCCTGCCGCAGCACGAGGTTTTTGTAGCGCACCTGGGACGGGATGAACAGGTTGACGTAGATGCCGTCCGCGTCGCGGCTGTAGATGGTGTCGGCGAACTTGGCCTGCGTCTCGATCCCACTGGCGGTATCGCAGGTAAAGGTGTCCCAGTCGGTGGCGTACACGTCCGGGTCGGCGCCCGGGAAGTAGTTGAGCGGCTGGCGCTTGACCGCGCCCGCCGACAGACCGGTGTAGTAGCAGTTGAAGCCGTGCGGCGACGTGGGATCTTGTTCCCCGAGCATCTGGTTGAACAGCGTGCGCTCGTAGTAGTCGAGCATGTCCACCCGATCCTGCTGATGGAAATAGAGCAGCCTGGTCAGCTTGAGCATGTTGTAGCTGACGCAGTTCTCGCAGGTGAAGTTGGACAGCTGGGCCGCCACCACATCCGGCGCCTGGAAGTGCTCGTAGTTGCCCACACCGCCGATGACATACACGTGGTGGCCGGTCACGATGTCCCAGAAGTTCTGGGCGATGTCGTGATACTTGCCGCTGCCGGTCTCCTCCCACATCCGGACGCAGGCGATGATCTTTGGCGTGGTCACGTTCGCCTGCAGGCCGGGTAGCACGTCCAGCCCGTCCGCCAGCGGATCGAGCACCTCCGCGTGATAGAACCGCTGCGCCGTGGCCAGGTACCGTTCCTTGCCGGTGATGGTGTAGAGGTTGGCCAGCGCTTCCGGCAGTCCGCCGAACTCGTTCTGCAGGACCATCTGCATCTGCGGATACGGCAGCCGCGACGTGCGCCACTCCACCCAGTCGGCCAGCTTCCCCGCCACGTCGAGCGCTTGGTCGTCGCCTGCCAGCTGGTACTGGTCAATCATCCCGGCCAGGTACTTGTGGATCATGTAGTACGGCGACCAGACCGGCCGGCCCTGCTCCAGCCAGTCGAAGTAGACCTCGGGGAACGCGGACAGGTAGCCGGGGTGGAACCCGGCCTTCTCGGCCTGAGCCTGGAGCCCGGCCAGCTGGCTGACCAGGTACCGGCCCCGGATCAGCGCCGCGGGGTCCCCGGTGTTGGCGTAGGTCAGGGCGAGTGCGGACAGCAGGTGCCCGGTCATGTGGCCGCGGATCTGCGAGTCCGGGCGCTCCCAGCCGCCGAGCGGTTCCGCAGTGGAGGTGAGACCGTAGTTCAGGCGGAAGGAGCGCAGCATGCGTTCGGGGTCCAGGAACAGCAAGTACTCGGTGTTCCTGGCCTGATTCTGGCGGAACGGGCTGTCGAGCAGGTCCACCGCGCGCAACGGCAGCGCGACGGCGCGCCCGGCCGTGCCATCCGGTGCGTAGCCGCCTGGTTCCGGCGCGATGCTGGCCTCCGGCAGCGGGCTGCTGCTCGGCGGGGTTCCGTCGGCGACCAGGGCCTGTTCGGCGATGAGGGCCCCAGCACCGACGCCAAGCGCGGTCAGCGCCCGCCGCCTGCTCAAGCCTCTCGGGGCGTTCGGGGCGTTCGGGTCGTTCGGGACACTCAGGTCGCTCAGGTCGCTCAGGTCGTTCGGGGCGCTCAGGTCGCTCGGGGCGCCGGCCGCGTTATTCACATCCGAGGTCATTTGCCCGATCCGAGATCCTTTGCCCCGCCTGAGGTTCTTTGCGGTTCTTTGCCCGATCTGAGGTTCTTTACCCGATCCGAGGTCCTTTGGCCGATCCGAGGTCCTTTGGCCGGTCAGCACTTCGCGGAAGATCGTACCCAGTGGTACCTGTCCATGTAACCGCCCGGCACGGGCGCCTTGATCCCACTCGGCCGGAGAAAATTGTTACCAACTGCTTACGCGGACCTTGATGGGTGAGCCGCCGCGAACCGCGGCCCGTAGTCCTGGGTAGTGGTCAGTGCACACGGCGGCCGAGATCATTGAGCCATCTGAATCCAACGCTCCCAGGCTCGGTGGTCGCTCGTCTCCCCCTATCCGTGCAGGCGGTCGGGTGCACTGGCCACTTCTGGTCTTTACCGCCCCAGGACCAGGGCGGTCAGGGCGGCGAGCGTGATGGTCACCGCGGCGGCCCCGCCGTGCAGGGCCATGAGGCGGCCGCTGAACGACGGCCCGGGCTCGTCCTGCTGGCGCTCGTCCTGATGCTGGCGCCGGGCCGCGCGGGTGTTGGCCGCGAACCAGGTCAGGCCCAGGCAGGCCGTAACCGCCACCAGCCCCAACGCGATCCAGCCCAGTGCGCGGTAATGCACGAACGTGTAGCCCAGCCAGAACGCGAAGCCGATGAGCCCGCTGGCCGGGTGCGCGAACTCGAGCAGCGACCGCAGCCCCGGCACCATCGGCGCGTTCCTCGCCGCCACCAGCGAAGGCGGAGCAAACGGGTCCCGCGCCGCCCGGCGGCGGGAGGCGAGCGGTGCCGGAGAGGCCGGCGTGGCGGGCGCGGTCTGGGCGGCCGGCGCGGCCGGCGCGGCTGGCGCGGCCAGTGCGGTCTGGGCGGTCTGCGCGGTCTGCGCGGTCTGCGCGGCCGGTGCGGCCGACCCGGTCTGGGCGACGACCGCGGCCGCGGCGGGTTCTGGGGTCGGAGCGACCGCTGCGGGGCGAGCGCGGGCGAGGTTGCTGGTCACCAGGAGGTAGAACCCGGCCCCGGCGGTGAAAAGCCAGAGCACCAGCACCACGATGGCCATCGTCCCTCCTCTTCGCAGGCCCGAATGTACCCGAGCAACCTGCGCAGACCGCTTCCGGAGCAGAGGGTAACGACGCGCCACCCGATGCCACCCCCAACGCCCGCAATCCCGGACAATTCGGGCAGTAACCGGGGCTTGCCGCTTATTGTGGGTTGTTACAGCCCTGATAGGGGCTGTAACAACCCACGATGATGACCGCGTCGTTTCGCTCGGGCTGGGGATGTGATCTGAGGGGCTCAAGTGATGTATTGGGGTGGGTGAGCGGGGCCCAACGCGGGGCGCGGGCACGGCTCGGGGCTAGACGTTCGCGGGGCGGCGCTCGATTAGGTGGACGATGGCGAGGATCACTCCTAGGGCGCCCAGGGCGGCGAGGGCGAGGAAGGTGCTGGCCTCGGCGTGCGCCGACACGTGCCGGAACGTTCCGAGCGCGGCGTGCCCGGGCAGGCGGCCGACCAGGTTGAGGTAGAGCGTGCCGAACGTCGCCACGCCGACGAGCAGGCCGAGCTGGTTCACCGTCACCACCACCCCGGTCGCGTCGGCGGCCAGCTCGACCGGTACGCGCAGCAGCACGCGCGTCATCAGCGGGCTGAACGCGGCCGCCATCCCGGCGCCGCTGAGCGCGCCGATCAGGTAGACGCCCACTCCCCCGTTCCCGCCGGCGTGCAGCACCTCGGCTAGGCCGGCCATCGCCGCCGCGAACAGGACGAAACCGCCGACGATCAAGCCGCCGTGCAATCGCGCGGGCAGCCGCCGCCAGTTCAGGCTGACCAGGGCGAAGGTGGCCGCGGCCGGGGCGAAGGTCAGGCCGGCCCGCAGCGGGGAGTAGCCGAGGCCGTCCTGCAGGTGCAGCGCGAGCGTGAAGAAGAACCCGCTGAAGATGGTCATGACCGTGAACAGGGCGGCGATCGCGACCGGCACGCCGGGCACCCGCAGCACCCGGCCGGGAATCAGCGGCGTTCCGCCGACCCCGGCCCTCCGCCGCTCGGCGGCGGCGAAGGCGACGGCCAGGGGCACACTGGCGGCCATCAGGACCCAGCCCCAGGCCGGCCAGTGTTCGGGCTGGCCGAGCACGAGCGGGAGCACGAACGCGAGCACGGCCGGGGTCAGCAGGGCCAGGCCGGGCAGGTCCAGGGTCCGGCCGGGCTCGCCCTTCCCGTGCGGCAGCGCCCGGGCCCCGGCCACCAGCAGCACCACGCCGATGGGCACGTTGACCAGGAAGACCGGCCGCCAGCCCGAGTCGAACAGGTTCGCGCTGATCAGCAGGCCGCCGACGACCTGGCCCACCACCGCACCGCCCGCCAGCACCGCGGAGTACCTGCTCATCGCGCGGGCGCGGGCCGGGCCCGCGTGGGTGCGCTGGATCAGGCTGAGCACCTGCGGGATCATCAGCGCGGCGCCCGCCCCCTGAGCGAAGCGCAGCGCGATCAGCAGGCCGGCCGTGCTGGCCACACCGCAGCCGAACGAGGTGAGAGTAAACACGACGAGCCCGGCCAGGAACACCCGCCGGTGGCCGGCGATGTCGCCGAGCCGGGCTCCGGTGACCAGGAGCACCGCGTAGGTAATCGTGTAGCCGGCCACGATGAGCTGCAGCCCGGCGCCCGAGGCGCGCAGGCTGGCGTGGATCGCGGGGGCGGCGACATTGACGATCGAAGCGTCGAGAACGGCCATGAACTGACCGATGAGGAGGACGGCCAGGACAAGGCCGGGACGCACCGGGCGTTCGCGGCGGGCCAGCAAGCCGGCGCGGGCATCACGGGTCAGGATGTTGGTCATGTAATCAAGCCTGGCGCTATTCTTATCCAGGTACCAAGACACTGTTTATCCTGGTACTAGCAGCACCTGGCAGATCAGAAACGTTAAGGCCACGATGAAACCATGAGCGAGCCGAAGGGGCGCGGCGCCGACTGGACCCCCCGCGAGCCGAAGGGCCGCGGCGCCGCCTGGACTCCCCCGCGAGCCGAAGGGGCGCGGCGCCGCCTGGACCGAGGAGCGAGGGACGAGCGACGAGGGAAGGAGGCGCCTAGAAGGCGCCCCGGAGGCGAGCGGAAGACAGAGCACGAGCGACGAGGGAAGGAGCCGCCTCAAGAGCGCCCCGGAGGCGAGCGGGATGATAGAGCGAGCGGGAAAACAGAGCGGCGCGATGAACTGGCCGCCTTCCTGCGGAGCCGGCGGGAGCGGATCACGCCGGAGGACGTCGGGCTGCCCGGCGGGTACCGGCGCCGGACGGCCGGGCTGCGGCGCGAGGAGGTCGCGCAGCTGGCCGGGGTCGGCGTGACCTGGTACACCTGGCTGGAGCAGGGCCGCCCGATCCGGGCCAGCGTCCAGGTGCTCGAGGCGGTGGCCAGGACGCTGCGGCTGGACGCGGTGGAACGCCAGCACCTGTTCCGGCTGGCCGAGGTCCCGGACACGGCGGCGGCCGAGGACAGCTGCCAGCTGCTGCGGCCGGAAATCCAGGCCATCCTGGACGGGCTGAGCCCGATGCCGGCCAGCGTGGTGACCGAGCGGTTCGACATCCTGGCCTGGAACGCCGCCTACGCGGTGCTGTTCCCGCGCACCGCCGAGGTTCCGGCTTCGGAGCGCAACACGCTGCTCTACTGCTTCACCCGGGCCGACTGCTGCAGCGCGATCGAGAACGGGGCCGACCAGCGGGCCGCGTTGGTCGCCCAGTTGCGCGCCGCCTACGGGCACCACGTCGGCGACCCCGCCTGGACCGGCTTCATCCGGCGGATGGAGGCGGCCAGCCCCGAATTCGCCGCCATGTGGGCCACCCAGAACGTGGCCCGGCCCGCGTCCTACTCCAAGGTGTTCCGGCACCCGCTCTACCCGCGCCTGGAGATGACCTCCATCAGCTTCGCGGTCCAGGCGGCGCCGGGCACCCGGATGGTCGTCTACACCCCCGTCGACGACGCGACCCGCGCCGCGATGGAGCGGCTGGTCCGCATCGACCCGTCCGAGCATCACTTCCCCTGCTGGCCGGCCCACCAGGCCCGGGCCCGCGACCTGGTGACGGCCTAGGGCAAAACGTCCCAAGCAGGGCAAAATAACGGTGAGTCACCGTTTTCGCTGTTCGGCGGGCGACGAGGCGATCGACGGTATACGATGAATAATCCTGTAAGCACAGGGCGTAACTTAAATTAGTTTCCAGAACACCGGATGAAACACTGCTAACCTGACTCCCAACACCGCCACCTGCCATCACGTCAGCCACGCGATCCGCGAGCACGGATGGTGAACGGGAACCATGCATCGTTCGGAATGATTGTGGTTTTCCTGTGTTTTATGGGGTAGCGGGGCTGCGGAGGAGCAGTTCAAAAGGGGAACTATGACGCCGGTTATTGGCATAACCACATACGAGGATCAAGCGTCCTGGCGGGGCTGGTCGGCCCGCGCGGCGATGCTTCCTTACGTTTATGTGGAGGCGGTGCGGCGCAGCGGCGGGCGGCCCGTGATGCTGCCGCCGGGCGGCGACGGCGACGAGGCCGGCGCCACCGTCGCGGGCCTGGACGGCCTGCTGGTCACGGGCGGGCCTGACATCGACCCGGCCAGGTACGGCGCGCCGCGGCACTCGCGGACGCAGCCTCCCGCGACGTTGCGGGACGCGTGGGACCTGGCCGTCACCAGCCATGCGCTGCGGCTTGGCGTGCCGCTGCTGGCCATCTGCCGCGGCATGCAGGTGCTGAACGTCTGCCGGGGCGGCACGCTGCACCAGCACCTGCCCGACCTGGTCGGCCATTCGCGGCACGACGGGCCGCCGAACGGATTCGGGCTGCACCGCGTGCGGGTCAGCCCGGACAGCACGCTGGCCGGGATTGTGCCCGAGGACGGCTTTTTTGACGTGCCCACGCACCACCATCAGGCGGTCGACCTGCTCGGTGACGGACTCAAGGCGGTGGCCTGGGAGGAAGACGGCACGATCGAAGCGGTCGAGACGGGGCCGTCTGAGCTCGACGGCTTCTCCGGCTTCGTGCTCGGCGTGCAATGGCACCCCGAGCAGGGCAGCGACCCCCGTTTGTTTACCGCGCTCGTCAGTGCAGCCTACGACAGGGCCGCCGCCGACAGGGCCGCGGCCGAGCGGGCCGCCGCTCGTTGCACGGTACTTATGCCTATGATCTAAGCTTTCTGCGTTGAGTGCTGCCCCGAGGCAGCATCGCTGATCAGGAGAAAGACCGTGCCGGGAGGGTCACCCGCCATCACCGCCGCGGTGTTCCGCGCGGTGCGGACGGGAAACGCCTTCGAGGAGACCGTCGAGCGCCTGCTCGAGGGCGTCAAGCTGGGCGTGTACGCGCCGGGTGACAGGCTGCCGCCGGAACGGGAACTCACCCGCAGGCTCGGGATCAGCCGTATCACGCTGCGAGAGGCGCTGCGCGAGCTGGCCGCCGCCGGGTACGTCGAGACCAAGCGCGGCCGGTTCGGCGGCACCTTCATTCTGCGCCAGCCCGAGCCCATGGTGCACGACGAGCTCACCAGGACCGCGCGGGACATGGGCGGCCAGCTCGACGACGCGCTGACGTTCCGCCGGGTCGTGGAGACGGGCGCGGCCGAGATGGCGGCCCGGGCGAGCCTGACCATGCAGCAGCGGGAAAGCCTGGCCGAGTGCCTGACGGCCGTGAATGCCTGCGAACCGGCCGTCTACCGGCAGGCGGACACGCGGCTGCACCTGGCCATTGCCGACGCGGCGGGCTCGCCGATGCTGACCGCGAGCGTCGTCGAGGCCCGGGTGCAGCTGGTTGACCTGCTCAATGCCATCCCCATGCTCAGCCGCAACCTTGAGCACGCGAACGTCCAGCACGCCAGCATCGTTCGGGCCATCCTGGCCGGCGATCCCGACCGGGCCAGGCGCGCGATGGAAGAGCATGTGGCCGGGACCGCGGCGCTGCTGCGCGGCTTCCTCGGCGAGTCCTTGTCCGGCCCGGCGGCGGTCGGGTAACGGCCACGTAGCACGCCTGTAACGCCCCGGACGGCCTGGTGGCGGCGGGCCGTCCGGACACCCCTTTTCACCTCTTGACACGCTCCCCGGCACAGTGGGTGAATACCTTCATTCAATGGATCAATTCCATCCATATGTGCTTCGCCTAGGGAGATCGCATGGCCGACGACATAGCCGCCGTGCCGGCGGCGGATGAGGACGAGCGCCGCCTGCATGAGCTTGGCTACGCACAGGAGCTTCGCCGGCGGATGTCGGGGTTCTCGAACTTCGCCGTGTCGTTCACGATCATCTCGATCCTGTCCGGCTGCCTGACCCTGTACGGGTACGGCATGAACACCGGCGGACCCGCGATCATCGTCTGGGGCTGGCCCATCGTCGGGGTCCTGACGCTGATGGTCGGGCTGGCCATGGCGGAGGTCTGCTCCAGCTTCCCGACCGCGGGCGGCCTGTACTACTGGTCGGCCAAGCTGGCCCGCAAGAACGGGGCCGCCTGGTCCTGGTTCACCGGCTGGTTCAACTTCCTCGGCCAGGTCGCGGTCACCGCGGGCATCGACTTCGGCGCCGCGTTCTTCATCAACGCGCTGCTGAACCTGGTGTGGGGGGTCAGCACGGCGCACTGGGTCACGATCGTGATCTTCGCGGGCGTGCTGCTGCTGCACGGTCTGCTGAACCAGTTCGGCATCCGGCTGGTCGCGCTGCTCAACGACGTGAGCGTCTGGTGGCACATCCTCGGCGTGCTGATCATCGTGGCCGTGCTCGCCTTCGTGCCCTCGAAGCACGCGTCGGCCTCGTACGTATTCACGTCCACGGTCAACAACACCGGGTGGCACAGCACGTTCTACGTGCTGCTGCTCGGCCTGCTGCTGGCCCAGTACACGTTCACCGGGTACGACGCCTCGGCGCACATGACCGAGGAGACGCGCGATCCCTCGCGCAGCGGCCCGCGCGGCATCGTGATGTCGATCGTGGTGTCGCTGTTCGCCGGCTGGGTGCTGCTGATCGGGATCACGTTCGCGATCCAGAAGGCCCAGTACTCCACGTACACGGGCGCGCTGGTGCCGCCGGCCCAGATCTTCGCCACCGCGATCGGGAACACCGGCGCCAAGCTGCTGCTGCTCGTGGCCATCGGCGCGCAGCTGTTCTGCGGGATGTCCTCGGTCACCGCGAACTCGCGGATGATCTATGCGTTCTCCCGGGACGGGGCGCTGCCCGGCTCGGCCATCTGGCACCGGGTGAACAAGCGGACCAGGACGCCGACCAACGCGATCTGGCTGGCGGCCGCCGGCGCTCTGATCCTGGGCCTGCCGTACCTATGGAACAGCGCGGCGTACGCGGCGGTCACCTCGATCGCGGTCATCGGCCTGTACATCGCGTACGTCATACCGACCTTCCTGCGGCTGAGGCAGGGCGAAAGCTTCAGGCGCGGGCCCTGGCACCTGGGCCGGTGGAGCTACCCGGTCGGCATCATCGCGGTCGTCTGGGTGATATTCATCACCGTCCTGTTCATGCTGCCCACCGGGAGCCCGATCGGCTGGGGCAACTTCAACTACACCGTCGTGGCCGTGCTCGTGGTGCTCGGCTTCGCCGGCATCTACTGGCTGGTCTCGGCGAAGAACTGGTTCACCGGGCCCAGGGTCCAGGGCTCGGCTGAGGAACTGGCCGCGATCGAGCGGGAGCTCTCGGCCTGATGACAGCCGACGCAAGGCCGCGGCGCGGCCTGCTGACCCTGGAGCAGCTGCGTGTCGCGGTCGACGAGGACGAGATCGACACCGTCGTGCTCGCCTTCACCGACATGCAGGGCCGGCTGCAGGGCAAGCGCCTGTCGGCGGAGTTTTTCCTCGACGAGGTGGCCGAACACTACTCCGAGGGCTGCAACTACCTGCTCGCCGTGGACGTGGACATGAACACGGTCGACGGGTACGCCATGTCGTCCTGGGACCGCGGCTACGGCGACTTCGTGATGGCGCCGGACATGGGCACGCTGCGCCGGATCCCGTGGCACGAGGGCACCGTCCTGGTGATCGCCGACCTGACCTGGCTGGACGGCGCGCCGGTGCTGGCCTCGCCGCGGCAGATCCTGGCCGCGCAGACGGCCAGGCTGGCCGACCGCGGCTGGACCGCGATGGCCGGCACCGAGCTTGAGTTCATCGTCTACCAGGACACCTACGAGCAGGCCGCGGCCAAGGACTACCGCGACCTGATCCCGGCCAACCAGTACAACGTGGACTACTCGATCCTGGGCACGTCCCGGATCGAGCCGCTGCTGCGCCGGATCCGTAACCAGATGGCCGGGGCCGGCCTGTACGTGGAATCGGCCAAGGGCGAATGCAACCTCGGCCAGCACGAGATCGCGTTCCGCTACGCCGAGGCGGTGGCCACCTGCGACAACCACTCGATCTACAAGACCGGGGCGAAGGAGATCGGGGCCCAGGACGGGAACAGCATCACGTTCATGGCCAAGCCGAACGCCCGCGAGGGCAACTCCTGCCACATCCACCTCTCACTGCGCGCTGCGGACGGGGCACCGGTGCTGGCCGGGGACGGGCCGTACGGCCTGTCCAAGCTCGGCGAGCACTTCCTGGCCGGCCAGCTCGCCGCGATGCGCGAACTCGTGCTGTGCTACGCGCCCAACATCAACTCCTACAAGCGCTACGTGCCGGGCAGCTTCGCCCCCACCTCGGTCCGCTGGGGGCCGGATAACCGAACCTGCGCGCTGCGCCTGGTCGGGCACGGGTCCTCGCTGCGGGTGGAGAACCGCGTGCCCGGCGGCGACGTGAACCCGTACCTGGCGGTCGCCGCGATGATCGCGGCCGGCCTGCACGGCATCGACAACGAGCTGCCGCTCGAGCCCCCGATGACCGGCAACGCCTACGCCGACACCACCGCGCGGGTCCCGCACACCCTGCACGACGCGCTGGACCTGTGGGAGAAGAGCGAGCTGGCCCGGGAGTCGTTCGGCGCCGAGGTGGTGGAGCACTACGCCAACTACGCCCGGGTCGAGCTGGCCGCCTACGACGCCGCGGTGACCGACTGGGAGCTGCGGCGCTGCTTCGAACGCCTGTGATGCGAGCACTGTGATGCGAGCACTGTGATGCGAGCACCATGATGCCAGCACTGTAAAGGGGGTAAGCCGCGCATGACCGAGTTCACCGTGCTCAATCCCGCGACCGAGGAGCCGGTCACCACGGTGGCCCAGGCCTCGGCGGAGCAGGCCGACCAGGCGATCGCTCGCGCCGCGGCCGCCCAGGCCGCCTGGCGGGATGTCGCGCCCGGGGACCGGGCCCGGCTGCTGCGTTCGTTCGCCGCGGCCGTCGACGCGCACACCGAGGAGCTGGCCGGCCTGGAGGTGGCGGGCTCGGGCCATCCGGTCGGGCAGGCTCGCTGGGAGGCCGGGCACGTCCGCGACGTGCTGCTGTACTACTCAGCCGCGCCGGAACGATTGTGCGGCAGGCAGATCCCGGTGCCCGGCGGGCTGAACGTCACCTTCCACGAGCCGGTCGGCGTGGTCGGCCTCATCGTGCCGTGGAACTTCCCGATGCCGATCCTGTCCTGGGGCATGGCGCCGGCGCTGGCCGCGGGCAACACGGTCGTGGCCAAGCCCGCCGAGGCGACCCCGCTGACCGCGATGCGGATCGGCGAGCTCGCTTTGGAGGCGGGCCTGCCGGAGGGCGTGTTCCAGGTGCTGCCGGGCAAGGGCAGCGTGGTGGGGCAGCGGCTGGTCGACCATCCCGCGGTCAGGAAGATCGTGTTCACCGGGTCGACCGAGGTCGGCCGGCAGATCATGGCCGGCTGCGCGCGGCAGGTGAAGCGGCTCACCCTGGAGCTCGGCGGCAAGAGCGCCAACATCGTCTTCGCCGACGCCAACCTGGTGCGGGCCGCGGCGACCGCACCGTACGCGGTGTTCGACAACGCGGGGCAGGACTGCTGCGCCCGGTCCAGGATCCTGGTGCAGGATTCTGTCCTGGACCGGTTCATGGAGCTGCTCGAGCCCGCGGTGAAGGGCGTCGCGGTCGGCGACCCCGCCTCGGCGGCGACCGAGATGGGACCGCTGATCTCGGCGGCGCACCGCGCGCACGTCGCCTCCTACGTGCCTTCCGGGGCGCCGGTAGCGTTCCGGGGCAGCGTGCCCGACGGGCCGGGGTTCTGGTTCCCGCCGACCGTGCTGGCGCCGGTGCGCCCGGATGACCCGGCCTATACCGAGGAGGTGTTCGGCCCGGTGGTGACCGTGACGCCGTTCTCGGATGAGGCGGACGCGGTGGCGATCGCCAACGACACGCCCTACGGCCTGTCCGGCTCGATCTGGACCTCGGATGTGGGCCGCGCGATCCGGGTGGCCCGGGCGGTGGAGACCGGGAACCTGTCGGTGAACTCGCACTCGTCGGTGCGCTACTGGACGCCGTTCGGCGGCTTCAAGCAGTCCGGCCTCGGCCGCGAACTCGGGCCGGACGCGCCGGACGCGTTCACCGAGGTCAAGAACGTCTTCATCTCGACACAGGAGTGAGCGAGCCAAAGGGGCGCGGCGCCGCCTGGACTGAGGAGCGAGGAACGAGCGACGAGGGAAGGCGGCGCCTAAAAGCGCCCCGGAGGCGAGCGAGCAGAAGGCAGAGCGAGCGAGCGGAAGGCAGAGCGAGCGAGCGGAAGGCAGAGCACATGAGATTCGCGGGCAGGACCGTCGTCATCACCGGGGCGGGCAGCGGGATCGGGCTCGCCGCCGCGCGGCGGTTCGCGGCGGACGGCGCCAGCGTGGTGGCCGTCGACATCGACGAGGCGGCCGGCGAGAAGGCCGCGGCGGAGACGAACGGGCTGTTCGTGCACGCCGACGTGACGGTTCCCGCCGATGTGGCGGCCGCGTTCCGCGCGGCGCACGACACCTACGGCTCGGTCGACGTCGCGTTCAACAACGCAGGCATCTCGCCCCCCGACGACGACTCCATCCTGGACACCTCCCTCGAGGCCTGGCGCCGCGTCCAGGAGGTCAACCTGACCTCGGTGTACCTGTGCTGCAAGGAAGCGATCGGCTACATGCGGGCGCAGGGCAAGGGGGCGATCGTGAACACCGCCTCGTTCGTCGCGGTGCTGGGCTCGGCCACCTCGCAGATCTCCTACACCGCGTCCAAGGGCGGCGTGCTCGCGCTCTCCCGCGAGCTCGGGGTGCAGTTCGCCCGGGAGGGGATCCGGGTCAACGCGCTGTGCCCGGGGCCGGTGAACACGCCGCTGCTGCGCGAACTGTTCGCGGCCGACCCGGAGCAGGCCCAGCGCCGGCTGGTGCACGTGCCGATGGGCCGGTTCGCCGAGGCCGAGGAGATCGCCGCCGCGGTCGCGTTCCTGGCCAGCGACGACGCCTCGTTCATCACGGCCTCGACGTTCCTGGTCGACGGCGGCATCTCCGGCGCCTACGTGACGCCGCTTTAGCTGCTGTTAGCTGCTTTTAGCTGCGTTAGCTCCGGAGGGTCCGCAGCCGGATGGTGACCGGCATCGCGCGGAGCTCGGCGAGCACGTCCTCGCTGTACTCCGAGCCGATGTCGGTCAGCACGTAGCCGAACTCGTCCCTGGTCCGCAGCAGCTGGCCCTCGACGTTGACGCCGTGCTCGGCCAGCACCCGGTTGATCGAGGCCAGCACGCCGGGCACGTTGCGGTGCAGGTGCACGAGGCGGTGCGTGCCGACCGCCGCGGGCAGCGAGATGCCCGGCAGGTTCACGCTGAGCGAGGTGGCGCCGGTGGCCATGTAGTCGGCCAGCTTGTTCGCGACGAACTCGCCGATGTCCTGCTGTGCCTCCTCGGTCGAGCCGCCGATGTGCGGGGTGAGGATGACGTTCGGCAGCCCGCGCAGCTCGGAGACGAACTCGTCGCCGCGGCCCTTCGGCTCGGCCGGGAAGACGTCGATGGCCGCCCCGGCGATGTGCCCGGACTCGATGTTGCGGCGCAGCGCCGCGTGGTCGACCACGAAGCCGCGGGACAGGTTCAGGAACAGCGACCGCGGCCGCATCGCGGCGAACTCGGCCTCGCCGAAGAAGCCGCGGTTGCCGGCCCGCCCGTCCACGTGCAGGGTGACGGTCTCCACCGACTCAAGCAGCTCAGTCAGGGTCGAGCACCGCCGCGCGTTGCCGAGCGCGAGCTTGTCCGCGATGTCGTAGAAATACACGGACATGCCGAGGTTCTCCGCCAGCACGGACAGCTGGGTGCCGATGTTGCCGTAGCCCACGATGCCGAGCTTGCGGCCGCGCACCTCATGGCTGCCAGCGGCCGATTTGTCCCAGTGGCCCGCGTGCATCTGGGTGTTCTTCACCGGCAGCCGCCGCGCCATGGCGATGATCTCGGCCAGCGCGAGTTCGACGACGCTGCGGGTGTTCGAGAACGGCGCGTTGAACACCGCGACGCCGCGCTTGCTCGCGGCGGCCAGGTCGATCTGGTTGACGCCGATGCAGAAGGCGCCGATCGCGACCAGGTGGGGCGCGGCGTCCAGGACACGTTCGGTGATCTGCGTCCCCGATCTGATGCCGAGCAGGTTCACCTCGCCGATGGCCTCGATGAGCTCGTCCTCGCCGAGCGCACGCGGCAGCGTCTCGACCTGGTAGCCCTCCTTGACCAGCCGCGCCGACGCGTCGGGGTGGATGTTCTCGAGCAGCAGCGCCCTCGTGGTCACCAAACTTTGCACCTTTCGCGTAATTCACCGGCCCAGGCCCCGCAGGTGGGCCGGGCTTCTCCCCGTAGCTCGCTTCCTTTATACCTAACGGGCCGGAGTAGCCGCCCCGGTCAGGTGACCAGCGTCCGCCGGGAGGTCGCGGAGCCTGGCCCGGACCTGGTCGGCGCGCGGGTGCGGCAGCCGGTCGAGGATGGCGATGGCCTCGCGCCAGGCCGGCTCGGCGGCACCGGGGTCGCCCTCGGCGGCGAGAGCGTCGCCGAGCCCGGCCAGCGAGTTGCCCTCGCCGAACGGCGCGCCGATCTCGCGGTAGGCCTCGATGGCCTTGCGGTAGTGGGCCTTGGCCTGAGCGATATCGCCCAGGTGCAGGTAGACGTAGCCCAGGCTGTCCAGGGTATCGGCGGTGCCGCCGCGGTTGCCGGAATCGCGGTGCAGGCTCAGGGCCCGCTGGCAGTGCGTCAGCGCCTGGTCATACTGGCCCATGTGGGCGTATAGCCAGCCGACGCCGTTCTCCAGGTTGGCCTGCGTCCACCAGTGCCCAGCGGCCTTGAGCATCCGCAGCGCGTCCAGCGCCACGGCCAGCGACTCCGGGTAACGCTCCTGCTTCTCTAGCATGGCGGCCAGGCCGTTCAGCACCATTCCCTCGTTAGCCCGGTCGCCCAGTTCCCGGAACATGTCCAGCGCCTGCCGGATGTTCGGGCCGGCCGCGTCGTGGTCGTCCATGTGCGCCTGCGCGTTACCGAGCAGGTAGTGCGTATGCGCCAGGGCGACGGTGTCGCCCAGGCGCCGCGCCGCCGCCAGCGCGGTCTGCTGGGTCGCCGCGTAGTCCCGCCACCGGCCTCGCCGGTTGAAGAACGGGCCGAGCGCCCAGGAGATCTGCCAGGCGTGGGTGTCAAAGCCGTTGGCGCCGGCGTAGCTGATCAGCGCGAACAGCACCGGGACCTCGGCGTCGAACCAGGCCATCGCCTGCTCCTTGTCCGCCATGTCGGCGGGCAGCACGCCCGGCTGCGGCGGGGTCAGCCGCAGCGGCGGCCGGTGCGGGCTGAACCGCTGCGAGGCCGCTATCGCCGTGTGCAGGTAGTGGTCAAGCATCCGGTGCAGCGCGGCGCGCCGCTCCGGTTCGGAGTCGTGCCGCTCGGCCTGATCGGCGGCGTAAGTGCGGAGCAGATCGTGGAACGTGAACCTGGCGGGCAGGTACTCGGCGACCATGTGGGTCCGGGTCAGCTCGCGCAGCGCGGCGCCCGCCTCGGCCCGGGTCATCGCGGCCAGGCTGGCCGCCGCGGACAGCGAGATGTCGGGGCCAGGATGCACGCCGAGCAGGCGGAACATTCGCGCCGCCGGCTCGGGGAGCTGGTCGTAGGACCAGGAGAGCACGGCCCGCACGTCGGTGACCGCATCGTCCGCCTCGAGCGCGTCCAGCCTGCCCCTGGCGTCGCGCAGTTCCGCGGCCAGCTCGCCCAGCGGGCGCTTGGGCCGGGCGGCCGCGCGCCCGACGGCGATGCCCAGGGCCAGCGGGAGGCGGGCGCACGACGAGATGATCTCGTCCGCCGCCTCGGGTTCGGCCGCGACCCGGTCCTGGCCGAGCCTGCGGGCGAGCATCTCATGGGCTTCGGCGTAGCTGAGCACGTCGAGCGTGAGCGGCACCGCTCCCTCGGCCGCGACCAGCCCGGTCATCTCGTTGCGGCTGGTCACCACGACCAGGGAGCCGGGCGACCCGGGCAGCAGCGGACGCACCTGGGCCACGTTGCGCGCGTTGTCCAGGACGATCAGCATCCGCTTGCCGTCGAGCAGGCTGCGGAAAAGGGCGGACCGGCCCTCGGTGTCGGCCGGGATCCGGTGCGGCGGCCCGCCGAGGGCGTCCACGAAGAACCGCAGCACCTCGGCCGGCTCCATCGGCGGCGTGGCCGGATCCAGCCCGCGCAGGTTGACGTAGAGCTGGCCGTCGGGGAAGCGCTTCGCGACCTGACGGCCGAACCGGACGGCGAGCGCGGTCTTCCCCGTCCCCGCCGTGCCCGAGATGACCACGATCGGGACCGACTCATCAGGCGCGGCGGATCTCGCGGGCAGCATCGCGTGGAGCAGGCCAAGCTCTTCGTGGCGGCCGGAAAAGCCCGGCGCGTCCAGCGGCAGCTGGGCCGGAACGGGCAGGACCGTGCTCGCGGGCCGCGGCCGCAGGTGGCCGTCGTCGAGCGCCGAGCCGGTACCCGTCGCGTCGCCGTCGAGCAGGGCCGGGCCGTCAGGGATGGCCAGGGCGGGATCCATGGTCAGCACCTGCTGGCGGATGCGGGACAGGTCACTGCCCGGATCGATGCCGAGTTCCTCGGCGAGCACCCGCCGGCCGTCCTGGAACACCCGCAGCGCCTCGGCGTGCCGCCCGCAGCGGTACAGCGCGATCATCAGCAGCCCGCGCATCCGCTCCCGCAGTGGATGATCCGCCACCATGGCCGTCAGGTCGGGCACGACCTCTTCGTGCCGGCCAAGCGACAGCAGGACGTCGGCCCGTTCCTCCGCGGCCATGGAGCGCAGCTCGCCGAGCCGGATCCGCTCGGTCTCCGCGAACGGCCCGGGCACCCCGGCGAACGCGATGCCCCGCCACAGCGCGAGTGCCGAGTTGAGCGCCGCCACCGCGCCGGCCGGATCACCGGTCTTGCGCAGCTGGCGGGCCCGGACCAGATCCTGCTCGAAGGCCACCGCGTCCGGCTGGCCCGGCACCAGGTGAAGCACGTAGCCGGCCCCGGCCGAGACCAGGACCCGGCCTGGCCCGCGCAGAGACCGGTTGGGTTCGATGACCCGGCGCAGGCCCGCCACGTAGGTGTAGATGCCGCCCTCGGCGCTGGCCGGCGGATCCTGTCCCCATACGGCGTCGACCAGCTCGCCCCGGGATATCACCCGGTTCGCCCGCATCGCTAGAATGCCCAGCACAGCCTGCTGCCGAGGCTGTCCCACCGGGAGCTCCTGGTCGCCATACCAGGCCGTCACAGGACCAAGCACGCCGACGCGCAACACCACGGCTTCGCCGACCTTCCGCTCGCCACCACCCCAAAGACCCGAAGGTCCGCCCCCCACCCGGGCCGGAGCTTCCTATTAAGGTTACAGTGATTTGTGCTGGTCATCCAGAAAAAATCCAGATCGTATAGAGACGGCCAATTAATAATAGGTCGCGCGCCACGCGGGCACCTGCCGGTGCGATCCCACTTCAGTCCCTGCAGGTCGGGCGCGTCAGATGCTCAAAGCGCGGGGAGGCAAGCGGATGGCGTCGAAGGGCCGGGCTTGTTGTCACTGGCCGGACCGCTGGGTTTCCGAGGCCTGATGAACACCGCCGCAATCAAGTCGGCCGCGCTCGCATGGACCGGTCCGCCGTGTCCTGGACGCTGCATACCTTGTCCTGCTCGTTTGGCCCCTGATGGGCTCATGGCCTTCCGCGCTCCGGCACTACGGGCTTAGGCCCGGCACCGACGGCTCAAGCCTCCGGGTACCGAGTAACCCGGAGCCGCCGGCCCTCACGGCACCCCCCTCACTACCTGCCGTGAGGGCCGGCACCCCCTCGGCACCGACCCGGTGGACGGGGCTACCATCTAGCCGTATCTGGTGACGACGATCCACAGAACACCCTTTACTGAATCGTCAGGCTATCTTGTCCATTGCGTCACTATTTGCCCTTTGCTCCCTGAGCCCGGGCAAACGGGACAGCCAACAATGGGGCGCTAAGCGGGCGGAGTGACCGGGGCCTCACAGGAGCGTCGCAACCCGGGGAGCTTTCGCGGCTGTGCCCCAGGCAACACCTGTGCTGATTTTCCGGGAGTGTTCGGGCTCGTGGGAGGATTGGGGGGGCTACCACGGGTTTGACCGAGTCCTCCAACCGTCCAGCCAGCCGAGCGCGCCGGCTCAGCCCGGCCGTGATGCAGGTCTCGAGCCTGTCGACATGGCGGCGCACCGGGTTGTGGTCCAGCGTCAGGTGACGGGCAAGCCCTGCCTGCCTGGCCGTGGGTGGCGCCTTGTCGTTCATCGCGTGTCCGGTCCCGGCGGCTGAGGATCGGCCCGGCCGGTCAGGGGGCGGCCGGGTATCCGATCTCGGCGAGCCTGGCGCGCAGCTGCCCGGGGCTGGTTTGCTCCTGGTCATAGGTGATGCGCACGCGCCTGGTGTCGGTGTCCACGGTGACTTCCCCTATACCGGGCTCGCCCGCGAGGTCGCCCTCGATGTTGGTCTTGCATTTCTCGCAGGAGATGCCGGGCGCGGTTAGCTCGATGGTGGCCGGGTTCATGTGCTGGCTCCTTCCGCGGCGGGTTCCAGTGGCGTTGGCGTGGCTGCGCCGCGGTGCGGCGGCGGGGATGCTTGCCCGCCGGTCTTGCCGAAGCGGCGCAGCCGCAGCGCGTTGCCGACGACCGTGACCGAGCTGGTGGCCATCGCGACGGCGGCGAGTACGGGCGGCAGGATGCCGGTGGCGGCCAGCGGTACGAGCACCAGGTTGTAGCCGAAGGCCCAGCCGAGGTTCTGCCGGATGATCCGCCGGGTGGCGCGGGCCAGCAGCACGGCGTCGGCGACGGCGCCGACGCCGCCGTGGACCAGGGTGATGTCGGCGGCGGCCATGGCCGCGCCGGTCCCGGTGGCGACCGCGATGCCGATGTCGGCCGCGGCCAGGGCGGGCGCGTCGTTGATGCCGTCGCCGACCATGGCGACGGGGCCGCGCTCGCGCCGCAGTTCCTGCACGAGCGCGGACTTGTCCTTCGGGAGCAGCCCGGCGTGGACGGTGCCGATGCCGGCGGCGCGGGCGGCGGCTGTGGCTGCCGCCTGCGTGTCCCCGGTGGCCAGCGCCGTCTCCAGCCCGAGCCCGCGGAGCCGGGCGATGCCTTGCGGGCTGTCGGAGCGCAGCGCGTCGGCGACACCGAGCAGCAGCCGGAGGCGGCCGTCGACCGCGACGGCGACCGGGGTCTGGGCGGCCCCGGCCAGCCCGGCGGCCAGCCGGCCTGCGGCGGAGATATCCACGCCGGTCTCGGCGAGCCAGGCCAGTGACCCGGCCTGAACCCGCCGCCCGTCGGCCGTCGCGGCCACGCCGCGCCCGGCCACGGCCTCGACCTCGCCGGCCGGCGCCGGGGTGACCCCCCTGTCGGCGGCGGCTGCGGCCACCGCGCGGGCCAGGGGATGCTCGGAGACCGCCTCCGCCCCCGCGGCCAGCGCCAGCGCCTCGAGGCCGTCGCTGCCGTCCAGCGGCATCAGGCGCACGACCGCGGGATGGCCGACGGTCAGGGTGCCGGTCTTGTCTAGCACCACCGTGGCCAGCCCGTGGATGCGCTCCAGGCTGTCCCCGCCGCGGATGAGCAGCCCGAGCTGGGCGCCCCGGCCGGTGCCGGCCATCACGGCGACGGGCGTGGCCAGCCCCAGCGCGCAGGGGCAGGCGACTACCAGGACGGCGAC
>WNFD01003392.1_pt1 | contig 37825 bp, 31 predicted proteins | sample 5400491 | NCBI WGS metagenome assembly WNFD01 (sample SAMN13153343, study PRJNA577476) | soil metagenome | isolation source: 120 cm saprolite under Douglas fir tree site 2 hole 2 replicate 2 | place: USA:California | collected 2015-04-18 | reverse complement strand
CCGGCCGAGACCGGCGCGGTCGAGATCCGGGGCCGCCAGGTGATCGGTGCCTATCTCGGCCCGGGCCGGGCACCGATCCCGGCCCGCGGCCCGGACGGCTGGCTGCGCACCGGCGATCTCGCGTTCCGTGACTCCGGCGGCTTCCTCTACCTCGCCGGACGCAGCGACGACGTGATCAACAGGGGCGGCGAGAAGGTCCATCCGCGGGAGATCGAAGAGGTGCTGCTTTCCGACCCGCGCATTCGCGGCGCGGCGGTCGTCGGGCGGCCACACCGGCTGCTCGGTGAGGAATGCGTCGCCTACGTCGTGATTGATCCCGGTTATATCGGCTCGAGCCCGGATCGCATCGCCGGACAGCTGCTCGATCGGTGCCGGCAGGCGCTCAGCCCGCACAAGCAGCCCGCCAGCGTCATCGTCGTCGACACGCTGCCCGCCGGTCCCACCGGCAAGCTCGACCGCCGCGCCCTGCGCGCGGCCGCTGCCGGCGGTCTTACGTCAGCCGCCGCTCCGTCAGCCGCCGCGCCGCGGCCGGAAAGCAGGACATCATCCCCAGACCGCTGCCAGTCCAAATGAACGATTAGCCCCTATGAAAGAGGAATCCACGATGAACGTCAATCCACTCAGCATGCCCCTTCGCAGTGTGAAGCCGCGCCAGGAAGGGCTCACCGTCGTCATCGACAACGGCATTCCCGCCGGCGTCTTCGCGGACGCGATCGCCAGCGCCGCCTACGGCATCGACCTCGTCAAGTTTGGCTGGGGCACGGCGCTCGTCACCCCTCGCCTGGAAGAGAAGATGGCCTGCCTGCAACAGCACGGCATCGGCTACTTCTTCGGCGGCACTCTCTTCGAGAAGTTCGTCGCGCAGGATCTCGTCGAGGATTACTTCGAGCTCTGCCAGCGGTACGGCTGCGGTTATGTCGAAGTCTCGGACGGCACGATTCATCTGCCGGGCGCGAGAAAGGCGCAGCTCATCGCCCGCGCCGCCAAGGAGTTCATTGTCTTGAGCGAGGTGGGCTACAAGGACGCTGAGCGCTCTGCCGCGCTGACCGGCGATCAGTGGGTGTCCTTCATCGAGCAGGACTTTGCGGCCGGAGCGACCCGCGTCGTGACCGAGGCGCGGGAAAGCGGCCGCAGCGGCATCTGCGACCCGAGCGGGCAGCCGCGCTTCGACGTCATCGAGCAGATCATCGACAGCGGCGCCGACTGCGGGCGGCTCGTCTTCGAAGCGCCGACCAAGGAGTTGCAGGCCTTCTTCGTGACCCGTTTCGGCAGCGACGTCAATCTCGCCAACGTGGCGCCAGGCGACGTGATCGCGCTGGAGACGCTCCGCCTGGGGTTGCGTTCGGACACTCTCGCCCATTTCGAGCTGGAGCGGCGCCAGGAGCCGAGCATCCATGCGTGAGACACGCGACGCTTGCCATATCGCCATTCCCACCCACGACCTTGACGCGGCCGTAGCGTTCTATGTTGACGGCCTGGGCGTGAAACTTGCCCGCCGCTACCCGGACCGGGTGACCTTCGACTTCTTCGGTGACCAGCTGGTGTGTCACCTGAGCAAGAACGTCCCGGCCGAGGCGATTGCCTACCCGCGGCACTTCGGCGTCAGCTTCGCCGGGCGGGCAGACTTCAACCGGCTGCTGCGTCTGGTGGAGTTCCGCAAGCTACCCGTGCTGGCTGGCCCGTCGGTGCGCTTCGAGGGCATGGCCGAGGAACACCGCCAGATCTTCCTCGCCGATCCCTCGAACAACGTGCTCGAGTTCAAGCAGTACGACGATCCCCGCCTCATGTACTGATGCCCCGGTCAGCGGCGGTAATCCCAGGTGGCGCTGGCCACCTTCGATTCATATCGGACCGTGATCTGTGGATGGTGTGCTGATGCCACGCCAGCGACTCGACCAGGTCGACGCCATGCGGCCGATGAAGCAGGCGGGCGTGCTCAGCACGCACGTGCTCCTATTCTTCGCGCCCGCGGCGGCCAGCGTCAGCTCAGGTGCTGCGCTGCTGCTGTTGCACGTTTCCCGCGAAGGATTCTTCTTTGTCTCCGCATGCATGCTGACCTATGCCTATCAGGACATCGGCCGGGCTGGCCTGGGCCGCTTCTACCGGCGCCGATTCGTCTCGGTCGGCATCCCTTACCTGTGCTGGACTGTCGTCTATTTCCTCTATGGGCTGCCCACAGCGCATTACGCGAGCCCGGCCGCCGCGCTGGAGCATTTCGTCTACCTGATACCCACCGGCTATTACCAGCTGTACTTCCTGCTTGTGATAATGCAGTTCTACATGGTGTTCCCGCTCGTCGTGATGATGCTGCGCCGGGCGAGGGGCCACCACGGCGTGATCATCGCTGCCGCCGCGCTGATCCAGGTGACGCTCACCATCATGATGCACTGGCAGGTCATGCCGCCGCTGCTCCGCAACGTCTGGGCGCAGCGGGAGGCCACGACCTACGTCCTGTACCTGACCGGCGGAAGCGTCGCCGCCTTCCACCTGGACGCGGCGAATGACTGGCTGTGCCGGAACGCGCGCCTGGTGATCATGCTGACCGTACTGGCGGCGCTCGGCGCGGAGGCCGTCTACTTCCTGGCCGAGACCGGCATGACGACCGCGCTGGGATCGGGCAATGACCCGTTCCAGCCCAGCGTCATCCCGTTCAACGCGGGCGCGATCGCCTGCTTGTACCTGGTTGGCGTGGCGTTGGTGAAGCCCGGGCGATCCCGGCGGCTGCGCGCCGCGGTGCGCTCGGGCTCCGACAACTCCTACGGCATCTACCTGGCCCAGATGCTGTTCATCAGCGCGCTGATCTGGCTCGGCTGGGCAAATCTGGACTCCGTGGTGTGGTGGCCGCTGCTTTGCGCGGCCACCGTTGTCATCGTCTACCTCGGATGCGTGGCATTGACCAGCCTCCTCGCCCGGACTCCGCTGGCCGTGCCGCTCACCGGCCGCCAGCAGCAGCCATGGGCGACGCTGATGGCCTGGCGTTCGACACCCCGGCCCGCGCCTATCGAGACCTCTGATTGGGTGCACCCCGACCGGCCACCGCGCGCCACCGAGCCGCCTGGGCATGTGCTGACGGGGCGGGGCCGGGCAAGGGATGGGCGCCTTCTGAGCGGAGGCCGTCGAGGGTGATCGCCAGCGTCCGTGTCTGGGCGAACTGGTCGAACGGCGCGTCGGGGTTTGCGCTGGGGCGGCTGAACTGCTCGATCAGAGAGGTGATGTCGGTCGCGGTGACATCGCCGCGGAGTGCACCTGCGGTCTGGGCGCGCTTGACAAGGCGGGCGAGCAACCGGGTGCTGCGTTTGGCGATGGTGATCATCTCGTCGGTGACCTCGAGGGTTCCCGCGAGGGGGGCGAAGGCTCCGGCGTTGAAACCGACGCAAGCGCGCACGTAGCTGCCCAGCGCCTCCCACGGCTCATCCATCGCCAGGCTCTGCTCGGCGGCGGCGATGTTCTGTTCCATCGCGAGCACGCACAGCCTCTGCAGCAGTTCGGTCTTGCTGCCGTAGCGCCGATAGAGGCTGCCCATGCCGACACCGGCCCGCTCGGCGACGGCAGAAACCGGGGCGTCCCAGCCCTGCGTCGCAAACACCTCGCGGGCCGCGTCGAGGACCTTGCGGTCGTTGCGGGCGGCCTCCTGCTGACGTCCCCGGAAACCGGTCACGGGTCGAGAGTAGCCGCTTGCGGAGCAAATCGCTCCGTCTTACACTCTGCGGAGCGAAGTGCTCCGATAGAGAAGGGACCCTCATGCAGGTAATCGTGCTCAGCGAGTTCGGCCCGCCCGGGGTGCTGATGCCGGCGACGGCGGATGACCCGGTGCCCGGCACAGGTCAGGTCGTCATCGCGGTTGACTTTGCGAACGTAACGTTCGTGGAGACGCAGTTGCGGGCCGGACAAGCTCCGTTCCCGGTGCCGGCCGACGGCTTGCCGATGATCCCCGGCAACGGGGTGGGTGGCACCATCGCCGCGCTCGGCCCGGGCGTGGACGCCGCCTGGCTGGGGCGACGGGTGGTCAGCAGCACGGGAGGCTCCGGGGGCTACGCGGAGCGCGTCGCGGTCCCCACATCCGCTCTGATCGAGATCCCCGCCAGCGTGGCGATCGATGATGCGGTCGCATTGCTCGCTGACGGGCGCACAGCGGGGGCGCTGGTGCGCGCAGCCGCCCTGCGGGCGGGGGAATGGGTGCTGGTCGAGGCGGCCGGCGGCGGGGTCGGCACCGTGCTCACGCAGCTATGTGTGCGGGCCGGCGCGCGCGTCGCCGCCGCCGCCCGAGGCGAAGATAAGCTGAAACTGGCTCGAGACCTCGGCGCTGAGTTGGCCGTCGACTACGACGCGCCTGGCTGGGCGGCGCTCGTGCGGGCCGCAGCCGGCGGCGTCGACGTGGTCTTCGACGGCGTCGGCGGGGCGATCGCCGCCGAGGCCTTTGAACTGCTCCGCGCCGGCGGGCGCATGCTCAGCTATGGCCTGGCCAGCGGGTCCTTCGCGGGGATCCCGGATGACATGGCGGCCGCCCGGGATGTGACCCTGCTGCGCGGTGTTCCGGTCGGCCCGGCCGAGGCCGTGGAACTGACCCGCGCCGCCCTCGACGAGGCGGCCGCCGGCCGGCTGCGTCCGGTGATAGGGCAGCGGTTCGGCCTGGTCGACGCCGCTAAGGCGCATGCGGCGATCGAGTCGCGCTCGACGATCGGCAAGACGCTGCTGGAGATCCGATGACCGAGGCGGCGCAGTGCCAGTCCGCTGGCGTCGCGAACCCCGCTGTACCGCTGGCGGTGGGTCGCTACGGGCGGCGGCGCATCCTGCTCATCGGGATGGCCGACTTCACCACGGTGCGCCCGATAGGCAGCCGCAGGTCAATCCGCACCGGAGGCATCGTCCCGAGCTCGCACGGCATGATACAGGCGGTCGCGTTGCCGTGCAGGTCCACCACGTTGTCGAGGTTCCACCGCCAGCCCTGCAGGCAGGACGACGCCGCGAACGTGGCCGCGGGCATACCCCCGTGAACCGCCGGCCGGAGCCAGGCGTCTTACTCAATGAGGAAGGTGATTGGTGATGGGCAGCACGGCGACCACGCGGGCCGACTGGGAGCAGGCCCCTGGAGATCTGTTTCTCACGGAGCGTGCCACGTCCGGCCTGCGTGTGGCCCGTCGTGGCAGGCCCGGCAAGCGCCTGGTGCGGCGTGACGTCGCCCGCACGTTCCTCCAGGTCCTCAGGAGCGCGCTGCGGTCCCCGCGGCGCGGCGGGAGGCTCCCGGGCCGACCGTGAGGATGTCGATGCTCAAGGCCAGGACCCACAACGGAAACAGCAGCTCCACCCAGGCGGAGATGCCCACGCCGAACAACAGCACCACGGCGGTCGCGACCCCCGCCGCGACCAGCCATCTGGACACGATCTCGGTGCGGCGCGCGATGGTGACAGTCGTGAGCGTGAAGACAGCCGCCATCCGCATGGCGTAGACGTTCAGCAGGATCGAGGTCGCGCTGCGACCCAGGGCCAGGGTGTCCGCCCCCGGCGCGCCGGACGAACGGGACGACGACACCGTGATGAGCCCGCCCGCAACCGCCGCCGCCACGAAGAGCATGCCGACGAACAAGAGACCGCTGCCCAGAAACACCGTCGCGAAGAAGCGATCCTCGCGCCCGCCGATCCGGTCCCTGATCACGCCGATGAACCACAGGAAGGCGATTCCGGCGAACGGGACGAGGTTCAGTGCGATCGACACGGCCGCTCTTCGCCCCGAGTCGGTCAACCAGGTGCCGGCGTGGCCGGGATTGGCCGGTGTTGAGACTCTGAGCAGCACAAGCGACGAGATGAGAAGCGCAGAAAAGACGATGCCCGCGAAGGCGGCCGCGCGAGGCGTTTTCAGTGCGGCGCGCCCGGCGCGCTGCCGATCGTGGTCAGTCGGTTCCCCGGTCATGGGCCCCCCTTCACCCGCCACATGAATGGCCGACAGTCTGCCAGCGATCACGGCCGCCGGCCTGTGTGCGCGCCGCGGGCATGCTGGCCGCCGAAAAAACAGACCACCAGCCCGAACGAAGGTCGGCGCGGACCGCCGGAGTACGTGAGTTCGGGCTCAAGCTGGAGCAGCTTGAGACGGGTATCGGCCGTGCATCTTTGTATGGTGGACCAACCGGCCGCCCCGCTGGATCGCGTCCACACCTGGCCCCGCACCCGAAGCCGAGGGGGAGTCATGATCTTCATCGTCGTCAAGTGGACCATCAGGCCCGAGCGGAGCGGCGAGTGGCTCACGCTCGTCGATGACTTCACCCAGTCCACCCGCGGCGAGCCGGGCAACATCTTCTTCGAATGGTCCAAGAGCGTCGACAACCCGGACCAGTTCGTGCTGGTCGAGGCGTTCGGAGACGACGCGGCCGCGGCGCATGTGAACTCCGACCACTTCAAGGCGGCCATGGCCTGGATGCCCGACGTGGTCGCGGAGACACCGGACATCATCAACGTGCAGATACCCGGGGACAACTGGTCGAAGATGGCCGAAGTCACCCCGTCCCGCGGCTAGCCGGCCGGCCCGTCGCAACACCTTTCCCGGGGAACAGGTTCCAGCGGGCCGCGCCGGCGAAGTCCCTGGCCCGCTCGAAGACGGTGTAATCCAGCCTGGCCTCGCTGTCGGCGACGGCCTGGTCCAAGTCGTGATCGCATAGCTCCAGGACGGTGTCGAAGTCACGGCGCACCGGCTGGAGAAGGTCGTAGCCCAGTGAGCGGTGCAGCCGCGGGTAGAGCGGCTTGAACAGCCGGGCCCGCTCGTGCAGGCCCGAGGAGTACGACATCATGTCCTTGGGCCGCCGCCGGACATAGTCAGGCAGCAGGTCGGCGAACGCCTCACGGATGATCCACTTCTCCTGCCCGTCACGCATCTTGAAGTCAAGCGGCAGCCGCATCGCCAGCTCGACGAGGGAGCTGTCGAGGAACGGCACCCGGAGCTCCACACCATGGCCCATGCTGGCCCGGTCGAGGCGCTGGAGCTCGGTCCGGCAGAGGTTGCGGATCTTGTGCAGGAACAGCCGGCGCGCCTCGGCAGGCCCGATACGGTAGTACATCGGGTAGCCGCCGAACAGCTCGTCAGAGCCGTCGCCGGAGAGCACCACCTTGACCCCCAGCTCGTGGATCCGGCGGAAGAGCGGCACCGACACCACCGCATTGATGATGTCGCCGTACTCGGTGAGCTCCGAGATGCGGATGGCCTCGCGGATATCGCGCAGCCGGATGTCCCGCGGCCGCAGTTCGATCACCTCGTGCGGCACCCCCAGCTCGGCGGTCAGCCTGCGCGCGTAGGTGAGGTCCTCGCTGCCCGGCGCGCCGATGGTGAACGCCACGCAGTCGGGGTGCATCTCGCGCACGTGCAGCAGCGCCAGCGAGCTGTCCACCCCGCCGGAGAAAATCACCCCGACGGTCAGGTCGGTATCCACCCGCACCCGGATGCTGTCCTCAAGCGCGGCCCGGACCAGCTTGGCCGCCTGGTCAGGATCCTCGATCGGCGCCTGGTCGCCGAGCCGCAGCAGGTCGAAGTACGGCGTCAGGCTGGGCCCGGTGACAGCGTCCGCCCAGCCGTGCTGACCTGGCGGCACCTCGGTGATCCGGGCCCCCACCGGCACCAGGGCCTTCACCTCCGACGCCAGGTGCAGGCCGCCGCGCCGCGACCAGTACAGCGGCTTCACCCCGAGCGGGTCGCGGGCCAGGTAGACCCGTCCGGTGAACCTTTCCACGAGCGCGAACGCGAACTCGCCACGCAGGTGGCTGACCGCGTCCTCGCCCCACTGAAGGAATGCCTCCAGGACGACCTCGGTATCGCTGTCGGTGCGCAGCCGCCGGCCGAGCCCCGTCAGCTCGGCCCGCAGCTCGCGGTAGTTGAAGATCTCGCCGTTGTAGCAGAGCACCCACCGGCCATCGGCGGACACCCAGGGCTGAACAGCCCGGTCCCGGTCGACGATCCGCAGCCGCTGTACCCCGGCCAGCAGGCCGCCTTCGCACAGGACTTCTTCCAGCTCACCGCGCGGGGCCAGGGACTCGATCATCCGGCGGAACGTCGGCAGGCACGGATCCGGGCCGACGATGAGGGCGATGCCGCACACCGGGGATCAGCCGCCGGATCCCGCGTAGGCCCAGTCCCGCAGCACGGCGGCCGCAGCCGGCCCGATGCACAGGTGCCAGGCCTGGCCCTCGTCGATGACGTTGATGTCGCCGACCCGCTGGCAGCCCAGCAGGAGCGCCTTCAGCGCACTATCCGCGCCGAACTGGCGGAACCAGGTCATCTCGACATCCACGGCGTAGCCCACGCAGTGTGAGCTGGGCAGCGACGCGGCGTACCCGAGGGCGCGCAGCCGGTGCTGGTGCTCGACACTGCGGGCGAGGCTGGTGACCCACAGCTGCGGCGTTCCCGGCGGCGCGGCGGCGGCGAACTCCGTTGACAGCTGGTTGAGCAGCGCCACCACCTCGGGCCGGGCGAGGGCGTGGCGCAGCCCCGCGGTGCGCGGGACCCGGTCCGGACTGGCCCGCCGCTCCACCGCTCGCACCGCCCGGGCCAGGAATGCCTGCGCCTGACGGCGGTACTGGAAACGCAGCTGCCCGCGTTCACGGAGCGGTTCGAGGTCGACGAGGTCAGCGCAGTTGAGCAGGTCCGCGTCCGTGCGATAGCCGGGCGAGCGCCCCCACCACATGATCTCGATCTGGGCGAACAGGTGGATCCGGATGTGCGCGGCAAGATCCCCGGCCGAGTTGCGGGTACCCGGCTGGTAGTTCCGGACCTCGCGCAGCAGCCGCTCAGCCGCCTCGTCCATCCCGTTCGGCGTCGCGGACAGGACCGTGGCGAACTCCGGGTCGGCGATCCGATCAGCAACGACCCGCTCCGCCTGGGCGACGTCATCCGGGCCCGCATGACCGCCGATCTCGACCAGCAGGTCGGCGACCGCCTCCCGGTACCCGGTCAGATCGGGGGAGGGCAGCGTTAGGTCATGAATGGCATGGGTATTCCTGGTTGGCATTGTGTGATCCATGACGTAGGAGCCGGGGAAATCCAGAAACGGAGAGTAACACAACGAATACCTGGCGTCACTGTACTTTCAGCAGTTCGGCGCCCTGGCCGAGCCCGTGGCGGCCGGGCTGGTTTGCGGGAACACTGGGAGCTGGAGCCGGGAGTCGCAGGCTGACGGACCGATCGGGGCGTGAAGCCGCCACGGAAGGAGCTGCCGGTGCGAGTTCATGAGCGCGCAGGCCAGCCGGCCAGGCCGGCCGATCTTGTTGACGTTGCCGGGCTGGTCACCGCCTACTATGCCGAGCATCCCGATCCGTCGGTACCGGAGCAGCGGGTCGCATTCGGCACGTCGGGGCATCGCGGCTCGGCGTTGCGGCTCGCCTTCAACGACGATCACATCGCCGCGACGACGCAGGCGATCTGCGAGTACCGGGCGCAGGCCGGCATCACGGGTCCGCTCTACATGGGCCGGGACACCCATGCGCTCTCCGAGCCGGCCTTCGTCACGGCGCTCGAAGTGCTCGCCGCCAACGGGGTGCCGGTCCGGGTGGACAGCAGGGATGGCTACACCCCGACGCCCGCGGTGTCCCGCGCCATCCTGGCCCACAACGAGGCAGGAACACACGGCCTGGCCGATGGGATCGTCGTCACGCCGTCACACAACCCGCCGGAGGACGGCGGCTTCAAGTACAACCCGCCCGATGGCGGCCCGGCCGGATCGCAGATCACGTCGGTCATCCAGGACCGGGCCAACGAACTGCTCAGCGGCGGGCTGCGGCAGGTCCGCCGGATCAGCTACGCGCGGGCCCGCGCCGCCACCAGCGCCGATGCCTTCGACTTCGTTGAGGAGTACCTGGCCGGGCTGCCGCAGGTCGTGGACCTCGACCCGGTGCGGGAGGCCGGGCTGCGGATCGGCGCCGACCCGCTCGGCGGGGCCAGCGTCGCCTACTGGGGCGAGATCGCCAGCCGGTTCGGGCTCAACCTGACCGTGGTCAACCCGGTGGTCGATGCCACCTTCCGGTTCATGACCCTGGACTGGGACGGCCGGATCCGGATGGACTGCTCGTCACGGTACGCGATGGCCTCGCTGATCGGCCGCCGGGCCGAGTTCGCGATCGCGACCGGCAACGACACCGACTCCGACCGGCACGGCATCGTCACGCCGGACGGCGGCCTGCTCGACCCCAACCACTACCTCGCCGTGGCGATCGACTACCTGTACACCCACCGCGAGGACTGGCCCGCGGCCGCCGCCGTCGGCAAGACCATGGTCAGCTCCTCCATCATCGACCGGGTGGCCGAGGCGGCCGGCCGCCGGCTGACCGAAGTGCCGGTCGGGTTCAAGTGGTTCGTGCCCGGCCTGCTCGACGGGAGCATCGCCTTCGGCGGCGAGGAGAGCGCCGGGGCGTCCTTTCTGCGCCGCGACGGCCGGGTCTGGACCACCGACAAGGACGGCATCATCCTGGCGCTGCTCGCCTCCGAAATCACCGCGGTGACCGGCCAAACCCCCAGCGAGCACTACCGCGACCTCACCGCCCGGCTGGGTGACCCGGCCTACGCGCGCATCGACGCCCCCGCCACCAGGGCGCAGAAGGCCATCCTCGGGCGGCTGTCCGCGGATCAGGTCGACGTGGCGGAACTCGCCGGTGAGCCGGTGCTCGACCGGCTCACCACCGCGCCCGGCAACGGCGAGCCGCTCGGCGGGCTGAAGGTGATCACCAGATCGGGCTGGTTCGCGGCCCGGCCATCAGGTACCGAGGACGTCTACAAGCTTTACGCAGAGTCGTTCCTGGGTGCCGATCACCTCGCTCGCATCCAGCAAGAGGCACAGCACATCCTCGACCGGGTGCTCAAAGACAGCGTTGTCAGGGAGGCATGAGATGGCCGAACCGCGAGTACTGGGGATCGTGCTGGCCGGCGGCGCGGGCAAACGGCTGGCGCCGCTCACGGCGGACCGGGCCAAGCCCGCCGTGCCGTTCGGCGGCCTGTACCGGCTGGTGGACTTCGCACTGTCCAACCTGGTCAACGCGGGCATCGTGCGAGTCTGCGTGCTGACCCAGTACAAAAGCCACAGCCTGGACCGGCACATCACCACTACCTGGCGGATGAGCGATCTGCTCGGTAACTACGTGACGCCGGTGCCGGCCCAGCAGCGGCTGGGCCCGCACTGGTTCACCGGCTCGGCGGATGCCATCTACCAGTCGCTGAACCTGATCTACGACGAGCGGCCCGACCTGGTGATCGTCTTCGGTGCTGACCACGTGTACCGGATGGACCCGCGCCAGATGATCAGCCAGCATGTGGAGCGCGGAGCGGGTGTCACCGTGGCCGCCATTCCGGTGCCACGGGCCGAAGCCACCGCGTTCGGCGTGATCCAGACCGGGCCGGACGACCGGTCGATCGAGGCGTTCCTGGAGAAGTCGGCTGACCCGCCCGCGCGGCCGGGCCACCCGGACGAGGCCTACGCCTCGATGGGCAACTACGTGTTCACCACGGACGTGCTGGTCGAGACGCTGCGCAAGGACGCGGTCGACCGGGCGAGCCGCCATGACATGGGCGGGGACATCGTCCCGATGCTGGTGAGCGAGCGCAGTGCGGATGTGTACGACTTCCTGACCAACGAGGTGCCTGGCTCCAGCGTGCGTGACGAGGGCTACTGGCGCGACGTCGGCACGCTTGACTCCTACTTCGACGCGCACATGGACCTGTGCGCCGTCCACCCGGTGTTCAACCTGTACAACGACCAGTGGCCGATCCTGACGCGGGTGGCGTCGCAGCCACCGGCCAAGTTCGTGCACGACTCGGGCGATCGCGTCGGGCGTGCGATCGACAGCATGGTCAGCAACGGGGTCATCGTCTCCGGTGGCCTCGTGCGCGAGGCCGTGCTCTCCCCGGGAGTCAGGGTGAACAGCTGGGCGCGGGTGGAGCGGGCCGTGGTACTGGACAACACCATCATCGGCCGGCACGCCGTGATCGAGAACGCCATCCTCGACAAGAACATCGTCGTTCCCGATCGCGTCGTGATCGGCGTTGACAAGGAGCACGACCGGGAGCGGGGCTTCGTGGTGTCCGACGGCGGCATCACCGTGGTGGGCAAGAGCCAGCTGGTGACCGCATGACGGCTGGCCCTGGAAGCAGGCTGCGGGTCGCGTTGCTGACCCGTGAGTACCCGCCCGAGGTATACGGCGGTGCCGGAGTGCACGTCACCTACCTGGCCAGGGAACTCGGCGGCCTCGTCGACCTGACGGTGCACTGCCAGGGCGCGGACCGGACCGGAGCCGTGGCGCACCGGCCCTGGGAACTGCTTGATGGCACCAACCAGGCCCTGCAGACGATCTCTGCTGACCTGTCGATGACCGCCGCGGTCGCCTCCGCCGATCTGGTGCACTCGCACACCTGGTACGCCAATCTCGCGGGCCACCTGGCGGCCCTCCTGTACGGCGTGCCGCATATCGTCACGACGCACTCGCTAGAGCCGCTGCGGCCGTGGAAGGCCGAGCAGCTGGGCGGTGGGTACGCACTCTCCTCCTGGTGCGAGAGGGTCGCCGTCGAGTCCGCGGCCGCCGTGGTGGCCGTGTCCGAGGGCATGCGGGCTGACGTCATGGCCGCCTACCCAGCGGTGTCACCCGAGCGCGTCCGGGTCATCCGGAACGGCATCGACACCACCGAGTACGCCCCCGACCCCGGAACCGATGTGATCGACCGTTTCGGCATCGACCCGGCCCGGCCGACCGTGGTCTTCGTCGGCCGGATCACCAGGCAGAAGGGGCTGCCCGTGCTGCTGCGGGCGGCCGGAGCGCTCGATCCGGGGACCCAGCTCGTGATCGCCGCCGGCCAGCCGGACACCCCGGAACTCGCCGCCGAGGTGACCACGCTGGTCGAGCAGCTCCAGGCAGCCAGATCCGGGGTGATCTGGCTGTCGGGCATGCTCGCCAAGCGAGAGGTCATCCAGCTGCTGTCGCACGCGACCGTGTTCGCCTGCCCATCCCTGTACGAACCGCTGGGCATCGTGAACCTGGAGGCGATGGCGTGCGGCACGGCTGTCGTCGCCTCGCGCGTCGGCGGCATCCCTGAGGTCGTCGCCGACGGCGAAACCGGGCTCCTCGTCCCGCCCGGCGACCCGGTAGCGCTGGCCGACGCCCTCAACACAGTCGTGCGGGACACCGGCCGAGCCGCCGCCATGGGCCAGCTGGGGCGTAAGCGGGCGATCGCCGAGTTCGGCTGGCAGGCGATCGCGGCCCAGACCGTGGCACTGTATGCCGAGTTCGCCCGGTGAGGGCCCCGGCCGACGCTCTCAGGGGCGGCCCAGGACCCGGACGGACCAGCCGGCCGCCCGCCAGGAGTCCACGTCCAGCGCGCACCGCCCGTCCACGATGTTGCGCCGGGCCACCACGCCGCCGAGCGCCGCCGGATCGATGGCCCGGTAGTCGGCCCACTCAGTGAGGTGCATGACCAGGTCAGCGCCGGCCGCAGCGTCGGTCACGCTTTCCGCGTACAGCAGGTCGGGCTTCACCCGGGCGGCGTTCTTCATGGCTACCGGATCGTGCACGCTGACCAGCGCCCCTTCCCGGGTCAGCCGGTCGCACACATCCAGGCTGGGCGAGTCCCGGACATCGTCGCTGCCCGGCTTGAACGCGACGCCCAGCACCGCGACCCGCCGTCCGGCGAGCGTGCCGCCCACAGCCTCCCGGGCCAGGTCGGTCACCCGGGCCCGGCGGCTCATGTTGATGGCATCGACCTCGCCGAGCAAGCCGACGATCGATCCGACGCCCATGTCTCGCGCGGTCGCCTGGAAGGCCCGGATGTCCTTGGGCAGGCAGCCACCGCCGAAACCGAGGCCGGCCGAAAGGAACTTGCCGCCGATCCGCTCGTCGTGGGCCAGCGCCGCGGCGAGCCGGGTGACGTCGGCGCCCGCGGTCTCGCAGACCTCGGCCATGGCGTTGATAAATGAGATCTTGGTGGCCAGGAAGGAGTTGGCCGCGACCTTGACCAGCTCGGCCGTCTCCAGGTCCATGACCAGCGCTGGCACGCCGTTGGCCAGCGCAACCGCGTAGATGTTGCGCAGTTGCTCCGCGGGCCACTCCGAATTCACGCCGAAGACGAGCCGGTCCGGGGACAGGCTGTCCTGGACGGCATGGCCTTCGCGGAGGAATTCCGGGTTCCAGGCGAGTTCCACCTCATCGGCGGCCGGTGCCAGTTCCCTGATTCGCGTGGTGATCCGCCGTGCCGTGCCGACCGGGACCGTCGACTTCCCCACCACCAGGCACCTGCGGGTCAGGTGCGGGGCGAGCGCGTCGACCACCGCGTTCACGTACCGCATGTCCGCCGAGCCATCCGCCGACTGCGGCGTGCCCACGCAGAGGAAATGCACATCGCCGAAATCGGCCACCTCGGAATATGAGGTCGTGAAGCGCAGCCGGCCGGCATCCAGGTTCTTGCGCAGCAACGGCTCGAGGCCTGGCTCGAAGAACGGTGCATCGCCGCGGGCCGCGGCGGCCACTTTGTCCTCGTCCACGTCGATCGCCAGCACATCATGACCCAGGTCGGCCATGCAGACGGCGTGCGTGAGGCCCAGATAACCGATCCCGATCACGGTCAGACGAGGGCGGGTGAAAGGCAGGCTCATTTATCAAGTCTCCTTCTGCGTTCAGGCGTTCGAGCACGTGACGTTTGAAATTCCCCCACCGGCGCCCGCCGCGACGTTACTGCAGGCCACCAGGGTCTTGAGATCGCTGCTTTGCACGTAGATCCCGTAGCCTGAGCCGCTCAATCTGGCATCGTTGCTCCGGAAGATATTGCCAACCCCCCAGCCCGGGTAGACCTGGTGTACCGAGAAGCCATCGCCGATGCTGTTGAGACCTATGTTGTTCTCGATCGTCCAGCCGTTTCCCTTCACATTGACCCAGGACGTGGCCGCTGAGCTGACCATGCCTGTGCCATTCAGGGTGTTACCCGAGATCGTACCGCCTATGGTGCCTTCCTTGATGTCTATGTTCTCGGCGGTCGTATTGGCGATGTTGTTGCCGATGATCAAGTTGTTATTACTCGCATCGGGCTGGCAGCCGCTGTACTTGCACCAGTTCTTGTGGGCGGTGCCGACGTATATGCCTTCACCATAGAACTGCGTGTGCTGGCCGGTGTCCCGCACGATGTTGTGGCTGACGGTGTTATTGCTGCTGAAATCCCTGAGGTGGATGGCCTCGTCCCCGATCGTGTGCACGTACAGGCCGTAGATCAGGTCGTGCGTGACGCCGTCGGTAACGACGCCCTTCTGCCCGCCTTCTACCGTAAAGCCCTCCACGCGCCACCATGATGCCTTGTTGAGATGGAGCACGTAGCCGTGCCCCATGCTCAGGCCCTCAAGCACCGCGCTCCGGCTTCCGCACAATGTGATCGGGGCTGCGGCGGTGCCGGATGTGGTCGCGACGAAGTCATCGTGATAGATACCCGGGGCCAGGACGATCCTTCCGCCTGGCTGCGCTGCGGCCAGCGCCTGCGCGAGTTGCGCAGCGGTCGAGACGGAGGTGCTCCCCGGCCCGGCGGCACAGCCGGCCGCGCCCGCGCTGGCCGAGGACGAACTCGGTGAGCCGGCCGGCTTACTGGAGGCGGCGTGGGTTGGCGGAGCAGAGGTGGCCGTGCTGCTGGCACAGCCGGCCATGGCCAGCGCGAGAAACGCGAACGTTACGGGTGCGGTCCTCGCCGACCGGAATTTCATAGCCAGTCCTCCACCCGTGGCATCGCTGGCCGGCCATGGAGTGACCGCCACCCGGGCGGTCCCGGCCGCTGCGCCTGGCCTCGTCCGGAGGCTGGTGACCGTCAGCCAGCCCATTGCTGTCCGGCCCCCTCCATCCGCCTGCGGGCCGGTGATCATCCGCGAGCCTGGCCCCATTGGGATGCCGGTGGCCATTGCCCGGCATCATCACCTCGGGTAGCCGGTGATCATCCGCGAGCCTGGCCCCATTGGGATGCCGGTGACCATTGCCCGGCATCATCACCTCGGGTAGCCGGTGATCATCCGCGAGCCTGGCCCCATTGGGGTGCCGGTGACCATTGCCCGGCATCATCACCTCGGGTAGCCGGTGATCGTCGGCCAGCCTGACCGCGTCTGGAGGCAGGTGACTGCCTCCTGGACGCACCCCGTTAGCCGCATGGGGACCGTCGAGAGCGCCCGCTGGTGGCTGGTCTGGCCGGAGTCCGCCGCCGCCGGCCATGGCCTCGGCCAGCGCGGGCGCGGCATCGTGCTCTACGGAGGGGCGCGGCGCGCGGCCAGCCGGGGTGGGCCGCCAGTGGGTGCTGGAGGCGCCGGATGCGGGACCAGAGTTCCCCGAAGATCACTAGCAGGAGAATGCTCAGCCACAGCAGGGCGAGCGGGTGGAAGCGAAGGTAGGCCCACAAGTTGATCTTCAGATGGTGGATCCAGCCCGCATCCCGGGTGTGCAGAAGCAGCGGAAGGGTCGCGCCGGCGCTGGCATCCACGGCCCGGAAACCTGACCCGGAGATCAGGTTGTACTGCCCGATCACGTGCGAGGTCGGCCCGCGCGCTGTGATGCCGAAGACCTTCGCCGCGGTGATCCGGTTTCTGTCTACCTCGAGATGGCCGGAGTTGCGGACCAGCATCCCGATGCGCGCGTCCACCAGCGAGTTGCCCGAGACCATGGTGCCGGGCGCGAGGGGCCCGACCGCGAGCGCTACCCGGGGACCGCAACGAATGTCGTTGCCGGTCACCACCGTGTCGCTGGCTCCGGTGCGGATGGCGATACCCGTGTTCTTGGCGCACACCTCATCGCCCCGCAGCACCGTGCCGCTACCGCCCTCAAGCACGATGCCGGTCCGGAGGTTGCCCACCGAGGTGCTGTTCTCGATGTAGGTTCCCGAATCCGGGGCGATCGAGCTGCCCGACGCGGACGCGCCGGTCACCAACGGCCGGCCATCGACCAAGATCCCGTCGCCCCGGTTGTGCTGGGACAGGTCTTCCTTCAAGACCGTCCCGTCGGTGGCACGACCCACGTAAAACCCGTTAGTCCCGTTGCGGACCGCCGAGCTCGCGGTGACCGTGGTGCCGACCGTGTTCCGGTGGATATGCAGCCCGTCCAGCTCGTTGGACTCGAAGAGGTCGCCCTGGAAATTCACGTGCAGGCCGCGCGACACGAATGCCCCGTAGGTGTCGTGTATGAACGTCGAGGACGTCGCACCGCCAGTGCTCGGCAGACCGGTGGCGCCGGTCCAGGCCACTCCGCCGGTGCGGCCGCTCCAGAAGCCCAGCGCCGAAGCCCGGACGTTGGTGACGTCCATCCGGCCGCCCACCTCGCGGATATACGGCCGGCCGCCACCAGCATCAACGGCCGGGGTTTTGGTTGCCCGGTCCCAGCCCATGATCGTGAGCGGATGCTGCGGGGTGCCCTTGAAGGCGAGGCTGCCGCCCCAGGCGACGATCGACGAGAAGCCGTGGGAGGACCTGCTCAGGTACAGCGTGCGCAGATTCGGCGACCCCAGGTCGAGGTGGGCGTTGGCGGCGACGAAGACATTGTCGACGAGCAGGGCGGCGTGGTTGCCCAGCGGCTGCAGCGCACCATAGGCGACAAGGTCGGCGTACGAGTAGTTGATGGACCCGGTCAGGACCTGGATGTACCCCATGAGCGTGTAGGACCCCGTCAGCACCAGGGTCGGCGACGATCCCTGGATCGGCACGACCTGGGGCTGGTAGAGGGTGGCGGACTGATGCAGCAGGAGCCGGATCCTGGTGTCCTCCGCGGTGACCGCGGCGGCCTGTGTCGTCGCACTCACCTTGGGTGGCGACGCGGGCGGCCGGCCGGGGTCGACCGGCAAGGCCACGGGCGACACCACGACCGGAGGCAGAGCCGCAGGCGCCGACAACAGGGGCACGCCGTGGCTGGTTGTCGGCACGGCACCGGCGATGGGCGGCTTGGCCGGCATATGCAGGTGCAACTTGGCCAGGATCTGCGGAGCCGCGGCCAGCGCGGCGAAGACGATCAGCGCTAGCAGCACGGCATACCGCGCGCGGCCGACCCCTTGCTCAGCCTCACTAGGGCGCTTTCGGAACACAGCGTTCTCCTAAAGCAGCGACGCGGCGGATTGCGCCTCGCCGCCTATCTGGTCACTCTTGCGGGTCAGCCAGCCGTGGTGGTTCATGGTCACGAAGGCGTAGGTCTTGACAGGAAGCGCGACGACGATCGTCATGAGCGCGACGAGCGGGAGGACCCAGATGTCGCCGGGCCGGTTGCGCAGGTGCGAAATGCCACGGATGAGCCGGCCAGCGAGCAACCACCCGATGGCCACAGCGGTGACGATCGGTTCCCGGTGGAGCAGCCACGTCGCCAGGTACGTCATGGCGAAGCCCATGGTCACCGGGGTCAGCACGATCTGCAGGACGCTCAGCTGGCAGATGAACGGCTGGTGCCAGAGCCAGCCCTTCCACATGGCCGTCAGGTAGCAGCGGTAGGAGTTCCGGCTCCAGCGCAGCCGCTGCTTGAAGAAGGCACGCCCCCGGTCGGGGAACATCGACAGGGCACGGGCATTGGACTGGTAGACGGTCTTGTAACCAGAGGCGAGAACGAGCCAGGTCAGGCGCCCGTCATCGCCGGAGATGCAACGCTTGCCGAGGAAGAACTCATCCTCCAGGTGCTCCAGCACCGGCATGACCGCGCTGCGGCGGTAGGCCACCGTCCGCCCGGAAAGGCAGGCCACGGCGCCGGCGCGGGACTGGGCCCGGACGTAGTCGAGGTACCGGACATCGATCATCCAGTCGGCGACCCGCCGCCAGACGCTCGACTTCGGCATGTAGACGTTCTGCCGGGTACCCACGCCGCCGACCTTCGGGTCACGGAACGGTGCCTGAACCGCCGCGAGCAGCCCGGGCTGCCACGACGTGTCGGAATCGGTCAGCACCAGGATCTCCGCGTGGGCCTGCCGGATGCCGGCGCCAAGTGCCGACCGCTTGCCGGTGTGCGCGAACGGGAGCACGACCAGCCGGGGATCGGCATCGGCCCTCAGGCGCAGCCGCCGGATGACCTCGACGTCCTCAAGGTCAGGGACGACGATGATCTCGGTCGGATTCTCCGCCAGCCACGAGTCGAGGCAGCGGCTCAGGATATCCGGGTCCTCGCGGAACGACGGGACCACCACTGATGTCGTACTCATGTACCCCGGCGGCTGCGGGCGGTAGATCCTCGACAATGTGAACCGGAAGAGCCACACCGACCAGGAGATGATGCCAACCACGCCCACCGGGAGCACGTGCCGCAAACTCGACCACTGCGCGATGTGGATCTTGGGCAGCGCGAGGGCGGCGTTAACTACGTGGGAATTCATCCCGTCCCTTCCGTTACGCCGCGATGGCCGCGACAGTACTCCGTGAAGCCGAGGCCCCGTGCTTCTGGACTACTCAGTTCCGGGCGGCACCGTCCGGACGATTATCGGTACATGTAGGACGAGCGATCTATCCTTTTGGATTACCTTGGCAGCGAACATCAGCGTAAACGTGTGGTGTCTTCAATGTTTCTGAAGTGGCATTCTTCACTTAGATGAGCGCACGTGGTTACCCTGGGTGACGAATGACGCTCGGACTGCGCTGCGACCCAGGCCCCGCTAGGCGCTCCCGGCCGTTTCCGTACGGGCCCTTGTCACCGTGCGTGGCCATGAGCCATAGAGCTGACGACGCCAGCAGCCTGCGTTTCGCGCACCCGAAGGGGGGTGCGGCCACTCTGGCGGTGTCGATTAAGCACGCGGCCGGCGCTTAGCGATAACTCCGTTGCGACAGTCTTTGCAACTTATTTACTTTGCCGCCCGGGAATAGCTCTGCCGATACCGGCACACGGTCATATACCGGACAGACGCCGCCGAGGGCCTCGGTTAGCTGGCCGGTGACGGACCGCTGGGTCCGCCGCGGCGCGGGGTCACGAGCAGAGACTGGGCGCCGAGGCCGACCGGGCCGTCGAGGTCGTACAGCACCGACGTGGCCAGCCCGGCACCGCCGGCGGAGATGGTGGTCACGGCGTCCAGGCAGATCCATTCGCCCACGGCCGCCTTGTGCAGGTGCACGGTGAGCTCAGGATTGATGAATTGCCAGCGGGCGAAGTCAAGCTCACCCGAGAGGCCGCTGCCGCTGTCCGCGATGGCCAGCACCCGCTCCAGCGGGCCGGTCTCCTCGTCGGGCACGAGCGGATAGCGCAGCCGGGCCCACACGGTAGCCGGGCCCGGGATGCCGAAGCCGCCGCGGACCAGACGCCACTCGACGGCCGACAGGTACCCGTCCACCCAGCCACCGAGAGGCTCGGTCACCACCTCACGGGGCAGGGCCGGGGGGCCGGCCGACCGGGAGTCAACCGACTGACTGTCCGTGCGCAGCACCCGCCATGCCCGGGCGCAGGCCACGTCGCGCGCGCCGGCGGTGGCCACTGCTTCGAGCAGTTCGACGCTGCGGCCAGGCCGGGCGACCCGCGCCCGTACCTCAAGCTCGCCCACCGGGATGGCACCGAGGATCTCACAGGTGAACCGGGCGACGATCATGTCGTCCCGGGGCGCGCACCGCTGGATCTCCCGCCCTAGCAGCGCGCTCGGCGGGCCGCCATGCTGCGCCCGCGCATCCCACGGACCGGTCGTGTGCACCGTGCCACGCCACCTGCCCTCACCAAGCGGGACATAGAAGCTTGCGGCCACCCGGTGGATGCTACCGACGGTCGGCACGCCGCCTGTACCCGGCCCCAGGCCACCGGATCAGGCGACAGACCCCAGGCCACCGCCCCCAGGCGACTGGTCCCGGCTACCGGCCCCAGGCCACCGGATCAGTTCCCTGGCTCGATGATGACCTTGAGGCCGATGCGCTCGGTCGCGGCGGCGAACGCATCCGGCGCCTTTTCCAGCGGGAAACGGTGCGTCACCAGTGGGGCGAGATCGATCTTCTTCTCCGCCGCCAAGTTGATCGCGCGCGGGTAAACCTCATTCATCCGGCGGACCATGGCGATGGTCAGGCCCTTGCGCCGGGCCACGGACGCCTGGAACGTAGTCCGATCGTCGTCCGGGATACCGCCCAGCACCGCCCTGCCTCCGGGGCGGACCAGAGCCATGGCTAGCTGAACCGCGTCGTTGGTACCAGCCATCTCGAACGCCACGTCTGCTCCCTCGTCGAGCAGATCACGCTGGGTGATCAGATGGCTGGCTTGGGTGGGATGCGCGACTACGTCGGCTCCGAGCCGGGCGGCCGCCTCACGGCGGTGCGGCAGCGGGTCGAATGCGGCGACCGATCCGGCTCCTGCCGCCCGCAGCACCTGCACGAGCAGTAGGCCGATCGGGCCGCAGCCAACGACCGCGACCGACGCCCCCAGCCGTACGTGGCCCAGGTCGAGCGCGTGGATGGCCACGCCGAGAGGTTCGAGCAACGAGCCGTCAGCATCGGTCAGCGCGTCCGGCATCGGGTGAAGCAACTCCGAGGGCCAGGTCATGAAGTCTCGCATGGCCCCGTCCTGGCCGCCGTGCCCGGCGAATAGGGTACGGCGGCAAAGGTTGCGGTGGCCGTCGCGACACGACCGGCAGGCACCGCAAGGGACGGCGGGATCGATCGCCACACGCTCACCGTTCCGCGGACCCTCCACGATTACCCCCGCTGCCTCGTGCCCGAGGACCAGGGGTGCCACGAGCGTCGCATCCCCGATGCCGGCCTCGCCCCACCAGTGCAGGTCCGAGCCGCAGATGCCCACTGCGGTCACCCGGACCAGGCTCATGCCAGGTTCCGGCGCGGGAACTGGCACCTCACTAAGCCGGATATCACCCACGGCGTGCAGCCGAGCCACCCTCATGCGTTCCCCCTTACCACCGGCGGCTGCGCCGCCGCCATTCCGCGCCGGTCAGCGCGCCCCCGGACCCGGCCCTGTTGGCGCCCCCGGACCCGGCCCTGATGCCGCCCCCGGCTCGGTCAGCCGCTCCGGTACCACCACCTGATCGTAGAGTTCCTCGCTAACGCCCGACCTCAGGGCGGCCTCCTTGAGCGTCAGGTTCTCCGCCACGGCGAGGTGCGCGATCTTCGAGGCTTCGTCGTAGCCGATCACGGGGCTCAGCGCGGTCACCATCATCACGGAGCGTTCTATGTTCTCCTGCAGCCGGGGCCTATTCAGGGTCACCCCCTCGACGAGGAACTCGCGGAAGGACTCACAGCTGTCGGCGAGAATCCTGGCCGAGTGCAAGAAGTTGCTGATGGCCACCGGGCGGAATGCGTTGAGCTGGAAATTGCCCTCCGCACCCGCCATCGCGACCACAGTGTCGTTCCCCATCGCCTGGAGGCATACCATCAGCATCGCCTCGGCTTGGGTGGGGTTGACCTTGCCGGGCATGATCGAGGATCCCGGCTCGTTGGCGGGCAGGATCAGCTCGCCGAGGCCGGCCTGCGGCCCGGAGCCCAGCCAGCGCATGTCGTTGGCGAACTTGAACAGCGCCACGCTGAGGTTACGCAGTGTCCCGGAGGCGCGGACCATGGCGTCGAGCGAGGCCTGTGCGGCGAACTTGTTGGGCGCGCTGACGAACTCCAGGCCGGTGAGCGCGGAGATCTCCGCGCTGACCCTGTCCCCGAACCCGGACGGGGCATTCAGGCCGGTGCCGACCGCCGTGCCGCCGATGGCCAGCCGCCGCAGCCCGGGCAGGGCCGCCGTGATGTTCTCTTCTGCGTCGTCAAGCTGGCTGACGTAGGCCGACCATTCCTGGCCGACGGTGATCGGCGTCGCGTCCTGGAGATGGGTGCGCCCGATCTTGACGACGCGTGCCCAGTCCTCGCTCTTGCGTGCCGCGGCGTCCCGGAGCCGTCGCACGTTCGGCAACAGATGCCCGGTAATGGCCTGGACGGCCGCGATGTGCATCGCTGTGGGGAAGGTGTCGTTGGACGATTGCCCGGAGTTCACGTCATCGTTGGGGTGAACGGGGTGCTTGCTCCCCAGCTGGCCGCCGACCAGCTGGATCGCCCGGTTGGCGATCACCTCATTGACGTTCATGTTGGATTGGGTGCCCGATCCGGTCTGCCACACGTGCACGGGGAACTCAGCGTCAAGCGCACCGGAGATCACCTCGTCGGCGACCCGGCTGATCAGGTCGGCTTTCCATTGCGGCAGCCGGCCCGCTCGGGCGTTCACGATCGCGCAGGCCTTCTTCAGGTACCCGTAAGCCCGGTAGACCGCCGTCGGCATCACGTCGTCGCCGATGCTGAAGTGGATAAGCGATCGCTGTGTCTGCGCACCCCAGTAGTGGTTCGCGGGAACCTCGACCGGGCCGAGCGAATCGGATTCCGTCCTGCTGCCGGCGGCGTCGAGCCCGATGGGTAGCTGCAGCACGCGTGGAGCCTCAGTGTCACTCCCGGAATCCACGACGGCCCCTCTCGCCCACCCGCGAATGTGCGGTGTGACCAGCCTACGGACCTTCTCCGGGGCGCAGGCCGCTGGAGGCCGTCAGGAACCGGGGGGGGAGCTCTCGCGGAGGAATGACGAGCTGGAGGGTGCGCGGCCCGGCGCTGGGCAGCGCCGTGCGGGGGCTCTTGGGAGCTTCGGTCGATGGCACCGCGCTGAGCCTGAGGGCCAGAGCGGGGCACATCGCCACCGCTTGCTGGGCCTCCTTCTCCAGCCAGAATGGCACCGGCATATCCAGGAACACCGGGTAGCCCTGGTTGTCGAGCTGGACCAGTTCCGGCACCACACTCCGGCAGAGCCCGTGTCCCTGGCACCGTGTCCAGTCCACCTGGAGGCGCGCCTCGTCACGGCACGGCGCGCAGCGTCCAGCGCGTCCATTCCTCCTGAGCCGTCCGCGAGCGCGCTCATCGAGCGCGCGATGCCGGGCAGGCCGAGCTTGCACGGACCGCATTGGCCGGACGATTCCTTGGCCAGGTAGCGCACGATCCGGGCCACTTCACCCAGGGGGCAGGTGCCCGCGCCGAGCGGGAGCACGATGCCGGCGCCGAGCGCCCCGCCAGCGGCATCCAGGCCAGCCCGGGAGACCGGCACCTCATCAGCGATCTCCGCTGGGAGCCACATCCCGTGGTAACCGCCGACCAGCACACCCTTATGCGCTGTGGCCTCGCAGATGTCCAGGACGTTGCCGAGCGGCACGCCGATCGGGACTTCCACCACCGCAGGGCGGCCGGCCGACCCGCCGACCGTCAGCAACATAGTGCCGGGTTCCTCGGCCGTTCCATCCGAGGCATAACCCTCCGTGCCGAGCATGGCGAGCACCGCAAGCTGAGCGAACGTCTCCGCATTCGACAGGTACGTGGGTAGCTGGTCCACGCCCATGTCGCTGGCCCGCCGCTTACGGCCCGGCGGCAGCGCGACCTTGCCATTGACGGCGTTGACCAGGGCACCGCCCTCACCCGATACAAACCTGTCGGGCACCTCGACTATCCGGAGGATCTTCCTTAGGTCTGGCTCCGCTTTGGCCGCGGCAACGATCGACTTGGCCACCCGGCCGCCCCCGGTCACCCCGATGACGATCTCCCTGGCACTCAGCGCCCGGGCCGTGAGCAGGGCACCCCCCAGGACCAGGTAGGGCGATCTGAGCAGCAGCATCTTGTCCTTGGCGCTGCCCGGCTCGCCCTCGGTGCCGTTGACCAGGACCACCGGCCTGAGCTTGCGCGAGGCGGCCGTCTGCATGACCGCCCGCATCTTGCGGCCGACCGGGAACGCCGCACCTCCGCGGCCGCGCAGATCGACGCTCTCCGCCATCTCGACCAATTGCCGGGCGGTCATCCGGCGCATTGGGCCGAAGATCTCCTGGTGAGTGGGCAGATCGATGCTGGCGTACCGGTCAAGGCCGGCGGTGAGGCGGGCGCGGCCTATCCGCATGGCCTCCGGGACGGGGAGGTCATTCACGAACGAGTCCCATAGCGGGAGTACGGCACGGCCGGCAGCGGTCCGGTCTCTTCATAATCGGCGGAGTCGTTGTCGAATGCCGGTGCTTCGTCCTGGCGGAAGCGCTCACGCGGGTCGTCCTGGCGGTACTGCCCGCGCGGGTCATCCTGATGGAAGTACTCACGCGGATCGTCCTGGCGGTACTGCCCGCGCGGGTCATCCTGGCGGATGTACTCACTCGGGTCATCCTGGCGGTACTGCCCGCGCGAGTCGTCGTAGGCGAAGTCTGCAGCTGTCTCATCGTGGCCGAACTGCACACGATCGACGACCTGGCCGCCGTCGGCGGGCAGGTTGGCCGTCACCTGGGTGCCAGTGCCGGCAGGCAGCGCTAGCTGCTGCGGCCGGCCGACCGGGACTGCGCCGGACGAGATGGCCAGGTGCCCGGTCCCGAAGCCGGCCTGACCCAGGGCAGCTGCCCCGGCGGCTGGCGGCCACGCCGAGGCCAGGCGCTCCGGGACCGGCTGGCCGGCTGTCTGCCCGGAGCGGTCTTTCGCGACGAACCTCACCAGCAGGGCGACGCCGACCGCGGCCACGAGGGCTCCGTAGCTCCAGTCCACGTAGGGCTTGCTGTGACGGCCGGAGAGCAGGCCGTGCCAGATCCCCATCGGCCAGGCCACATAAGCCATGGCGTGTATCAGCCGCCATACCCACGGCGGGGACGTCTCCGCGAACCTCCTGCGCAGGATCCCGGTCACCGCGATGAACACCAGCACGTCGGAGGCGAGGGTGCCCAGGCCGAGGTAGAACGTGCGCTTGTGATCCAGGAAGGGCAGCACGGCGTCCACCGCATGTGAGCGCCGGGCGAGAATCTCGGTGGTGATGTGAATAGCGAGAAAGGACACGGCGCCGAACGAAACCGCCCGGTGCACCGCCTGAGCTGTGACCCGGCTGTCGGGCGACATGATGATGCGGTCGGTTGCGACCAGGCCGATCCCGACCGCGGCGGTGAGCGAGATGAGCGTGAATACCCCTGCGTAGTACAACAGAAAATGCCCGGCGGCCGTGCCGATAACCCGGCCGACTCTTGTCGAACCCACTGCCGCGACAACGATAGCCACCACCATGAACAGCAGAAACGCAACAGGCATCCAAGACCTGGATCGCGCGACCCGCGCGTCCTGGTACGTGGGACCCCTACGCGGCCAAAAACCACGTGAAGGCCCGGGTGACCGGCCACCCTTCGCTGACACCATTCCCTCCCGGGGGAAGCAATTCCACCGCTCACTTACCATTACCGTGAAATAGCTGCACGAGGGCAACATTGCCACTCCCGGGAGATCCCGCTTCTCCACCGGGCCGATACGAATGCTATCGCGCTCGATTCCGGTTACGCAACGAAACGATATAGAAAGTGGTGCTGACGGCCATCTCCGCACGTCAGCGGGGGGTAACGGCCCGACGCGGGCAGCGGACCGGGCCTAATGATCGCTTCGACTAGGATCGGCCGAGGTGACTGACTGGGCCACCGTGATGGCCGACGGGACGTAGTCCACCGTCACGGGGAGGTGGTCCGAGGCCCGCCTGGTCAACTCCGTGTCCGTGACATGGTGTGCGCGCAGCGCACCCAGCACCGGGCTGGTCACCCGGATCGCGTCGATGCGGCGCCGGACCCCGTGTACGCCATGCTCATCGTCTGGATGATGGCCCGTGGTCGGCTGCCACGGCGAGCGCAGGACCGCGGCCGCGTCGTGCAGGCCCCCAGCCCACAGGACCTCTCCCGCGCTCCGGTCGACCCAGTGCCGCCGGCGGCCCGTGGAGTCGTAGTCCCACTCACACTGGTACACCATGTCCTCGAACCACTCCGCGGCGGCATAAGGGTCGCCCGGTTCGTACAGCAGCCATTCCCTGGTGCTCTCATCCTGCACCCGGTCCGCGCTCTCACCATTCCAGTCCGCCCCGACCAGCGTCGGCGGCCCCCCGGCCGGCCGAGCGAGAAATGCGACAATCAATTCGTTCTGATCAAATCGCATTTTCCGGCCAAACGGCGGTGCGTGGTAAACGGCATGACGCACCGCGCGGCCTCCGAGGTCGAGCGCTACCGAAGCCAGCGAGTGCCAGAAATCATGGTTGCGGTGGTCGAATGAGCCAGGCACCGGCTCGATGCCCGGACGCCACAGCAGGCCGACGTGGTAACCATGCGACCCCACTCCTATCGCCGGGGACGCGTAGCCGAACTCCCGACCCGGGACCTGGCAGTCCATCTCCAGGTCATCGCCAAGCTGCAGGAGCCGCTGCCGGGCCACGGCCTCGTTGGGCGCGCGGATCTCCTGGATGGCGATGACGTCGGTGCCAAGGGCGCGGATCGCCTCCACGATCTCGTCATAGTGGGCCCGCCCGCGGGCGGAGGTGTCGGCGAACAGGTCGAGGACGTTGTACGTCGTGAAGAGCACGGAATCCGATGTGGTCCGCGGCACGCCCGTGGCGTCCGACATCGCGGCCTCCCGGCTCGGCCAGCTGGCTCAGCTCGCCGCGAACTCCACGGCGACCAGTTCGGCTATCTGCGCCGTGTTCAGCGCCGCGCCCTTGCGCAGGTTATCGCCACAGACGAACAGGTCAATGGCGTTCGGGTCATCGAGCGCCCGGCGTACCCTGCCCACCCAGGTCGGGTCGGTGCCCACCACATCGGCCGGTGTCGGGAACTCCGCGTGCTCCGGGTCGTCGTTCAGCACCACGCCTGGTGCCTCGCTCAGCGCCCGCTGTGCGCCTTCCCTGGTGACCTCGCGGGCGAACACCGCGTGCACGGCCACCGAGTGCACGGTGACGACCGGAACCCGGACGCAGGTCGCGGAGACCTTCAGGTCTGGCATGCCCAGGATCTTTCTCGACTCGTTGCGGACCTTGAGCTCCTCAGACGACCAGCCGTCGTCCTTGACCGAGCCCGCCCAGGGCACGACGTTGAGCGCGAGCGGGGCGGGGAACGGCCCGAAGTCGCCGATCGCGGCCCGCAGGTCGCCGGCCCGCTGGCCGAGCGCACGGGATCCCGCGGTCTTGTCCATCTGGGCGTACAGCGCGTCGATCCCGGCCTGGCCGACTCCTGATGCCGCCTGATAGGAGGCGACGACCATCTCACGCAGGCCGAACACGCGGTGCAGGGCGGCCACCGCGACGATGAGCGAGAGTGTGGTGCAGTTCGGGTTCGCGATGATGCCCCTGGGCCGCCTGGCCACGTCGCCGGGGTTGACCTCGGGCACCACCAGCGGGACCTGCGGGTCCATGCGGAACGCGCCCGAGTTGTCCACGACCACCGCCCCGCGGCCAGCCGCGACCGGGGCCCATTCCGCGGACACCTCGTCAGGGACGTCGAACATGGCCACGTCGACACCATCGAAAACGTCAGTGGCCAAGGCGACGACCTCAGTGCTGACGCCCCGCACCCGCAGCCGCCGGCCGGCGGAGCGCGGCGAGGCGACCAGCCGGATCTCGCCCCACACGTCATCCCGGGTGGACAGCAGGTCGAGCATGACGCTGCCGACCGCCCCGGTCGCGCCCACCACGGCCAGCGTCGGCTTCGCGCTCAACGGCCGGTCCCCCCGTACACGACGGCCTCGACCTCGTCCGCCTCCAGGTTGAAGGCCCGGTGCGCCGCGCCAACCGCCACGTCCACCTCGTTCTCGTCCACCACCACGGAGATCCGGATCTCCGAGGTGGAGATCATCTCGATGTTCACCCCGGCATCGGCGAGCGCGCCGAAGAACGTGGCGCTCACGCCCGGATGGGACCGCATCCCCGCACCGATCAGCGAGACCTTCCCGATCCGGTCGTCGTAGAGCAGCGACTCGAAGCCGACCACTGGCTTGATCGCACCCAGGGCTGCCATGGCGGCCTGGCCGTCGGCGCGCGGCAGGGTGAACGAGATGTCCGTGAGACCCGTGGTGGCCGCGGAGATGTTCTGCACGATCATGTCGATGTTGATCCCGGCATCGGCGATGGTCCGGAAGATCCTGGCCGCCTCGCCGACCCGGTCGGGGACCCCCGCCACCGTGATCTTAGCTTCACTCCGGTCGTGCGCCACTCCGGAAATGATCGCCTGTTCCATGTCAGCTCCCTCTGCGCCGCGTTGCGCCGCGTCCGTGATCCGGGTTCCCTGGCGCTGGCTGAAGGAGGACCGCACATGGATCGGCATGCCGTACCGCCGCGCGTACTCCACGCAGCGCAGTTGCAGGACCTTGGCCCCGCACGCGGCCATCTCCATCATCTCTTCATAGCTGATCCAGGGGATACGCCGCGCGGTCGGCACGATCCGCGGATCGGCGGTGAACACGCCGTCCACGTCGGTGTAGATCTCGCAGACGTCGGCCTTCAGCGCCGCGGCGAGTGCGACGGCCGTGGTGTCGGAGCCGCCCCGGCCCAGGGTGGTGATGTCCTTGCCGCTCTGCGATACGCCCTGGAAGCCTGCGACGATCGGGATTGCCCCGTCGGTGAGCGCACCGGAGATCCGGCCCGGCGTGACGTCGATGATCCGCGCCCGGCCGTGTGCTGAATCGGTGATCACGCCGGCCTGAGAACCGGTGAACGAGCGAGCCTTGAGACCGAGGTTGGCGATCGCCATGGCCAGCAGCGCCATGGCGATCCGCTCGCCCGCGGTCAGCAGCATGTCGAGCTCACGGCCCGGCGGGAGCGGGCTGACCTGCCGGGCCAGGTCGTGCAGCTCGTCGGTGGTGTCACCCATGGCCGACACCACCACGACCACCGAATGGCCGGCCTTGCGGGTGGCGACGATGCGCTGGGCCACTCGCTTGATGCCGTCGGCGTCGGCCACCGAGGATCCACCGTACTTCTGGACGACAAGCGCCACGGGCGCGCCGCTCCTCCCGGTCTGGCTGCTGGCGGGTTGAGTGTACCTACCCGGGGAGCGGACGCCCTCAGGATTTCCCCCGGGCTTACCTGGCGGCTGGCCGCCGTCCGCAGTCCGCCGGGCACGTCACGACTGGGTGCTCTCCTCGGCCACGTCGAGCATGGCATGGGCCAGGACGGCGTGCAGTGCCCGGAGCGCCGCCGTGCCATGAGTTCCCCAGTGGTTCACGTAGGAGTACTGCCACCACCAGAGGGCCTCAAGCGAGCGCCCGGCCTCGTAATGCTGGAGCCCGTGGATCAGGTCCGCCGCGACCGCCGCGAGGTCGTCCGACAGCCGGAACGAGGTGAGCCGGGTATCGGCATAGGGGTCGAAGAGCTCGGCATAGTCGTCGCAGTCGACCAGGCGCCGGGCCAGCCCCGACCGGAGCAGGTCCAAGTCGGGGTCTGCGCCCACGTCCGGCTCCCAGTTATCGGGCAGGATCACGTCCTTGCTCGCGCCCAGCTGCGCCCCGGCGAGCAGGATCTGGGATACCTCGAGCAGGAGCACCGGGACGGTCTCCTCGCCGCCTTCGCCACGGGCCAGCGCGGCGACACCGTCCAGGAAATCCCGCGCCTGGACGGCGATCCGGTCGGCCAGCGGGCTCCATCCGTCAGCGGGACCAGCCCTAGACATCAAGGAGCCTCCGTCCTTCGAACGCGCGGCCGAGGGTGACTTCGTCGGCGTACTCCAGGTCGCCGCCCACGGGGAGCCCGCTGGCCGGGCGGGTTACCCGGAGCCCCAGGGGCTTGAGCAGGCGGGCCAGGTACGTCGCAGTCGCCTCACCTTCGAGGTTGGGGTTGGTCGCGAGGATCACTTCGGTGACGCCGCCATCCGCCAGCCGTGCCATAAGCTCTCTAGTCCGCAAATCCTCGGGACCGATCCCGTCGATCGGGCTGATCGCCCCGCCCAGAACATGGTAGCGGCCGCGGAATTCACGGATCTTCTCAATCGCCGCGACATCCTTGGGTTCCTCGACGACGCAGATCACCGACTGATCGCGGCGTGGGTCGCGGCAGATGCGGCATTCGTCCTCCTCGGCCACGTTGCCGCAGATCCGGCAGAACCGCACTCGCTCAGTGACCTCGACCAGGATGGACGCGAGGCGGCGCACGTCCGTGGCGTCGGTCGCAAGCAGGTAGAACGCGATCCGTTGCGCGCCCTTGGGCCCCACGCCCGGCAGCCGGCCGAGCTCGTCGATGAGGCTCTGGACAACCCCTTCGTACACGTCAGGACCTGACCCTCAGCCGCCGCCGGGCGCGCGGCCCGGGCTGTCTCCCGGCCCCGGGAATCCCGGCAGGCCAGGCAGGCCGGGCAGGTCTGACGGCCCGGACCCGCCGAGGCTGCCGAGGCCGGCCGCGAGCGGCCCCATCTTCTCCTGCTGCAGCTCCGCCGCGGCGTGGTAGGCGTCTCGGACAGCCGCGAGCACCAGGTCGGCGATCGTCTCCGCGGTCTCGGCCGGGTCTTCGGTATCGATGGCGGCCGGGCTGATCGTGAGGTCCACCAGATCGCCCTGCCCGTTGACCCGGGCCTTCACCAGCCCGCCGCCGGCGGTCCCTTCGACCTCGGCATCGGCCAGCTCTTGTTGCGCGCTCATCAGCTGGTCCTGCATCTGCTGCGCCGCGGCGAGCAATTGTTGCATGTCCATCTGGCCGCCAGGGTCCACTGCGCCCCCACTCGGAACGATCGGCTCGTATCACTCTGTCGCATCGAGCCTACGGCCTGTCGGCGCCATCGGGTGCCATGGCGCGGCGTACCCGCGACTCATCTACGGCCGACTGTGGAAAACAGGGATTGGTGAACTTTTTTGCCCCGCACGCACGGGGCAAAAAAGTTCACCGATAACGAGTATCCACGGCGTGGCACGCCCCATCCGGTGGGCCGACCCGGTTCTGGCCATGACGGGCTCCCGCCGACGACTTGACCGTCTCTGGCGACTGACCGACGTGACTGGGCATTGGCTAGGCTTCGTCGATCTCGGCAATGATCCTGCCGCCGAGTTCGCGCTTGATGAGGTCCATGCCAGTCAGGTCCTCTTTGCTGGCCGCCGGGCCACCGGGCGATTGGTCCACGTGCGCTCGGTCCGCGGGCGCCAAGTCCGCGGCCGCCGGGCCAGGGCGCGCCGGACCTGGCTGGCCGGGGCCGGCGTGTATCCTGCCGCGGTCTACCGGCTCGGACTGTCCGGCGTCAGACCGCGCCGGGTCAGGTTGCGCCGGGTCGGGCTGCGCGGGACCCGACCGCGCGGGACCAGCCTGCGCGGGACCAGCCTGCGCGGGGTCAGCCGGGGCGGGGTCAGCCGGGGCGGGGTCAGCCGGGGCCGAGGACACCTGCGGGTGCGGCGCCCGGTCCGCCGCGAGGGGACTCGCCGACACCCCCCCGAGCTGAGTGCCGAAAAGCGCTCTGACCTGGAGTTTGAGACCGAACGAGGTGGCCAGGACCCGGCCCAGGTCCCGATCGCAGCCGCTGCTGGAAAAACCCTTGACGTCGCCTTCCCTGGCAAACCGGATGGTGAGGACGCCGTCCTCCACCGTGTGCACGGCGGCGTTGCTGAGCAACATCCAAGCCACCCGGCGCTCGCGCTTGACGGCCTCGAGGATCTCCGGCCAGCGCTGGCTGACCGACTCGTAATCCGCCCGTCCGCCGACCGGCGGGGAGCCAGCGGCGGCCTGCCCTCCGGCAGTCCGGGGGTCCTCCCGCACCGCGGCTTCGTGCACTGGCTCGGCCGACGGTCGCCCGGCGGTGCGCGGCTCGACCGCCGCGTCCGGAGGTGGCTGACGGGAGTCCGCCAGCTGACGGGACTCGCCCGACCTGGCGGACCCATGGGCTGTACGGCGCTCATCTGGCTCTGCGGCGTCCGACCCTGCGGCATCCGCTCTGGCCGGTCCTGGCCCGGCTGATGCTGGCCCGGCCGACCCTGGCCCGGCCGGTCCCGGCCCGGCTGATGCTGGCCCGGCTGATGCTGGCCCGGCTGATGCTGGCCCGGCTGATGCTGGCCCGGCTGATCCTGGCCCGGCTGATCGTGGCCCAGCCGATCCTGGCCCGGCTGATCCTGGCCCGGCTGATCCTGGCCCAGCCGATCCTGGCCCAGTCGCTTCAAGCCTGCGCTCCAGCCGCTCCAGCCTGGCCAGAAGCGCTTTCTCCCCCGTACTCGCGCCCGGGAGGAGCACCTGGGCGCAGGCGAGTTCCAGCAGCAGCCGCGGCGACGTCGTCCCGCGCATCTGGATGAGGCCCTCGCTGACGATCTGCGCCGCGCGGGCCAGTTCGGCCTGCCCGAACCGCCCGGCCTGCTCGCTCATCCGGTCCAGCCGGTCGGCGGGCAGGTCAAGGAGCCCGGTTTCCCCGGCCCCTGGGACGGCCGCGAGAACGATCAGGTCACGGAACCGGTCGAGCAGGTCCGCGGCGAAGCGCCGTGGATCGTGCCCGCCCTCGACGACGCGATCGACGGCGCGGAACACGGCCGCGCCGTCCCCGGCCGCGAACGCGTCCGCGACCTCGTCAAGCAGGCTGTCGTCGGTGTACCCGAGCAGGGCGACGGTCTCGTCGTAACGCAGGCCATCCTCGCCGGACCCGGCCAGCAACTGGTCAAGGACCGAGAGCGAGTCCCGCGCCGATCCCGCTCCCGCCCGCACCACCAGGGGCAGCACCGCCGGCTCGTAACCGATGCCCTCGGCGCGCAGGATCTCCTCCAGGAGTTCCCGGAGTATCCCGGGTGGCACCAGCCGGAACGGATAGTGATGAGTCCTCGACCTGATGGTGGGCAGGACTTTTTCTGGCTCGGTCGTGGCGAAGACGAACTTGAGGTGCGGCGGTGGCTCCTCAACCAGCTTGAGCAGCGCGTTGAACCCCTCCCGCGTCACCATGTGAGCTTCGTCAATGATGTAGATCTTGAATCGCCCGGATACCGGGGAGTAGAAGGCCCGCTCGCGCAGGTCCCGCGCGTCGTCGACACCGCCATGCGAGGCCGCATCGATCTCGATCACGTCGAGGCTGCCCGGGCCGTCGGGGGCGAGGGCGATACAGGACTCACACTTCCCGCACGGATCGGGAGTGGGCCCCTCTATGCAGTTGAGCGAGCGCGCCAGGATCCGCGCGCTCGTCGTCTTCCCGCACCCCCTCGGCCCGCTGAAGAGATACGCATGGTTGACCCGGCCGTTACGAAGGGCCTGGCGGAGCGGTTCCGTTACGTGATCTTGGCCTTTGACTTCAGCAAAGGTCGCGGGCCGGTACCTGCGATACAACGCTAGCCGCGCTGGTGGCCCGTTGCGCCGGGCCTGGTCCTCGGGGGCGGTGCCGGGCACGTCGGCTGCCATGACCTCATCCTCGCCGGGAAGGTAACGACCCCCCGCACACCCACCAGAGCCCGCGTACCCTTGCTGCCTTCCGGCCCTGGGGGAGTTGGCGGGATAAGCGCCGTGCGGGGGGTCTGCAGTCAGTCTAGTGGCGGACCGGACACGGCTGCGCCCTGATTGATCGGGGCCGACCGCAGCGCTGGCTACCTCGATCCGCCGGTAAGCTGACCGACGGAGGATTCGCCTAGTGGCCTAGGGCGCACGCTTGGAAAGCGTGTTGGGGGAAACCCCTCAGGAGTTCGAATCTCCTATCCTCCGCCACCCCTGACCAGGCAGAGCGTCGGAGACGCTGCGGATATGGTGACCGTCAGCGTCTCGTTGGTCTCAGTTTCGGTCTCAGTTGAGCCCTCTCGGTCACCTGGTCAAGGTGTACACCGTGTCGCGCCTTCCCGGACCCCCGTGCCGGAAGAGACCGTCTCTTCGGCAGCTGGGGCGCCTGGTCCATCGAGCCGGAGGAGACGAGCGTTGGTCGACATCAAGAAGCGCCGCGCCGATCGGCCGCGAGTGATGCAAGCGATCTTCGACGCCGCCGAAGGCAGCGAGGCGGTGCTTGTGTCAGGTGCCCAACTCCTTCACGACCTTGGGCTATCGGACCAGGACTTGCGAGATGCTTGCCGGTACCACGAAGGCGAGGGGCTCATATCTTTGGGAAAGGGCATCGGGGGCACCCTGACCCCATCTCACATGCACAGAACGTCTCACGCCGCTCTACCGACATGAAGGGTAGTGAGTTGCGGGTAACCGCCAGCTCCGACCCCGGCTCACCAGATAAGCCGAACGAGGATGGCGTCGTTATCTGCGCCGACACCGTTGCCGTGCTGGATGGCGCGACCGCACGAACGGACACTGGGTGCATTCACGGCGTCGCATGGTTTGTCGAGCATCTAGCTAAGGCCTTCGCTGAGCACTCGGATCTCAGCCCGGCTGACGCACTAGCTTCGGCAATCAGCGCCACTGCCGATCAGCATCGCGACACGTGCGACCTTGCCCACCCGGGTACGCCCTCCGCCGCCGTGGCAATCATGCAAGCAAGGAGTGGGGTACTCCGGTATCTCCTCATAGGGGATATCACCCTGATGATCGACACAGCCCACGGGCTCCAAGTTATGACCGACGATCGAGTCGGCACTACTGCCCGCACCGAGCGTGCCACAGCCGATTCCCTTCCCAGCGGATCTGCCGAGAAGGACCATGCGCTCATTCGGATGAAGCGCGCTGAACTCGCCGCCCGTAACGTACCCGGCGGATTCTGGATTGCCGCTGCGGACCCCGGAGTAGTGACCAACGCACTGACCAGCGAGGTCCCCCTCCGAGAAGTACGCCGCGCAGCCATGCTGACGGACGGAGCCGTCCGGGCGGTGGACCCCTTGAAGCTCTACGATTGGCCTACCCTTCTCACCGAACTAGGTACGAGTGGACCCAATGAACTGATCAGGCAAGTCCGGGCCGCGGAGAATACCGATCCGGCGGGAGCACGTTGGCCCCGCAACAAAATTCACGACGATGCGACGGTGGCCTGGCTGAGCTTCGATCCCACAGATTTATTCGCCCACCAGGACGCGGCATATGACTGAGTCAGCACGGCGCAACCACTCATTTCAGCAGTGACGACGTGAGATCCTCGCTAGAGTCCACGATCAGGCAAGAGATCGTTCTGCGGCCATCGGCCCAGGCCTGCGGCTCCGGATAGATCCAGATCAGACTCATCGTCGCGGTCAGCTTCGATCGATCAACAACGGCCGCGATGCTGGCCCTGCAGCCCGGCAGTGCTTGCGCGCGGAACGCGGCCCGCCCTGGATACGCCGAGCCCGGGACCGGCAGTTGCGCTATCACTTGAGCGTTGTGCGAACTCACGCACGGAACTGCCGTTACCTGCGTCAGCCCCAGGGCGGGCTGGCTCCCCGATGGGTTCTGGAAGCAGTCCCCGGCACGCAGCGAGAAGACATCGAGGTGCCCGTTCTTGGCGATCTGGCCCGTTGTGGCCGACCGTTGCGCGGCGGTCTCGGCATTGACCACAAGCACAGAGGCGATACCCACTACCCAGACTCCGGACAGGCACAGCCCGGCAATCGCCATTCCCTTGCCCCGTTGCGGCCGATCGCGGAGCTTATTCAGCGCCACGATGCCAAAGATCACGCTCAGCAGGACACCGCCGAGTAGCCCGAGGATGAACGAGGCAATTGCGAAGCCATTGGTGCCCGGCGCGGGCCGATCCGCGGTGTAGTAGTGGACGCCAGGAGTAAGCGGGGGTGCGGCGGGCAAGTTGCTGCTCGCCTCCGTGTCGTCCTGCACCCAGAGTTGCCACCCTGGAGGCGCAGGCGGCCAGGCAGGATCGGGCTGCCAGCCCGGCGGCGGAACGAAGCCGTCCGGGACGGGCGGCCAGCCAGGTGGAGGATTAAGGCGGTATGCCAACGGGGCCATTCCTCTCGTGCGCGCAGGTGGGACCACGGTAGCCGCGACGAAGCGCGTCGGCGATCGTGCCGAAGTTCCGGTTAAATAACGGTTTGCGAGGCATGAGGTCGCAAGGTCAGCCCGGCCCTGGTCTCAAATGTGGTCTCATTCACTCCCGTCCGGAACCGTTCGCCGAAGGTGGCGCGCAACGAATCCCTGCAGGCCACGGACCGTGGCGACCGGCCGCGAATCTCGGGCAACATTGTTGGAAAGCGTGTTGGGGGCAACCCCTCAGGAGTTCGAATCTCCTATCCTCCGCCATCGCGACCAGGCACAACGTTGGTCCTCGCCGAAGGTCGGACTGTGCACCATCTTGCGTAGCCTCCCTCCAGTCTCACTGATTCAGTTGATGCGCCGTGCAGCCCACCATGCGGCGATGGCCAGCAGTGCGACCGCCGCGGCGACGAAGATTCCTGTCTCAATGCCTTGTATTGGCCAGAATCGGCTGTCTGGCTGGTAGGTCGTGGAGAACTGGAAACCTCGCTCAGCCGTCCCGGCAGTCGCTGGAGAAGGGCATGCGACCCGGTCTTCCTCGGCGAGCAGCTGCCTGACTGGGACCGCTTGCCGGGAACGACCTGGCTAACCGGGGAGCAGCCGAGGTGAGGCGCCCGGTGGCGCTGAGCGCTCGTGTTGCGCGTGTTTACTACCGGTATGTCCATCCTTTCCCCATACTGCGTGATTGGCGACGTTTGACTGCGAGCGCGCCGAGCGTCCTGCCATGCTCCCTGATGGGAACAGGCAGCAGGGGCCCGGCGAGAGGCACTGGAGGCTGGGTAGGCGGGCAGAATCCGGCGTGAGGAGCCTCGTGAATTCAATACCCCGGCATCGCAGGAAGCGGAAGATCAGGCGGACCGGCCAGCACACGACGCCTTCTCGGGGACACCCTGTCCGGGATTGCGCAACGGTTCTATGGCCGCGCTGCCGACTGGCGCTGGCTGTATGAAGTGAACCGCTCAAAGATCCGCAACCCCGGCCTGATCTACATCGGCCAGGTGCTGAGCGTCCCCCGTGTTCCCCACGCCTCGTCCCCCGTCTACCGCACGCACACGACCGCATACACGCCACGACACTCCAAGCCGTCGCCCGGCGGCGGCAGCCGCGTCCCTGGCCACCTGTACGGGACGCTTGGCTGCAGCGGCCTGGAGGCGTTGTGGCGGTCGGCCGGGGGGGCACGCTGGGCACAGGTCACGGCGGCTTCCATCGCCATGGCCGAGTCCGGGGGGCAGCAGTACGCCACGGGAGCCGCTGGTGAACGTGGCTACTGGCAGATCAACCCGGTCAATGGGGCGCTGTCCACCTATAACGCGTACGGCAACGCGCG
>WNFD01000529.1_pt1 | contig 37868 bp, 26 predicted proteins | sample 5400491 | NCBI WGS metagenome assembly WNFD01 (sample SAMN13153343, study PRJNA577476) | soil metagenome | isolation source: 120 cm saprolite under Douglas fir tree site 2 hole 2 replicate 2 | place: USA:California | collected 2015-04-18 | reverse complement strand
GACGTGCAGGGCGGCACCATTACCATCACCAACCCGGGTATTTACGGTCCGCAGTTCGGAACGCCCATCATTCTTCAGCCGCAGGTAGCCATCCTCGGCATGGGCGGCATCTTCAAAGAACCGACGGTCATCACGGACAAGGACGGAAACGATTCCATCGCCATCCGCCATATCCTTCGCCTGGTGCTGGGTTACGACCATCGCATCATCGATGGCGCGGATGCTGACCAGTTCATGGTGGCGGTGCGCGACTATCTGGAGAATTTCAACGAAGATATTGGATAACGAATCTGTGGACAATCAAGAGCGGCGGCGTGCCGCTTTTGTTTTTTCCTGGCAATCGAAAAAATCTTACCGCTGATAAACGCAGATGAACGCGGATAAGGCAAAAAGAAAAAAACGAAAACCTACCACGGACGCGCGGAGGCACGGAGAAGAGAACACCAGAACGAAGAACTAACCACAAAGATAAAAAGGGCTTTGCGTTTCTGATTTTCCCTTTGTGTATCTTCCCATTTTCATGCTCGTTTGGGACCGCTACGTTTATGACGACTTTGTGGCTACTTAGGTGTTTTTGCAATCAGCGTTTCTCCGCGTTTATCAGCGGTAAGGGTTTGGTTCCTGACTTCCCAAGCCCCGCGGGTTGGGCTAGACTCACTAAAACTGCCATGGTCTTTGTACTCGACAACTACGACTCATTCACCTACAACCTGGTGCAATATCTGGGAGAGCTGGGTGAAAAAGTTGAAGTCAGAAGGAATGATCAGGTATCGGTGCACGACGTTGAAAAGTTGGCGCCCGATCACATTCTGATCTCTCCGGGACCCTGCACGCCGCGGGAGGCCGGTATCAGCATCGATCTGATTCGTCATTTTGCCGGCAAGAAGCCGATCCTGGGAGTTTGTCTGGGACATCAGGCCCTGGGGGCCGCATTTGGCGGCAATGTAGTCCGGGCGAGGCGGGTGATGCATGGCAAAACCAGCAGCATACAGCATGACGGTCGTACCTTGTTTCAGAACGCTCCCCAACCGATGACCGCCACACGCTATCACTCGCTCATTGTGGCCGAGAAAGGCCTGCCTCAGGAGCTTGAAATCAGTGCAGATACACGGGAAGAAGATGGCACAAGGGTGATCATGGGACTGCGCCATCGAAGGTTTCCGGTGGAAGGCGTACAGTTCCACCCGGAGAGCGTGTTAACTCAATCCGGGCGACTGCTGCTGCAGAACTTTCTCGCCATGTAAGTGGGACAGCGCATCGCAAACACCAGGAATTGCGCTACAATCTCCCGAACGGCAATCATTCAACATGGGAGGCCCACTCACGATGGCGCAGCCTCAATCTGAAAAGCGCTCTACCCGGCGTTTCTCTCTGGAGCTGCCGGTCAAAGTAGTGGACCAGGAGCAGGGCGTCACCACAGCCCAGACACGGGACGTAAGCTCGCGCGGTGTTTACGTCTATCTGGGTTCCGAGATAGCCGAAGGCGTTCCCATGGAATTTGTGATGACCCTGCCCACCGAGATTACGCTCTCCGATCCGATTCGAGTGCACTGCTCAGGGCATGTCTTGCGCGTGGAGAAACTTAATGGCCGCCAGGGCGTTGCCGTCTCTATTGACCGATACGATTTCATGAGCGAGGAGTAAACAGGTTCTGAACATCTTTGGTTGCAAGACCATCTCTTGCAAGATCTTCTCTTGTAAGATCAGGCGGCTGGCGTTTCTTGCGCCCCTATTCGCGCTGGCAGGAACGTATTCATCCGCTCAGACACAGAATGCACCGGCGATTGGGGAGCTGTTTGCCGCCGATAACAGTTCCAGGCTGGTGCAGCCCGCTGGCAGCGGAATGAGCGTGGTGGCCGGTTCAGAGCTTTCTGCCGGCATCGCCACGGCGAGGTTGCGGCTGTATCGTGGTGGTCAGATAAGGATTTGCCCGCGCAGTAGCCTGAGTGTGAACGCAGGAGCGTACGGGATGATGCTGGCCATGGGATCGGGCACTGTGGAGATTGATTACGCGATTGCGCAGCGCGGTTCTGATTTTTTACTCACGCCCGATTTCAGCATTCAGCTTGCCGGCCCTGGCACCTATCATTTTGCGCTCGGCGTCAACAAGCGTGGCGATACTTGCGTAAAAACGTTGGCGGGCAACAGCTCTCCCGTGGTGATATCAGAGCTACTGAGTGCAAGCGTATACAAGACCAAGACAGAGGAATCTGCGTCCTTTAAGGCAGGCAAGCTCGACAGCAGTTCACCCCTGACCGAAGAATGTGGATGCCCGCCAGCTGTTCCGGTAATTCAGGCGGCAGCACCAACACCTCCGGCCCCCCCTCAGCCTGAAGCACCCAAAGCAAATCCAGAACGCGTGCTGGTTAGTAACGCGGGTGATACCAGCGCACCAATTCCTGCTGATCGCCCGGGTCAGGTGCATATACAGGTGGATACCCCGTTTGTTTTCAGCGCTAAGAACAGCTCCCAGATCCGGCCCTATGCCGTGGCCAGGCTCAAGTTTTCTGACCTGCCAAACGTTTTTTTCGTGCAAGAGAAAGTAGATCCAGTCGTTCTTGAGGAAAAGCAGGCGCTAGTGTCTGCGCTGGAAGTGCCACCTACTCCGAAACCGGCGGTGACCGTGAAAGCCAAAGAAAAGAAAGGCTTCTTCGGGTCGGTCAAAGGATTCTTCGGAGGAATTTTCCATCGCTGATGTAAGGACCTGCCGAGCTCCGGCGGAAGTACAGGTTCAAGCTTACACTTTTAGGAAACAAATTAAGCTGTAAGGCGTCTATACTGGTGGGAATACATGTCTCCGCTCGATAACAATCCGCAGCCCGGCGCTCCGGCCCCATCGGGTTCGACGAGTGCCCAGTCCTCGCAACAGGAAGTTGTGAAGTTCACGAAGTCACCGTCTCAGGAAGTTCTATTGCCGACCCTGTTAGGTGGAGGCCCAGGAACTTATCAGGTGCGTCCGGAAAACTTCTTGTTGTCGTTTGTCACGCATACGGCAGCGATCGCATTGCTGTTCTGGGTTTACCACGTAACCATCCAGCCTAAGATTTCTCCACCCTCGGTGACGCAGGCAATCGAACTGACTTCGTACTTGCCGATGAAAGTCGGCAAAGGCGGCCCCAGTGGTGGCGGTGGCGGCGATGCCAGCAAACTGAAGGCGTCAACAGGTATTCCGCCGCGCGCGGCGAAGGAGCAATTTGCGCCGCCCGTGGTGCTGCAAACGCAGAAGAGCAAGCTCATGGTTGAGCCCACAGTTGTGGCCGACCTGAAATTTCCGCAAGCTACCCAGATTGGTGATCCGCTCTCCAAGTTGATGGTTCCATCCAACGGCACCGGCGTGGGTGGCGGCATTGGCAGCGGCGATGGCGGTGGCGTAGGTTCAGGCCATGGCGGACCGGGCGTTGGTCCGGGGCTTTTCCGCATCGGCAATGGCGTGAGTCCGCCGCGACCCATTTTTACTCCCGAACCAGAATTTTCCGAAGAAGCGCGTAAAGCAAAATACCAGGGCGTAGTTGTCATGGAGATCATTGTTGGCGCTGACGGCCGGGTGCGCGATCCCAAAGTGGTACGTTCACTGGGCATGGGACTGGATGAGAAGGCGAGAGAAAAAGTTCTGACCTGGAAATTCGATCCAGCGAAGCGAGAAGGCCGTCCGGTTGCCGTGCAGATGGCGATTGAAGTGGCGTTCAACCTGTACTGATAATCAACCCAAATTTTTCAAATGAATAAAGGAGATGCAAAATCGCATCTCCTTTTTTGTTATTTTAGATATCCCGCGCAGGGTCAGCCTTGTGCTTCTTCCAGAAGGCCTTGCTCTTTTTTCTCCTGGCAGGCGATGCAATAACGTGTCCACGGCACCGCTTCCAGACGCTTGGCGTTGATCTCATTTCCACAATTCACGCATTCGCCAAAGGTGCCTTCACGGATCCTCTGCAGTGCAGTTTCCACCATGTTGAGAAGCTGGCGCTCATTATTGCTGACCGAAAACAAAAATTCTTTTGTATATGAGTTCGCCGCACGGTCGGCAATATCCTGTGCGGAATCCTGGTCGGCTACACGGCCATCTTCTTCTGTCCGGCTGACCGTTTTACGCAGGGCTTGTTGACGCTCTTCCAGCTTCTTTCTGAAGCTATCCAGCTTTTTCTTTTCCATGTCTCTCGATGAGGAATCAATCTTAGTCGTCATTGTCATTTACCGTCAAATTAAGGGAACAAAGTTAGATGCCTCGGACCAGCGAATCGTAGCGGCTTTTCGTCGCTAACTTCTGGAACATATTTTTATGTGACAAAGAAAAAAGCGGCCCGAGTAGGACCGCTTCGTTAAAGAGGCAAGGAGGGAAGGGAAGTTTCTCAGGGAAGGCGATGCAAGATGCAGAGGTTCCGGCTTGCGCCGGGACACTCGTTCAAGAGAAGTCGAATAGCTTGGAAGAGAGTTGAAGTCATTTGAATTTTTACGGCCTCTTTGGTTGCACTACATAAAGCAACTCACAAACCAAAGGCACTCCATCTGTTATGGATTGCTGTGGAAAGATAGACGCAAATAGCATCTCCTTTGCATTCATCTATTTGGCAGACGTGTGGGATAAATCTTGAAAGGCACGGTGAAACGTCTGTGGTGCGATTACCACGCCTATGTGTGCATGGTGATTCCACTATTGGGGTTCAGAATGCTTAGCTTGCCCCTTACTCTGCTCTTCCATCGCTTTGAGTTTATTCAGCAGAGCTTTGTAGCTGATGCGCAGAATCTTCGCCGCTTGTCTCCGATTCCATCGTGTCTGGGCCAGCACACGTTCAATGGCTTCTCTTTCTGCTTGCATCGCAGCGCGGCGGCCGATCTCAAGCAGAGATGGCATTTCTAATTCGGAGGCGTTGCCGTTCGAGTGAACCGCCGGTCCAGAGCTGGCAGCGGGAACTGCGGCCACAGACGAGGCTTGTCCTCCGAACGAACTCACGATCGGTTTGTGGGTGGAGAGTTCACGGATGATCTGCGCCTCATTGCCCACGATCACGTAACGCTTTACCAGATTCTCCAGTTCGCGGATATTTCCAGGCCAGGGATATTCCATCATACGAGTAATGGCGTATTCGCTGAATTTGGCCGGACTCTTTCCATAGTGCTCGCTGTATTTCTCCAGGAAATATTCCAGGAACACCGGAATTTCTTCACGACGTTCACGCAGCGGTGGAATGTGAATCGTCACCACGTTCAGGCGATAGAAAAGATCTTCGCGGAACACGCCTTCTTCTACAGCTTTCTCCAATGGCTTATTGGTGGCAGCCAATACGCGCACGTCCACCTGAATATCGCGCTTGCCGCCGAGGCGGGAAAACTCATGGTCTTGAAGAACGTGCAGAAGCTTGGCCTGCAGGGCGGGATGCATTTCACTGATTTCGTCGAGGAAGATAGTACCGTTATTTGCCTGCTCAAACTTTCCCAGCTTCTGTCTTGTGGCGCCCGTGAACGCGCCGGGTTCGTAGCCAAAAAGTTCGCTTTCAAGAAGCTCATGCGGGATGGCTGCACAATTTACCTTCACAAACGGTTTTTCTGATCGTGACGACTCGGAATAGATCATGCGTGCCACCACTTCTTTCCCGGTGCCGCTTTCTCCGCGAATCAGAACCGTTGCTGTTGTGTCCGCCACCTGCTCAATGGTCATCTTCACTTCCATCATCTTGGGGCTGGTCCCAAACAGCATGGTGAAATCACTTTGCCGCCGGACCTGCTCACGTAACTGGGTCACTTCGGTATAGAGCCGCTGATTGTCCAGAACTTTGGCGATCCGCATGTCCAGATCTTTCAAGTCAACTGGTTTGCTGATGTAGTCGTCAGCGCCAAGTTTGGAAGCCCGAAAAATCATTTCCGGATCACGGTTCGCAGATAACACCACCAATGAAACCGCCGGCTTGATCTGTTTCAGGCGTTCCAGGATTTCCGAGCCCACCGCGCCCTGCAATGACGTATCCACCAGAACGAGCGCCGGATCCAGGCTGCGAAAGACACGCAACGCCTCCTGATCAGTGGAAGCCACGGAGACGTCGAAGCTGCGGCGACCAAGATGGGAGGCCAGATACTTCGCCATAACCACATCCTCATCAACAATCAGCACGCGGATCTTCGGGTGGTTCATGCGGTCTCCTGGAGGGCCAAGGGCAGAAAGGTATTGAGCAGGCACTACGCTCTATGGCCTATGGTTGTACTCTGATTCCATTTTCAGGCATGAGGATGCCTAAAAAGCAGCCACTCTGGTAACACCACCATAATACGTCAGAACCAACAAGGTGTCCAAAGGAACAAAAAGGGCACCGGAGTGCCCTTTTTAGGGGATTTCTTATATTTGTTGCTTTCTGGACTAAGAGGAGCGTTTGCCAGTAATAAAGTGATAGGGTGGCCAGGGGCCACTCATTACCACTTCAACGCCGGGCAGATGCCTGGTCGCCATCTGATAGCGGTTCTGGTATTTCTGCACCTTTTTGTGATCAATCAGGTGGGCGATATCGATGAGCATTCCGCCGGAATCAACCTTGCGGCAGCAGACGTCCTGATCCAAAGGATCGAAAATTTTGTGTACTTGAACGGAGAGTGCGCGCGCTTTGGTTTGACGTTCACGCTGGCGGGAGGCTTTTTCGCGGAGTTTGGTGAGATATTCACTGCCGACTGTAGCGGGTAGCTCAATTTCCTTCAGTGCCTCTCGGAGCGACCCATCTTTAATCAGCAGCTTCAGGTGCATCTCCGCCTTGCCCTTGAGCTTGACCACGCTTTCCGTGAACGCCTTGCGGTTTAACCGTACAGCGCGACGGAGCGATTCATCCGTATCAAACACTGTGCCAAAGCGGAACGGCAATACCGTTGTGCGCTTGAAGCATTCGCTTACCACATGGGCATGTTGCAGGAGCGCTTTCTGCCCCAGGTCGCCGGTGGGAATGTATTCGCTTACGATGACGGAAAAATCTCCGCTGGGATAAGCGAACGTTTGTGCGTCAGCGATTCCTTTTAGGTTTTCAACGGGAACGGGGCGACGGGCTCGAATACCATTTTGAACAGCTTGTTGCTCAACTATGCAGTACGCGTACCATGCCATGAGGGTGCTTCTCCTGTCCGGAAAAACGTGTGTGGGCCGGTCTTATAGGTGTAATCGGGCGAAATTCAGCAATTTCTAACGATGATCGCCTGCGAAGAGCTTGTAATGGACGGCTGACCTGTGAGTTGTCCATCCGGCGCCGGCGGGTTTTCCAACGCTGAAACCATCCTATGATGAGGCTGGAATAAATGCAACAGAGACTGTGCACGGATGCAAAAAATTTTCGTACCGGCCGCGTAAAAATGTCCCACCGGAAATCAGCGAAGTAGTTCAACGTCTAACCATCACTTAACCTCATGCGCGAAAGGAACTTACAAATTCGGGTTCGATTTCTCAGGACCATAATCTTGTGCATTCAGAGATCCGGAATGTAGGGTACATGTCCGGGAGGCCAATGGGGTGTTTAGGTTCTTCACACCGAAAGGAGGACGTAATGTGCCGTTTGAGGATGTCTGTTGGTAAGTCAGCCGCGCCGCCGTTAGCGCGCATCTTAGATTGAGCAGTACCAGATTGAGCAGTACCAGATCGAGCAGTACCAGATCGAACACTACTAGATCGAGCACTACCAGATCGAGCTGTAGCAGATGAAGTATGACGCCATGCGCTGGATCTCTGGCTGAATGGCTGTACTTGGAATTGCACGCTTTACAAAGGCCAGGGGTCCCATGCTGTCCCACGAGTCCACGCAACCAGCACCGTACGCGCCGGAAAGCTTTGTTGTTGAGGTCTTTGCCGAGCTGGATGCAGCGACCATTCAAAAACGCTGGGAACACGTGAACGTGGTGCTGCGCCTGAGTATGCTTGCCGGTTTGCAAATGCACCTGGACGCAACTCTTAACCTGCTATGTGACATGGCTGGCGAGATCGCCACGTGCGAAAAATCGCTGGTCTATTTCTGGGACGAGGGTCAGGAGCAAATGGAACTTCGCCTGGCGCGCGGGATTGAAAAGGACCAGCCCGTCCTGCGGGAGGTTTCTGCTGGAAATGTTCTCAATCTGTGGGTGGTGCAATATGGGAGGCCTCTCCTGGTATCGCGTGGCCACCATCGCCAGGCAGATGCTTTGCTGGAAGCAATGATCGCTACTTCCGCCCTGGTGGTACCGCTCTTTGTCAGCAATCGAGTGATTGGTTCGCTGCAACTGTTTTCCTGCCAGGAGGAAGTATTTGATCGTGAAGACGCCCAGCTCCTGTGGATCATGTCACTGGTTTCAGAAAACCTTCTCACCCGCGAAACTGCCAATGAGGGGCTGATCCGGTTTGCTTTCACTGATTACCTTACCGGCCTTAAAACGCGCGGCTATTTCGAACAGCAACTGGAGCTTGAGTTCAAGCGGGCCGAGCGCCGGCGCCAGAAGTTCGCTTTGCTCATGATTGATATTGACCACTTTAAGCGTTTGAATGACACGTTTGGTCATCATGTGGGCGATCAGATGTTGCGTGACGTGACGTCAATCCTCATGAAGGATATGCGCGAGGTGGACACGGTAGCCCGTTACGGTGGCGAAGAATTCGTGATGATTCTTCCTGAAACCACAGAGAGCGGGGCGGTGTATGTGGCCCAGCGATTGCGGAGGGCGGTGGAACAGGCGAAATTTTTCGCCGGCTCTCCTCATGAAATTCAGCATCTTACAATCAGCATTGGTGTGGCAGTCTATGACACGGATGCCCAGTTTAAGCGCGACCTGATCGAATTTGCCGATGCTGCCTTGTATGCCGCAAAACACAATGGCCGCAATCGCGTGGTCAGTCATTCCGAAATTGCCAATCGAGAGCGAAAAGAAGTCTCCTGAGAGCTATGTCTTCCAACGGCGCGATGCCTGCCAGTAGAGACGGGGCGGCACGTCACCTTCAGGGTGGCGCACCTGCAAACAGAACACGAACGGCGTGGCGCGTGATTCATGCCTGCGAGTACGCGCGTGATGTGTTGCCCGTGGTGGAAGGACAAGTTGCCGCGGGAATGCGCCCGTACCTGGTAACGCCTCAGGGTGCGGGCACGGCGGAACTTTATCTGGCCCGTCCTAGCCAGGAGCCGGTACGGTCTTTCTCGCTGCTTCGTTCCTGGCAGGATGTGCGTAACTGGCGGAAGTCAATCCTGGAATGCGATCCGGAAAACTCGGCTGATCTGGTGCACGCGCATGCCTTCGCGCCAGGAATGGCTGCGGTACGCTGCTGCGGATGCGTGGTGTACGACCTGACTGGATGTATTGAAGAACTGGCCATTGCGGCTCATCTTTGCGAACCCGGTAGCTGGATGGGCCGGTCATTTCGTGTAGCGGAACAGTTCATTCTTTCCCGGGCGTCCGCTGTGGTGGTCCATTCCAATGGAATGAAAGACGCGGCACTGGAACGCGGCGCGGCACCAGACAGCATCTTCGTAATTCCCGAACCGCTGATCGTTTATGGGGAATCTCAAGAGGAAGACGATGTCTCGCGCTATTTTGCCGAGCGAACAACCTTCCCGGTCGCGAAGAGCGTGGGGGACAATGCGCCGGAGCTGCGCACAAACTTTTTTGTTCCTGAGTTTGCCGGGAAGGATGCGATCAAGCTGCCCAGCCATGCAGAGCTGCTACTGGAAGCATTTGCCATCGCCAGACAGGATATTCCGGGCCTTGGCCTCTTTTTGGAAGCGCCGGAAAACTTATGGCCTTCACTCAATGAACTGGCAGCGCGGTTGTCACTCACGAATAACCTTCAACGCGTGGATCCCAATGATGCGAGCCGGGGCTGGCAGAATTGTGATGTAGTAATCGCCACGGCAGCCGTTCCTCAAGATGCAGTTCTGGCGAAGCGAGCGAATGATATTTGCCTCAAGACAATGGTGGTGGGCAAGACATTGCTGGCTGCGGATGTTCCCCGGCATCGTGATGTCAGCCCGGACGGCCGTGGATGCCTGTGGTTTGATCCTGATGATGCTCGCGACCTGGGACACCGTATTTCATTTCTGGCCTTCAATCCAGAATTCCGGTCAGCTCTTGGTGCGGCAGGCCGCTCCTTTATTACTGAAAGTCGAAGTCTGGCGAGCATTGGCGCTCATTACGATGCAGTGTACCGGCACGCACTCAGCCGCAGGAAAACCATCAACACCGGGCCGGGCATGGCCACGTTTCAGGTCTCTCCGAACTTCACTTAATTGTCGAACCATGTAAAACGCTTCCTGCCTTCCATCACGTAGACCTTCTAGCCGTCCCATTCCGGGACCACGGTTTGCGAGTTCAATTCAATGGAGATTGAGGAGCCATCATTCTTCATATCTTCATGGCCCGGAAGTTGGAATTTTATAGCACACGCCTTCAGGAAGGACGCGAGGAGCGTCAGGCTTTCTGTTTCTTCTCCACCTTAGCCCAGGTGTCTTTCAACGCCACCGTGCGATTGAAAATCAGATTGCCAGGTTGTGAATCGCTGTCCACGCAGAAGTAGCCAAGGCGTTCGAACTGATAGCGGTCGCCGGGTTTTGCATTTTTGAGCGAAGGCTCCAGCTTGGCACGCGACACCACTTCCAGTGAGTTCGGGTTGAGATTGGCGGTGAAGTCCTGGCCGTCAGGAACATCGTTCGGGTCAGGATTGGAGAAGAGATTGTCATAGACGCGCACTTCCGCGTTAATGGCGTGCGCCGCAGAAACCCAGTGAATGGTCGATTTCACTTTGCGGCCATCGGGAGCGTTTCCGCCATGCGTTGCCGGATCATAGCTGCAGTGGACTTCAACCACCTCTCCGGCGGAATTTTTCACCACGCTCTTTGCGGTGATGAAATAGCCGTAACGCAGACGGACTTCTTTACCGGGTGAAAGGCGGAAGTAACCCTTGGGAGGCTCTTCGCGGAAGTCATCGTGTTCGATGTAAAGCTCTCGCGAGAATGGGACTTTGCGTTTGCCGGCGCTCTCATCCTCAGGATTGTTGATGGCTTCCATTTCTTCGCTTTTGCCTCCGGGATAGTTGTCAATCACTACCTTCAACGGCTTAAGCACAGCCATCACACGAAGGGAACGCTTGTTCAGATCTTCGCGCACGAAGTGCTCCAGCATGGCCAGCTCAATGGTGCCGTTGGTCTTGGTAACACCAATGTTGCCGACGAATTTTCGGATCGCCTCCGGTGTGTAACCCCGGCGGCGAATCCCGCTCAGCGTAGGCATGCGCGGATCGTCCCAGCCGCTGACTTTTCCCTGCTGCACCAGTTGCCGCAGCTTGCGTTTGCTGAGCAACGTATAAGTAAGGTTGAGCCTGTCAAACTCGATCTGCTGTGAAGGGAAGATTCCCAGCTCTTTGATGAACCAGTTGTAGAGTGGCCGATGATCTTCAAACTCCAGCGTGCACATGGAGTGCGTGATGTTTTCCAGCGAGTCGGATTGGCCGTGGGCGTAGTCATACATGGGATAAATACACCATTTGTCGCCCGTGCGATGATGCTCTGCATGCACGATGCGGTACATCACCGGATCGCGCATATTAAGGTTGGGCGAAGCCATGTCTATCTTTGCGCGGAGTGTTCGTGAGCCGTCAGGGAATTCGCCTTTGCGCATGCGATCCAAAAGGTCAAGATTCTCCTCAACTGATCTATTGCGATAAGGGCTATCTTTGCCGGGCTCTGTGAGCGTGCCGCGGTACTTACGCACCTCTTCCGCACTCAGATCGCAAACGTACGCGCTGCCCTTCTTGATGAGCTGGACGGCCCAGTCATAAAGGTGCTGGAAATAGTCCGAAGCGTAATACAGGTTTTCCCACTGAAAGCCGAGCCAGCGCACGTCCTTTTGAATGGAATCAACGTACTCGGTCTCTTCCTTTTCCGGATTCGTGTCATCAAAGCGAAGGTTTGTGCCGCCGCCGAATTCATCCGCCAGGCCGAAATCGAGGCAGATGGCTTTGGCGTGTCCTATATGGAGATAGCCGTTGGGCTCCGGCGGGAAGCGGGTCCACACGCGACCGTTGTATTTGTTGCTCTTCAGGTCTTCACGGATAATTTCGCGAACAAAGTTGGATTGTGTTGGAGCGGCTTCCGGCGACTCAGCGCCGTTTGACTCTGGTTTTTCTGGGCTCATGATGAATACGGGCGATCCGGCAAGCGCTCAGGATCGAAAGACTATCTTACTTGCGCTCATGCTATTGGGGCAATTTGACGGAAGCTGAGCTTGAATCCGCACAGGTTTCATACCGAAACTTGTTCCACGCGAAGCTTTCAGTGGTCTCAGATATATCAGTCCGGGCCTCTGGGCGATTGGTCCCTGACTGATTCTGGCTGCGAAGCGCATATGCCTTCGCACCCTGCATCTCTTTTTTACATCGGTCTTTACATCGGCTTACCAGGGTCGCAGGCGCACGCTGAACTTGCAGGATGCAGGTAGCTCATTTAGTTTCAAAACAGCATGCTCGCTAGAGATCGCCGCCTGGTTCCGGTAATCCTCACCGCTTTATATGTTTTCGTTCCATCTCCACCGCAGGCGCACGCACAGGAACCTGGTCAACATCCTCCAGCAAGCGTTTCAGTTCCAGACCGCAACAGCATCAGCCTGCACTTGGTTGGAACGGTGGGTAATGGGTCGCTGCAAGGTACCAGCAATGACCGCCGGCTGTTCCTGATCGGGGCCGCCTACAATCGCCTGCTTACGAGAAGAAAGTTGGCGGACCTGACGTTTACTTCACAGGTCATTCCAGTGGCCGTGCTGCGGGAACCTTATTTCATCGGCACCAACGTTCAGGCAGTGCGAAATTTTCCGCCAGTGACTGAGGTGCGCAAGAATTATGGAGCCGGCGCGAGTCCGGTAGGGATAAGGCTGAATTTTCTGCCGGGCAAAACGGTGCAGCCGTTCGCCGGCATTGAAGGAGGATTTCTATATTTCAGCCGGACAGCATTATCGCCACATGCGTCTCAGTTCAACTTCACGGTTGACGGACGCGCCGGCGTGGAGTTTCCCTTGCCATCGGGAAAGGCCATCTCTTTTGCTTACATGTTCGAGCACATGTCTAATGCCGACATAGCGCGGGAGAATCCGGGCGTTGATTGTCACATGCTTACGCTGGCTTATAGATTTCCGCTGCGGGTGGGAAAGAAGTCACACGGTAAACGCTGACTACCTGCCGGCTTTTTTGCTGTTGGCCTTGGTGTCAGACGATTTTTCGGCTGCATGCTGGGCCAGTGCGTACTCCACCACGCGTTGCATTTCCATCACGGGCGCAGGCTTGCCGGTCCATGTCTCAAACTGGCGGGCGCCCTGCTGGACAAACATCTCTGATCCCAGAATCACGTGCATGCCCTTGGCGCGGGCAATCTTGACCATCTTGGTTTCGGCCGGAGAGTAGACCATCTCAAAGAAATATTTTGCTTTGAGTTCCTGTTCCGTAATCGGCAGGGGATCGCGATTGCCTTCCATGCCTACGGGCGTTGCATTGATGATCACGTCAAATTCCATCTTCTTTACCATGGTGCGATTGATGGCTTTGGCCTTTGCCTGCTTGGCCAGAGTCTGGGCCGGACCCGGCGTGCGATTCAGGATGTAAACGTCAGCACTGCGTTCTTTCAGTCCAAAGACTGCTGCACGGGCTGCACCACCTGCGCCCAGCACCAGAATTTTTGCTCCTGGTAAACGCAGGCGGATTTCCAGCGGACGCACCACCCCGGCAACATCAGTATTAAATCCATAGAGGTGGCCATCCTGTCCGCGGACCACAGTATTGCAGGCGCCAATCTTGGCCGTCATTGGATCAGTCTTGTCCAAATACTTCAGGATCTCTTCTTTATAGGGCATGGTCACGCTCAGCCCGGCCAAAGGGATATCGCGCACGCAGGCCATCAGGTCGTCCAGTGACTTCGCGTGCAGAGCCAGGTACACGCCGTTTACATTTTCGCGGCGGAACGCCGTATTCAACATGATGGGTGAAAGAGAATGTGCCACCGGGTCGCCTGCCACGCCATAAACCTTGGTGGCGGCATCAACCTGATCAATGCGGAACGTCTCTCGCAAAACACGCGCTGCAATCTGTCCGGGAGCGGTCTCTTCTCCGGCACTGGGAGCAGCAAAGGTGAACTGGCTGCCGGCGCGCACGCAGAGTACACGGCTCATAATGCCCTGCTCACCCATGCAGATGCCGACAATGGAGCTCTCCGGACTGTGTTTTTCCAGAAACTTCATCATCTGAACGTTGTCATAGAGTGAATTTGCCGTATTGACTACTTTGAAGAAGTCAGCGGGATACTGCTTCATCCGGGCAAACGTCTCTTCGAGCTTCTTGGTGCCACGATAATCGTGGTACGAGAGAATCAGGTTGGCGTGGCGGCGCAGCCGGACGAAGTCTGCCGGCTTGAGCTGGGCCGCAGTCTCCAGCTCCAGGTCAATCAGGTGGCAGCCCTGCTGGGCGGCCTTAGCCAGAATGTCAATTTCGGCGGCGATGGTGCCTCGAAACTTGCCTCCGGCGGCGGCCCGGCGGCACGTGGCCACGATCAGGGTCTCGGGGTGGTACTCCACAAAGGTCCGTAGCTTGGGCAGCCCCAGAGCTGGCTTGGGAAGGTAGTCTAACCTGAACTCAACAAAGGGGTTCTCCCGAACCAGGACATCCGCTTTTTGGACCATTTCCGCGGGATTGTTGGCGGCAATAGCCACACAAACCCGGGGTAGCCGTGCCGGCAGGAATCGCGGAACCGAACTGAAGGTAACACTCATGTTAGCGGACAAAGGTGGTCATCATACGTGAGCGAATTTCCCGGATGCAAGACCCGAATTCAAATGGCAAATGAACTTCTGTAATTAGGTGTATCTGCTGAGTTAATAAGAGTTTAGTTGAAGTAGCTGGAAAAGCAGTGATATGGTGCACACCGGGCAAGTTTGCGTCTTTTTAAGCGCGCCGGTGAACGGCCCGTCGGTTCGGGAGGACTAAGTCGATGAAACAATTTTTGATGTTGCTGGTTCTGGCAGGCACGATGATAGGGCAAACGCCCACTGCGGCTCCGTCATCAGCCCAGTCTGCACCGCAAGTGAAAACGCCCGCTCTCGATGTTGGTACCGTGCCAACGCCGGCCGACATGTATTGCTCCGGTTTCATTTCCTCGGACAAAGTTTCCGAAAGCAACTATGTAGCTGCAGGATGGAACAGTCCTGATCAGACGCGCTATGCCGGCATTTCTGACACCATCTACATCCATGGCCGTGGGCTCAAAGAGGGCGACCTCTATCAGATCGTCCGCCATGTAAAGGATCCGAACCACTATGAGCTGTATAAAGGGCAATCAAGCGCTGTCCGCTCGGCCGGCGAAACTTATTTTGAGCTGGGCTATGTAAAAGTCATGTCAGTTCAAAAAGACACAGCGGTTGCCGTTCCCCAGTTAAGCTGTGCTGATTTTGTTCCTGGTGACCTGGCCATTCCTTTTGAAATCCGCCCAGTGCCCAAGTTCCGCAAAGTTGCGCTTGACCGGTTCGCGCCGCCGAATGGCAAAACCCAGGGCCGCATCATTCTTTCCAATGAATTCGATTCCTTCGTCGGCAGCAAAAACAAGGTATACCTGAACATTGGCGCTGATAAAGGTTTGAAGATCGGCGACTACCTTCGCGCCACTCGCACCTACGCCTACACTTACCGTGATCCCGAATCGTCCATGTCACTCAAAGCGAGTGCAACGGAAGATCAGCAGTATAAACAGCCAAAGTTTATAGACCTGGCGAGTCTTCCTCGTCGTACTCTGGGTGACATGGTAGTGCTAAGTGTGCACAAGCATAGTGCCACAGCCATGATTCTGGCCTCTCTTGAAGATATCCACGTAGGCGATGGTGTGGAACTCATGGACGTGAACGATGCGCCGGAACTACAACCGGTGTTGCCGATTTCAGCCAGCCAGCCGAATGCCAGTTTGAATCCGGGCACCCCTTCGAATGCTGAGCCTGTGCCGCCGAAAATCAGCTGCACTGCGGCGCCCGCCACGGTTCGCGTGGGCGAAAGCTCCAGCATCACCTGCGAAGCCACCAGCCCAGACGGGCGTCCCATCAGCATCGCGTTTGTAGCCAATGGCGGGAAGCTTTCTGCGAATCGCAATCAGGCAACGCTGGAAACCGCTGAAACCAGCGCAGGTCCCATTGCCGTTCGCGCCACGGCTTTTGACGATCGCCAGCTCAGCGCCAGCGCCATGACCACCGTGAACGTGGAAGCCGGCACGCCACCTGTGCCGACAGCGCAGAAGCTGACGTCGCTCGACTTCAAACCCAACAGTTCCTACGTTGACAATCGTTCCAAGGCCATTCTGGATGACGTTGCGTTGAAGCTTCAGCAGGACCCCAACAGCACTGCCGTATTGACCGGCGGTGCACAGGACCCAGAGCCCACGCGGCTAGCCAACCAGCGCGCCACCAATGCCATGACATATCTCACTAAATCCAAAGGCATTGACGGGCAGCGGTTGCAGTTGAAAACCGGCAACTCGTCAGGCCGCATTGTCGATATTTGGACCTTGCCTCCGGGCGCCAGTTTGCCGGCGGATAAACCCGCTGACGACAAACCGGGTGAAGCCAAACCGGAATAAAGGGCCCCTTTTGACTGAAACCGGAATAAGATCAGAACCGCCCGGGCGCTCAAGGTCCGGGCGGTTCTTATTCTAATCGCATCCTGGTTATTGGATGAATGTGACGATTCGATGGAGTTCACTTTTCAGGAACTGAAAGCATTGTTGCCAAATCATGCAACTCCCTTGTTAACAATTATTTACAAAACCACACGCTTCATTCGCGGCGTGATGTCGTCCAATAGAGTAGTTAGCGTGGGAACTGAGCAATGCGGTTTTCCGGCGAACGACCGGGAGCATCTAAAAGGCCAGAAGGATGCGACTGTAAAGGCTCTCATCGAGTTTCCGCGGACTTCAACACAACCTGCGTAAATTTGAGCTGCTCTGGTACATTATTTAGCTCAACCTGGCATCTGCTCGTGTCCCCTTTGAAAGGAACAAGGATTTGAAACGTTCGCAACTCAATGTGCTGGTCTGTTCACTGGGCTTCTGGGCCTTTCTGTCCCTATTTTTAATGGGTTTTGTTCTGATCGGTTGCGGAAATTCCAATAACGCAGAAGCATCAGGTAAAGGGGGCTCCAGCAAGAAGGGCCAGCAGGGCGGTCGCGGCGCCATGGTTATCCCGGTGGGCGTAGCCTCTGCTGAAGTTCGTGATTTGCCTGTCTATATCAATGGTCTGGGTTCCGTGGAAGCGTTCAATACGGTGGTGGTGAAAAGCCGTATTGACGGGCAGTTAGTGGAAGTCCATTTTCGCGAAGGCCAGGAAGTGCAAAAGGGCGACCTTCTGGCGGTGATTGATCCCCGGCCGTATCAGGTGGCATTGAGCCAGGCAGAAGCGACTCTTTACAAGGACAAATCGGCGCTGGCTGACGCTCAACTCAACGCTGAACGATTTGATGGGCTCTTCAAACAAGGCATTATCCCGCAGCAGCAGAATGACACGCAGAAATCTCTGGTTGGCCAGTTGGAAGGCTCCGTGCGCTCTGACCAGGCGAACGTGGACAACGTAAAGCTTAATCTGACCTATACCCACATTACAGCCCCGGTAAGCGGACGTGTTGGATTGCGCCAGGTGGACGTGGGAAACATGGTCCACGCTTCCGACGCAAACGGCCTGCTGGTGATCACTCAGCTTCATCCCATCGCGGTGATCTTTAATTTGCCGGAAGACAATCTGGCGAACGTTTCACAGCATATGCGCAAAGGGACGCTGGAGGTTGAGGCTTACAGCCGTGACGATCAAACCAAGCTGGCTACCGGGAAGCTGATGACGATCGACAATCAAATCGACCCCACTACCGGCACGGGCAAACTCAAGGCCGTCTTCCAGAACACCGAAAGCGCACTCTGGCCCAATCAGTTTGTGAATATCCACTTACTGTTGGAAGTTCGCAAGAACAGCACCGTGGTTCCGGCCGCAGCCGTGCAACGCGGGCCCCAGGGCACATACGTGTTCGTGGTCAAGCCAGACAATACGGCCGATATGCGCAAGGTGACTCTGGGAATGAGCGTGGGGAATTATGCCGCCATTGCCAATGGCATCACGGCAGGCGAGAAAGTGGTCACGGACGGCCAGGACAAACTTCAGGCCGGCAGCAAGGTGGAAGTGCGAAATACCGGAGAGCAGCCCCCTCCCCAACAGCCAAGCCAGGGAACCCAGGCGCCTGGACAATAAGAAGACAGTAAACACGCTGCCCAACACGGATTAAGCCCGAAACCATACCCAATGCCGAATGGTGGTCCATCTCGTTTATTCATCCTTCGACCGGTAGCCACGTCGCTGCTGATGATCGGTCTGTTGCTGGTGGGCATTGTAGCCTACCGTCAACTGCCGGTTTCCGCGCTGCCTCAGGTTGATTACCCCACCATTCAGGTAACCACTTTTTATCCTGGCGCTGGGCCGGAGGTAATGGCTTCGTCCGTGACAGCACCCATGGAGCGACAGTTCGGCCAGGTACCCGGACTCTCGCAGATGACGTCCACCAGTTCCTATGGTGTTTCCGTCATCACGCTGCAGTTCACGCTGGAGCAAAGCATTGATATCGCTGAACAGGAAGTTCAGGCGGCCATCAACGCGTCTACAACGTTTCTTCCTCGTGATCTGCCCAATCCGCCCATCTACAGCAAGGTCAATCCCGCTGACTCGCCTATTATCACGCTGGCGCTGACGTCAGATAGTCTGCCCTTGACGAAGATTGAAGATCTGGCAGACACCACTCTGGCGCAGAAGATTTCGCAGGTTACCGGCGTAGGTCTGGTGTCTATCAGTGGCGGGCAGCGCCCGGCCGTCCGCATACAGGCCAATCCCACGGCGTTGGCTTCGTATGGCTTGAGTCTGGAAGACGTGCGAACGGTGCTGGCATCAGCCAACGTTGACCAGGCCAAGGGCGTGGTGGAGAACCAGCGCCAGTCGTTCACTATCAACAGCAATGATCAGTTGACGTCTGCCAATGACTACAAAGATGTAATTGTGGCGTACCGCAATAATGCGCCAGTGCGGCTGAAAGATATTGCCAGCGTGATTGACGGTGCGGAAAATGCCAAGCAGGCCGCATGGATGGGCAGCACCGCTGACGGCCAGATGCGGCCGGCGGTCATCGTCAACATTCAGCGCCAGCCCGGCGCCAACATCATCGGCGTGGTGGACCGCATCAAGAAACTGCTGCCGCAATTGCAGGGCGCGCTGCCCTCGTCAGTCAAAGTGCAGATCCTTACTGATCGCACTGAGACGATTCGCGCTTCCGTTAAAGACGTTCAATTCGAGCTGATGCTGACCGTCGCGCTGGTCGTGATGGTGATTTTCCTATTCTTGCGCAACCTGGCCGCTACGGTGATTCCCAGCGTGGCCGTGCCGTTATCGATTGTCGGCACGTTTGCGGTGATGTACCTGCTCGGCTACAGTCTGGACAATCTCTCACTCATGGCGCTCACCATCTCCACTGGATTCGTGGTGGATGACGCCATTGTGATGATTGAGAACATCGATCGTTATCTGGAAGAAGGGCACACACCGCTGGAAGCCGCGCTGGCCGGAGCAGGACAGATCGGTTTCACCATCATCTCGTTGACGGTCTCGCTGATCGCGGTGCTGATTCCGCTGCTGTTCATGGGCGACATTGTGGGCCGTCTCTTCCGCGAATTTGCGGTTACGCTCAGCGTTACCATCATCATCTCCGCACTGGTTTCGCTTTCACTTACGCCAATGATGGCCGCGCGTCTGCTGAAGAATCCGAAGCAGGCAAAGCATGGCCGCTTCTACATGGCTACGGAGCGGTTCTACGAAAGAGTCATCGAGCGCTACGGGACTACGTTGCGCTGGGTGCTGAAGCACCAGACCACCACGCTGCTGCTCACCGCCGCTGCCCTGGTGCTCACGCTTTATCTTTATACCATCGTGCCCAAAGGTTTCTTCCCGGTGCAGGATACGGGTGTGATTCTGGGTATCTCAGAAGCGGCACAGAGTTCTTCTTTCGCCGCCATGTCTGAGAGGCAGCAGAAACTTGCGCAAGTGATTTTGCAGGACCCGGACGTGGCCAGCCTATCATCGTTTATCGGCATTGACGGCACCAACACCACGCAGAACAGCGGCCGCATACAGATCAATCTCAAGCCACATGAAGACCGTTCGTCGACTGCATCGGATGTGATCCGCCGGCTTCAGCCTGAACTGGCCAGGGTGGAAGGTATTGTCCTTTATATGCAGCCGGTGCAGGACCTGACGGTGGAAGACCGTGTGAGCCGCACGCAGTTTCAATATTCGCTGGAAGATACTGACGCCGCCGAACTCAATGGCTGGTCCAACCGCATTGTGGAGAAGCTGCGCGCATTACCGCAACTGCGCGACGTTGCCAGTGACCAGCAAAATGGAGGCCTGCGCGCCGATCTGGTAATCGATCGCGATACCGCCTCGCGCTTCGGGATTCTGCCTCAGGCCGTGGATGACACACTGTATGACGCCTTTGGCCAGCGCCAGGTTTCAACCATCTTCACTCAGTTGAACCAGTATCACGTGGTGCTCGAAGTAGGGTCACAGTTCCAGCAGGACCCCACGGATCTCTCGCACATTTACGTGAAGTCGGTGACCGGAACGCAGGTGCCGCTCTCGGCATTTAGCCATTTTGAAACCACAAATACGTCGCTGGCCATTAATCACCAGGGACAGTTTCCGGTGGTCACCATCTCTTTCAATCTTGCACCGGGTGAATCACTGGGCAATGCCACCAAAGCCATCGCGCAGGTGGAACGGGATCTCGGCATGCCGGCCAGCATCCATCCCAGCTTCCAGGGAACGGCTGCTGCCTTCCAGAATTCACTGGCGTCGGAACCTTGGCTGATTCTGGCCGCTCTTGTCACTGTTTACATCGTGCTGGGTGTTTTGTACGAAAGCTACATTCATCCGGTGACGATTCTTTCCACGCTGCCATCCGCCGGCGTGGGCGCGATCCTGGCGCTGATCATCACGCGCAATGACCTTACGGTGGTGGCGCTCATAGGAATCATCCTGCTGATCGGTATTGTGAAGAAGAACGCCATCATGATGATTGACTTTGCGCTGGTGGCTGAGCGCAATGAAGGCAAGCCGCCGGAAGAAGCCATTTATCAGGCCAGCCTGCTGCGTTTTCGTCCGATTATGATGACGACCATGGCTGCCCTCCTGGGCGCTGTTCCGCTGGCTTTCGGACGCGGCACCGGCTCCGAGCTGCGCCATCCGCTGGGCATCACCATCATCGGCGGACTGCTGCTCAGCCAGCTCTTTACGCTCTACACTACGCCTGTCATCTATATTTGGTTTGACAAGCTGGCGCAGCGCTTCTCACGTTTTAACATTGGCAATGAGATCAAGCCTCAGGAAGAGCCGGTGGCGGGAGATTAGCGCATGAATATTTCTGCTCCATTCATACGCCGGCCGGTTGCCACATCACTGCTGGCATTGGGTGTACTGATAGCCGGCGTTCTTTCCTATACGCGTCTGCCGGTCGCGCCGATACCACAGGTGGAATATCCCGTCATCAGTGTGGGCGCGGGCCTGCCTGGAGCCAGCCCGGAAACAATGGCATCGTCCGTGGCCACGCCTCTGGAACGCCAGTTCGGACGCATTGCCGGGGTCAATCAAATGACCTCCACCAGCCAGCTTGGGTCAACCAACATTACGTTGCAGTTCGATCTCAATCGCAACATTGATGCGGCAGCGCGCGACGTGCAGGCGGCCATCAACGCTTCTCTGGGACAATTGCCTGCGAACCTGCCTACGCGGCCTAACTGGCGCAAAGTCAATCCTGCCGATGCGCCCATCATGATTCTGGCGCTGACCTCGAACAGCAAGACGCTGCCGGCAATGTATGACGTGGCCGATTCCGTACTGGCTCAGAAGCTCTCGCAGGTACCCGGCATTGGTCAGGTGTTTGTCGGTGGCGGCGCCAAGCCTGCCGTGCGCGCGGAGCTGAACTCCACGGCGCTGAATAAACTCGGCATCGGTGTGGAGAAAGTTGCTTCCGCGCTGAATTCTGCCAATGCGAATCGTCCCAAGGGTGAAGTCGCCAATGCGGTGAACGCCTGGCAAATCACCACCAATGACCAGCTTTTCAAGGCCGACGATTACCGCAAGATCATTGTGGCGGGCAACGCCAATGGCATCGTGCGTCTGGGCGATGTGGCCGACGTGCAGGATTCCGTTGAGGACATACGCAACGCCGGTCTGGCCAACGGTGAACCAGCCGTACTCATGATCGTGTTCCGGCAGCCGGGTGCCAACATCATTGACGCGGTGGACCGCGTGAAGGCGCTGATTCCTGAATTTCAGGCGTCGATCCCGGCGGCCATGCACCTGGACGTGGTGCTGGACCGCACGATTACCATTCGCGCCTCCGTGGCTGACATCCAGAGGACGCTCATCATCTCCATCATTCTGGTGGTGCTGGTGGTATTTTTCTTTCTGCGCAACTGGCGCGCTACGCTCATTCCCAGCGTCGCCGTTCCGCTGTCGCTGATCGGCACTTTCGCTGTGATGTACCTGCTCGATTACAGCGTGGACAATCTTTCTCTGATGGCGCTGGCCATCTCCACTGGGTTCGTTGTGGATGACGCTATCGTTGTCATTGAGGACATCACGCGCTATCTGGAAAAGGGAATGGACCCGGTGAAAGCGGCGTTTCGTGGCGCCAGCGAAATTGGCTTTACCGTGCTCTCCATGAGCACATCACTCGTTGCGGTCTTTCTGCCGATTCTACTCATGCAGGGGATCGTAGGCCGGCTTTTCCGTGAGTTTGCCGTGGTCCTCAGCACGGCGATCGGCGTGTCGCTCATTGTGTCACTCACGGTTACACCCATGATGTGCGCCAAGTTTCTGCGTTCGCCGCAAGAGGCGAAGCACGGAAGAATTTACCAGTGGAGTGAGCGCGGCTTCGATTTCATCCTGAAGATGTATCGCATCAGCCTGGGCTGGGTGCTGAAGCACCAGCCGTTGACGCTGACGGTCACAATCGCGACTGCGTTCCTGAGCATCGGTCTCTACATCTACGCGCCCAAAGGCTTCTTTCCTCAGCAAGACACTGGACGCCTTGGTGGCAGCATCCAGGCCGAACAAGACATTGCATTCCCCGCACTACGTGACAAGATGAAACAGTATGTGGGGATCATCCTGAAAGACCCTGCGGTCAACAAGGTGATGGGTTTTGCCGGCGGCCAGGGCACGTCCAACACCGGGCGTATGTTCATGACCTTGAAAGATCCGGGTCAGCGCGACAAGGTGGGCTCCGGAAAATTCAAACATCCCGTCACAGCGGACGAAGTTATTAATCGTTTGCGTCCCAAGCTGGGCCAGGTCCCCGGCGCAACGCTTTTTCTCACTGCCGTGCAGGACCTCAACATCGGCGGACGCTTTTCGAACGCGCAGTTCCAATATACGTTGCAGTCGGAAGATCTGAACGAGCTCAACTACTGGTCGCCGCGCATCCTGCAAAAGCTGCGCAGCCTGCCTGAACTGCGTGACGTCAATACTGACCAGCAGGACCGCGGCCTTGCCTCTGTTGTTCAGGTTGATCGAGATACCGCCTCACGCCTTGGCGTGAGTTCTGCGCAGGTTGATGCCGCGCTGTATCAATCTTTTGGACAGGCGCAGGTCTCCACCATGTACCGGCAATTGAATCAATATCACGTGGTGATGGAAGTTGATCCCAAGCTCATGTCCGGGCTGGATGCGCTCAAGAATACGTATGTAAAGTCATCCACAGGCGCTGAAATCCCGCTCTCAGTGTTCGCGCACTTTGTGCCTTCGAATACCTCATTGCAGGTGAACCATCAGGGACAGTATCCGGCAGCCACCATCTCTTTCAATCTGGCGCTGGGTGTCCCGCTGGGGAATGCCGCCAAGGTAGTTGAAACGGCCATGCGAGACATTGGTGTTCCCGCCAGCGTGCAGGGCGGCTTCCAGGGCACTGCGGCGGCGTTTAAAGATACCGCTCAAAGCGAGCCGATCCTCATTCTGGCTGCGCTGATCACCGTATACATTGTGCTGGGCATGCTCTATGAGAGCACCATTCATCCCATTACGATTCTCTCCACACTGCCTTCCGCCGGCGTGGGCGCGATTCTGGCCATCATGCTCACAGGCAATGATCTGAATGTGATGGCGATGATCGGCATTATCCTGCTGATCGGCATTGTGAAGAAAAACGCCATCATGATGATTGACTTCGCGCTGGAGACCGAGCGTCGCGACAACAAATCTCCTGAAGAGGCCATTTACGAAGCCGCACTCCTGCGCTTCCGTCCCATCATCATGACCACCATGGCTGCCCTGCTTGGTGGACTGCCGCTGGCTCTGGGTACGGGTGTAGGTGCAGAGTTGCGCCGTCCGTTGGGTATCGCGATCGTCGGCGGCCTGATTGTTAGCCAGGCGCTGACACTTTTCACCACGCCAGTGATCTATCTTTATCTCGACCGTATGCGTCTGCGCGTAACCGGACGGCGGGCGTCATATAAGCGTGGCCCAATCACGACCAAGCCGGCGCATGAGCCGAGTGGAGATTGAGAAAATGGCATTCAGCATTCAGCACTCAGCCAAAGCTAAGTTGACGCTTCAAGTACAGCTCTTTCGGACGGGCAAAGAATGCGTTTGCACGCAGGCGAGGGCGCATGCGCTCCACGTTCTGGTACTACACATGTGAAGATGGTGATGGGAAGCTAAGGGCTTGCCAAAGGCTAATGGCCAAGGGCTAATGGCTAAGGGGACAACCGCTACCGCCCCGGGTTCTCTGCCTGCTCGAGCGCCTTCTTCTTCTTGCGGCTCAGCACAAAAGGACGTCTTCTACGCCGCTCGGCGCGCTTGTCGATCTTCTTCCAGAAGCCGACAAAATAATCCACCGCGGAAATCACTGACACGCCAACCATGAACCAGATCGCCATAATGGCAATCAGGCGCACCGGCAGAATGAAATATTTAAAGTCCCAGATGTCCCAGCGCAGCGCCAGGATGGTGGAGACCACAGAGACAATCTGTACCACCATCTTCAGCTTGCCCAGCTCACTGGCTTCGATGGTGAAGCCCTCAGAAGCGGCAATCGAGCGCAAGCCGGAGATCAAAAACTCCCGTCCTACGATAATCACCGCCACCCAGACGCTCACGATGGATGGAATCAACTGGACCAGGGTGATGAAGGCAGCGGCGATCATCAGCTTGTCCGCCAGAGGATCGAGCAGCGTGCCCATGGTGGTGATCTGGCCGCGGCGACGGGCCAGGTAGCCGTCCAAGCCGTCAGTGATGGAAGCCAGTATAAAGATGGTGGACGCCAACACCACCCGCATCGTGTTCTCTTTCGCGCTGAAATGGGGCGTGGTAAGGATCCAGATAATCAGCGGGATGGACGCGATACGCGAAAGCGTGATGTAGTTCGGCAGATTCAAGGGATTTAAGCGGCCGGGATTTCGGCTGCTCTCATTATCCTAGTAACTATTTCCAGCCAGCGCAAACTTTCTGCGCCGCGTTATTTCTTGCCATTCACGGTATTCAGGCAGCGAGTATACAGGTCAAGCAGATGCGTAGCATAGTCTTCTGATTTGCTTTCGGTACCGGCTTGGAAACCGGCGGCGGCTGTACCGGTGGTCCGGCCGTAACCTGTGGTGCTGGCAATGAATTTCATCATATCCAGCGCAATATCTTCATTACGTCGAACACCAATGGTTCCAACTCCTGCAGTCTGTTCCATATGCCCTTTGAGCCCTCCAAAAATTAAGATGACTCTTCCATTGTAGCCGGGAAGCGTGCATGGGAAACGGCCCCTCGCTATTCCATGTTGATTTGAAAAATCTGCGAGAGCACACTTTCGTTACCCATTGGTGGAAGAGTGAATCAGCCAACGGCCTGATCTTGATGTATTCTTTGCATCTAACATCCCTGGAATCTAACAACTGTTTATGGATATGACCTGGGTTACAGACCGGATCGCGCTTGGCGGCGGCATATGGAATGACGAGAACATGGCGGAACTGGTCCGCATGGGCGTGACCCATATCATCAACATGCAGATTGAGTTTGACGATCGTCCTCTGGCGGAAGGTTATCCGGTAAGCGTGCTGCACAATCCCACAGACGATGATTTTCAGATCAAGCCACCCCAACTTTTCCAGCAAGGCGTGGACTTTGCTCTTGAAGCGCTGGAACATCAGACCAGCAAGGTCTATATACACTGCGCCGCCGGAGTGCATCGTGCGCCCATGATGACGCTGGCTGTAATGCGCGTGCTTGGCTGGCCGCTGGATGACGCCAAGGACCTCATCCAGAAGCGCCGCTACGTGGTGGATTGGGCAGATGTTTATGTGGAAAGCGTTGAGGAATTCATACGCGTTTATGAAGCGGCCCGCGAAGCACAATCGGCGTCTGAACGCTGATTCCGTCAACGAGCCTGTCAGGTCTGAAAGAAATCAAGAAATAGCTGAATTTCGTGCTACTATCGCGAAACTCTGCCGCCATGGAACCACTCCTTCAGCCTCTCAGGACCACACAACTTCTTGACCGAGCGGTCTATGTCTTTCGCCGCCATTTTCTTTTCTTCGTCCTGCTTTGTCTGCCCGCAGTGGTTGTAGTAGTTGGAACGGGAGAATTAGGCCGCCGTGCCTTTTCCGTTATCTACCGTGAACGTTCCATACAGATATTCTTTTCATGGATATTCCAGATCGTGGCTTACGCCACGGCTGTTGGGACTACTGCGGCATTGGTTGTCTTTGGGTTACGAGGCATTGAGTCTGGACAACCGTATACCGTCATCGGTTGCTATCGGGCTGCACGAGCGCAGTGGCCCCGAATCGCGGGGATTCAAAGTTTAGTGGCTCTTCGGCTGATTGGGGTATTTCTTGTTACAGCGGTGGCTCCGACTCTGGTTCTGGCCATTGCCATAAGACACTATCCGCCTCTGTTCGCCAGATTTTTTGCCTGGCGCGCAGTCATTGGTGTGACTGTGCTTCTGCTGATTGTGACTTCCATGATTTGGATGGTCCATTCCTTTGCAAGACATTCGCTTGCCGCGGCGTGTTGTGTGGTGGAGAACACCGGCATAAGGGCATCACTTAAGCGCAGCCGGAAGCTGGCGAACGGCGCTAAGGGCCGGATCTGGACTATGTTCTTCTTCGCTCTTTGCCTGTTCATTCCTATCGCGAGCCTGGCAGAGCTGCCAAGTGCACTCGCCGAGCAGTGGGTATCGCACCACAAAGCGCTGTTTGAGGGCTGGACGCTGCTGGCTTCCATGTTTGCCATGGCGATTTCCGCGCCAATCGTCGTCATTGGCACAACTCTCGTCTATTACGATCAGCGGATCCGGCGCGAAGCCCTCGACGTGCAAACGCTGATCGAGGCTGCTGAAGCCCATAACGCCGCACAGGTGAGCGAATTGGTTGTGAGCCCAGAGGTTGCGATCGTAAACGCAGCCCCGGTCGTAACCGCAGTCTCCGCAGAGCGCGACGAAAATGAAGACGTGGAAAAGATCGACGAAACGCCGGGAGCCGCGTCAGCCGCCGCAGGATCGTAGTCGCCAGCACCAGTCGCAAATGCGAGGATCGCAATCGAGAAACTTTATGGAGCGAAAGACCCAGGGCATCGTTCGTCGCAATTGAGTCTTGTAATCGCTCACCCTTCACGCAACGTCTGAAGCGGATCAATTGTGGCGGCCTTTCTCGCCGGAACGTAACAGGCGAGCAACGCCAGAGTGGCCAGCAATAAAGGTGCGCCCACGATTAAACGTACATCGCCAGTGCCAACATTGAGAGCGTTGACAAAAACACTGGTGAGCGCGGAAAGCATTTTGGCCAGGCCGAACGCGCCCAATAATCCAAGAACCGTTCCAACGCATACCAGAGCCGTGCCTTCGCGCAGGACCAACAGCAATACCTGCCCCTTGCGTGCTCCCAACGCCATGCGAATACCAATCTCCCTGCGCCGTTGTGCAACCGCGTAGGCCGTGACACCGGCAAGTCCGATTGCAGACAACACCAGCCCAAAGACGCCGATTGCGCCATAGGTTTTGATTGCGAAACGCTGTGAGGACCGGCTGACCTCCAGGTAGTCACTGAGAGTTCGTACGTTGAAGATCTTCAGGTTGGGATCAATGGAGGCAATCTCCTTTCGAATGCGGCCCAGGGTGTCCGCTCCCGCGCCGCCCGCATTCATGCGGACCATCACGGTCATGCCATCCGCGGGCGGGTGCGCAAGCTGCCGCCGCGTCAGGGGCAGATAGACGACCAGCTGGCTTTCACTGATGCCGTTTTTAAAATCGTGGACCACACCGACGACTTCATAGGATTGCTGGTCTTTTGATTGCAGATCTTTTGATTGCAGGTCTTCCCTGATGTGCTTGCCGAGGGCATTTCCGTGACCGAAAAATTTATGTGCGGCAGTCTCATTCAGCACAACGGGCACAATCTTCGACTCCGCCGAATCTGTTCGTTGATCCAGCTCTGCGAATTCGCGGCCCGCCAGCATTGGTTCGCTCAATGCAGAAAAATAACCTGCGCCCACTGATTCCTTGATCATCGCCTGCTGTATATGCGAGGTTGCGGAGGAGTCTTCCGTGGTGAATTGGACGGCCCCATCTTCTTCATCCTGGATCGACAATGGCGGTTGCGCTGCTAGTGTGACGCTACGCACCGTACCAGCGTTTTTGAGCTGCTCGGGAAGTTTCTCAAATAGTGCCTGCGCCTTTTCAGGCGAGTAACCGTCACGCATCGGGTCAATGGAAAGGAGATACATGGTATGCGGATCAAAGTTAGTTTGGGTTCCGCTTACCTGACTGAATCCCATGACCAGGAAGCCGGTGATCAACAGCAGCATGAGCGATCCCGTGACCTGGCCGACCATCAGCAGGTTGCGCAGACCAAATCGGCGGTAACCAGGCAACTGGAGTGCGGATCCTTGTTTGAGCGCCGGGAACATTTCTGCTTTCGTGGCCCGCAGAGCAGGTATCAGGCTGAATGCGATGCCACACAGGACCGACAAGGCAAATACAAAAATTCCTGCACGCCAATCCGGAAGGGACTCGGGCTCAATGGGAACAGGCGTGGGTGATGCTATTTTGGACCGCAGTACTGACAACCAATAAGCCATCACGAAGCCCGCAATGCCGCCCAGCAGTGAAAGCAAAATGCCTTCACTCATCATCTGGCGGATCAGGCGGAAACGGCTGGCGCCGATGGCCAGGCGAATGGCCAACTCTTTGCGGCGATTGGCGCCGCGCGCGAGCAGCATGTTGGCCAGGTTCATGCACGCGATGGTCATGATCAACACCATCAACACGGCAAAGAAGCCGATCACCACGGGTCTTAAGCTGCGCGGCAATGGCACCATGGTGCCTGCCTGAAGCAGAGTCACACGCCGGCCCTTTTCTTCGGAGGCCAGCATTGAAGCATCCTGCTGGTCAAGCCGACGCGTGATCGCGTCGAGCGCAGCTTCGGCTGAATCCAGGCTGACTCCCGGCGCTAGACACATCATGGCGATGAAGTCCCGGGCTTTACGTTGATGCAGCACATCATTCGCCAGCTCAGGAGCAAGCGATGCCGGGGCCGTGATCGGCACGAACACCTCAGAGGGATTCTCCGGAAGGGCGCCATTGAAATCCTTTGGAGCAATGCCCACAATGGTCACCGGTTGTGTGTTGATGCGAATTGTCTGGCCCACGGCATCCGGAGAAGAGTTGAGGCGATTACGCCAGAAGCGATCACTGATCACCACCACCGGGGAATCGCCAGGCTTGTCAATATCGGCACTAAGCATCCGTCCGCGCTGCGCCTGCACACCGAGAACGGAAAAATAATCAGGTGATACCAGTTGTCCGAACACGCGCTCTGGTTTTGCCTTCGCATCATTTTGCAGGTTCACGTTTTGCAAGCTAACGTTGAATGCAATACCGGTTTGAAGTGCAGCTACGCCAGCGAACAGGTTTTTTTGATCGCGGAATTGTTCAATGTAGTAATAGGAAACAGGTTTTTCCTGCATCACCAGGCGTTGGGCGTTCGCGGCTGCGGGCAGCTCACGAAAAATGGATTGCCATCTTGAGTTGAAGATGTTGGTGGTGAGCCCCATGCCAATTCCCATGGAAAGAATGCCAACCACGGCGAAGCCGGGTGATTTGATCAATGCTCGCAACGCATAGCGCATGTCGCCGCGCATCTCGCTCAGGTATTCGATTGGAACGCGAACTGCGATGTCCGCGAGCGGCCTGAACAGGCCGGTGATGCCATGTCGCGTGGCGATATCTTTGACCACGTCATCGCCGAGCTGCATCATTTCAGTGCCGTAAGCCAGTTTGAATTCGTGGGGAAAGGCCTTGGCCAACCGCTGGTAGAGGCGAGATGCAAAATTCATGGCGTCACCTTTCTTACCTACGTTCCGTGACTTTCATGCAGTGGCTTCATTCCCCAGGCTTTTATTCCGCAGGCTTTTATTCCGCAGGCTTTCATTCCGCAAGCAGGGCCTGTTTCTCTCGAATCACGCGTACCAACTCATGGAGGCGGTTGCATTCAGCGTCGAGCACGCGTTTGCCGAGCGGTGTGAGGCGGTAATAGCGGCGGCGTGCGTCGTCCAGTTCCGGCGCGGGCCGTTCGTCGGATTCTTCGATCAGTTCCGCCTCAATCAATCGCTTGATGGATCCATAGAGTGTTGCGGGCCACAGCCGTACCTTACCGGAGGTGCGCTCCAGGACTTCCTGCATGATTCCGTAGCCATGCTGCTCTCCCCCAGCCAGTGACAGCATGATGTGGAACCACTGAGTCTTGAGCGGGATGAATTTTTGGAAATCGGCTTTGCTCACATCAATATATATATCGTTTGATATATATATTAGTCAAGTTAGAATGTGGGGAGAATGAGTATTCCGAGCCTGTTTGCGATGTAATCCAAGGTAATCCCACTGGGGCGTCAGGTTGACCTAGACTTGCACCATGAACAGCCAAGCCTTTTGGCAGCAGTTTGAGGTCTATTTAAGATCGAGCTTTGAAGCCTTGATAGCGCCAACCCCGCTCTTGGGTTTTCTTCTTTGCGCTGAGTCTCAGCCTTTCGATCTCAACCTTCCGGCAGAAGCCGTGGCGAAAAAGGGTATGGCATTGGTCATACTGGTTTGCGCTGAGCCAACTTTTTTTTCCTGCCACAATTGCGGTCGGCGTGTTATTTCCCGCCATCAGCAGCTGGCCATCTCCGCAAGCGAATGCCACCGGTGAGCGCTGGCTCAATTTCACTTTTTACGGATCGCTGGCGACAGGTGTTTACTGGATCTACAGAATGAAAGGGTTGCGTTGGTTTGCTGCGAGTCTCATCGGTCTGCAACAACTCGTGCTTGCCTGCGCCGGCTTCATCGCAGGCATGAGCGTTACTGGCCAGTGGCTTTGATCGACCAGGCAGATCATTGCTCGGCTCAATAATTTCATCGATCGAAATGAGTCTTGTTTGCGCATGGGTTTTTATTCTGTGAAAGTTTTCGCTTAAAATCTCAGTTCATGCCAATTCAGGCAGTTCAACATGTTCGCCGCATGCGTGGCGGCGCCCAGTCTCACCTGATGCGCGCCTCTGACGGGCATTACTACGTCGTCAAGTTTCAGAACAATCCGCAGCATCTACGCGTGCTGGCCAATGAGCTTCTGGCTACGCGATTGGCTGAGCGCATCGGGCTGCCTGTACCGGTCACGGAAGTCATTGAAGTGGAACCGTGGCTGATCGCCAACACGGTTGAGCTGGCGATGGAAGTTTCAGTGCGTCCGGTCCCTTGCGTTCCAGGATTGCAGTTTGCCGCGCGTTATGTGTGCGATCCTGCGGAGGCGCACGTCTTCGACTATCTTCCCGAAAGCATGCTGGCCAAAGTGAAGAATCTTTCTACCTTCTGCGGCATGCTTGCACTGGATAAATGGCTGGGCAATGCCAATGGCCGCCAGGCGGTCTTCTGGAAGAAGCCGAGCGAACGCAAATACAGCGCCAGCTTCATCGATCAGGGTTATTGTTTCAATGCCGGTGAATGGAACTTTCCTGACTCGCCGTTGCGGGGCGTTTACGCCCGCAATGCCGTTTATAAGGAAGTTGGTGGATGGGAATCATTTCAGCCGTGGCTGGGCCGGATTGAGAAGTTCGATCCCAAAATCATCAGCGAAATTGCCGGCGAGATCCCGCCCGAATGGACCGGCCATGACTGGCCTGCGCTGGAGCAACTGACGCAAGCGATTACTGACCGTCGCAGCAAAGTGCGGGAGTTGATCACGGCATTTAGAAATTCTTCGCGTCAACCGTTCCCGGCGTGGGCCGACGCAGAAAAACATATGGTGGTGCAGTGATGGCGCAACAACAATGTAGTTTCTTTCTCGTACGCTATGTTCCTGATGCGGTGAAGAACGAGTTCGTGAACATCGGCGTGGTGCTGATGCCTCCGGTGGGTGATCCTGAGCTGCGTTTCACGCATGATTGGGCGCGTGTCCGTTGCGTTGACCCGCAGGCTGATGTGGAAATGCTGGAAGCGTTGGAGGCCGACTTGCGCAGCCATATGCGTGGCGCGCACGGTGACCGCGACGCTCTGCTGCGGCGCATGCAGGATTCTTTTTCCAACGCTCTGCAACCCTCAGAGTTCAAGGCGTGTCTGGCAGAATCGCCGGTTGCCGAAGCCGACGAGCTCGCCCGCATATACCTGGAGCGTTCGCGGCGCCGTGGGGGGCGCGAGCTCAGCTCACGGCAAGCGATTTATCAGCGCATGCGCAGTGAGTTTGAACGCGTGGGCGCATGGGACCTGATGTGGCGAGACATTCCTGCTTCGCGTTTTACCCGCAGCGGCGATCCCTTAAAGATCGACGCGGGATATTCTGCCGGAGACAAGGTGAAGATGTTTCACGCGCTTTCGCTGGAACAGGACGTAAATGCCGCCAAAGTCCTGGGCTTCAGCTTCCCGCGGATCGCTGAAGGCATTCTGCGTGCGCAGAACCAGCAGGCCGAGCTGACAGCCGTTGTGGAAGACGGGCTTCCCACTGACGATGATGCAATCAACTTCGCATTAGAAACTCTGGATGCCAGCGAAATTAAGATCGCATCGTTGCAGCAAATGTCAGACATCGCAAACGTGGCAGCACTCGAGCTGCGTTTGCAGTAAGGCGAATAAAAAAGCCCCGGCGAACCGGGGCTCAAAAGAGAGAGCTGAAGTTTATTGGGCCCGGAAGGGTGTTCCTTCAATCACCCTGGTTCGTACGCCATCAATCACGGGTGGAATGATGGTGTTGGCTACTCCGGTTGTGGTGTAGAACAGGATCGCTGTTTCCGACGGATTGTCAGTACTGCGTCCCACGGCCACACCGTGAATACCTTGTTTTCCGAAGTACTCATTGACATGGGCTTCTTTTACAGAAATGGTGCTCCGCAGTGCCTGGTCGCTGAGGACATTATCGACCACAGCTCCGGCGGTATAGACCACGCGGGTACGAACGCCATCGAGGACTGCAGGAATCGGTTGCCGCGGAGCCTTGGAGAGTTCGATCAAGACTGCGCCTTCCCTCGGGTTATCCGCGCTGGCGCCCACGGTTACCGAGCTTACAGCCTCGTCGCTCATGAGGAACACAGCGTGTTTGTCGCGGGCGGTGCCGGCCATCTGTTTTTGTTGTGTGCTCAGCGTAGCGGCCGTTGCAGCTACTTGCGCCTGCGTGCCGCCCAACAGCTTGGAGTTCACTATCACCGCGGTTTGCTGGCAGCTTACTGCGTGGTCAGGATTTCCTGCGATCAAGCCAAGTCCTGCTGACGTCCTGGTATCCAACACGGCAATCACATCAGCAATTGGATTGGCCACCGCATTGGAGGTGCCGCTGGCATAAAGAAGCCCAAGCGGGCGGGCAGTGGCATTGTCCACCAGCAGGGAACCCGAATCTCCCGATTCGATGAAATTGCCGCCGACCACCGTAATCTGGTTGTGGTAGTGAGCCTGAAAAGCCGTGGCCCCGCCACAGGAAGCGTCATAGTCAACAGCCACGCTTCCGTCAATCGCTTGAATCGTGGAACATGTGAGACCGGTGGTGCGTCCGCTTTTGGCGACACCCTCGCCAACTGAGGCCGTGCCCAGAGTGGATGACGGCGGCAAGTCGCCGATATCGGTCGCGGTGGCAGCGCCCAGTTCCAGGATGGTCCCGGCGGGATCCACGTTTCCATTGGCGGTGGAGATGGCGGCATCCACGTTGTCCGGCGCAACGCCGCACAGAGTGGCCGTAGTGGGCTGCACGCAGCCTGTGGCATCGTTGCTGACCGGTTTCATGATTGAGTGGCCGGCCAGAGTTCCCACTGAGGTTCCGCCACCGCAGCTCTTTGTTTGATTAATGGCCTCGCCGTTCACGCCTTGGTCTGATCGGGCCAAAACGTGATTGTTACTCAGAATAAAGGGCGTGGCGCCACGGGCGATGAGACTGCCCAGCGTTCCCACGCAGCATTTGGTATTGGCAGTGTTGTTATCAAGCAGGTTCTCACCCACTGAACCGAGCTTGATTGGCAAGGTCGTCTCTGTGACGTTGTTCTTATTCGGATACACCACACTGGCGGTAGAACTAGCCAACTTGGTGGCGTCCGCTATGGACGTGGCTGTGACGGTGACTGTGATCGTCCCGGGAGGGTTAAATCCGGCGGGAGCCAGATAAAAGCCTGTGGCGGATATGGTGCCCACGGTCGTGTTGCCGCCGGGAATACTGTTCACGCTCCAGGTGACCGGAGTTGCGCTGCCTGCCGCGGTAAGCTGCTGTGAGCCATTGAGGGCCACGGTAAACGCAGTAGGCGATACCGAAACAGGAGCCGGAGGCGGTGTGGGTGTGGGCACCGGCGTTGGCGTGGGTGTTGGCGTTGGCGTTGTATGATTGCCACCGCCGCAAGCCACCAGACCGAACAGAATAAGACACAGCAGACACGAAGCAAAAATCTTGCTCATAAGCAGATCATCCCTCCACAGGCACAAAACCACGTTCTCTCAAATAGTATAGGCCGAATCAGGCCGGACATACCGGTTCTATGAGTGGTTCCCTTGGTTCTCCAGAGTAGCTGACCTGAGGTAACGAACGCACCAGACGGCTGTAAATCTTGTGTCAGGTAAGCACCTGAGGGAGTCGGGTTCACGGCCACTTGGTGCAGAGAAGGTGCTCGAATTTTCCTGCTAACCGATTGCAATCTGGACGAGTCATATAGCCAGCTAGGTAAGATAATGCCTAGGGGGAGCCGATGGGTAAACATCCGAATGACCGATTGCAGGGCACCCTTGACCTGCTGGTTTTACAGTCGCTGGCCAGCCGGGGCAAGATGCACGGCTATGGGATTACGGTCCATATTCAGCAGATTGCCGGCGACGTGCTCCGCGTGGAAGAAGGATCACTGTATCCGGCGTTGCATCGTATGGCTCAGGAGGGCTGGATCAAGGCCGAATGGGGGACCAGTGAGAACAATCGCCGGGCCCGTTTTTATTCTTTGACGGCCGCCGGCCGTTCCCAACTGGCTGCCGAACAGGAACGCTGGAGCCAACTCACTGACGCAGTTTCCCGTGTGCTGCGCTTCGCCTGATGATTTTCACCAGCAGCAAGAATTTCACCACGCAGCCGCGGAGAACCGCAAAGACTCTTACAGAGGATGGACGCGGATGGTCGCCGATTTAAAAGCTAAACCTTTAACCACGAAGAACGCGAAGGAACACAAAGGAAACAAAACAAGTTGAGGTCCAGAAAGTATGGCTTGGCTCGACCGTCTTCGTAACATCTTCCGTTCCCATGCGCTGCAAAGGGAACTGGAAGATGAAATGCGCCTGCATCTGGATTTGCGCGCCGCTGACCTGCAACGCGAAGGGCTCAGCGCAGAAGAAGCGCGGGCTGCGGCCCACAGGCAATTCGGTAATCCTACTCTGGAAATGGAAAGGGCCCGCACCATGGACATTGCCGCCGGAATGGAAACACTGCTGAAAGATTTTCGTTACGCGTTGCGCCAGTTCGCCCGCAACCCTGTATTTACGATTGTGGCGGTGGCCTCATTGGCCATTGGCATTGGCGCCAACACCGCAATTTTCAGTGTGATCAACGCAATTCTGCTGCGCGAGCTTCCAGTTACAGACGCGGGTTCGCTGGTGATGCTCAGCAATCCTGACGCCGCCGGCGTGAATAACGGTCTCACCAGCGGAGTGCGCCGTCTGCTGACCTACGCGGAATACGATCAACTGCGCGACCATGCCACCAGCTTTGCAGGAATCTGTGCGGCGCAGTCCGATCTTGATAAGTCATCTGTGCGCATTGCCGGGGGCCAACCGGAAGACGCGCACAGCAAACTTGTTTCAGAAGATTACTTTTCCGTTCTCGGAATCAGTCCTGCCATTGGCCGTGTCTTCACGCCCGACGATCGCAAAGCTCCCGGGCAGGACCCGTATGCAGTGCTCAGCTATGACTACTGGCAGCATCGCTTCGGCGGCAACACGGCTGTCCTGGGTACGCCGATTCGCCTGGTCAGCACGACTGTAACGGTGATTGGTGTAACGCCTGCAGGATTTCATGGTGAAAGCGTCGGCCAGCGGCCTGACTTCTGGATGCCCATGATGATGCAGCCTGTGATCATGCAGGGCCATGACTGGCTGCATGAAGACCTGGGCAAGGATATGCAGAAGATCATGTGGCTGCATGCCATTGCACGCCTGAAGCCTGCTGTGACCATGGCCAAAACTCAGACTGAAGTGGATGTGCTTTTCAAAGCGATCATCGAGAACGGATATCCCACCACGCTTCCTCGTGAGACACGCCAGAAAGCCATGAACCAGACACTCAAGCTGCATGGCGCGAGCAGCGGTGCTTTCAGCGGCCGTGACGACCTTTCACAGCAACTGGTGGTCCTGATGGCAGCCTCGGGTGTGGTTCTGCTGATCGCTTGTATCAATGTGGCCAACCTGCTGCTGGCACGGGCGGCGTCGCGCAGCAAAGAGGTGAGCGTGCGGCTTTCCATCGGCGCGTCGCGCGGGCGCCTGATACGCCAGTTCCTTACGGAAAGTCTTACGCTGTCAGTCTTGGGCGGCATTGCCGGGCTCTTTCTTGCCTGGGGAGCCTCGCGTGTGCTTTCCGTCATGGTCTCCTCGGTCAACCGCAAAGCGGAAGTTGCCGTTGCGCTTGATTTGCGTGTGCTTGCTTTTACTGCCGGCGTAACTTTGTTGACTGGCTTGATCTTTGGATTGGCGCCCGCAATTCGCGGTACGCGAGTGAAACTGGTTGACAGTCTGCGCGATGGCAGCCGGGCCACAGCTTCCGGCACAAAGCTCAATCTGGCCAAGGGACTTGTAGTTCTTCAAGTGGGATTATCTCTGCTGGTGGTAGTGAGTTCCGGCTTGCTGTTGCGTACCTTGTGGAACCTCCAGAGCGCCGATCTCGGCTACGTGAAAGAAAAAATGCTGGTCGTGAACATTGATGGCACTGTTCCGGGATACAAAGGGCCACAGCTTACAGCCATGTGGCGCGAATTATCGGATCGAATCGGCGCGCTGCCAGGGGTTCGCGGCGTCACTTTTTCCAACAATGGCCTGTTTACGGGGAATGAAGCCGCCGACTATATCAGCGCGGAAGGATACGTTCCCGGGAAAGATGACGAGAAGTTTTCACGCTTTGACGCGGTTGGGCCCGGCTATTTTTCCACCGTCGGCATTCCCATGCTGCGCGGCCGCGAGTTCGGGCTGCAGGACACGGCTACTTCCACCAAAGTCGCTGTGATCAATGAAGCATTTGCCAGGAAGTATTTTGCCGGACGTAATCCCATTGGCTACCACATCACTTCAACGTTCGGAAAGAACCAGGTCACGTTTGAAGTGGTAGGAGTGTCCCGCAACG
>WNFD01000528.1_pt1 | contig 37873 bp, 30 predicted proteins | sample 5400491 | NCBI WGS metagenome assembly WNFD01 (sample SAMN13153343, study PRJNA577476) | soil metagenome | isolation source: 120 cm saprolite under Douglas fir tree site 2 hole 2 replicate 2 | place: USA:California | collected 2015-04-18 | reverse complement strand
ACACGCGGGTGACCAGGGGCGCGGCGGCCGGGGCCGTGGGCTGGACGAAACGGCTGGCCCGGCATCCTGTCATGGCGGAGGCGCTGGAGGCAGGGGACCTGTCTGCCTCGTGGGTGCGGGAGATGTGCGGCTGGACCGAACGGCTGCCAGAAGACTGGCGGGAAGACGCTGACCGGATCCTGCTCGGCGCCGCCGCCGGCGGCGCGGAGCTTGCCGATCTCGCGGCCCTGGCCGAGGAGATGTACCAGCGGTCCCGCGCCGGGCAGCCCGACAGCGACGATGACCGGTTCGATGACCGTTATGTACGGCTGGGCACCACGATCGGCGGGGCCGGGCGGCTCGATGGCGACCTCACGCCCGGCTGCACCGCTGCACTGTCCGCGGTGCTCGACGCGCTCGGCGCGGCAGCAGGCCCGGAAGACACCCGCACTAAGGCGCAGCGGGACCACGACGGGCTGGAGGACGCCTGCCGACGGCTGATCGCCTCGGGCATGCTCCCGGACCGCGCCGGGCAGCCGACGCAGGCCCAGGTGCACATCAGCCTCGCGTCCCTGCGGGACCTTCCGGGCGCGTCCGAGGCCGAGGCGGCCTGGATCGCGGCCCGCGCCGCCGACGGCACCGACGATGCCGCTGCCGCCCGGCTGACCGGCACCAGCGCCGAGGCGGCCTGCTGCGACGCCACGATCGCCCCGGTCGTCACCGGGCACGTCGACTGGCGCGCCCTCGACCAGATGGCGGAAGTATTCCTCCAGGCCCACGGCCTCGCGCCAGTAACGGAACCCATCCGCGAACCCGCAGGACCCGCACCAGAACCCGCGGTACCCGCCAGCGGCGGAGCGGACGGCATGTCCGGCGGAGCGGGAACACCCGCTGCGGACGCGGTGCCGTCGCCTGGAACCGGGCGCGCGCCCGGCGCCACCAGCCAGGGCGGCGGGAACCCGCCTGCCCCGCCTGCCGGGCCCGCTGGCGCCACCGGGCCAGATCCCGCCCGCGGGGCGGGAGATGGGCCCGACGTGGACGGGCCCGCCCCTGCCCCAGGCAATAGCGGGGGTTGCGGGCTAGCGCACGCATCCGGTCCGCACCACGTGTCCCGGACCAGCGCGACGCGGCCAGGCTGCCAGTGCGCGTGCGGTGGCTGCACGTGCCCCGCCCGGACCCCGCTGACGCCAGAGGCCCGCCGGCGGCTGAACGAGACCCTGCTGGCCATGGCCGCCGACGTCCTGTCCGGACCCGCCGGGCTCGCCTCCTACCTGCGCACCAGCCTGCTGGACAAGCCCTTCGCCTCAGTCAGCCTCCCGCTCGACGTCGGCCAGGCAGCCCCCGGGATCCCCGGCTACCTGCGCCGCGCGGTCATCCTCCGGGACAGGCACTGCCGCTATCCTGGCTGCCGCCGGCGCCCGGCCGCCTGCCAGGTCCACCATGTGCGGTCCCGCAAGGACGGCGGATCAACAGCCCTGTCCGATCTGGTGCTTCTGTGTCCATTCCACCACCTGATCGCGATTCACCGATGGGGCTGGCGCCTCACCCTCCACCCCGACGGAACCACGACAGCGACCGGCCCCGACGGCCGCGTCCTGCACAGCCACAGCCCCCCGGCCAAGGCCGCCTGACGCGGCAGGAGTCGGTCGTGATGCTCTGCTCACAGGACACGCCGCAGGGCCTCGTCCCTGGCAGCGCTGCCGACCACGTCCTTGAGGGTGGTGAACAGCTGGCCGGAATCGGTCGTCGCTAGGTAGTGCGGCATATCCCCTCGCTCCACTTTCGGCGTACTGGCCTGAGTTCCGAAAAGGTAAGGCGAGTAGAGGATCAGGGCATGTGGTGAATGCAGGTCGATGCAGAGTGCGTGCAGCCCGGGGAACTCGTTCGTGTAGTAGACATGAAGGCCGTCCGCCGCGTGGCCATGGCGCTCCTTGAAGCGGGCAAAGTTCGCCATCACCTGCCTGATCTTCTCGGAGAGGTCTTCTCGCCTCAGCTTGGAGTAGACGCCTGCCTCCTCGCTCGACGGGTCAAGGAGCACACACCGGTAGGTCCCGCCGCGCTGGAGGAAGGCCAGGACGGCGTTCCGGTAGAGCGCCGGGCGTTCGGTGGTGACCAGGTATCCGGCACACGTATTCAGCGCGGCGCCCAGGTCGAGAACCTCGCTGGAGGCGGTTTCTATGAGCCTGGCTTTCTCATGCTGGCTCGGGCGTTCCGGGTAGGCGTGCACCGGGACTCCGCCGACCAGTCCCGCAATCCTCAGCCATGCGCACCTGCCGTCACCAGCCTCGCCGCCTGGCTGCATCAGGTAGACGTTCCTGTTCTCGTGGCCGCCGACCGGCTCGAATAGATCCGCATAGCGGCCGGAGACCCGGTAAACGTCCTCCGAGATCGCCAGGCAGTCGCGCGGAGTGGCCTCCTCCAGATGCGCGGCGAAGTTGATATCCGGGGAATGTATGGACCCAGGATCGCTTTCATTGGAGTACCGGATAACCCCCTTGTGGATGGCCATCCGGATATGCAGCTCGCCTTCCAGCTCGGCCTGCCGTAGTTCCTCCCGAAGCTGGCACAGGTCGAGCGTGAGCATGCACCGCCCCGCTTCCAGGGCCACGTCGCGGGCGATGCTCTCGTTCTCGTCATGGATGACGAGCAGCCCGCCATCGCCGCGCCAGCTCCATAGCGCCGTCCTCGCGCAGCTGTGCTCGGCTGCGAGCTTGTTTACCCGCGTGACGAGACGGCTCCTGAGCTGCTCGAAGGCGTGTGTCGCACGGTCACGCGGGTTCAGGCTAACGATGCTGGAGTAGCCGGACGCGTCGGCGAAGAGGAAGTAGACATTGTCGTACGTGGTGCCTGCGCGGAACAGCGCACTGCTCATGACGAGGGACCAACCCGCAGGTAGGGGAGCAGTTTGCGCAGTGCGATGGCGGCATGCCATGACGCGATGTGATGGTAGTCGTCGTTCTTTCCGGATCCAGCGTCGTCGGAGATGCCGCGGATCACTGCCCAGCCGTGGGGCCGCCCGGACGTTGCTGACTGCTCATGGCACGCCTGGCTCAAACCGCCGGCTTCCATGTCTACCGCGAGGATCTTGTCGTTGAACGATGCCAGATAGGCGCGGATCTTGGCGCGGTGGTCTGCGATCACCGCATCGCCTGAGCCGATTGGACCGGTCCGCATCCGCATGACGCGCGTCCTGCCCCCCGGATCCTCGACGGAAAACTCGGCGGGGTCGTGATCGGTGAAGAAGGAGTTGATGGCATGGCCGATCTCGGCGGGCGCCTCGCGCTCTTGACCGCGGTGGATGATGCCACTGGCTGTCTCCTTGCGGAGGTCGTAGTAGACAACCCGGGTCGCTACGACGACATCGCCGAGCCGGACGTCGCGGTGGATTCCGCCGCCGATGCCGACCAGCACGACAACCCGAGGGTCGTAGTGCTGGCGCAGGTTCTCATAGGCCGCTATTGCGGAGTGCTGTCCTGGTGTGAGGGCCTGGACCGCGACCACTTTGATGGGCTTGGCGTCCGGATTCAACTCCGCTTCGTGGAAATGGAGGCTGCCGACCTGCACCTCGCGGGGGCGCAGCGCAAGGGACACCGCCTGTGTCTCTTCGCTGAGAATCGTGATGACCCCCACGTCCCAGCACTTGCCGCCATGCCGCTGGCCAGGCCGCTGCTCCTGGCCCGCAGGAAAGTTGTTCACAACGGGATGGTCGCCGATGGCGGAGCCAGTAATGCTTATATCGCCACCGTCGTTTAAAATGCCGTTAACGTTGATGCGGTCGGTCAAGGCCTGGCTCCTTCCGGGGAGGTACCACCGTCGGCACCATTCGTACCCCTGTTATTATTGATCTGGCCACCGCTACCGATCGTGGAATCTTTGATGTTGATCCGCCCACCTATGTTTAGCACGCTCGCGCTGATAATATTCTCGGCACGCTTCTTAAAGGATGAGATGTCCACGTTATGACGACCCAGGAATTCCTCCGTGGCCTTGATAAGACACAATTCGATAATCTTCATCTGTCCGAGAATCACCGGTTCATCGAACTGTGCCTCATCCCAGGGGGTTGATTTCTCGTCACGGACGCTCAGCCTGGTCCCGATCGTGACCCGGCGACGCGGGACCAGCGTGCGGTCCTTGCGCGCCCACGCGGCCCGGGCGAACAGCAACGGAGCCTCGGCCAGGCGCCACGATCGGCCGATCTCGGCGGGAAAGTCACGCACGCCGCAAAGCGCCGATCGCAACACCGCGCCTTTCCCGCTCTCCGCGAAGGCGTCGAGCATGTGATAGCCCGACGGCGTGCCAGTGATGGCGCAGGCGGCGAAGTCAAGACTGAGTGACCGGCCCTTGATCGTCACCCGCAGGAACACGGTCGTCACCAGTTCCCCGGAGGTAGTGACGCTGATCTCAAGGAAGTGGGCGGCGATGCCGTGCGGATCGTCGATGATGTTGTACAGGTGCCCCGGGCCAGAATTCGTCCTGAGGCACTCGCGGTCGCTGGCGATGTCTTTCTCGGCAACATAGACGCGATCGCGTACCTGGAGGCCAGGCAGCCGGATCGGGTCGTCGGCGTCGCGGACCCGTTCCACCGCGTCCCTGAGGTGGTCGACTAATTCGTGCGCCTTGAATGGTGCGGCGGTGTATTCCCGCTGAGCCAGGCTGCCGTCTCCGGGCCGGAGGAGCTGGATCACAAGCGGCGGAAGCCAACGGTGCAGCAGCTGACCGCTCCCCACGAAGAAGGTCGGCTCGTCACGGGGATCGGACAGCAACGGCAGATCTTCCGTCTCGTCCCTCGGCTCTGGCCTGCGGTAAACGACGTACGTATGGGACTGCTGATTGTCGATCACCGCCTCCCGCCTGGTCAGGGTGGCGGGCCTGAGCGACCTGGCGGTCTTCAGCTTGTTCAGCCGGCGCTGCCTAGCCGCTCCTGCCGCTGCCGCAACACCGATCATCACCAGAAGAAACTGTCCCGCGGTCCTAGCCATCTCCTGCAGCGGGACCTTCTGTGACCCGGCGACCATCATCGGTATCGCGACGAGGACAAAGCAGGCGCCCGCACTGATGGCAAGCAGCCGAGTCTGCTCACGCAGCCGACTGCTCTCGGCGTGGGACATGCGCCGTCGCATCCACCGCTCGGTACTGATCTTGGACTTGAGCCTGAGCCATTCCGGCACTGCCCGGAGCGCCTTGCGCCCCAGGGGCCATAGGCCCATAGCGCTGACGGCGGCGACCGCAGCGGGCGCGTCCAGCACGTAGCCGATCACGAGCACAGAGAGCACGCCCGCGTGCTGTGCGATCTCCAGTACCCAGGCCCGCCAGGCATGCCTCACCACGGCGACGAGATCGAATCCGTAGGAGGGGGACACGCGGTGCCCCGGGGCATTGTGGACCTTGCGCAGGACCATGTCCCGGAACTTCCGGTCGACGTACACCCCTGTGCACAGATGCCGGGTCGCCTCGCTGCCCTGATCGGGCCTCGCCGCTGGCCGAATCATCGATGGACCTGGTAATGACCCATGTCGTCCCCCAAGATTCTAGTTTGGGTAGAAATGACCTTAAGCGGAGGGCCCTGTTTAAGTCAAGGTGACCTTTAGTAGAGTGACCCGGTGACCGACAATCCGGACGGGCCCGGTGCCGTCCGCCCGGTCGCGGTGACGGTGGATCTGGTGATCTTCACCATGCGCAGGGACGAACTGCATGTTCTGCTGATCGAGCGCGGCAACGAGCCCTTCCGGGGCGCGCTGGCGCTGCCGGGCGGGTATGTCAGGGACCGCGAGACGCTAGACCAGGCCGCCCTGCGCGAGCTGGGCGAGGAGACCGGCCTCGACGGACGGCGCCTGCACCTGGAGCAGCTGCGGACGTACGGCGACCCCGGCCGTGACCCGCGGAGCCGGGTGATCACCGTGGCCTATCTCGCACTCGGCCCCGACCTGCCCGTTCCGGTGGCCGGGTCGGACGCGCACGCCGCGCACTGGATACCGGTGGGGCCAGCGCTGGACGGCCTCACCCAGCTGGCCTTCGACCACTCCGTTATCCTGGGCGAGGCCCTGGAACGAGCCAGATCGCAACTCGAGTACACAACGGTGGCCGCGGCGTTCTGCCCGGAGCCCTTCACCATCGGCGACCTCCGCCGAGTGTACGAAGTTGTCTGGGGCTTCCCGCTCGACCCGAGCAATTTCCGTCGCAAGGTGACCCGGGCCGAGCAGTTCCTCGAACCCACGGGCGAGCGCCGACTCCCCGAGATCGGACGACCAGCCGCCCTCTACACGCGAGGTACCGCGCGGCTGCTCCAGCCGCCACTGCTGCGCTCAGGCGGTATCGCCAACGCCCAGTTCACCGCAGCCGCCCTCCGCTGACTCTCGCCCCCGGCCGCGCGCCCGCTCCGAGACCGCTGCGGCTGCGCTGGACTGCCACCGCGCTCCCGTTCGGCATAAATAAGCCCTTTCGCGGTAGCTACGGCTCACCGAGTTATTACGTGCAGCAGATGATGTCCAGCAGCCATGGCGACCAGGTGCTTCCTGCCACATACTCAGGTACCGGCCGGTAAGGGTCTGACCCTGAGCACCTGAGGGAGAGCGGGAAACCCGGGCGGCCAGCCCCTCCCGGCCGCCCGCACGCCGGCGACCCGCGTGATGACGTCCGCACGCGGGGCGCCGGGCGGCCGGAGGGTGGCTGCTGGTAGCGGCTGTGTCGGGTGTTAGGCCGGGATGAAGGCGGGCACCCTGTATCCGATCTTGATGCGGCTGTCTGATCGTGACCTCCTGGAGCACAGGTGGGAGGCTGACCCGCCGGTGGGGCGGCCGTGCTCGCCTAGGTCATCGCAGCCGCGGGATGCCCAGCCTCCGGCGGCGGCCGGTGCCGGAGGGTTGCGCGGCCGCCCCGCCCGCGGGCGGGTGACCACCGCCTGGCGGCGGACCGGAGTCCCGTCCGGGTCCCGCGGCGCGGGGAACCTGGGGAACCTCCGCCAGGCCGAGTAGGCATGCGACCGCGTGCACCTCGGGTGAGCGGATCAGGCCAGGCACGCTGTTATCGACGCAGCGCAGCCTGCCCGCCATGAACTCGACGGCCATGTTCGCCTCGCCCGCGAGCAGCGACCGCCAGGTGCCGGTGCCGCCGATGATCGCGGCACACGGCGATCCGGGCTCCTGCTGACCCGGCTGGTCGCAAGGATCTTCCTGACTTACGACGCCGGCCCCGAACTGCCACAAGAACGCGGCCGACCTGGATCCGTCGCCCTCCACCACTATCCGCACCAGCGTCCCGGTGAGGGCCGGCCAGCCTGCGCTCACTTCCGCGTGCGCCGCAGCGACCGCGGCCATCCGCCATGAGATCATCTCGAGGATCTCGTCCGCCTCCTCCCGCGCCGCGGTGGCTACCTCCGCCGCGGGCCCTGTCCGCGTCTCGGGCGCCGAGGCTGTCGGCGGCTCCCCGGGCGTGACGTACTGGTCGCGCGGGTCAACATAGCCGGATGAGGCGTTCCACCGCTCACCGACCGGCCGGTATCCGAGGGCGCCAAGGGTCCCGTTGATGTCGTCGAGCATCGGCAGCGGGATGGCATTGGCCGGAATCCGGACTCCTCGTCCCACCGAATCCGCGCTGATCCGGCTGGTGAACCAGATCTTCAGGTCGCCTGGCCCGTACAGATCGTGCTCGCTGCGGAAGCACGTCTCGGTTATCCCCGGCACCTGCTCCACATCGAGGAACGAGAACATTGAAGCCGCGGCCTCTTCAGGCGCCGACACCAGATCCTCGTAGCGGATGCGCAGGCAGCGTCCGGGGTGCTGCTGCTCGAATGCCAGCATGGTTCGAGTGCGATCAAGCCAGTAGCTCCCTAGCGCGGCAATGCTGTTCCCCGGGTACTGGACGACGAAGTTCTCGAATCCGAACCCCTGCAGTCCCCACGGCGACGCCTCAACGCCAGAAGCGATCATGTCCATGCAGTGCCGGTACAGGCAGATGAATCGGGCATCGGGAAAAACGTGCCCGATCAGCGAGGCGAATATGACATTGTCCAATGACTTGTCACACCAGCGCCGCTTCCTCCGGCGCGCGAGGTAGTCACGGTAATAATCGTCGACTACCTGCCGGATGGCGGCGGCCGCCTCCGGTTCCAGCGCTGCCGGAGCGTCCAGGCCAGCATCCGTGAGCTGCTGCGCTGCCGTCGCCCTCAACGTCTGCCAGAGACGCGCAAGACTGGCGCACACGCTACCCGGACTTGCCTCGGGCGGGCAGGCAAGCTCTGGATGGGAGTCGAGCACGAACCGCAGCAACGTAGACCCCGAGCGCGCGGCCGTCAGTATCACCACGGGGGGGCCAGCGCCGCCCTCGTCACCGATCGGGACTCCACTCGGTCCACGGGAACGCCGGCGCCCCTGCTGACCGACGTCGCGTCTCCGATGTGCCCCGTCTTTCTCTGACCAACGCGATGTGCTCCCAGGATCGGCGGAATCTGCTGTGACATCACCCGATGCCTGCAATGGTGGGACCGACCAATAACATGACGCTCACGACGGGGCGCCGAGGGGGCTCCGAGACTCACAACCCGCTCGCGGCTTGCTCACAGCGACCAGCGGCGGCGATCAGAACCTGAGGTCGGCCAAGGGGGGCAAAGCGCCAGCGGAGGTAGCCGATGGCGGAATTCGGGCTGCTTGGGCCGCTTGTGGTCAGTGATGACGGTATTCCGCGCATCGTGTCCACCGCCAGGCAACGCGTGCTGCTCGCGGCCCTGCTGCTGCGCGGCAACCGGGTAGTGCCGGTTGACGAGCTTGCCGAGATCGTCTGGGACGGCGCGCCGCCGTCGGCGGCGCGAGCCGCGCTGCACAACCACGTGATGCGCCTTCGCAGGACACTCAACGTCGCGATCGGCGCACGGATCCGGACATACCGGTCTCTGACCGGCTACCTGATGGAGGTGGGCGACGGCGAGCTCGACGTCAGCAGGTTTGCCGTGCTGCATGCACGGGGCTGTGCCGCCGCCGAAGCGGGTCAATGGCTGCAGGCGACCGCTGACCTGCGCGAGGCGCTCGCCCTCTGGCGCGGCGAGGTGCTTGCGGACGTGCCGTCCCAGCTACTGCGCAGCCGCGAGGCACCCCTCTGGACGGAGAAGCATCTGCAGGCCGTGCAATGGCGCGTCGATGCCGACCTGCATCTTGGCCGCCACGACGTACTCATCGCCGAGCTGACCGGGCTGGTCGCCGCCCATCCGATCCGTGAACGCTTCCACGAGCAGCTGATGCTCGCGCTCTACCGCGCGGGGCGGCAGACCGAGGCGCTGGCCGCCTACCGCGGCGTACGCCACATCTTGCGTGACGAGCTCGGCGTCGAACCCGGCCCGGGACTGCGGGACATCCACCGGCGCATCCTGGACAGCGACCCCGGTCTCCGCCCGCCGGACGGGCAGCTGGCAGCAGGCGGCCTGAGCTCTCCCGCACCGCGGCTGACGCCCGGGCAGCTTCCCGCCGACCTGCCCGACTTCACCGGGCGCCAGCGGCAGGTCCGCCATCTTCACGATCTGCTCACGGCAGGGCCGGAGAAGGAGCGCCCCGGCGTGGTCGTGGTCGCCGCGCTGGCCGGCGGCGGCGGAATCGGGAAGACCGCCCTTGCCATCCACGCCGCCCATCGCGTACGCCGGTACTTCCCTGACGGGCAGCTGCACGCACACCTGGCCGGGACGAGTACCCACCCGGTTGCGGCAGGGGAGGTACTCGGCCGGTTCCTGCGCGACCTCGACCTCGACCTCGATCCGGCCGGCATCCCGGCCGGAGTGGAAGAACGCGCGGCGCGTTACCGCAGTCTGCTCGTGGGCAAGCGCGTGCTCGTCGTGCTCGACGACGCGCGGGATGCCACCCAGGTAAGGCCGTTGCTGCCCGGCATCTCCGGCTGCGTCGTGATCGTCACGAGCCGGAGCCGGCTGCCCGGCCTGCACGGGGCACACAGCATCGACGTCGACGTACTCGGCGACGACGAGGCCCATTCCCTGTTCGCCCGCATTGTCGGCGATGATCGCGTCGCCGGCGAACCGGATGCCACCGCCGACGTCATGGACGTCTGCGCCGGGCTGCCGCTGGCCATCCGCATCGCCGCGGCCCGGCTGTCAGCACGTCCCGTCTGGACCATCCGCACCCTGGCCGACCGGCTCACCGACACCAGGCGCAGGCTCGACGAGCTTGCTGCGGGCGACCTGGCCGTCCGGGTCAGCTTCGACGTCAGCTACCAGCACCTGAGCCCGGCCACTCACGGTGCCGTCGATCCGGCCCGCGCGTTCCGGCTGCTCAGCCTCGTCGACGGGCCCGACATCGCCCTTACCGCTGCCGCGGCGCTGCTGGACAGGCCCGCCGGCCGTGCCGAGCACGCGGTCGAGCTCCTTGTCGACGCCCGCCTGCTCGAGTGCCCCACGCCCGGCCGCTACCGGTTCCATGACCTGCTGCGCATTTATGCCGCCGAGCGGGCCGAAGCCGAGGAGACGCGAGCCAGCCGCGAGGAGGCGATCAGCCGGGTGCTCACCTGGTACCTGCACTCCGCAGTCGCCGCCGCCCGCGTCATCAACCCCCTCCGCAGTCACGCTCCGCTCGACGCGGCCGGGCCTGCGCCGATGGCCTTCAGCGGCTATGACCAGGCGCTGGCCTGGCTCGATGCCGAGCGGTCGAATCTTGTGGCCGCCGTGGGCCAGGCCGCACGGCAATACGCGCACGAGATCGCCTGGAAGCTGCCTGTCGCCTTGTGGGATCTGTTCAGCCTGCGCAACCACTGGGCCGACTGGGTCACCACGCACGAGATCGGGCTGAGCAGCGCCCGGCGGCTGCGCGACAGGACCGCGGAGGCGTGGCTGCTGAACCATCTCGCCTCCGGGTACTCACGGTCAGGCCGGCACCTCGACGCCATCGACTGTCATCAGCAGGCCCTGCCGATCCGCCGGGAGACGCGGGACCGGCGCGGCGAGGCCGCGACGCTCGCCAACCTCGGCATCACCTACCGCGAAATCGGCCGGTTCGGTCATTCCATGGATAACCTTCAGCAGGCGCTGGCCATCTACCGTGAGATAGATCTCCGATACGGCGAGGGAATGGTGCTGCACAGTATCGGCGAGATTCACCGGGAACTCGGCCGGTACGACGAGGCCGTCTCCCACCACCAGCAGGCGCTCGCCGCCTACCGGGAAGCCGGCGACCGCTTCCACGCGGCCGAGGCCCTGGCCAATCTCAGCCAGGCGTACCTCCGGCTGGGGCAGCTAGACAAAGCCATCGACCATTCCAGGCAGGCTGTCGGGCTCAACAGGCAGATCGGGCACCGGTTCGGCGAGGCCATGTCCCTGACCGCCCTCGGCAACGCGCTGCTCGACGACGGCCAGGCCAAGGAAGCCCGGCGATGCTGGCTCGAGGCCCACGTGATCTTCGGCGAGCTCGGCGATCCGCGCGAAGCAGAGGTCAGCGGCAAGCTCAGACCTGGCAAAGGTACCGTCATCCCGGAGGAGCGGTCTCCGGGATGACGGCCCCGCCCCGGAGGAGGGGTGCCGGGACGGCGTGAGCCTGGGCAGGCGGCCCCGCTCAGGCGCGCCTGGTGTCCTGCTTGATGGTGAGGCGGCCGTTCTTCATCACGCCGACGCGCTGTGCCCTGCGGGCAACGGCGCTGTCGTGAGTGACCAGGATGAGCGTGAGGCCGTGCTCGCGCCACATCTTCTCGAGCAGCCCGATGATCTCATCCCTGGTGTCCTCGTCGAGGTTGCCCGTCGGCTCGTCGGCCAGCAGCACCTTGGGCTCCTTCACCAGGGCGCGGGCGATGGCCACCCGCTGCTGCTGGCCGCCGGACAGCTCGGAAGGCAGGTGGCGCGCCCGGTCGGCGAGCGCCACGTCCTCCAGGGCCTTGGCCGCCCGCGCGCGCCGCTCGGCGGTACTGACACCCAGCGGGACCAGCGCCGCCTCCACGTTTTCCTGAGCGCTCAGCGTGGGCACCAGGTTGAAGGTCTGGAAGATGAACCCGATCGAGGTGGCGCGCACCTTGGTGACCTGGCTCTCCCGCATGGCCGCGATGTCGTTCCCGTCGAAGTCGACGACGCCCGCCGTGGGCCGGTCGAGGCCGCCGAGAACCTGGAGCAGTGTGGTCTTGCCGTGACCGGTCGGTCCCTGGATGGACAGCCACTCGCCATCTTCGATCACCAGGTCCACGCCCCGCAGCGCGGCAACCGTGGTGCGGCCCTTCTGGTAGTTCTTCGTGACGCCGGTGAGCTTGTACATGGTTCCTCTCCCCTATTCCACGCGGGCCAGCGCCGCCGCCGGGCGCAGCCGCGCCGCCCGCCAGCCGCCGAACGAGCCCGCGATGAGGCCGCCGGCGATCGCGAGCACCACGGCGAGCGCGATGGAGCTAATCGTGACCGGTGCGCTGAGGTGGACGGCCACCGTGTGCACGGCGTTCGCCGCACGGCGGAAGCCGTTACCGGCGCCAGGGCCGGCGCCGCCACCGGGGCCGCCGCCGAACTGCTGTGCACCGTTCGGGGTCGCCGACCCCGTTGTCGCGCCTATCGTGGCGGAAAGCGGCGGCGCCAGCTTGGAGATCAGCGCCGCGCCGCCGTACCCGAGCGCGACGCCCACCGCCCCGCCGATGATGCCGATGACAATGGCCTCGCCCATCACCTGGCCGACGATGCGCCTGCTCCGCCAGCCGAGCGCCTTGAGCGTGCCGAACTCCCTGACCCTGCGCGCCACGGCCGAGGCCGTCAGCAGGCTCGCCAGCAGGAACGCCGCGACAAGCACCGCGATGGCCAGCCACTTGCCCAGGTTGTTCGCCAGGCTGGACGCGTTGGCGAGCGAGCCTGTTACCTCACTGGCAAGGTCGCTGGATGAGGTCACCGTGGCGGACGGTATGAGCGTGGAGATCTCCTTCGACACGGTGCTGATGTTCGAGGCGCTGCTGGCCGCCACGTAGATCGTGTTCACCTGGTTCTTCATGCTGGCCAGGGCCTGCGCCCGCCCGAGCGGGATGTAGGTGTTAGCGGGGTTGCCGCCCTGCGGCTCGTTGACGATCCCGATGACCTTGAAGCTTGTCGAGGCGATCGTCACCGTCGAGCCCACGGTCAGCTTGTGCTGGGTGGCGTAATTGGAGTCCACCACCACGACATTGGAGCTGGCGTCGGCCGTGGTGAAGGTCCGGCCGGACGCGAGCTTGCCCGAGCTGAGCGGGCCGAGGGCGCCCTGGTTCAGGTCCACCCCGTCGACCGTGAACGAGTTGGTGTTGAAATTCGATCTGACGTTGCCTGGGGTGGTGCCGGAAGAACTGCCGCTGCCAGGAGCGCCGCCGCCCGCGTTCAGCGCCGGGACCGTCCCCGTCACCACCCTGTCGGTGAGGGTCAGGCCCCCTGCCGCGGCCGCGACGTTGTGCATCGACGAGATCGAGCTCACCGACGAGGAGCTGATCCCCGAGAGGCCGCCGCTGACGAGGTTGTCAATGTTGATCTTCTGCCCGGCGGCCGGCCTCGTGCCCGTCCCGACCCGCTGCCTGAAACTGAACCCGGCTCCGTTGTCCGAGCCCGCTGCGGGCGCCTTGGTGACAGTGATGTCGGTGCCGACCCCGTACAGCGCGTGCAGCACAGTGGCCTGCGAGTTCTTTACGCCGGCCGAGGCCGCCGTCACGGTGATGACCAGGCCGATCCCGAGGGCGAGACCCAGCGAGATGAAAACGGCCTGCCGCATCCGCCGGCGCAGCTCGCGCCGGAGGTACGTAACGAACATGTGGACTCCTCCGGGAAACCCGCGCCCGGGATGGGCCGCAGGAAGGCGCAGGATCTGCGCCTACGCAGATCTTGGCGGCCTTTCCTGAGCACATCCTGAAGGAGTCCTGCGAGATCACGGCAATACAGGACACGAAATGGTAAGCGAAATCACCTGCCGCGCACGGCACGCAGCGACTCCCGCAGCGACCCCATCGTGGCCAGCACCGCGGACGGCTCGTATCCGCAGTGCGCCATGCAGTTCGCGCACCGCGGGTCCTTGCCGCGGCCGTAGGCATCCCAGTCAGTGGTCTCGATCAGCTCACGGTAGGTCTTGGCGTACCCGTCGGACATCAGGTAACAGGGCCGCTGCCAGCCGAGCAGCGAGTAGGACGGTATCCCCCACGCGGTGCAGCCGAAGTCCGTCTTTCCCTCAAGGAAGTCGAGGAACAGCGGCGAGTGATTGAGGCGCCAGCGCTGCCGGTTACCGCTCCCGAAGGCCTTACGGAACAGTTCCCTCGTCTCCGTCACGCCAAGGAAGTGCTCCTGGTCGGGTGCCTTCTCGTAGGCGTACGCGGGAGAAATCTGCATCTGATCGATGCCGAGGTCGTCGTTGAGGTAGTTGAGCACGTCGATGACCGTCTGCGGCGTGTCGGTATTGAAGACCGTGGTGTTCGTATTGACCTGGAACCCGCGCCGCTTGCACTCCTTGATCGCCGCGATCGCCTCGTCGAACACGCCCTCCTTGCAGACCGACTCGTCGTGCCGCTCCTGCAGCCCGTCGATGTGCACCACCCAGGAGAAGTACCTCGACGGCTTGAACTTGTCGAGCTTCTTCGGGAGGAGCAGCGCGTTGGTGCACAGGAAGACATACTTCCTCCGCTTGATCAGCTCGGCCACGAGCACGTCGATCTGCGGGTGCATCAGGGGCTCCCCGCCGGCGATCGACACCATCGGCGCGCCGCACTCCTCGATCGCGGCGAGCGCGCGGTCCACCGGCATCCGCTGCTTCAGCACGTCGTGCGGCTGCTGGATCTTGCCGCAGCCCGCGCACTTGAGATTGCAGGCGAACAGCGGCTCGAGCTCGACGAGCAGCGGGAACTTGGACTTGCGAGCCAGCTTCTGGCGCATCAGGTAAGCCCCGATCCGCACGCTCTGGCGAACTGGCATGGTCATTCCGCCCGTACCTCCTTGGGAAGGCTGAACCGGATGGATTCGGTAGTGATGACTCGCTCGCTGACCTCGACGGATCCGAGGCCGCCGAGCGCCGTGATGATCTCGCCGACCACGGCGGGAGGCGCCGATGCGCCCGCGGTCAGGCCGACGGTCGCCACGCCGGCCAGCCAGCCGAGCTCGATGTCCTCGGGCCCGTCGATCAGGTACGCCGGCGTTCCCGACCGCTGCGCGGTCTCCACCAGGCGCTTGGAATTGGACGAGTTCGCGGAACCCGCCACGAGTATCAGGTCGGCGTCGGCGGCCACGGCGCGGACCGCGTTCTGCCGGTTGGTCGTGGCGTAGCAGATGTCGTCGCTGCCCGGGCCGCGGGCATGAGGGAACCGGTGCAGGATCGCGTCCGCGATCCCTGACGCTTCCTCCGCGGCAAGCGTGGTCTGCATGAGGTAGGCGACCTTGCCCTCATCGGGCGGCCGGAGCCTCGCGACGTCCTCGGCTGTCTCGACGAGAACCATCGCGCCCGGCGCCTCGCCGAGCGTGCCCTCGACTTCCTCATGCCCGGCATGCCCGATCAGCGCGACCTGATAGCCATCCGCGGCGAACCGCCGCGCCTCCACGTGCACCTTGGCCACCAGCGGGCAGGTCGCGTCGACGGCGGTGAGCCGTCGCTCTGCCGCCTCGTCCCGCACCGCGGGCGACACCCCGTGCGCGGAGAACACCACCGTTGCCCCGTCGGGCACCTCGGCCAGCTCGTCAACGAAGACGGCGCCGCGCCGCTCGAGGCCGGCCACGACGTGGGTGTTGTGGACGATCTGCTTGCGCACGTAGACGGGCGGCCCATGCTGGTCGAGCACCCGCTCGACGATCTCGATCGCCCGCTCGACCCCCGCGCAGAACGACCGCGGCCCCGCGAGAAGCACCCGCCGCTGTCCCGCGGCCGCGGCCCACCTGGCGAGCACGGGCCCGGCGGCGCGCAGCGACCGCAGGGCGGCAAGGCCGCCAGCCAGCGTTCCTGGACGCAGCAGCGGCCGGTCCGGTGTATCGGACACCGCCCGGATCACCGCCACCGGACGGTCGCCCGCGGCGGCGGCTAGCGGCGCGGACTCCATGTCGGCGACGAGGCTGCCGTCGAGTGCCAGCCGCTCCCGTTCGGCTCCCCGCACGAGATGACCCACGGTGGTCACCTTCCCCGCCCGCGCTCGCAGCCCGGCCCGGCGCAGCTCGCCGGCCAGCAGGGGCGCGGACGGGCAGCCTGTGCGCGACGTTCCGTCGGTTACCTCGGTGCCAACCACGACATCGCCGGGCGCGAGGTCACGAGAAAGGCCCCCGCCCGTGCCCGCCACGGCAATCATGCCGAACGGGGAATCCCGTAGTGACGCGGCATGCGCCGCGGCACGAGCCGGGCCGTATCCGGTGCGAAGGACGCTGCCGCCGACGCCGAGCCCGCGGCTCACGGCGCGCGCCTCCAGCCGTAGCGGCGCGCAGACGAGCATGCCTCCCGGGTCCCCCGGGGTAGTGCGATCCCCGCCAGTCAATCAGCACCTCCCGTAGTAGTACTCGCCCCCGCAGAGCGAGCGGTCACATACCGGCCGAGCGCGTTGACCGGGAAGATCAGCCGGTACAAGTGGTAGTTGATGTAGAAGTCACCGGGGAAGCCCGTGCCGGTGTACTGCGGCTCGTCCCAGGTCCCGTCCGGCCGCTGGCTCGCGGCCAGCCAGCGGATCCCGGCCTCCGTCGCCTGGCTGGCCTGCTCCCCGGCGGCGAGCAGGGCGAGCAGCGCCCAGGCCGTCTGCGACGCGGTGGACGCCCCCTTGCCTGCCCAGTCCGGATCGTCGTAGGAGCGGAGGTCCTCGCCCCAGCCGCCGTCCGGGTTCTGGTGCGCCTCCAGCCAGGCGATGGCGCGCCGGATCGACGGCTTGCCTGGCCGCACCCCGGCGGCGATGAGCGCGGGCACCACCGCTCCGGTGCCGTATACGTAGTTGGCACCCCAGCGGCCGAACCAGGATCCATCGCTCTCCTGCGCGCGCAGCAGCCACGCCACTCCCCTGCGGACGGCCTTGCTCCCGGCCAGGCCCTCGGCGCTGAGCGCCTCCACGACATGAGCGGTGACGTCAGCCGACGGCGGGTCGATCACGGCGCCGAAGTCACAGAACGGAAGCTTGGTCACGATCGCGCGCGTGTTGTCGGCGTCGAACGCCCCCCAGCCACCGTCACGCGACTGCATGCCGGTCAGCCAGCGGATGCCGCGCCCGATCGCCGCCTGGCCGGGACCCCCGGGAACACCTGCCCTGCGCAGTGCGAGGATCGCCTCCGCGGTGTCGTCGATGTCCGGGTATCCGTCGTTGTCGAACTCGAAGGCCCAGCCGCCCGGGTCAAGCCGCGGCCTGCGCACCTGCCAGTCACCGGGGCCGGGGACCTCCTCGGCGATCAGCCAGCCGGCCGCCTTGACCTGCGCCGGGTGATCGGCCGGCAGGCCGGCGTCGGCGAGCGCGATGACCGCGAGCATGGTGTCCCACACCGGGGACTGGCACGCTTCCATCCGCCGCAGCGGCCCTTCCGGCGTGTCCTCCGTGATCGTGAACCTGTCCAGGCCGGCCAGCCCGCGGCTGATGACCGGGTGATCCAGCCGGTAGCCGAGCAGGCGCAGCGCGATGAGCGAATAGACCCAGGGCGGCTGGATCCCGCCCCAGCATCCGTCGCGCTCCTGGCGCGCGATGATCCATTCCGCGCACCGGCGGAGCGCGGCCGTCCGGACGGCTCGCATCGGCGCGGTGCCCGCGCCGCGCCGCTCATAGGCATGCAGCACCCGGTCGATGCCATTGAAGACCCCGGCCCAGCCGGCCGCGCGGGTTGCCGCCGTGGTTTCCCCCTCGCCGGTGCGCAGCTCATTTATTCCGAACGGGAGCGTGGTGGCAGGACGCACCGAACCGACGATGGTCAGCGCGACGATGGTCTGCCTGGCCCAGCAGCCCCAGTCGTAGATGTTGAGCGGGAACCAGCTCGGCAGGTAGATCAGCTCGGGCGGCATGACAGGCAGCTCGTCCCATGACCACTCGCCGAACAGCGCCAGCCAGATCCTGGTGAACACCCGGGTCGCCTCGACGCCGCCCGCCGAGCGGATCCATCCGGCCGCTCTGGTCATGTGCGCGGCGTCCGGCTGGTCATCGGCGAGCCGCAGCGCCACGTATGCCTCGACGGTCGTCGACAGGTCGGGCGGCCCTCCGTGGAAGTTGGCCCAGGTGCCGTCGTCTCGCTGCCTGGACCGGATCCAGCGGGCCGCGGCGGCGGTCTGCTCCTCCGTCCGCACGCCGAGGAACTCGCGGAGCAGCAGGTCCTCGGCGTCCATGGTGACGTTGGTCTCGAGCTCGCCCTGCCACCAGCCCTGCTCGTGCTGCAGGCCGAGCAGGTGATCGCGGGCGCGGGCGAGCGCGGCCCGCGCCACGGCCGCCAGCGGCGGGGGGGTCCCGCCCGCCTGTGCCGGTGCCCTGGACTGCGTCACCGTCATCTCACTGCTCCCTCGTCACCGCTGTGTCACCATTGGCGGGCCGTGATGAACTCGGCGATCGCGAGAAGCTCGGCCCGCACGTCATCAGGCATGTCCGTCTCGGCGAGGCATGTGCCCGCCGCCGCGAGCTGGGCGTCGGCCTCGGTTTCCGCCCATTTCCTGCCGCCCGCCTCCTCAACGAGCTTGGCGGCGAGCACCAGGTCGTCCTCGGTAAGCGGCTCCGGCCTCGCGAGCAGCGCCGCGAGTTCGAGTCCCTGCTCCGTTGCGCCGCGGGTCCCGGCACCGGACCGTGTGCCATTGGTTCCTGTGCTGCTGGTTCCTGGGCTCCAGGGCTGCGTGGCACCGGGCTGTATCGCACCGGTGAGGGCCGCGACCACGGGCAGTGATTTCTTGCGCGCCCGCAGGTCCGACCTGACAGGCTTTCCCGTGACCTCTGGTGCCCCCCAGATACCGAGCAGATCGTCGGTGAGCTGGAAGGCCAGCCCCGCGTGCGCGCCGAACTTGGCCAGGCCCATTGCCAGGCCAGGCGGAGCGCCGAGGTAGATCGCCCCTATGCTGCACGCGCATGCCATCAGCGCCGCGGTCTTGTCGCCGGCCATCGCGAGGCACTCGGCCAGGGTCACGTCGTCGCGCCGTTCGAACGCCAGGTCCGCTCCCTGGCCGGCGATCAGCCGCTGCACGGCCGCGGAGAGGCAGCGGGCGGCCCAGCGACCCTGCGGCGCGGCCTCCTCGAGCAGGATGTCCTGTGCGAGGACGAGCAGCGCGTCACCGGCCAGGATGGCCGCGCCGGTGCCGTACACCGTCCAGGCGGTCGGCCGGTGCCTGCGCTCGGTGTCGCCATCCATGATGTCGTCGTGCAGCAGCGAGAAGTTGTGCACGAGCTCAACGGCGACCGCGGCGGGCACGCCTCGCTCCGCGGGGGCGTCCGCCGCGCGCGCGGACAGCAGGGCGAGCGCGGGCCGCAGTGCCTTGCCGCCGGCCTCGCCGTCGCCGCGCGGGCGGCCGTCGGGGTCCGTCAGGCCGAGATGGTAGGCGGCGACGGCGCGCACGTCCGCGCTGAGGCGGCTAACGGCCTCGGCGAGCGCCGGCCCGGCAAGGTCACGGGCGACCGCCACGCCCCCTGGCATCACGGCCGTCATGCCAGCGTCCCAGGCGTTCCGGTGCCCGGCACCCGCACCCCATCCGGCTCCTCGGCCCTACCCGGTTCCTCAGCTCTACCACGTGCCTCAGCTCTACCACGTGCCTCAACGCTTCCCGATATTCCCATGCGGTCCGACCCGTCCTTCCCTTGTCCGGAAATATCCGAAATATCGGCATACGGGATAGCTTTGAGCGTGCGTTGTTCCTGGCCGGGAAGGCCGCCGCCTGAGACCACCCGCGTGGGGGAGGCTAGCCCGCGCCGCAGCTCACGTGCCGCGCTGAGTCCGCTTCGCACGGCTCCCTCCATCGTGTCCGGCCAGCCTGTGCTTGTCCACGCTCCGGCGAGCACCAGGCCGGGCACGGCCGTCGCGGCCTGCGGCCGCAGCCGGCCGCATCCCGGTGCCTGGCGGAATGTCGCCCGCCGTTCCCTTGTGACGAAGAAATCGGTAACGCGTGCCTCGCGTGCGGCCGGGAACAGCTCGCCGAGCGCGGGCAGGAACTGCTCACGTAGCCGGGCGGCGGGGACGTCCACGTAGTCGTCCGCGGCCGAGAGCGACACCGCGAGATACTGGCCTTGCGGGGAGCCTGAGGAGCGGGTGCGGTCGAATACCCACTGCACGGGCGAATCCACCGCGGCGGCGAACGGCAGCCGGGTTACCCGCCTGTCATAGATCACGTGCACGTTGACGATCGGGGAGGATCCCAGGCCGCGCCAGCCCGCCCCTGCGCCCGCGGCGGCGGGCAGCAGCCGTGCCGCGGCTTCCGGCGGCACCGCGATGACCACGCCGTCCGCGCTGAGCGACACCTCGCCGTCGCTCGAAGGCCGGGCGAAGCGGACAACGAACCCGCCCGTGCCTGTCTCTACCGTGCCTGTCTCAACCGTGCTTGTCTCAACCGAGGCGGCTTTCGTGCCGAGCCTTACTTCTACCCCGAGCCGGTGCAGCAGCACGGCGGCGGCCTGGCCGTGCAGCTCGCCTAGCGGGACCGCGGGAACCCCGATGTCCGCGGCGCCCCTCGCCCCGAGCAACGCGGTCTTGACGACGGTCGCGGCGAGCGCGAGCGACGCGTCGTCCCCGCCGATGTTCAGCGCGGAGACCGTGAACAGGTCCCACAGTGCCCGGCGGGCGCGCTCCCCCTGCCCACGGGCCGACAGCCAGTCGCCGAGGCGCTCGCCGTCCAGCTCCGGATCCGCCGGGTCGAGGAATCGCATCGGAAGGGCGGCTCGCACCACCCGAAGCCGTTCGGAAAAAGAGAGGAGAGGATAACGGGCGAGCGCCATTCCCATGTGCAGCGGTCCGGGCAGCGCATTCCTGCGTAGCCGCCCGCGGCCGCGCGGCGAGAGCACCGTGACGTCGAAACGGTCCTGGAGCGGCGCCGCTCCCGTCACGCCGAGCCTGGCGAGCAGCCCGCGATAGGCCGTGCAGCAGCGGAGGAAGACGTGCTGGCCGTTGTCGACGACCAGGCCGTCGCGGGTGAAGGAGCAGGTGGCACCGCCGAGCCTCGGCCGGCCCTCGAGCAGCGTCACCGCCGCACCCGTATCGGCCAGCGCGATGGCCGCGGTGATCCCGGCGAGCCCGCCGCCGATGACCGCCACCTGACGCTCGCGCCCGGCCCGGCGCGGCCCGGTCACGAGGTCCCCCCCGGCCGCGCCTGATGCTGCGGCAGCCGTGCCATGCTGACAAACGAGCGGCTAGCGACGCCGACCTTCTCCCACCGGGACAGTGACATCCGGCCGCGCAGCACGGCTGGCGGGTCCGCGACGATGTGGTCGAGCAGCCGGCGGTAGATACCGGCCATCGCCCCCGCGCACGCGGCGCTGCGCCAGTCGAGCAGCGGCATCAGCCGCATTCCCGTGGCGTACCAGCCGCGGGCGCGCTGCGCCTCGAACTCGATGACCCTGGCGAGTCCCGGCGCCTCTTGAGTAAGCGCCGCCTCTTGGGTGAGCACCGCCGCGCCCCGGGCATCCGGCGTCCCCTTCGCCTCGAGCGTGCAGCCGAACCGCTCCAGGTCCTCCGCGGGCAGGTAGACGCGTCCTGCCGCGTAGTCCTCGCGGATGTCGCGCAGGATGTTGGTGAGCTGAAGCGCGACGCCGAGCGCATCGGCGAGCGGTGCCGCCGCATCCTGATCCCCGACGCCGAACACGCCGAGCGAGAGCCGCCCGATCGACCCGGCCACGCACCGGCAGTAGTGCAGCAGTTCGTCGAAGGTCGCGTAGGTGGTTCCGCGCACGTCCGCCATGCAGCCGTCGATCAGCTCGCCGAACGCGCCGAGCGGTATCGGGTAGCTCCGCGCCGCCTCCGCTAGCGCGAAGAGCACCGGATCGTCAGGCGAGGCCGCGGCTCCAGCCAGGTTCCTCACCGAGGATTGCGCGTCCTCGAGCGCGGCGAGCTTCTCCCCGGCAGGCATCGTCCCGTCGCCGATGTCGTCGATCCGCCGGGCGAACGCGTAAACCGCGGCAAGCGCGCTCCGCTTGCCGGGCGGGAGCAGCCGGATGCCGTACGCGAAGTTCCTTGCCTGTGCCCAGGTGACCTGCTCGCAGTGCTTATACGCCGTCGCCGTGTCCATGCCGCTACCTGCCCCTCGCGTAGGCCCTGACCAGTTCCCCGGCCAGCCGCGGCCTGCGCGGTCGCGGGGTAGCGCGAAGCACGTCGTGGCCGCTCGCCGTGATCGCCGCGAGCGCGGCCCGGCCGCCGGCCACGTAGCCGGCCACGGCCACCCTGGCCGCCCCGTGCAAGGTCGCGATGAGCGGTGCGCCCTCGGCGAGCAACTCCGCCGCCCGCCGCGCCTGGAACGCGATCAGCGAGCGCAGCGCCGGCCCCGCGGCGGGCGCGGCGAGATCCTCTTCGGTGCAGCCGAACCGCTCCAGGTCCTGGCGCGGTAGGTAAATCCGGCCGTTGCGCAGGTCTTCCCCCACGTCCTGCCAGTGCTCGACAAGCTGGAGCGCGGTGCAGATGTTGTCGGAGAGCCGGTCACGCTGCGGGGACGCGGCGCCGAAGATGCAGAGCACGACCCGGCCCACCGGGTTGGCGGACAGCCGGCAGTAGCCGAGGAGCTCGTCGAAGGTCTGGTAGCGCGTCACCACCTGGTCCTGCCGGTTCGCCTGGATGAGGTCGCGAAACGGCTCGGCCGGGATGGCGCGGGCGGATACGGTCGCCGCTAGCGCCCGCATGACGGGAACCCGGGGCGATCCCGCGCCAGGATCGTAGATCCGGTCGAGTTCCGCCTCGAGCTCGTCGAGCAGTCGCAGCCGGTCGCCGGGGGGCGCCTCGTCGCCGATGTCATCGGTAAGCCGCGCGAAACCATAGAGCGCCATCAGATGCCGCCGCGGGCGGGCGGGGAGCAGGCGCATGGCAACGGGGAAGTTCTCGCCGGACGCCTGGGCCGCGGCCATCGCCGCGATCCCGGCCATGCCGGCAGCGCCGGTCGGCACCCGGCCAGGATCACCGCTCACTCGTGTTGCGTCCCGCGTCACAGTCTCTATTTCGGCACAGACCTCAAACAAATGCAAATAATGACATACGCGTCACCTGACACGCGTGTCGTCGACTGCGCCGCCGCGCGCCCGTTCGGCCTAGTCAGCGAACCCGTTCCGCCGCCATTTATTCCGTTGCCGGACCCGCAGCCCGGACCCGCAGCCCGGACCCGCAGCGCAGCGTAAACGTGACTCCCAGTATAGAGGGCCGCCAGGTTATCGCGCGGATTGCGTTAGGTTAGAAAGAGGAGGGCTGGCCGGAATGGGGCGATAATCAATATCGCTCTTTGGTAACGATCCGCCAGCTGGCTGATGGCCGGCCCAGGCTCGCGGCGTCATGGCTCGTGCCCTACGCCATCATCGCGGCGGTCAAGCGCGGCCTCCTGCGGTAACGCCGGGCAAGTTCGAGCTGTGTTCGGCCGCCGTTTTGCCTGGCGGTTCCCGCGAGCGACTTAGCTCCAGTCTGGCAGCGTTTGTCATGGCATCTCCGGTGAAGAGGTGGCGGTATGCATGAGACCACGGGATCAGGCGGGACCTGGGGCGGGCGTCACCACCGGCGAAGCCCGTTCGATATAGCCAGACGATCGCTGCTTGCGCTGACGGCGAGCACGCTCGTGCTCGGGGTGACGACCATGGCAGCCGTCGCGCGGCCGGGCGGGCCAGCTCAGCCGCGCAAGCCAGCGGGCAGCGGCTGCGCGCTCGGCGGCACCGGCGCGGGCGCCGTCAAGCATGTGATCTACCTGCAGTTCGACAACACCCATCTGACCCGGGATAACCCGAAGGTGCCGAGCGACCTCCAGCAGCTTCCGAGCCTGCTCAGCTTCATCACGGGCAACGGCACGATGATCACCCACGAGCACACGCCGCTCATCGCGCACACCGCCAACGACATCGTGACCTCGGAGACCGGCCTGTACCCCAGCCAGCACGGCATGCCGATCGCGAACGAGTACAACTACTACACGCCGGCCGGGGCCACCGACACGGCAGGCTCGTTCGCCTACTGGACCGACCCGATCGTCGACTACAGCACCTCGACGGGCGCGCCGCTTGGTGACGCCACCCCGACCATGGTCAGCCCGAGCGGCGGCAATACTCCTGCGCCCTGGGTGTCGTACACGCGCGCGGGCTGCGACTTCGGCAGCGTGGCGGCGGCCAACACCGAGCTGGAGAACACCACCCCCGACGTGCCTGTCGTGTTCGGCGCTGACTCGCCGCAGGCGAGGGAAGCCGAGGACCCCAGCCAGCAGGCCAGGGCGGCCGCCGACTTCATGGGGCTCGCCATCCACTGCGCCGCCGCGTCAGCGACGTGCTCGGCGGCCGGCGGCGGACGGCCCGACGTGCTGCCTGACGAGCCCGGCGGCTACCACGGCTACCAGGCGCTTTACGGCAACGCGTTCGTCCAGCCGGCGATCAGCCCATCCGGCCCGGTCCGTGACCTGAACGGCCAGGTCATCACCGACGGGAACGGGAACACCGGGTTCCCCGGCTACAACGCCATGATCGGGACCAACGCGCTCGCCTACACGCTGGACATGCAGACGCACGGCGTTCCCGTCACCTACACCTACCTCACCGACATGCACGAGTCCTGGCAGACCGGCAGCGCGTTCGGCCCAGGCGAGGCAGGCTACGTGCAGCAGCTGCGCGAGGAGAACGCCGCGTTCGGCACGTTCTTCAGCGATCTGGCAGCGCACGGGATCACCAGGGCGAACACGCTCTTCGTGATTACCGCGGACGAGGGCGACCACTTCGTCGGCGGCCCGCCTGTCCCGGCAGGCTGTGACGGCGTGACGGTCGCCTGCCGCTATCCGAAGATCGGCGAGGTCGACGGCAACCTGACCGGCCTGCTGGGGGCCAAGGGCATCGCCACGCCGTTCGACGTGGCGGCCGACTCCGCGCCGGTCGTCTACGTCCACGGCCAGCCGTCGCGCACCGCCGTGCAGGTCCGGGAGCTTGACCGCGCCGCCGCCACGCTCACCGCGCCCGATCTCGCCACCGGCAGGACCGTCCGGCTCACCAACTACCTGGCGGACCCCGTCGAGCTGAAACTGCTGCACATGATCACCGGGGATCCGCTGCGGACACCCACGCTGACATTGTTTGCCAATCAGGACTTCTGGCTGAGCGGCGGGGCCGCGAGCTGCGGCGCGTCGTGCGTCAGCGGCGAGGACCCGGGCGAGGCGTGGAACCACGGCGACGTCGGGCAGCAGATCAACACGACCTGGCTCGGCCTGGCCGGGCCGGGCGTCGCGCGCCGCGGCTTCGACAACGCCACCTGGTCCGATCACACCGACATCCAGCCCACGATGATGGCGCTGCTCGGGCTCCGCGACGACTACACGCCCGACGGCCGGGTGCTCGTCGAGGCGCTCGACAGTGACCGTCTGCCGCCCGCACTGCGCGGTGACCGCGAGACGCTGCTGCGCCTCGGGCGGGTCTACACGCAGCTAGAGGCGGCGGTGGGCGAGTTCGGGCTCGGCACCCTGCGGGCGTCCACCCGCGCGCTCGCCAGCGACTCCCCCGGCGACGCGACCTACAAGCGCATCGAGAGCGAGCTGCGGCGACTCGGCGCGGAGCGCGACGCCCTGGCCGCCCAGATCCGCGACATCCTAGACGCCGCCCGCCCCATCGATCAGCGCCGCGCCAGCTCCCTCATCACCCAGGCCACCCGCCTCCTAAAGCAGGGAATCGATTAGAGGTTCGAATTTTACGTGTCATACGGGCTGTTTCAAAATTGCGGCCTACCTGGCAGTAATGGAGGGGACGACCCGCAGAAGCGGAGATTTTTGCCATGGAGTGGGGTGATCTTTATCTCCAGGCCACCGTTCGACCATCGGAGTGGAGATCATTTTCCCTCACCTTCGATTGTGAAACAGCCCGCATAGGGCGTAAAACTCGAACCTCTAACGCGCTCACGGGCTAGGTGCGCCAGATCAGGACCAGGGCGCAGTCGTCGGAGTTGCCCGCGCCCGAGCCCTCCTGCATGGTCTGCACCAGGGCGGCCGCGCCGGTACGGAACCCGGAGGCGAACTGCCGCTGCGCCTCGGCAAGCAGCTGGTCGATGCCGGTGTCGATGTCGCGTCCCGGCGCCTCGACGAGCCCGTCGGTGTAGAGCAGCAAGGCGTCCCCGGGCCGCAGCACGCCCTGCTCGGGAACGAAGCGCGGATCCTCGACGACACCGAGCACGATGCCGCGCGCCTGGGTAATCAGCCAGGTGCCGCTGGCCGCGTCATAATGCACCGCGGGCGGATGCCCCGCGGACGCGACGACGTACTCTCCGGTGGCGAGGTCGAGCGCGAGGTGCACGGCGGTGACGAATCCCTCGGCGCCGGAGCCGCGATGCATATACGAATTGCAGGTAGTGAGGAATCCCTCACGCGGGACAGAGCCGAGCAGGCCGCCGAACGCACCCGAAAGCAGCAATGCCCTGGTCCCCGCGTCGAGACCCTTGCCCGACACGTCGACGAGCGCCACCTCGAGGGTCTTCCCGTCGGACGCGGACACCACGAAGTCCCCGCCGAACGAGGCGCCGCCCGCGGGCCTGAGTACCGCCGCGGATCCCCAGCCATCGGGGAGCCTGGGCAGTTTCCCCTGCGCCCGGATCCTGTCCCTCAGCTCGAGCAGCATCTTGTCGGCACGCAGGCCCTGCATGCCGAGTTTCTCCCTGGTCCTGGCGAGCACGTCGGCGAAGGCCGCGGTCACCACGATCGTCGCTATGATCCCGGCGCCGGCCCGGTTGTCCCACGTGTCGTACGCGATCGTCAGCGCGACCACGCCGAACAGGATCCGCAGCGCCCGCACCCGAAGCAGCAGGCCGCCTGCCAGGATCGGGAGGATCATCACGCCGGGCGAGAACCACCACACGGAAACATGGACGGCGGCGACGCCGATGACGATCGTCGCGAGCGCGAGCCCGGCCGCGACCCGCCGGTTATGCGTGATGAACTGCCTCAGGGCCAGGGCGCGCAGCCGCCGGATGACGGCACGCGGCAAGCGCGGCGAATGGCGCGGGGCAGCAGAAACCATGATGGCGGCACTGTATCCGCACAATGCGCTCCTGGCACGTAGCGAGCCCTCCGATTATCCCGAACGGGCTTCGCAGCAATGACACGGTCCCCGGCGCGACATGACCCGTGGGCCACAGTACCCCCTCCGGGGACTCTGAAAACAGTTCGCGCATGTCCTGGCTGGTCGGGTACGAAGCAGACATGACCTCCGTTGACGTGTACCCGATCCGCCCGATCGCCGAGGACGAGTTTCCTGCCTTCTACGGCGTCGGCGATCAGGCGTTCAACCTCGCCTGGACGGCCGAGTCCGCCATCTCCCATGAGCTGGCCGTCTTCGAGTTCGACCGCAGCCTCGCAGCATTCGACGGCCGGCTGCTGGTGGGCACGGCGTGTGTGTACAGCTTCGAGATGACGGTTCCAGGGGCCGCGGTGCCGGTGGCGGGGGTTTCCTCGGTATCGGTGCTGCCGTCACACCGGCGCCGCGGGATCTTGTCCCGGCTGATGCGCCGCCAGCTTGCCGACATCAGGGAGCGCGGCGAGGCGGTCGCCGCGCTGTTCGCCACTGAAACAGGGATCTACGGCAGGTTCGGCTACGGGCTGGCCTCCTGGCACGCGCGGTTCATGATCCGGCGCGGCGAGGGCATCCTGTCAGGGCCTTCCCGTCACGCACCGGCCGACCCGGACGTGCGGCTGCGGATAGCCGAGCCGGAAGCGGCCAGGACCGACCTGGCCAAGGTCTACGACGCGACGCTGGCCAGCCGGCCCGGGATGATCGCGAGGGACGACCGCTGGTGGCAGAGCAGGCTGCTCGACCCGGAGGGCTGGCGCCAGGGCGCCACCGCGCTGCGCTGCCTGATCGCCGAGGACGGGGCGGGCCCGCGCGGGTACGCGCTGTTCTCCGTGAATGCGGACTGGGCGGAGCACCACCTTCCCGCCGGTACGCTCAGCGTCCGCGAGGTGATCGCCGCCGATTCCGCGGCCACGGCGGCGATCTGGGCCGACCTGCTCAGCCGGGACCTGGTTGCCGAGGTGCAGGCACGCATACGTCCCGTCGACGACCCGCTGCTGCACCTGCTCGCCGACTCCCGCCGGGCCCGCACGCAGATCACCGACGCGCTATACGTCCGGCTCGTCGACGTGGGCAGGGCGCTCGCGCAGCGTCGCTACGCCTGCCCCGTGGACGCGGTCATAGAGGTGACGGACGAACTGTGCCCGTGGAATCAGGGACGGTGGCGGCTGACCACGAGCGTGGCGGCCCAGGGCGGCCCGGGGGATGCCCCGGGCGGCCTGGCCGCCGTCTGTGAGCGGACGACCGATGACCCCGATGTCGCCCTGGACAGTCGCACACTCGGCGCGGCCTACCTGGGCGGTACCAGGCTCGGCGCGCTGTCGGCCGCGGGGCAGGTCACCGAGCTGCGCCAGGGCGCCCTCGCCGCCCTGTCCGCGGCGATGTCCTGGGATCCCGCCCCGTGGTGCCCGATGATCTTCTGACCTCCGACGGACAGACAGGGTTGAACCGGACCGGTGAGCCACCGTATTGTTCGGGGCTGACAAAGGAGGAAGGCAATGCCTCTCGATCCGCAGGTCCAGGCGCTCCGCGACGAGATGGAGAAGGCCGGCGCCCGGAGGCTCTACACCCTCTCCATCGAGGACGCCAGGGACGCCGATCGCACGTCGACGGTCGCCGCGGCCGGGAGCGAGGAGCCGGTCGCCCGTGTCGCCGACCGGTTAATCCCGGGACCGGCGGGAGATCTGCCTGTCCGTGTCTACTGGCCGGGGACGGTGCGGCAGGGGACGCCCCCCCAGGACCCATGGCCGGTGCTCGTGTACTTCTTCGGCGGCGGCTGGAGCCTGGGCACCCTGGAGGTCTCGGATGGCGTCTGCCGCCGCCTGACCAACGCCGCCCAGTGCGTCACCGTCTCGGTAGGGTACCGGCTCGCCCCTGAGCACAAGTTTCCCGCGGCGGTCGAGGACTGCTACGCGGGCGCCGCCTGGGCGGCCGCGGCCGCCGCTGAGCTCGGCGCCGACGCGGGCCGGCTGGCGGTCGGCGGAGACAGCTCGGGAGGCAACCTGGCCGCCGCGGTCGCCCTGCTCGCCAGGGACAGGGGCGGACCGCCCATTGCCCACCAGCTGCTCGTGTACCCGAACACCGACTACCGGGCCGACACGCCGTCGATGCGGAAGCTCGCCGATCCCTATTTCTTCAACCCGGAGGCCATCGCGTGGTACTGGGGTCTCTACCTCGCGTCACCCGATGACGGCATGAATCCGCTCGCCTCGCCGCTGCGTGCGGAGGATCTCGGCGGACTGCCCGCGGCTACCGTGATCACCGCGGAGTATGACCCGCTCCGCGACGAGGGGGAACGGTACGCGGAGCGCCTGCGACTGGCCGGCGTGCCCGCCGAGATCATCCGCTACGACGGGATGATGCACGGCTTCTTCACCATGAGCGGCGTGCTCGACGGTGCCAGGCGCGCGGTGGCACAGGCGGCCGGCAGCCTCCGGGCCGCCTTCGCGTCAGGACATGTCCATGGTGACGGTAGTGACGGGCACGTGTGACAGGAGGCACGGAGATGACAACCGCTCAGGAACTCAGCGGAGTGCGCGGCGCGCGGCACTCGCTCGCCCTCACCGAGCTGCACGCATCCCTGTCCGACCCGGTGCTCGACTCGATGACCTTCCTCAACGAGGTGACCGCACGGTTCCCTGACGCGATCTCGTTCGCGCCCGGCCGGCCAAACGAGGGGCTGTTCGACCCGGATAGCATCAGCGGCTACCTCCGCGCGTACACGTCATACTTAGAGCGGGACTGCGGCTATACCCCCCAGCAGGTGTGCACCGCTATCTTCCAGTACGGCCGGACAAAGGGCCAGATCCACGAGCTGATCGCGCGGACGCTCGGCAATGACGAGGGAATGCTCGTGCCGCCGGACGCGGTGGTCGTCACCGTCGGCGCCCAGGAGGGAATGCTCCTTGTCCTGCGGGCGCTGTTCGCCGGGCCGTCCGACGTGCTGCTGGCCAGCTCGCCGTGCTACATAGGCATCACCGGCGTCGCACGGCTGCTCGACATCGAGGTCATGCCTGTCCCCGAGCTCGACAGCGGGCCGGACACCGGCGCCGTGGCCGAGGCCGCGCGCAGGGTTCGGGCGGCGGGTAAACGGCCGCGGGCCTTCTATGTCGTCCCGGATTTCGCCAATCCCTCCGGCGCGAGCATGACGACTGAGGCACGGGCGCGGCTGCTCGAGGTGGCCATCGCCGAGGATCTGCTGATCGTGGAGGACAACCCCTACGGTTTCTTCACCAGGGAGTCCGCCCCCAGGCCTACGCTCAAGTCGCTCGACCGCGACCGGAGCGTTATCTATCTGGGTTCATTCGCCAAGACCTGCTTTCCCGGAGCACGGCTCGGCTACGTCATCGCCGACCAGGAAGTGATCGTTCCTGACGGTTCCCGCAGGCTGCTGGCTGACGAGCTCGCCAAGATCAAGAGCATGACCACGGTCAACACGCCGTCGCTGAGCCAGGCGGTGATCGGCGGCATCCTGATCTCCCGCGGCTGCCGGCTGCGCGAGGCCAACACGGCGGCGATCCGTCTCTACAGTGCGAACATGCAGGTCATGCTGGCTGAGCTGACCCGCCGCTTCCCCGCTGACCAGCGCGGGAGCCATGGCTTGTCGTGGAACATCCCGGACGGCGGTTTCTTCGTGGTGGTAAAGGTGCCCTTCGTCGCCGACGAGAGCGCGCTGCAAAGATCCGGCCGGGAGTACGGCGTGCTCTGGACGCCGATGAACTCCTTCTACCTCGATGGCGGAGGCACCCATCAGCTCCGGCTGTCGTGCAGCTACGTCACCCCCGACCAGATCACCGAGGGCATCGGGCGCCTGGCCGCATTCGTCACGGCCCAGTCAGCGGCCGCCGCGGGAGCGGTATGACGATCATGGGAGGATGCGCACCGCGGACTGGGTGATGTCGGCGAGCTGGGGGCGGCCGGCCAGGGCCATGCTGTTTTCCAGCTCGTCACGCAGCAGCCGCAGCACGGCGCACACGCCCGCGGCCCCGGAGTGGGCCAGGCCCCACAGCACCGGCCGGCCGACCAGGACGGCGCGGGCGCCGAGGGCGAGCGCCCTGAACACGTCGGTGCCGCTGCGAATTCCGCCGTCCACCAGCACGGGCACCCGCCCGCGCACCGCGGCGACCACCTCCGGCAGTGCGTCAAGGCTCGCGATCGCACCGTCGAGCTGCCGGCCGCCGTGATTGGACACGACGATGCCGTCGGCGCCGTGTGTGATAGCAAGCTCCGCGTCTTCGGCGGTGACGATGCCCTTGAGCACGAGGGGAAGCGGGCTCTGCTGCCGGAGCCAGGCCAGGTCGGCCCAGGTGATCGTGGGGTCGAATTGCTCCCTGGAATGCTGCTCGATCGCTGATCCGCCCGGTTTGTGCGCGTGTACCGCCGACATGACCGAGGAGTCCAGGTTGGCGACGGAGATCCCTGGCGGCAGGGCAAAACCGTTGCGGACATCGCGCAGCCGCCGGCCGACACGCGGCGTGTCCACGGTGAGGACGAGCGCCCGGTACCCGGCCGCCGCCGCACGGCCCGCCAGCTCGGCGACGAGCTGGCGCTGCCGCAGCCAGTAGAGCTGCAGCCACAGCGGGCCGGTCGCTGCCGCGGCGATGTCCTCGAGCCGCTGGCTGGCGAAAATGCTGACCACGAACAGCGCGCCCGCCTCGCCTGCCGCCGACGCGGTCGCCAGCTCCCCGTCCTCGTGTGCCAGCCGCTGATAGGCCATGGGTGCGATACCCACGGGGAAGGCAAGCCGCATGCCAAGCAGCGTCAGGGCCACGTCGCACACGGAGACGTCAGTGAGGACTCGCGGGCGGAGCGCGACCCTGCCATACGCCGCGCGGTTGGCGGCGAGCGTCTCCTCAGCCCCGCTGCCGCCTTGCAGGTAATCCCAGACGTCCGCGGGCACCGACGCACGGGCCGGGTCCGCGAAGTCCTCGACACGGAGAAAATCCACGCCCCCATATTGCCCCAGCGCACGAGCATGCGATCTGGAAAACTGTACGGCGATGACCACGGATTCCGGGCGCGAATCGCCAGGGACAACCCTGAGCGGCCGCCCAGACCTTCTTACCGCAGCGGCGGAACGGGGTGTCATCGATTGACGTATGACCATGTATTAGTCACACTTTTGACTATGACGACGACTCTGCCCCTGGGGGAAGTCAAGACCCATCTTTCCGAACTGGTTGGGCGCGTGCACGACCAGCACGAACGGATCACCGTGACCGTGCACGGGCGCCCGTCAGCGATCCTGGTAGCTGTCGAGGATCTGGAGCGGCTTGAGGAAACGCTGGCCATCCTGCGGGATGCGGAGACCATGCGCCGCCTGGCCGAATCCGACGCGGCGCTGGCACGGGGCGAGGCGGTCTCCGCGGAGGAACTGGCCGAGGCGATGCGGCATCGCAGCTCGCCGGGCACGTGAGCGAGCAGTACGCGGAGGAACAGTACGTCCTGCGGACCACGCCGACAGTCCGGCGGGCGCTCACAGAAAGCCTGCCAGAGGCGGTAGCCGCAGCCGCATACGAGTTCATCACCGGCCCGCTGCCGCGGGAACCGCACCGCACGGCCCTGGGCGACCTCGATCGGCTGGCAACCCTGAGCGGCCGCCTCGCACGGGCGAACAGTTCACCGGTCCCGCGGAATGTCGCGCGGAATACTTGGGGTATGAGCAATCTGCGCTACTCAGAGTCGATCATCATTGCCCGCTCGGCGGAATCCCTCTACGACATGGTCGCCGACGTGACCCGGATGGGCGAGTGGAGCCCGGTCTGCAAGGCGTGCTGGTGGGACGCCGGTGACAGCGCCCGGGCGGGCGCCTGGTTCACCGGGCGCAATGAGCTGCCCGAGCGGGCCTGGGAGACCCGCTCCCAGGTCGTGGCCGCGGAGCGCGGCCGGGAATTCGCGTGGGTGGTGGGCGGCTCCTACGTGCGCTGGGGCTATACCTTCACCCCCGCTGACGGGGCGACGCGGGTTACGGAGTCGTGGGAGTTCCTCCCCGGCGGCATCGCCATGTTCCAGGAGAGGTTCGGCGAAGACGCCCCGGCCCAGATTGTCATCCGCACCGAGGCCGCCCACAAGGGCATCCCGGTGACTCTCGCCGCCCTCAGGCAGTCCGCGGAATCAGCCTGACCTCGCCGTCGCCGTCCTCCCCCGGTGTCGAGTGGCGGGGTGTGCGTGACGGGGCGGCGGCGGGCTGGCCCTCCCCAGGACGCCCGTCCGCCGCCCCCTTCGCGCCACCGGCACGGGCCGCCTGCGGGGGCATCGGCACGTCGTGCGTGGCGCGGTCACGCGGCGGGACGTGATCCCGGCTGTCAGGCCCGGGGATCCGCCGGTGCCGCCGCGTGTCATGCCGCGCGGCCGTCGCGTCCTGGACAGCTGCGCGGGTTCTGCTGTTCCCCGGCGTGGTGTGCTGCGGGGCGACGGCCGGAACGGGGGTACCGGCCGTCGCCCCTCTACCCCCACCGCGCCGGGGGCGTGCCCGAGGGGAGCACGCGTCCCGGCGCGGCCACGCGGCGGGCGCGGGTCCGCAGGTTCCCCTCCCATGGGACCGGCCGCTGCCGCGTGGCTGGTACCGCGCCGCTGCCCGGACCGTTTGTCCGGGCAGCCGCGCGGGTCGTGCCGTCCGCCGTCCGGTCACGCGAGGCTGTGGTGATCAGGTACGGGCGGTTTCCCGTCTGTGGCTTGCGGGCCGGGCAGCGCCGTGACGCTGGCAGCTGCCAGGGACGCGGGGTAAGGGGGGCGGGCGGCCGGGGTCCGGTCCGTCCGCTGCCGTGGCGGGCCAGGCCATGAGGAACCAGACGACCCAGCCGGTCCGGGCGTCGCCCTCGATGCCCCAGCCGTCGGCGATCGCCTTCACGAGATCCAGGCCGTGGCTGCCGCTGCGGCGGCGCCCGCGCTCGGCCCAGGGGCCGCCCTGGTCGCTGACCTCGATGCGCACGGACTCGCCTTCCCGGACCTCGGCCCGGATGGCGAAGGTCCCGCCTGGCTTCTTCGAGCCGCTGTGGAGGACGGCGTTGGCGCAAAGTTCGCTGCCGAGGAGGACCATGTCGTCCGCCAGGGGGAACTCGTCAAGGACGCTGGCGAGAAAGGCCCGTGCCTTCCTGACCTGGCCCGGCTGCCCCGGGTAGCTGGCTGTGTATACCCAGGGTGATAGCTGATTCACGTTGAGTATCGGTACGATCGCGCGCGTGTCCACACTCCATCCCCCCCTCTCCCCGGCTGCCCGTTTGCTGTCACTACATCCCGGTCTCTGGGGCCGGTGTGGTCACTTGCGGTCAGTCCGGGCAGCGGTTGTGTTCCTGGTCATGCATGCTCGGGCACGACCTAGGATTGCACTACAGACACACGCGTGCAAGTTTCTACGCTAGATTCTTTAGCGGAGTTCTTGACCGTGAGGAAGGCTACGATGCGCGAGGGTCGGTTACGGAATGACGCCAAAGGAGGGGAAGTGATCATGGCCGCGGACAAGCGATCACCATCTGTGCGTGCCCGGCAGCTAGCCGAGGAACTGCGCAGGCTGCGCGATGCCTCGCGGCTGACCGGCGAGCAGGTGGCAGGACAGCTCGGCTGGTCGCCGTCGAAGGTCTCCAGGACCGAGACCGCGACAACCGTGCCGAAGCTGGCGGACCTGCGACGCCTCCTCGACGTGTACGAGATCTCCGGCACGCAACGCAACCGGCTGGAAGTGCTCTGCCAAGAGGCCGACGAACGAGGCTGGTGGGACGCCTACGCGGACATACTGGGACCGGAGTACGCGGCGCTGATCGCGCTGGAGGCCCAGGCTGCGTCCGTCTGCTGGTATTCGCCGATGCTCGTCCCCGGTCTCCTCCAGACGGAGCTGTATGCGCGGGAGGTAGTTAGTTCCGGCCTGCTCATCGCCCCGCGCGGCGAGATCGAGCGCCGAGTGCAGGTGAAGATGACCCGCCAACGCGTGCTGACCAATGAGGACCCGCTGCACCTGAACGTGATCCTTGACGAGGCCGCGCTGCACCGGCAGGTGGGCGGGGCTGAGGTCATGCGTGCGCAGGCGGAGCACCTGGCGGAGATGGCTGCCCGGCCGAACGTGACCGTGCAGGTGCTGCCCTTCCGGGCAGGACCGCACCCGGCTACCGCGGGCGAGTTCACGCTGCTGCGGTTCCCCGAGCTTGTCGCGACGGATGTGGTGTGCCTGGAGAACATGACCAGCACCCTCTACGTCGAGAGCGAGACAGAGGTCTACAGGTACGGCCTCGCGTTCGACCGCCTGAGCACGCTGGCTCTTGAGGCGGACGAATCGCTTACCCTGATTGCCGGGCTGATGGGTAACATCAAGTGACCATGAGAGGAGGCGCGGGAGTGGACGCGCAACAGCTACCCGGCGCCGGGTGGCGCAAGAGCAGCTACAGCCATGGCAGCGGCGCATGCGTAGAGGTCGCTGCCGCATGGCGCAAGAGCACCTACAGCGCGAATGGGTCGACCTGTGTCGAGGTAGCGCGGAACCTGCCCGGTGTGGTCGCGGTGCGTGACAGCAAGGATCCGGCAGGTCCGAGACTGGCCTTCGGCCCCGAGGAGTGGCAGCGGTTTGCGGCCAGCGTTAAGTCAGGACAGTTCGACGTAGCCTGACATTTCCCAGGCTGGCCAGGTTACAGAGGAGGGCCTGGCCAGAGCCCGAGTCGCTCAAGTTCGTGGACGATGTCCTCCGAACGCTCAAGGTCGTGCGGGCTCACTGCGGGATCGAGACTGACCCTTGGCACCCCCTGATCACGCTCTTTCTGCCTCATCCACGTACGGTGCGATATCTCCGCGAGCCGTGCGACCAGCTCTTCCCGGCTCAGCTTCGCTGCCATCATCAGCATCCAGGCCCGTTCATCATTCCCTGCCCGCCTCCTTGACAGCCCGCTCCACTGCATGCCGACCGTAGGATGCGACGAGCGCGAGGTAGAAGCAGGCAGGAGCGCCACGCGCCTCGCGCAGATCGTGAACGACCGCAAGCGCCACCCGCACCACCTGGTTTCATGAGACCCGAAAGGACAACGAGCATGACGATAGACCTTCAGGAAACATGAAGCATGTTCAACCACAGAACTTGCCTGCGATCACGCGGGAACACCCAGGCCGTTGACGCCACCGGCGGGACCTGCGTGGATGTCGCTGACGCCGTCGCATGGGGCAAGAGCAGCTACAGCAGACTGAATGGTGGCCAGTCCACCCTAGGCGCCACGGCCACCGCATCTTCGAGGTCTATCAAGCCCGAGAAGATCCCGCAGTAGCCGCCTCTATGTCACGCCACCACGCAAGAAATTTCACGGGCTGCGACCGTAGTACTATGGGTTGTATGTCTGCATATGTACCTGAACTCGACCGGATCAGATTACCCCAGGCGAGCCTGGCTCGCGTGCTCAGCGTGTGTTTCGAGCCGACCAATCGGTGTCCGGGAAAGTGCCCTTACTGCTTGATCGAGGAACACGACGACGATCAGATCGCCGAAGTGCTCCGGCTAGTCATTGACCGCCTGCTCGACCACGGGACGCTCCGAGTCGGATTCGGCGGCGGAGAGCCACTAGTTCGTGGTGAAGTCTTCCAGCTCGGCGCGCGAGTTCGCGAGCGCGGCGCGGGCGCACTGCTCCGCACAAGCGGCATGTTCCCCCTTGACGCATCCGGCACGCGGGAGTCCTTTGACTGGGTCGACCTCTCGTTGGACAGTTCCGATCCGGACATCTTTCGACGCTGCCGACCGGGCGTACCGTTCGACGTTCTCGTCGGCAACATCGGTCGGCTGATTGGTGCCGGTGTGCGCGCTCGTGTCTCGATCCTCGTCACATCCAGGAATGTGGCGACCATCGGGCAGACGGTCAGATGGCTTGCCGCGCAAGGGGTGGAAGCCGTGGGAGATGGCAGCCGTGGCCACGGTACTGTTCGACGCTCAGGTGAAGGCATACGTGACCGATCCCGAGTCCCAGCAAGATCGAGTTCGACCAGCGTAAAGAGCGACGACAACGGCGCGACCGACAGCAAGATCACGCTCTGCTGCGGGTTTGGCTTAACGGATAACCGCCTTCGGCTCCGGCGACTAGGTCGGTGACCGGTTACGATGCCTACATTCGAGCGGCAGGAGCGGTGTCGGGGAACTCCAGCGTGGCTGGGGATGGAGGCGAGCTTGAGTCGCAGATCAAGTCGGCCTCCGGCGCCCTCGGTGAGTCCCCCGCCGCAGGCTGCTGTGCGGGCTGCGGAATTTATGCTACAGACCTTCGAACAACGTCGAAACCAGCTGATCGCGAAGGCGACGATTTCCGCGACTGCGGCTTCCGGACTGATCGTGCTCGTGCTGCAGACCATGCTTCAGCCAGACTCGACGCGGCTTGCAGTAAGAATCATCGCCTCCGTCACCGTGCTATTTTCAATGCTGTCCTTGCTCGAAGGACTGAACATCACCAAGAAACTATCCAAGCGGTCGAGTAGAAACCGGAGCAGGACGCATTTACTCTATTTCGGGATTTTCGCCCGCCTTGACGCACAGGGCGCGGTGGCGGCTCTATCCAAGATCGACGAAGCGCAGTATCTCGCCGAGTTGGCGGCACAAGCCGTTTCCCTCGCGAAGAATCTGCGCATGCGGTATGACGCGCTCGGGAATGCCTACCGCTGGTTGGCGCTGTCCGTCGCCGCGTTCGTCGTTGCACTCGCACTTCAACAGGCGTACGTCATGGCAAGAGTATCCCCTACGGAGCCGGATTGAAACAAGCTATTCCGTTGATGGCAGAATGTTGTAGTTCCAGTCGCCGTGAAAATCATATCTTACGAGAGGTATCGACTGCTTCTCTCGATCGGTTACCTTGATCTTCGTAGGATATTTGCTCAGGTC
>WNFD01001389.1_pt1 | contig 37881 bp, 33 predicted proteins | sample 5400491 | NCBI WGS metagenome assembly WNFD01 (sample SAMN13153343, study PRJNA577476) | soil metagenome | isolation source: 120 cm saprolite under Douglas fir tree site 2 hole 2 replicate 2 | place: USA:California | collected 2015-04-18 | reverse complement strand
GTCTGGGGGGATGGGTCCCTCCCAAGGGGGGTCTGGGGGGATGGGTCCCCCCAGAAGGAGGAGCGGGGGTCTGGGGGGTCGTCCCCCCGGCTAGCAGCGCCTAGCCGGCCGACCGGATCGGCATGAGCACGTACCGGTAGTCGGGCTCACGCTCGCTCTTGCCCGTGATGACCGCGGGCTTGGTGGGCGAGGTGAACGAGATCCTGGCCGTGTCGGAGTCGATCGCCCCGATGCCGTCGAGCAGGTACTGCGGGTTGAAGGCGATCTGCAGGTCCTCGCCGTCGAACGCCGCCTCGAGGATCTCCACCGCCTGCGCCTCTTCCGAGGCGCCAGCCTCGAGCACCAGCTGCCCGGCGCTGAAGGCCAGGCGCACCGGGGTGTTGCGCTCGGCGACGAGCGCGACCCGCTTCACCGCCTCGGCGAACGATCCGGCCGCGAGTTCGGCGATCGCGCTGAACTCGCTCGGCAGCAGCGACTGGTACTTGGGGTACTCGCCGCTGAGCAGCCTGGTCGTCGTCTGCCTCCCGGCGCCGGCGAAGCCGATCAGGCTGTCACCGCCGAGGGAAATCGACACGCGCCGTCTCGCCGAGCACCCGGGCCGGCACGAGCAGGGCCGTGCTCAGGTCCGGCTGCGCCGGGTTCCAGCGCAGCTCGCGGACCGCCAGCCGGTACCTGTCGGTGGCGACGAAGGTGAGCATGTCGCCCTGGATCTCGATCCTGATGCCGGTCAGCGCGGGCAGCGTGTCATCGCGGCCGGCCGCGATCGCCACCTGGCCGATGGCGGAGGCCAGCGCGTCGCTGCCCACCGACCCGGCCAGCGGCGGCATCTCGGGCAGCGTCGGGTATTCCTCTTCCGGCAGCAGGACCAGGGTGAAGGTCGCGCTGCCGCACTTGAGCGTCGCGCGGGTCCCGTCGGTGACCAGGTCGACCGGCCGGGCGGGCAGCGAGCGCACTATCTCGGCCACTAGGCGGCCCGAGACGAGGACCGTGCCCTCTTCGTCGGTGATCACGGGCACGGTGGCCTGGGCCGAGACTTCGTAGTCGAACGTCGAGAGCGTGAGTTCTGTCCCCGCGTGCAGGCGCATCCCGGCCAGCACGGGGGCGGTCGGGCGGGCCGGCAGGGCACGAGCGGTCCAGGCCACGGCTTCCGCCAGATGATCACGCTCAACCTGGAGCTTCACGGGAACTGCCTCCTCGTGTCAGTGTGCGTGTCACCGGGTACAGCAGTGGTGCGTGCTGGTGTCCTCGCACACAGGGCCTACTTGGTGTTGTTCTTTTCTTATTTAGAGAATCGTCATAGTCATAGGTGCGGTGGATTCTGGGGAGAACCCTTGTTCCCGCAGCTCAGCAGCTATTTTACTGCGCACAGGGGGTGTGCCTGGTCAGGGGATGAGCGGCCCGTCCTGTGGCCGGCGACTGATACAGCCCGGGCTTGCCACTGGTTGTCCCCCGGTTATCCGAAAGTCTTCCACAATGTTGTCCACAAACTGTGCGCATAGCGGTGCGGGCGCCGGTTCACCTCGCTCGGGCCTGCTGCTTGATGCGATTAGTTAGTTCGGTGACCTGGGTGTAGATCGACCTGCGTTCGGCCATCAGGGAGCGGATTTTCCTGTCGGCGTTGATGACGGTGGTGTGGTCGCGGCCGCCAAACTGCTGGCCGATCTTGGGCAGCGACAAGTCGGTGAGCTCGCGGCATAGGTACATTGCGATGTGCCTGGCGGTGACCAGCACGCGTGACCGGGAAGTCCCGCACAGGTCCTCGATGGACAGCCCGAAGTAGGAGGCCGTCTGGCCCATGATGATCGCGGTGGTGATCTGCGGGCCCTGGGCCTCGGGGATGAGGTCCTTGAGCACGATCTCGGCCAGCTGCAGGTCGACCGACTGGCGGTTCAGGCTGGCGAACGCGGTCACCCGGATCAGCGCGCCCTCGAGTTCCCTGATGTTCGTGGAGATCCGGCTGGCGATGTACTCGAGCACTTCGGGCGGCGCGTTCAGGCCCTCCTGGATGGCCTTGCGGCGGAGGATGGCGATGCGGGTCTCGAGCTCAGGCGGCTGGACGTCGGTCAGCAGGCCCCACTCGAACCGGCTGCGGAGCCTGTCCTCCAGCGTGACCAGGCGCTTCGGGGCGCGGTCGCTGGAGATGACGATCTGCTTGCTGGCGTTGTGCAGGGTGTTGAAGGTGTGGAAAAACTCTTCCTGAGTGCCTTCCTTGTTTTCCAGGAACTGGATGTCGTCGACGAGGAGCACGTCGACATCGCGGTACCGGCGCCGGAAGCCGTCCTGCTTGCCGTCCCTGATCATGTTGATGAAATCGTTGGTGAACTCCTCCGAGCTGACGTACCTGACCTTCAGGCCGGAGTAGAGGGTCTGCGCGTAGTGCCCGATCGCGTGCAGCAGGTGCGTCTTGCCCAGTCCTGAGTCGCCGTAGATGAACAGGGGGTTATACGCCTTGGCGGGCGCCTCGGCCACGGCGACGGCCGCCGCGTGGGCGAACCTGTTGCTCGAGCCGATGACGAACGTCTCGAAGGTGTACTTGGAGTTAAGCCGGGTGCCGCCGAGCCGGGGGGCCTGGGGAATCGCACCGGGGGCTCCATGACGGGCCGGGTCCTGGTGGGCGGATTCGCCGGCCCCGCCGTCATGAGATGGATGCGCAGCCGCCGACGGCACGAGCCGCGAGCCGCGTTCGGACTCGGGGACCTGGGATCCCTGAAGTGCCTGCATCCGCTGCGCGGGAGGCTCGGGCGCCAGATCAGCGGCCGGGCCGGCCGCGGACATCGTGGCCTGGGGCGCTGGGTCAACGGTGACGGCGAGCTGGATGTCGCGGCCGAGCTCCTGGGACAGGGCCTGGGTGACCAGGGCGCGCAGCCGGGTCTCCAGCTGTTCCTTGACGAACTCGTTCGGCGTGGCGATGAGGGCGGTGTTTTCCACCAGCCCGAGCGGCCGGGTGAGCTTCAGCCAGGCGCGCTGATGCGGCTGGATCTGCAAGTCGGCGAGTCCGTCGAGGGATCGTGCCCAGACATCTGCCAGGTCTGAATTCGCCACCTGTGCGCTCCCCTCGCATCCCCGCGCCGCGAGCCGTGCGCTCACGATCCACAGAACTATCCACATGTTGTGCACGTGGCATCCCCGCTGCACACCGTGACTGCGGCAGCTCCGGGGAGAATAGCTTTCCACAGCCTAAGTCGCGACAGCGGGGCACGCCTGGCAAACGGCGGTGTTCCAGATGGTAGCCTGTGGTGAATCCGAGAACCGCACGGCCGTAGTTGAGCGTGCGTGTAGTCAAGATCCTTTACCTGGAGCCCCAGTGAGTAAGCGCACGTTCCAGCCGAATAATCGGCGTCGCGCGAGGACGCATGGCTTCCGGCTGCGCATGCGCACCCGGGCCGGGCGCGCGGTCCTCGCCGCCCGCAGGCGCAAGGGCCGCGATCGGCTGAGTGCCTGATCCTGCCGTCCCAGTCCCGGATGCGTCGCGGCGCGGAGTTCGCGCTGACCGTACGCACCGGGACCCGTGCGGGCCGGCCCACCGTGGTGGGTCACCTGCTGGTGCTCCAGGACGCGCTTCATCAGCGAGAACCGGCCAGGGTAGGATTTGTGGTGAGCCGGGCGGTTGGCCCGGCGGTCACTAGAAACCGCGTCAAGCGGCGGCTTCGCGCGCTTATGCGCGGGTACCTGCAGTCGCTTCCTGGCGGTAGCCTTCTTGTGGTGCGCGCAAACGCCGCGGCCGCGCACGCAAGCCTGCCGGATCTCGCCGCAGATCTGGATTCGGTGATCAGCAGGTTGCTGCGGCGGCAGGTTGGGACGCGCGTCGGTAATGCCAGACAGAGGTAGTGCTAACGGTCCGGCCCGCACCGTGACGGTGCCGGCGCGGCTGCTGATGCTCCCCATCGCAGGTTACCGGCGGTTTATCAGCCCGCTGCTCGGGCCGCGCTGCCGGTTCGCACCGTCGTGCAGCGAGTATGCGCTGACCGCGCTTTCCGAGCACGGTGCGGCGCGCGGGCTCTGGCTCGCGGTGGCGCGCATCGCCCGGTGCCATCCGTTTAATCCCGGCGGTTACGACCCGGTGCCGACCCGGAATCCCGCCAAGGCCGCGAGGAGCTAGCTGGTGAGTCTGCTCAACCCGCTGAACAACTTGGTGGCGTGGGTCATCATGCGGATCCACGCCGTGCTCGGCGCAGTCTTCGGCCCGGCCTCCGGACTGGCCTGGGGCCTGTCCATCGTGATCCTCGTTATCTTCATCAGGCTGCTGCTCGTGCCGCTGTTCGTCAAGCAGGTGCACGCCCAGCGCAAGATGGCCCAGCACGCGCCCCACCTGCAGGAACTGCGGAAGAAGTATAAGAACGACAAGCAGCGTCTCAACGAAGAGACGATGAAGTTCTACAAGGAAAACGGGGTCAACCCGCTGGCGGGCTGCCTGCCCATGATCCCGCAGATGATCGTGTTCTTCGCGTTGTTCAGCGTGCTGCGCGCGATCGCGGACTGGACTCCGGGTCACACGCCCCAATACGGGTTTACGGTGCCGGTGGTGCAGAGCGCCAAGCAGGCGAAGATCTTCGGCGTGCACCTGGCCGACAAGCTGCTGTTCGCGCACCCGTCGCCGCCGGTGCACGTGGCCATCGTGATCGCGCTGACCGTGGTGGTCAGCGCCGCGACGACGTTCATGACCGTCCGGCAGAGCGCGAAGCGTGGTCTCATGCAGACCAACGTGGACCCGGACAACCCGATGGCCCAGTCGCAGAAGTACATGATGTACATCGTCCCGTTCTTCTCGCTGACCGGGTTGTACTGGCAGTACGGCCTGGTGCTCTACTGGGTGACGACCAACCTGTGGACGCTTGGCCAGCAGTTCTTCATGTTCAGGAACTGGACGACCGACCAGCCCGCCGACGCCGAGGGCGCGCTGGACGGAGCGACCACGGGCGGCACGGTGCGGGCCACGCAGAGCTCCCTTCGTCCGGGCTCAGCGCGACCGGGATCCGGTGGGTCTGGTGCCAAGGCGGCCAGCGGCGGCGCGCGGACCGGGACGGCGTCGGGTGGCGCGCGGACCGGGACGGCCAGCGGACGAACGGGGTCGTCGGGGTCGTCGGGTTCGGGCGCGGCCCGGGTGAAGGGCGGAGCGGGCTCTGCCTCCGGCGGCACCGGCAACGGATCTGGCGGTGCCCGGACCGGGACGGCGTCTCGCCCGGCCACCGGGCCGAACGGCGCGGAAAAACGCGGGTTGCTGAGACTGGGCCGGTCGAAACCAGAGCCCGAGCCCGAGCCCGAAGTGCCCGCCGCTAAGGTGGTGCGGCAGCAACCGGTACGGCAGGCGAGAAGCAAGCGGTCGGGCAAGCGGTGACGGCAGCGCCGTGAGGGTCATTCAGATAGCGGCTAGCGAGCATGGGCCTGTTAGCCCATGCGAGCGGCCGCTGCAGCCCGCAGCGGCGGGGACCGTCGCGGGAATCTGAATGACCCGAACTTTGAAAAGGCAGAGCACAGTGGGAGGTCCGGTCGTGAGCCAGCAGGACGTGGAGGTCACCGACGCGGAGGAGTCGTTCGAAGAAGACGAGACTCTCGGGGCAGTCGGGGGATCTGCGGAGTCCGCCCAGCTGAGCGATCTCGAGCTTGAAGGCGACATCGCCGCGGACTACGTGGAAGGTCTGCTGGACATCGCGGACCTGGACGGCGACATCGACATGGACGTCGAGGGTGACCGGGCGATCGTGTCTGTCGTCGGCGCGACCCTGGAAGAACTAGTCGGGGACGACGGCGCGGTCCTCGAGGCGCTGCAGGAGCTGACCAGGCTGGCCGTGCACAGGCAGACCGGCGCCCGGGCCCGGCTGATGCTCGACATCGGCGGTTACCGGGCACGGCGCCGCGCGGAGCTTGCTGACTACGGGCGGACCGTGGCCGAGGAGGTCGCGCGCACGGGCGAGCCGAAGACCCTGGCCGCCATGTCGCCATTCGAACGGAAAATCGTGCACGACGCGGTGGCCGCGGTCGGCCAGCGGAGCGAGTCGGAGGGTGAGGAGCCCAACCGGCGGGTGGTGGTATTCCCGGCGCAGTAACGTCCGGCATCGCGTGACCGGGGACAGTCCGGCCGTCCTAGGGGCCTCTGCTCGCGAGGGGACTGCGGTCGTGCCCACGCCGCCTCCGCCGGGTGCGGCGGCCGTGTTCGGGCCCGCACTGGGCGCCGCCGAGGCGTTCGCGTTCATACTTGCGACCCGCGGGGTCGAGCAAGGCCTGATCGGGCCGCGTGAGGTACCGCGACTATGGGACCGTCACCTGCTGAACTGTGCCGTGGTGGCCGAGCTCATCGGCGGCCGGTGCGAGACGCTGGTGGATATCGGGTCAGGCGCGGGACTCCCCGGCATCGTGCTGGCCATGGTACGACCGGAGGTGCAGGTCACCCTGCTGGAGCCGATGGAGCGACGCTGCCGGTTCCTGTCCGAGTGCGTGGCCGAGCTTGGGCTCGCGAACGCGAGCGTGCTGCGTGGGCGGGCCGAGGACACCATCCTGCGGGCGGACGTGGCCACGGCCCGGGCGGTGGCACCGCTGGACCGGCTCGCGGAACTGGCGGTAGGCGTGGTACGGCCGGGCGGAATGGTGCTCGCGATCAAGGGGCGAACGGCCGCGGACGAATTGAAAAAGGCCCGGCCGGTCCTCCGGCGAGTTGGTGCGCGCAGCGCCGAGGTTGTGCGGGCGGGGCAAGGTAAGGTCGTTCCTGCGACTACCGTCGTGCGGTTCTTCGCTAGATGAGGCAGGGCATAGGTGGGGCTCAGCTATTACCGCCAGGGCACAGCGGATGTAAAGACGCCGCGCCCGACGACGGCGGTTCTGAGCACGCCGGGCCTGGGCTGGCCGGAAGGGTCGTCGGCGGCCAGGCCGCAAGGCGTGGCGCTGGCCGCCGGAGTGGCCGGGATCGGGGGCCTGGGCTGGCCCGGCGGTTCAGGCTGGCCAGGAAGTTCAGGGTGGCCCCGGGGTTCAGGGCCCCGAAGTCCAGAGCACGGCGCGGACCGAGGATCGAGAGGCGTTCAGGTGGACGAGGGAAGGTCTGAAGCCGGTGGCAGTGAGGTTCGGGGGGCCCTCGGGGCCTCTGGGGCCGATACTCAGGGCCCGGACCCAGCGGTGGCGGCGGTTTCACGTGGAACCAGGCCGGTGATCATCCCAGAGATTCCGCAGGATCCGACAGACACCCCGATAGCGCGGGCCGCGGAGGCGGCCGTCGTGGTGCGGGGTCTGGGTGACCGTCAGCCCTGGCCGCGGCCACCCCGCTGCCGGATCATGACCATCGCGAATCAGAAGGGCGGCGTCGGTAAGACGACCACCGCGGTGAACCTGGCCGCGAGCCTGGCTCAGCATGGCTCGCGCGTCCTGGTGGTGGACCTTGATCCGCAGGGGAACGCATCGACCGCGCTTGACGTGGAGCACCACGCCGGCATGCCCTCGGTCTACGACGTGCTGGTCGACGACCGTCCGCTGGCCGAGGTGGTGCGGCCCGCCGGGGACATGCCCGGCTTGTATTGCGTGCCGGCCACCATAGATCTCGCCGGGGCGGAGATCGAACTGGTCCCGGTAGTAGCCAGGGAACTGCGGCTGGCCCGGGCGCTGCGGGCGTTTGACACCTCCAACCTGGACTACGTGCTGGTCGACTGTCCTCCGTCGCTCGGCCTGCTGACGCTGAACGCGCTGGTGGCCGCCGAAGAGGTGCTGCTGCCCATCCAGTGCGAGTACTACGCGCTCGAGGGCGTCCAGCAGTTGCTGAACACGGCGGAACTCGTGCGGGTCAACTTCAATCCGGGCCTGCACGTCTCCACCGTGCTGCTGACGATGTACGACGGTCGCACCCGCCTGGCGTCCGACGTGGCCGACGACGTACGCGCGCACTTCGGCACCTCGGTGCTGAGCACTATCATCCCGAGGAGCGTCCGGGTGTCCGAGGCACCGAGCCGGGGACAGTCCGTGATCACCTACGACCCGGCCTCGAGCGGCGCGATCGCCTACACGGAAGCGGCGCGCGAGCTGGCGATGCAGTCAGCGGGCGCTCGCCAGCACGGTTAGATCGGCACGGCTAGATCGGGGAGAGGCAGTGGCTCAGCAAAGGCGTGGTCTAGGCCGGGGACTCGGCGCGCTCATCCCGGAGTCCCCGCTGCTGTCTGACGGCGATGCCGCCCGCGGGACGGACCCGGCCGCGCAGGCGGCCGTCGGCGCGGTGCCAGCCGGGTCCGCGGGCGCGGCTGATTCTCCGGTTGAGGTCTTCGGGGCGCACTATAAGGAGATCTCGGTCTACTCGATCACGCCGAACCCGCGGCAGCCGAGGCGGACCTTCGACGAGGACACGCTTGAGGAGCTCGCGGAATCAATCAGGCAGGTCGGCCTCCTTCAGCCGGTGGTGGTTCGCGCGGCCGGGCCTGGCCGGTACGAGCTCATCATGGGCGAGCGGAGATGGCGGGCCTCCGAGCGCGCCGGGCTGACCGAGATCGGCGCCATCGTCAAGCAGACGCAAGACGACGACCTGCTCCGGGACGCCCTGATCGAGAACCTGCACCGCCAGCAGCTTGACCCGCTGGAGGAAGCGGCGGCCTACCAGCAGCTGCTTGACGACTTCGGCGCCACCCACGAGCAGCTCGCGCAGAAGATAGGCCGTTCCCGCCCGCACATCAGCAACACCCTGCGGCTGCTCAACCTCCCCCCGGCCGTGCAGAAGCGTGTCGCCGCCGGCGTGCTCAGCGCAGGCCATGCCCGCGCCCTCCTCGGCCTGGACGACCCGGCCGCGCAGGAGCGTCTGGCCGCCCGGGTCGTGGCCGAGGGCCTCTCCGTCCGCACCGTCGAAGAAATCGTCTCCCTCGGCGGCGACGAGACTCCCCGCAAGCGCCCCGGTCCCGCGGGCAGGCAACCGGTCGCCCCGGGCCTCCGCCGTCTGGCCGACCGCCTGTCGGATCTGTTCGAGACGCGCGTCAAAGTAGAAATGGGCCGGCATAAAGGCAAAATCGTCGTCGAGTTCGCCACCCCCGATGACCTGGAGCGGATCGTCAAGGCAATGAGCCCTGACACGCGTGAGGGATAGCTTCGTTTCCTCTTGGGATTCGGGGCTGATGGGGTGTCTCGCCGGGCAGTCGGCTGCTAGAAACCAAGCAGCCGAACGCCCTTCGCGACACCCCCGCGGCCCCGCACCAGCGACACCAGGGCTTGACGCCAATCCCAGCTGCGCGCCGCCCCTCACCGTTTAGCGTCCCGGTGTGGCCGAACAACGTTTGTTGTCTGCGCCGGGGATAAGGAACGCGGTGGTGCGGGTCCGCGGACCGGCGAAGGTGCCCATCGCCGACCGCGGGCACCCGGGTGTGCCCAGGGAGACTGGCAACCGCAAAGCATGATTCACGTGAAACATACGACCGTAGTTCGCCGGGGCCGGGCGGAAGGTTACAGAGCGGCCGTCTCACGGATGCTGGTAAGGAATGTATTTACGTCGGCTTCGGTGGTGTCGAAGGCGGTCATCCACCGGACGACAGACTCCTGCTCGTTCCACAGGTGGAAGGTCCAGTCGCGCTGCAGGGCGGCGGCGTGCCGCGGGTGAAGCTTCGCGAAGACGGCGTTGGCCTGGACGGGGTGGGCGATTTCCACGCCGTCGACGGCGGCGGCACCGTCGGCGAGCCTGCGGGCCATCGCGTTGGCGTGCGTCGCGTTGGCGCGCCAGAGGTCGTCGTGCAGGAGCGCGCCGAACTGGGCGGCCACGAAACGCATCTTGGACGTGAGCTGAGTCTGCTGCTTTCGCAGGTAAGGCGCGTCGGCGGCTAGGCCGGAGCGCATGACGATCAGGGCCTCCGCGCCCATCGCGCCGTTCTTGGTGGCGCCGAAACTGAGCACGTCCGCGCACTCGGCCAGCTCTGCCAGCGGGCAGTCGAGGGAGGCGGCCGCGTTGGCCAGGCGCGCTCCGTCCAGGTAGAGGCGCAAATCGCTGGCCTGACAGAAGTCGGCGATCTTCCGCAGTTCGGCGAGGGTGTAGCAGGTGCCAAGCTCGGTCGACTGGGTAATGGCGACCACGCCGGGCTGGGACCGGTGGTCGTCACCTCGGCCGGACAGCTTTTCCGCGATCAACTCCGGCGTGATCTTCCCGTCCGCGGTCGGCACCAGGAGGAGCTTGGTGCCGATGAGCCGCTCGCTGGAGCCGCACTCATCGGTGTTGATGTGCGCGGACTCGGCGCAGATGACGGCCTCGTGCCTGCGCAGCAACAGGCTCAGGCCAAGGACGTTGGCACCGCTGCCGTTCAGCACCAGGAAGGCATCGTCGGCGCCGAAGATCTCGCGCAGTCCCGCCGTCGCCCGCTCGGTCCACGCATCGGCGCCGTAGGCCACCGCGTCGCCCGCGTTCGCGTCCACGATCGCCCGGAGCACCGCCGGATGGATCCCCGCGTGGTTGTCGCTGCCGAAGCTCTTGCGTTTCGTCATGCCCACGAGCCTAGGACCCTGCTTACGAGGCCTAGGCGCCGCGGGCGGCGGCCAGCTCGAGCAGGCTAACGCAGGTGCTGCCGAACGAGTGACCGGAGGCCTCGAGCGCCAGCGGCAGCGTGCTCGTCTCGGTCATCCCCGGCGAGACATTGACCTCAAGGAAATAGGCCGTGCCCACCTCATCGACGATGAGGTCGGTCCTGGAGAGGTCACGCAGGCCAAGCACCGAATGCGCGGCGAGCGCGATCCTCGCTACCTCCTCCGCGACCTCGCCGGACAACCTGGCCGGAACGTAGAACTCCGTCTTGCCCGCGGTGTACCTGGCTGCGTAGTCGTATTCACCCTCGCCGGGGACGATCTCGACCGCGGGCAGCGCCTGCGGGCCGTGGCCGAGATCGATGACGCCGACCGCTACTTCGGTGCCGGAGATGAACCGCTCGATCAGCGCGGTGTCGCCGTAAGCGAAGCAGCTCAGCAACGCCGGCGGCAGTTCAGCCGCGGCGTGGACCGGCCCGGCCCCCAGGGCGGAGCCGCCGCGGGAGGGCTTGACGTACAACGGCAGCCCGAGCTTGGCCACGATGAGGTCGATGACGGCGGAGGCGCCGAGGTCGTGGAATGTTTCCCGTGGCAACGTCACGGACGGCGGCGTGATCAGCCCCGCCGCGGCGGTCAGGGCCTTGGCCGTAGGCTTGTCGAAGGCCATCTGGCAGGCGCTGGCCACCGAGCCGACGTACGGGACGCCGAGCAGTCCGAGCACCTCCCGGATCGCGCCGTCCTCCCCGCAGACGCCGTGGATGGCGGGGAACACGGCGCTGGGCGGGTCGGCCCGCAGGTAGGACAGCAGGGCTGAGTCGGCGTCCGCGACGACGGCGTGGATGCCGGCCTCGGCTAGGACGTCGCGGACCCGGTCCCCTGAGCGCAGCGACACTTCCCGCTCCGGGGATAGGCCGCCGGCCAGTATGACGACACGCTCAAGATAGCTCATGATTTCGAAATATATCCTTGGCTAAGATACTACTGTGGGGCCGAAGTCGTCCCGCAGCTGGATCTCGGTCTCGATCACCGAGGCGAGCCTGCGGATCCCTTCGCTGATCCGGTCCGGGTCAGGCAACGAGTAGCAGAGCCTGGCGTACTGACCCCCCGAGCCGTCGGCGTAAAAGCCCGTTCCCGGCACGTAGGCGACCCGCGACGAGATCGCCCGCGGCAGCATCGCCTTGGCGTTGATCCCGTCGGGGAGCCGGAGCCAGACGTAGAAACCGCCGGCCGGCCGGGTCCAGTGGCAGCCTGGCGGCATCATCCTGGACAACGCGCTCAGCGTCGCGTCCCGGCGCTCCTGGTAGAGCTCACGGAAGTCCTTGATCTGCTCATGCCATGGCTGGGTGTTCAGGTATTCGCGCACGGTCAGCTGCGCGAAGCTCGAATGGCAGAGCACGGCCGACTCGGCGGCCAGTATCAGCTTCTCCCTGATAGCCGTGGGCGCTACCGCCCAGCCCACCCGCACGCCCGCGGCGAAGGTCTTGGAGAACGTGCCGAGGTACACCACCCCCTCCGCGTCGTCGGCCCGCAGCGCGCGCATCGGCTCGCCGTCGAAACCGAGCAGGCCGTACGGGTTATCCTCGACGAGCAGCAGTCCCGCGCGGCGGCAGATGTCCAGGATGCGATGCCGCCGCCCGGCGGCGAGGGTGACCCCGGCGGGGTTGTGGAAATTCGGCACCGTGTAGAGGAACTTGGCCCGGCGTCCCCCGGCGGCCGTGCGCTGGATGGCCTCCTCGACGGCCTCGGGGATCAGCCCGTCGTCGTCCATCGCCACGTGCACTACGTGGGCCTGGTAGGCAGCGAACGCGCCGAGGGCGCCCACGTAGGAGGGAGCCTCGACCAGCACCACGTCACCGGGGTCGATGAATATCCTGGCCATCAGGTCAAGAGCCTGCTGGGAGCCGACGGTGACCACGATCTCGTCGGGGTGGGCGCGGATGGCCTCGAGGGCCATGACATCGCAGATTCTTTCCCGAAGTCCCGCGTCTCCCTGCGCGGTGCAGTACTGCAGCGCGGTCGCGCCCTGGCTGGCGATCAGCTGGCCGATCATCTCGCCGACGACATCAAGCGGGAGCGCCGCCACGTATGGCGAGCCGCCGGCCAGTGATACGATCTCGGGCCGGGCCGCGACGGCGAACAGAGCCCTGATTTCCGAAGCCACCATGTCAACCGCGCGTTCGGCGTACTGGCCGACATAGCGGTCAATTCGTTGTGGCTGCGATATCGGCTGCTGTTCGGGTGTCACGGACTCTCCTGAAGTCGTCGAGTATCATGCCAGGATAAGGGGTATCTCCCGGGAACGCTTGTGGATTCTGCCGGGGAAGCCGGGGAACAGGATGTCACGTCGCATCGTCAACATCACGCTGGATAATCTCGGTGACTTGCCGCCGAAGTGCCGCAAATGCGTTTTCTGGGAACTTGGCCCGGTCAGCCGGGCACGCGCCGAGGAAAGTGGCGACCCGGAACTCGAGAAGGAGTCGTGGGTTTCCTCCGTGCTGCTTGAGTGGGGAAGCTGCGGCAAGATCGCTTACGTCGATGGCGTGCCCGCCGGGTACATGCTCTTCGCGCCCCCGCAGTACGTACCCCGCTCGATAGCCTTTCCGACCAGCCCGGTGAGCGCCGACGCGGTGCTGTTCATGACCGCCCATCTACTCGGCGAGTTCGCGGGCGGCGGCATCGGGCGGATGCTCGTCCAGGCGATGGCCAAGGACCTCACCCGGCGCGGCGTGCGGGCCATCGAGGCTTTCGGTGACCGGCGCTGGGAGTCCCAGGCCTGCATGCTGCCGGTGGATTACCTGCTCGCGGTGGGATTCAAGACCATCCGCCCACATCACCGTTACCCGCGGCTCCGGATGGAGCTCAGGACCGTGCTCACCTGGCGGGAGGATGTCGAGGTGGCCCTCGAGCGCCTGCTCGGGTCCATGACCCCGTCGACCCCCCAGGGCGCTCTCCGACCTGTATAGACCGCAAGTGCGACCGGAGACGCGAAACCCTGAGGGGCCTGTTTCGTGGTGGCTCAGATGTATTCGGCCAGCTCGCGGAGCAGGGCCGACTTGGGCTTAGCCCCGACGATCTGCTTGACGACCTGGCCGCCGGAGAACACGTTCATGGTCGGGATGGCCATGATCCCGTAACGCTGCGAAACGGCGGGATTCTCGTCGATGTTGAGCTTTACCACGTCGATCTTGTCCGCGTACTCGGTAGCGATCTCCTCGAGCACCGGGGCGACCATGCGGCACGGGCCGCACCATTCGGCCCAGTAATCGACGATGACCGGCTTGTCGCTCTTCAGGACCTCAACCTCAAAGGTCTCGTCCGTCACGACCTTGGTCGCGCCCACTGCGATCACACCCCTTAACTTGCGATGAGTAATTCTGCACTGCTCGTGTGGTCAGTGTTCCTTGCTGGCCAGCCAGCGCTCCGCGTCGAGCGCGGCCGCACAGCCTGTGCCCGCCGCGGTGACCGCCTGCCGGTACGTGCGGTCCACGACATCGCCGCAGGCGAAGACGCCCTCGATGGCGGTGCGCGTGGACGGCTGATCGACTAGCAGGTAGCCGTCAGGATCGGTGGCGAGATGCCCGGAGAACAGGTCGGACCGCGGGTGGTGGCCGATGGCCACGAACACGCCGGTCACCGGCAGCACGTGTTCCGTGCCATCCTTGGTGCTCCGGAGCCGCAGGCCGGTGACCTGGTCGGTGCCCAGGACCTCCGCGACCTCGCTGTCCCACAGGAAGTTGATCTTGGGGTTGACGAACGCCCGTTCCTGCATGATCTTCGAGGCCCGGAGCGTGTCGCGCCGGTGGACCACCGTCACCGACTTGCCGAACCTGGTCAGGAACATGGCCTCTTCCAAGGCCGAGTCGCCGCCGCCGATGACGGCAATGTCGTGACCGCGGAAGAAGAACCCGTCACAGGTGGCGCACCAGGAGACGCCGTGGCCGCCGAGTTTCTTTTCGCCCGGCACGCCAAGTTCCTTGTACTTGGAGCCGGTGGCGATGATCACGGCCTGGGCGAGGTAGGTCTCGCTGTCAGTCTTGACCACCTTGGGGTTCGCGGTCAGGTCAACCGCCGTGACGTCGTCCGCCAGGAGCTCGGCGCCGAACCGCTCGGCCTGCTTGCGCATCGAGTCCATCAGCTCGGGACCCATGATGGCGTCGGCAAACCCGGGGAAGTTCTCCACCTCGGTCGTCTGCATGAGCGCGCCGCCCGCCGTGACCGAACCCTCGAAGACCAAGGGCTTCAGCTCACCGCGAGCCGCGTAAAGTGCCGCCGTATAACCGGCCGGGCCGGACCCGATGATGATGACGTTCCGGACTTCGGTCACTTCTGCCAACCGTTATCAACCCCTCATCTGACTGGCACTCCAGTGAACCGATACTAGGGCCCGAAGATTCCCTAGGGCAGGCTAGTGGTGGCGAGCACGTCACGGTTGGTGGCGGAACAGCTCGCACCTGCGACCAACGCCTTCTCGCCCTTGCTCGTGCGGACGACGATGATGGTGGCCGGCTGGCCCTCGAAGCGAGCACTCACGACCCGGACCAGGCTGGCGCCGTCGGCCACATCCTGTATGCACGCTTGCGCGAGCGTGGAAGCGGCCTGCTTCGTACCCGGTGCCGGCGACACGCGAAGCTCGGCTTGGAGCTGCTGCCCGAGCGTGGCGCGCAGGAAATCGGTGTGGCTGGTCACGACGGTGACGTTAGCCGGTGACATCCTGTGCGAGCCCGCCGACGCGCCTTCACTGAAAGGCGCCGCCACGGGCGCGCGCGCCCCGCTGGCTGCTTTCGCCGCGCTGCCCGCTGAGGTGGCAGCGCCCTGCATGGCTGAACCGCCGCCGATGCGGCTCAGGCCGTACCCGCCCGCGCCGAGCAAGACGACCGCGGCGGCGGGAGCGAGCACGCGCCATGACGCCAGGCGGAAACGACGGTTCCTGGCCGGCCGCTCATGGGTCTCGCGGTCGGGTGGGCGAGAAGCCCCGGCTCGTTCGGGATAATCCCTCTTTGCCACCTCGGCCGCGAGCACCGTATCGAGCCGCTGAGCCACGCGGTCGGGCATGACCGGGGCCGGGACCGACGCGAGCAGGGCGGAGACCCCGGCGAGCCTGTCGTCGAGGGCGGCACAATGATCGCAGTCGGCCAGGTGCGCGGAGATCTTGGCGCCGCGTCGGCCGGTGATGAGGCCCGCGCGGAACTCGGCCAGGACATCGGTGCCCAGGTGGGTCATCTGCCCCCTCATGTGTCGCCTCCCTGCGCAGGTGAGACGCTCTCGCTGGTGGATCGGTTCCCTTGCTGTGCTTGCCCGGGGGGGCGACCCCCCGGACCCCCCCGCGCACGGGGGGGATCCTCCCCCCCGTACCCCCCGGCCCCCCGCAAGTGTGCAACGTGGGGCAGCAGCCGGGCGCGGGCACGGGCGCAGCGGCTCTTCACCGTGCCTGGCGAGATGTCGAGGATGGCGGCGGCGTCGGCGACGGAGAAGCCGAGCATGTCGACCACCACGAGCGCGGCTCGCTGTTGCGGCGGCAGGATCCGCAGCGCGGCATCCACGTCCAGCCTGGTATCCGAGGCGCGCGCGGGATCGCCGTCCTGCGCCACCAGGGCCTCAAACGCCTGCTCGTCCCCGGCGGACAGGGCAGGCCTGGCGGCCCGGCGGCGCAGCCGGTCAAGTGACGCGTTCACCACGATCCGGTGCAACCACGTGGTGACGGCGGATTCGCCGCGGAAGTCGGCGGCCCGGCGGAACGCGGAAACCATCGCGTCCTGAAGCGCGTCGGCGGCCTCGTCGGGGTCGCAGGCCGTCCGCAGTGCCACCGCCCACAGCCGGTCACGGTGCCTGCGGAAAAGCTCGCCGAACGCATCGGCGTCTCCGGCCACATGCCGGCGGAGCAACTCCTGGTCAGGAGGCCATTCCCCGTCGGCGTCCGGCATCTGGCATCAGCCCGACTGGGTCACAGCGGCACCGTGGATCACGACGTTGTAGATCTGCGCCTCGTACTGATTGGAGGATCCGGCCAGCGGCGGGAGGTAGGTAAGCCAGATCAGGACGTAGCGGCCGGTCGCGTTCTTGGTCACGTTGAACGTCGTGCTGTCCCGCGCAGCGTCGGAGCTCTGCAGCACAGTGAACGTACTCAGCGTCGCGGGATCAGGCGTGCTGCTGTTGCCGATCTCGATCTGGACGTGAGCGCAGCAGCTGGTGCCGAACTGGACAAGGACCTGGCTCAGCCGCACCTGCCGGCCCATGTCCAGGATCAGTCCCGTACCCTTCTTCAGGTTCCCGAAGACGGGGTCGCCGACGTAGTAGCTGGTATGCCAGTACGTGCTGGCGCTGCCGTCTATCGCGTAGCCCGTGTCGCCCGAGTCCTCGTTGCTGCCCGGAGGATTGCCGAGCGGGTTGAAGCTGCTCGCACTGACCGGCTTGAGCAGGACGGCCGCGGCCGCGGCCGGCGCCGACGAGTGCGTGCGGGAGGATGGCGGGGTCGCCGAGTGATACAGGCTGTGACTGATCGACCATGCGGCCACGCCGACCGCCGCCAGGACGAGCACGATCACGACGCCGATGATGCCGCGGGCCGCCGTTGAGCGCTCGCCGGGCGGCTTGCGGCTGTCGCTGCCGCCCCGGGTCCCCGGCGCTCTATCCGTCTGCGGGTACGGGTTGGTGGGCCCGCCTGGCTGGTAGCCATGGCCGCCAGGGAACGGGGCCGCGGTTCGGACGGCTGACATGGACGCGGGAGGAAGCGGCAACGGCACCGGCGGGGCGACGCTGGCCAGGGCGTCGGCGAGCATCGCCGCGGTGCTGAGCGCCGGGCCGTGGCGGTTCGGCAGCTGGTACAGCGCCCGGCAGGTCACGTCGTCGATGCTGGCTGGCACGCCTGCGGACACCTGGCGCGGTGTGCACGGCCTCCCGTCCTCTTCCGGTGCGGGCGGGAGCAGCCCCGGCCCGGACCCGGGCCCCAGGTGGCCAGGCCAGTAGCCGGTCAGCGCGGCGTAAAGCAGCCTGGCTAGATCCCGCGTATCGGTCAGCTCCGGCTCATCGGCCTCGTCCCCCGAGGTCAGGCCGGGCCCGGCCAGGGCGGCATCGATGCCGAGCCCCGCGATTTTCACGCCGCCGCCGGCCGTCCAGTGCAGGCAGGCCGGATCCAGCCGCAGGTGCGCCAGGCCCGTGTCGTGCGCGCCCGCGATCGCCCGCGCTGCCTCCGCTACCAGCGCGGCCGCGCCCGGCGGATCGAGCGGACCTTCCGAGAGCATGTCGAGCAGCGAATCCCCGACCACCCACTCCAGCACCACGTAAGCGAGCTCATCGGCGTCTTCTACATCGAACACCTGGGAAAAGCGCGGATCGCCGAGCCTGCTCGCGGCCCTGGCCGCGGTGACGGTCTCGGCCACCCGGGGAAAGCCGGGCGCGAAAGTGAGCACGGTGACAAAGCGGGCGAGGGTCTCATCCGTGGCTTTCCAGTACGTCCAGCCGGCGCCCTCACTTACCTGGTCGACGAGACGGTATCGTCCCGCCAGCCGGGTTCCTGGTTCCGACGTGTATGTGCTCATAGGTTGTCACCCATGCTAATGCCGCCCGCTCTGCCCGCCGAACCTCGCGGCTATCGTCTTCATCAGGAATCCGAACTCGGCCACGCGCAGCGACCTGGCACAGAGCGCGTAAAGCCCGATCGCGCCGCCGCCGCCCACGACGGTGACCACCAGGCCGTAGGCCGCGCTGGGATTATGCACGACATGTCCCGCGCCGATCATCACGGCCAGCGCGAAGACCAGCCCGGGCAGGGCCGCCAGGTGCATCCTGGTCAGGCTCCGGGCGATCGCCCACCCGTCGAGGCTGCCGACCCGGCGCAGCAGCAGGGCCCACCCGGTGACCGTGCCGACCAGGTTCGCGATCCCGTACGCGACGGCCAGCCCGGCCACCACGTTCGCGCCCGGCAGCACCGACTTCGCGATGAGGGCGGCCGCGATGGTGACGCACATCATGAGCAGGCCGACCAGGGCGGCAGTCCGGCTGTCCTGGAACGAGTAGAAGACCCGCAGCTGCAGCTGGGTGAGCATGTAAGGCACCAGGCCGAGGGCGAACAGGCCGAAGACCTCGCCGATGTACCTCGCGTCCGCGGGCGTGTTGCTGCCGTAGGAGAACAGGAACTCGGCCAGCGGCCCGCCGAGCAGGGCGAGGTAGACTGCGGTCGGGACCACGATCACGGCGGCCAGCCGGACGCCGATCGAGAAGTCGTCCCTGACCAGCGAATACCGGCGCGCGCTGGCGTGCTCGCTCATCCGCGGCAGCAGCGCCGTGATCACCGAGATGCCGACGATGGCATACGGCAGCTGGAACAGCTGCCACGCGATGGAGTACGCCGAGTAACCGTTCCGGCCCGCCGAGGCGGCGTTCGCGACGATCTGGACGATCAGGTTGCCGCCCCACTGGGTGATCACGTAGACGGACATCCAGCCGGCCATCCGGCCGATCTCGGTCACCTCGGCGGGCCGGAACCCGAGCGTGGGCCGCCACCTGAAGCCGGCCGCCCGCAGCGACGGGAACAGCGCCACGGTCTGTGCCACCACGCCCAGCGTGGTGCCGATCCCGAGCAGCCGCACGCCGGCCGCGGAGATGGTCGACGGTTCCTTGTTCAGGCCCACCGTCACCACGTAGAGCCCGCCGACGACGATCACGACCAGGTTGTTGATGACCGGTGTCCACATCGGCGCCGCGAACCGGCCGCGGGTGTTGAGGATCGCCATGATCAGGGAGCTCATCCCGTAGAAGAAGATCTGCGGGATGAAGAAGTAGGCCCACACCACCATGAGGTTGTGCTCCGGGCCGTGGATCGTGGGCGCGTACAGGTCGACCAGCGGGCCCGCCGCCAGCGTCGCCACCACGGTGACCGCCAGCAAGGCCAGCGCGCCGAGGGTGAACATCCGCTGCGCGTACGCCTCGCCGTGGTCAGGGTCGCGCTTGGCCGCCCGGACCAGCAGCGGCACCACCACGCTGGTGAAGATGCCGCCGAGCATGAGGTAGTAGACGGTGTTCGGCAGGGTGTTGGCGTTGTTGTACGCGTTGCCGAGCGTCGCGGTGCCCACCGCGTACACCAGGACGAGAGTGCGCAGGAACCCGGTTCCCCGGGAGACCAGGGTGCCTACCGCCATGCCGGCGCCGGACCGGACCAGGCTGGCGCGGTGGGTCGCGATTGGCTCTGGGGTACCGCCCCGCAGCGCCGGGCGCACCCCCGTGCCGGGACCTCCCGGTCCCCCGGGACCCCGGGGATCCTGGGGACCTCCGCCAGGATCAGAGGGGCGGTATCCGGGATCTGAGGGGCGGTATCCGGGATCTGAGGGGCGGTATCCGGGCTGTGGGTAACGCGGCTGGGCTTGGCCCGGTGGCGGGTAACCCCTCGTCCTGGGCACCTGGCGCCAGCCTGGCGGTGCCGCCGGTGAGCCGGGCGGGCCAGGTGGCGCCGAGCGGTGCGCCCGGGACGGGCGGGCAGGCGGGGCAGGCCAGGTGAGCGCCAGCGGCAGCGTCGTCTCGGCCGGGCTCGGGCCGCCGCCCGGCATCGGGCCCTCTATCGGCGGCAGCGGGTCCGGGGCGGAATGCCGGCCCCTGGGCAGGGGCTCAGTCTCATCGGCCCCGGGGTCCGGCCGCCCGGGGTCAGGCGTCGTCGACCCAGCGTCGTGCATCGGCCAGGTCATCCGGTGCCTCCGTCGGGTGTCGCGTGTCGCTGGTGCCAGTCACGACGCTACCCGGTAGGTCCGCTTCTTCGTTGACGAGATGCGTGTCGTCGTGCAGCCACCGCCGGACGCCGCGGTACACGGAGGTGAGCACGAGGACGCCGATCGCGGCGCCGATGAGGAACAGGATCGCGCGGCCGTACCTGGTCGACAGCACGGTGAGCGAGGTGCCGCCGAACCCCAGCGGCGTGCCGTTCGCGCTGGTGAGGCTGATCCCGATTTCGGTGGATCCTTGCGGAGCCGAGCTGACCGGCAGCCGCACGGTCACCGCCTCCTGAGGCGGGACCACGATCAGGTTCTGGAAGTGGCCGACGGTCAGCTGGGAGGTCCGGTCCGGTGTGTTGACCACGCTGGCGACCACCCTGACCTGGATGGCCTGATGCAGGCCGTTCTGGATCGACACGGGCACCGGCCCGGAGGAGCCGCCCATCTGCACCTGGCCCGACGTGATGACCTTGACCTTGTTTTCCGCGTCCTTGAGGTACTGCGACAGGCTGCGCGTCAGCACCCGGCCCTGCGACATCCCGCCGCCGCGCCAGGCGGCCGACTCCGTGGCGATCAGTGCCGCATCCAGTGACTGAACGTAGGCCGGCGAAGGCCGGTAGAGCATGGATTTGTACACGGCGAGCCGGGCGCCGAGCGAGCTCACCTGGCTCAGGTAGGACCGGCTGAGCTCGCCGGGACTCGCCTTGCTGGCCGGCGGCGACTGCCGGGGCACCGTGCGCTGGGTGTCCGGCGCCGAGCTCAGGCTGCCCAACGCGGTCGGCGCCAGCCACGGGGCGCCGCTGGTCTCGCCGAGCAGGTCGCTGGCTAGCGTCTGCGACGGGCTCCAGTCCTCCGGCGGTGCCACCACGATCGTGCGGGCGGTATTAGGCTCCTCGGCGGCGATCATCGCCGTCTCGGCGAGAAACCGCTGCTTGACGGAAAACTCGGTGCCTTGCGGCAGGATGCCGGAGCTGGTGTCGCCCGCTTTGAGCGTCCTGGTCAGGGTGTCGTCCGAGAGCAGGACGTTCATGGGCAGGCCCGCGACCCGGATCGAGGTGACCGCGTCGTCGGGCTGGAAGACGGCGGGGTCCGTGGGCTTCATCTCGCTGCTGTTCAGCACGACCGTGCCGACGTGCTCGGCGGCGGCGAGGTTGGTGAGCACGCTGAGATCTGCGGTTCCGCCGGGCGGCCAGGCGACCTTATGCCCGAACTTTCCGTGCAGCACGCTATTCGCCACCGTGTCGCCGGCGGCGTAGGCGCTGGCGAGATCGCCGGTCAGGCCCTGGTGGACGAGGGCCGTCATGTCCACGTTGGCGTACGGGGTGATCACGGTCGGCTGGCCCGGCGTGACCTTCTTGAGGGCGGCCAGCCAGCTCGCCGCCGCCTTGCTGGCCGACCCGGATGGGGCGGCGGTGCAGTTCGGCTTGGAGCCCACTTTATAGGGGCGGGCCATGGTGGCGACGTCGCTGAGCAGCGCCGGGTCGATGGCCCAGGTCAGGTAGGGACCGGCGTGGCTCGCCCCGGCGGTCAGCAGGGCGGACAGCCGGCCGCCCGGGTTCAGGCTCGCGGCCAGGTTGTTATTGGTCAAGGCGGCACACGCTTGATGGTGCGGCTGGTCGATGAGCGGCCAGAGCCAGGAGATCTTCAGCGGGCTCAGCAGGCCCGCCGCCCGCTGCCCGGGCCAGAACGGCAGCAGCGTCTGGCCGGATGACAGCAAGTTGCCCGCGAAGTCCTGCAGCTGGGCGGTCACCGGGTACACGCCGAACCCGTTGATCCCCTGGGTGCCGGCCTGGAACGAGGCGCTCCAGGAGGCGGTGGCGCCCGGGGCCATGCTGGCCGGGATGAGGAACGGGCGTCCAGCGGGTGCCAGGCCGCCGTCCACCCCGTTGGCCAGGTAGGAATTCATTCCGTCACGGGTGGAGAACGGGGTCTGCGACGTGTATAGCTGCACCTCGATTCCGGCCTGCGTCTGGCGGGTGCCGTTGGTGACCGTTCCGGCCAGGTTGACCGTGGCGCCAGCGGTAGCGAACTGCGGGTTCATCGAGTCGATGCTCACCGAGACGCTGCCCGTGCCGGCCACGTCGACCGGGCTGGCCTGCGCCGGATGGGCCAGCGCCAGCCCGCCGGTCACGATCGCCGCCGGTACGGCGAAAACAGCGGCCAGGGACAGGGTCCGCCGCTTGACCTTAGCCGGGAGCAAGGCGTGCACACCTGGAATGCTATTGCGGTTTCGCGCCAAACCCCGTGCTGTACTCTCAATGGCCGTGCCCATGAGCAACGAACAGCGGAAGGCGGCCGCCGCGCTCCTGCGCCAGCGGGTGCCCGCCGTGGCCGAGATCGGCCGCCTGTTCGCGGGCCACGGCCACGAGCTCGCACTGGTCGGCGGACCGGTCAGGGATGTCCTCCTCGGCCAGCAGCCTGGCGATCTCGACCTGACCACGGACGCGACACCGGCCCAGGTTCTGGCCATAACCAGCGAGTGGGCCGACAAGGTATGGACGGTGGGGATCGCCTTCGGCACCGTCGGGCTGCGCAAGGGAGACTCTGTCTTCGAGATCACCACCTACCGGAGCGAGCAGTACGGGCTGAGCTCGCGCAGACCCGATGTGCAGTACGGCCGTTCGCTCGAGGAGGACCTGGGCCGCCGGGATTTCACCATCAACGCGATGGCGGCCAGGCTGCCCGGATACGAGTTCATCGATCCGTTCGGCGGCTTCGACGCGCTGCGGGAGAAGGTGCTGCGGACCCCCGGGCCCCCCGAGGAGTCGTTCAGCGACGACCCGCTGCGGATCCTGCGAGCGGCCAGGTTCGCGGCCAAGCTGGGGTTCACCGTCGCGCCCGAGGTGCGCACCGCCATGACCGGCCAGGCGGACCGGCTTGCGATCGTGTCCACCGAGCGGATTACCAGCGAGCTGACCAAGCTGATGCTGACGCCCGACCCCGCGCTCGGCATCGACGTGCTGGTCCAGACCGACGTCGCCGGCGAGGTCCTGCCCGAGGTGTCCAAGCTGCGGATGGAAGCCGACGAGCACCACCGGCACAAGGACGTCTATGAGCACAGCCTCACCGTGCTGCGGCAGGCCGTCGAGCTGGAGCCGCGGTACGGCCTGGACGGCGACCTGACCGTCCGGCTGGCCGCGCTGCTGCATGACATCGGCAAGCCGCGGACGCGGTCGCTGCTGCCCGACGGACGCGTCGCGTTCCACCACCACGAGGTGGAAGGCGCGAAGATGACCAGGCGCAGGCTGACCGCGCTGCGGTTCCCCAAGGACGTCATCCAGGACGTGTCCCGGCTGGTGGAGCTGCACCTGCGGTTCCACGGCTACGGCGAGGGCGCCACCGGACCTGATCGGGGTGCGGGGGGGTCGTCCCCCCCGGAGCCAGCATGGACCGATTCCGCGGTCCGCCGTTACGTCCGGGACGCCGGGCCGCTGCTCAGCCGGCTGCACGTGCTGACCAGGGCCGACTGCACCACGCGGAACCGCGCGAAGGCGGCGCGGCTCGCCCGCGCCTACGACGACCTCGAGCAGCGCATCGCCGAGCTCAGCGAGCAGGAGGAACTGGTGAGGCTCAGGCCGGAACTCGACGGCAACGAGATCATGCGTGTCCTGGGCGTGGCCCCGGGCCCGGTGGTGGGGAGGGCCTACGATTTCCTGCTCGAGCTGCGCATCGCGGAGGGCGAGCTCGGCCGCGAGCGGGTCACTCAGGAACTGCTGCGCTGGGCGGTCGGCGTGGGCATCACTCCGCCCGACCCGGAGCCGGACACGGACTGACCACGCCGGCCGGCCAGCCAGTACGCTGCCGCGACGATGGCGTAGCCGACCGCTACTAGCCCGATGACGAGTGGCGCGTGGCCGGTGGCGGGGATGAACGCCGCGATCAGTGCGGCCCCGGCGACGAAGGAGGCGTTGAACGCCATGTCGTAGAAGGCGAACACCCGGCCACGGTAGGTGTCGTCCACTTCCTCCTGCAGGATGGTGGTCGCGCAGATCGCCACGCCCTGCCCGGCCAGGTTGAGGCAGAACGCCATGACCAGGTAGACGATCTGACTGAATGTCTCGCCCAGCGCGCCGGTCACCACGGCGCTCGCCGCGAGCAGCAGCGTGATCCAGGCCGGTTTGGCCACTCGCCTGGTCACCGGCGGGGTAAGCAGCGCGGCGCAGCCGTAGCCGATCGCCGACACCGTGACGAGGACCGTGATGTGGCCCTGGGCCACGGTGACGCTCGACCGGTAGAAGTAGTTCCGGTAGAGCAGGATCGCCATCAAGAACAGGCCCCCGTACAGAAGCCTGTTGCCGCCGGTAGCACCGAGTGCCGTGGCCGCGTCCCGCCGCCGCAGGACATACCGCGCGCCCGCTGCCAGCCCGGCCGCGACCGAGGCAAGCTCGCTGAGCAGCCGCGCCTGCGGCGGCTCGCCAGGTTCCCGCTCCGGGCCAAGCAGATCCTTGCGCATGGTCGCGGCGACCAGGCCTGCCGCCAGGTAACAGCCGCCCGCGACAAGCAGGGTGATCGCGGCGCCGCGCTCGGTGTCGCCGGTGGCCGCGTTCAGGCCCAGGGCGACGATGCCGCCGACGGCAGCCGTGAGGCCGCCGAGGGTAGGCGACACCGAGTTCGCCATCACGAGCTTGTCTTCGGCGACCACGTGCGGCAGCGCCGCCGAAAGCGACGACAGGAAGAACCTGTTCACGCCGAGAACCAGGAGGACGGCGAGGTAGAGGGGCGCCCCGGCAAACGGCCCGATCACCGAGTACGGCAGGTACAGGACCGCGAACGCCGCCGCCCCGGCCGCCGGGCTCGGAAAGGTCGCCGCGTTGAAGAACACATAGGTACCGACCCCGGCGGTGAAGATCCCGTCGCCGGCCTGCGAGACCAGCCGCGTGGCCAGGAGCCGCCGGAAGCCCGGCACGGCGAGGACCGTGCGCAGGTCAGCGACGAACGTTGATCTGCGCCGGGCCACGCGTCCAGCTTAGGCTTAGGTGTTCTGGGATCTCCGGGAGATAGGGCTGCCGTTAGCGGGCGACCTCGCCGAGAATGAACTTTTCGACCAGGTCCCGGCAGACGTCGTCACCGTACTGCTCGGGCGGTGACTTCATGAAGTAAGAGCTGGCCGACGTCACCGGCCCGGCGATACCCCGGTCAAGCGCGATCTTCGCCGCGCGCACCGCGTCGATGATCACCCCGGCGGAGTTAGGCGAGTCCCAGACCTCCAGCTTGTACTCCAGGTTGAGCGGCACATCGCCGAACGCGCGGCCCTCCAGCCGGACGTAGGCCATCTTGCGGTCATCGAGCCACGGCACGTGGTCGGACGGGCCGATGTGCACGGCGGCGCGATCCATCTCGTGCGGGATCTGCGAGGTGACCGCGCGCGTCTTGGAGATCTTCTTCGACTGGAGCCTGCTGCGCTCCAGCATGTTCATGAAGTCCATGTTCCCGCCGAAGTTCAGCTGGTAGGTGCGGAGCAGCTCGACCCCGCGGTCCTCGAACAGCTTGGCCAGCACGCGGTGCGTGATGGTGGCGCCGACCTGGGACTTGATGTCGTCGCCGATGATCGGCACGCCGGCCTCGGTGAACTTGGCGGCCCAGTCCGGGTCAGAGGCGATGAACACCGGCAGCGCGTTCACGAAGGCGACGTGCGCGTCGATCGCGCACTGGGCGTAATAGCGGTCGGCCTGCTCCGAACCGACGGGCAGGTACGAGACCAGAACGTCCGCGCCGGCCTCGCGCAGCACCCGGGTCACGTCCACGGCCGGCTCGTCGGACTCGGTGATGATTTCCCGGTAGTACTCGCCCAGGCCGTCCAGCGTGGGACCGCGCTGGACGGTGACGCCGGTCGGCGGGACCTCGGCAATCTTGATGGTGTTGTTCTCGCTCGCCGTGATGGCCTCGGCGAGATCGCAACCGACCTTCTTCGCGTCCACGTCGAACGCGGCGACAACCTCCAGGTCGCTGACGTGGTATGGCCCGAACCGGACATGCATGAGGCCGGGAACCCGGGCACCGTCGTCGGCGTCCTTGTAATACTCCAGTCCCTGCACGAGGGAACTAGCGCAGTTACCCACCCCCACAATGGCGATGCGCACCTTACCCATCAGGATGACTCCTTCTCGGAAATGTTGTCTGGTCCTCCGGCCTGCCGTTCAGATGCGATCAGCTCGTTCAGCCATCGGACTTCCCGCTCCACTGATTCCAGGCCATGCCGGTGCAATTCCAGGGTGTAGCTGTCCACACGCTCCCTGGTGCGCGTGAAGGCCGCCCGGATGGCCTCCATGCGTTCCTCGAGCCTGCTGCGGCGGCCCTCGAGGATCCGGAGCCGTACGTCGGCCCTTGTCTGTCCGAAAAACGCGAAATGAACACCGAACCCGTCATCTTCCCACGCCGCGGGACCGCCCTCGCCGAGAAGTTCCTGCAGCCGTTCCTTGCCGTCGGCGGTCAGCCGGTACACCTTCAGCGACCGGCGGCCCGCGCGCGACCGCGCGGTCCCCGTCGCACCGGGCGAGGTCCGTGGCTCGTTCTCGTCGTGCTCCTCCGCGATCAGCCCGGCGGCGAGAAGTTCGTGCAGGCAGGGATACAGCGACCCGTAGGAAAGCGCGCGGAACGCGCCGAGTACGGTATATAGGCGTTTGCGCAGCTCATAACCGTGCATCGGTGTCCCGTGCAGCAGCCCGAGCACGGCCAGCTCAAGTACGCCGGAGCGGTTGCGTCCCACGCTTCCCCCAGAAGGTGGTGGTATCCCAATATGTACCGGCCCGATGCCTCGCGGCGATACTTCGATCTGTTAGATCGCCTCGATGTATCGCGCCGATACATGTGGATACTATGTGCTGGTTCGCCCCTGCGCAACTGTGCCAGCTTTCTGCTGGTCCGACCGGCATTCACGGCGGACATGATCAAATCCGGGCTCGGCTCACGCTCAGTTCCGACGTACGCTGGCGAACATGACGTCAAGGCGTTCCGTCGTGGACTACGGGCTGGCCCGCCGGGCCACGCTCGCGTCCGTGCGCTCCGGGCGCACGACCGTCGCCGACGTCTGCGACGCTCATCCGTACCTGCTGCGGGCCGCGAAATTCCACGGCGAGCCCACCGAGGACCGCTGCCCGATCTGCCGGAAAACCAAGCTCACCCACGTGACGTACGTCTACGGCGACGAGCTCGGCCAGTACGAGGGGCGGGTTAAGCAAACGCGCGAGCTCGCGGAAATGGCGGCCGAATACGGCGAATTCCGGGTGTATCTGGTCGAGGTCTGCCAAAGTTGCGGGTGGAACCACCTCGCTTCCTCTTACGTTCTCGGCACTGGCGAGCCGGTCGTACGCCGGAGGCGGGGTGCGCGGACCAGCCAGTGAACTACCGGCCCAGGAGGTAACGTTTGAGTTCGGCGGGTTCCCGGGATCAATGGACCCGCCTTCCGGGTAGAGGTCGCATTCCCGTCAGCCGCGACCTCCGAGCCACCAGCGAGGACGCGTGAGCAGCAAAGCTGATGACTTTGACGTTCGGTATCGCGCCGTGGGCGAAGCGGGGCACGGCCGCGCCGGGGCCAGCGGGGGCTACGGGGGGACAGTCGACTACGACCTGGGCTATGACGCCCAGGGCTTTGACACGGACGGGTTCCGCAGCCCGGAAGCGGACTACCTCGACAGCCACCAGCCCGACTACGCCAGCGGCATCGGGGGCGGCATCGGCACCGCGGTCCGGCCAGACCATGGCCGGACTGTCCGGGGTCGAAGGGAAGGCAGCCACGCGCGCGCGGCAGGCACTGTCGCAGGCACCGAGGAGACCAGCCAGCTGAGGCGGGAATCTGCGATCACCGCTGGTATCCGGCCCCCCGGAGGGCCGGTCGCCCTGCAGGGACCGGGCCGCCGCGGCCCGCGCCGGACCCGGGTCAAGGTCAAGGGCAGCTGGTGGCGGCGCTGGACGGTGCGGAAGGTCCTGGGCCTGCTGCTGTCCGCCATCGGCGCGGTCATCGTGCTCAGCGCGATCGCGGTGGTCTGGGCCTATGAGCAGACGCCGGTGCCCACTGAGGCGATGGCGGCCACCGGCTTCGCGCAGTCCGTGGTCTACTCGGGCAACGGCACCCTCATCGGCCGGTTCGGCACCACTAACCGGCAGATGCTCACCTACAGCCAGATTCCGCCAACGATCATCAACGCGGTGCTCGCGGCCGAGGACCGGAACTTCTTCAACGAGGGCGGCGTCTCGCCCACGGGCATCGTGCGGGCCGCCTACCAGGACCTCAGGGGCAATAACGGCTCGCTGCAGGGCGGCTCGACCATCACCCAGGAATTCGTCAGGCAGTACTACCTCGGCATCGGCACGCAGCAGACGTTCAGCCGCAAGATCAAGGAGATCTTCGTGGCGATGAAGGTCGCCAAGGAAAAGTCCAAGCCGTGGATCCTCACCAACTACCTGAACACGATCTACCTGGGTGACGGCGCCTACGGGATCGAGGCGGCGGCGCAGACGTACTACGGCAAGCCGGTCGCCAAGCTGGACGTGGCGCAGGCGGCCGTGATCGCCGCCATCATTCAGCAGCCGAGCTCCTACCCGCTGCCGGAGTTCCACGCCCGGCTCGTGCACCGCTGGCACTACGTGCTCAACGGCATGGTGCAGATGGGCAACCTGACGGCTCAGCGAGCGGCCGCGATGAAGTTCCCGGCCCCCGGCGAATACGTCCCGCAGTCCGTCGGCACCGATGTCTGGGACCCCTACGTCCTCAACATGGTCTATAACGAGCTGGTCGACGTCTACCACTTCAGCCCGTCGCAGATCTACAACGGCGGTTACGTCATCCGCACCACCATCGACAACGCGAAGATGGCCGCGCTGTACCAGACGGTCCGCGACAACGAAGCGCAGATGGACGCGAGCAGCGTGCCCTTCGATCCCACCTATATGCACGCGGGCGCGGTGCTCGAGGACCCCGCCACCGGCGCGATCCAGGCCCTGTACCCGGGACCGGGCTACCCGGGATCGAAGTACAACGGGACGGGACGCGTCATCACCAAGAGATACTGCAAGAAGATCGCCTGCGAAGTGAACATGGCGGTGTACAACCGCGAGCAGGTCGGCTCCTCGTTCAAGCCGTACATCCTGTCGACCGCGGTCAAGCAGGACATGAACGTGCAGACCAGCACGCTCGACGGCTACAACAACGTCTACATCCCGCTGGACTCCCAGCCCACGATGTACCCGGCCAGCTCCTCGTCCGCTGCGCAGGCTGGCTGGTACCTGGTCCATAACGACTCCATGGCGGAGAACGGGCCGTACACGCCCCAGATCGCGATGGCGGTGTCGATCAACACCGCCTACGCCGACCTGTGGCATGTCGTGGCTGGGCAGGACGGCAAGAATGTGGTCGACATGGCGCAGGCGTTCGGCGTTAACACCGACGCGGCCGGCTTCCCGAATATGTCGAACCAGGCGGGCGTCGCGCTCGGCCAGGCGTCACTGACCGTCGGCGAGCAGGCCACGATGCTGGCCACGATCGACAACGGCGGCGTCTACCACAACGCCCACGTGATCTCGTCCATCAGGCAGAACAACGCCCCGCCGACGCCAATCAAGATCACCAGCTACCCGGTGTTCAGTTCCGATCCGACGCTCAACTCCGAAAGGGCCTCGCAGGTGCAGTACGCGATGTCCGTGGACACCGCGCCCTACGGCACGGCGCCCACCGCCGGGATGAGCAACGGCCAGGAGATCATCGCCAAGACCGGCACCACGAACACCGCCCAGTCGGCGTTCTTCATCGGCGCCATCCCGAGCCAGTCCCTCGCCGTCGCGCTGTTCACTAACGAGCAGGGCAAGGGCGCCCAGACGCTGAACAACCTCGGCGGCAATCCGCAGGGCGGCTTCGGCGGCACCTGGCCGGCGACGATCTGGCACACCTACGCGGAGAACGAGTTCGTCCCGCTGGGAGTCCAGCAGTTCACCCAGCCGGTATTCACCGGCAGCACGTGGAACCTAGTGCCGCCAGGCCTGCGGAAGGTCCCGAAGAAGCACAAGAAGCCGAACCACGGCCGGCCGAACGACTTCCCCACCGGTCAGCCGAGCCAGGGAGGTGGCAACCCCAATCCGTTCCCCACCTTCAGCTGTGATCCGACGGTAGTGACCTGCGGCGGTGGCGGCGGTGGAGGCGGGGGCGGCAACGGGCAGAGCGTCAACGCGACACCGGCAGGCGCGGCCGTGGGCGGCATCGTAGCCGGACTGCCCGCGACCGCCCTGCGGGCGCGGCGCCGCAGGCGCAAACGGCGAGCGGAAGATAGGGTTAGATATGGGGGTGGACGCCCCAGGGTCAACGGATAGCCGGTTTGACGGCGGCGCAGAGCGCCCCGGACCCTCCAACCCCGTCAAGCGCGTCACCCTGGCCATCGCCCTCGGCAGCACCAGCGTCCTCCTCGCCGCGTCCGTGCTCGGCATCGTGCTCGCGCTGGCGGAGAAGGCCCCGTGCCGTTCCGGGGCCTGGAACTTCTACGCCAAGCAGTTCCAGGACGCCTGTTACACCGACATCTACCCGCTGTACTACGGCGAGGGGCTGTCGGCCGGGAAGGTTCCCTACACCGGCCATCAGGTTGAGTACCCGGTGCTGATCGGCGGCGCCATGCAGGCCGCGTCCTGGCTGGTCAGGAACGTCAACCCGGTGATCAGGGGCCGCGAGTTCTTCGGCGTCACCGTGCTGCTGCTCGCGGTCTGCGCGGTCGTAGGCGTGCTTGCGACCGCGCGGGCGGCCGGCCCGGACCGGCGCGCCCAGGCGCTGATGGTGGCGCTGTCGCCGGCGCTGATCCTGTCCGCGTTCATCAACTGGGACCTGATCGCGCTCGCGCTGACCGCGCTGGGGATCGCCGCCTGGGCGGCCCGCCGCGGGGTGTGGGCGGGGGTATTCCTCGGCCTGGGGGTAGCGGCCAAGTTCTATCCGCTGGTGGTCTTCGGGCCCCTGCTGCTGCTCTGCCTGCGGGCCGGTCAGCTGCGGGAGTTCGCGAAGACCCTCGCCGCGGCGGCGCTCGCCTGGCTGGCCGTCGACCTGCCGGTGATGATCGTCGCGCCGTCCGGCTGGGCCTACTTTTACGTGTTCAGCAAGGATCGTGCCGCCGACTGGGGCTCGGTCTGGTACATGTTCGAGCACTTCAACGTGCCCGTGCTCGGCGACGCCCAGCTCAGCGTCCTGAATCAGATGTCGGCGGCCTTCTTCACCGCCGCCTGCGTCGCGATCGCCGTGCTCGCGCTGGCCGCGCCCCGCCGCCCGCGCCTGCCTCAGCTGTGCTTCCTGGTGCTGGCCGCGTTCCTGATGACGAACAAGGTCTGGTCACCGCAGTACATCGTGTGGCTGGTGCCGCTGGCCGTGCTCGCCCGCCCCCGGCTGTGGCCCTACCTGCTCTGGCAGCTCGCCGAGGTGGCCTACTTCTTCGGCATCTGGGGCTACCTCATCTTCGTCTACGCCAGCGAGGGCAACCCGGTAACCGGTTATCACGGCATCAGCACCGGGTGGTACTTCGCTGCCCTCGTGGCCAGGTTTCTCGCCGTAGGCCTGCTCGCCGCCTACGTCGTTCGGGACATTATTTATCCCGAACGGGACGTGGTGCGTGCTCACGGTCAGGATGATCCGGCTGGCGGGATTCTCGACCACGCCGAGGACCGGTTCAGGCTCCGCTTGCCTGCCCGGATTGGCCGGCCTAAGTCGGCAGGTGCTGCTTCAGCCAGCTGAGGTCGGCGGCCAGGCTGCCGTCCTCATCGGGGGTCTCGCAGATGGCGGGGGCGCCCGCGGCGCGGACCACGGCGAGCAGCAGCGCGGGGTCGATCGTCCCGGCGGCGATGTTAGCGTGCCTGTCCCGGGCCGAGCCGAACTCATCGCGCGAGTTATTGCAGTGCACCAGGTCGATCCGGCCGGTGATCGCCTTGATCCGGTCGACCGCGTCGGCGAGGTCGATGCCGGCCGAGTTGGCGTGGCAGGTATCGAGGCAGAACCCCACGTCCGCGCCGTTATCCCCGGCGGCGTCGGTCACCGCGTCCCAGAGCCTGCCGATCGCGTCGAGCGACCTGGCCATGGCGCCGTCGCCGCCCGCGGTGTTCTCGATCAGCATCGGCAGCGGCCGCTCGATGCGTTCCACCGCCTTGCGCCAGTTCTGCAGGCCCTCTTCGGCGTCCACGCCCGCGTTAACGTGCCCGCCGTGCACGATCAGGCCCTTGGCGCCGACGGACGCGGCCGCCTTGAGCTGCTGGTCGAGCAGCTTCCTGCTGGGTATCCGGATCCGGTTGTTGCTCGTAGCGACGTTGATGACGTACGGCGCGTGAATGTAGATGTCCACGTCGGCGGCGGCGAAGGCGTCCCGGATGGCCGCCGGGTCCCCGCCGGGGATCACCGGTCCCTTCCAGCCCTGCGGATCGCCGAGGAAGAACTGAGCCGCGTCCGCGCCGCGGGCGATCGCCTCGTTCAGCGGGTTGTCCACGTGGAAATGGGCTCCGATGCGCACCATGCCCCGAGCCTAGTCGCTGCGGTCAGGCGACGAAGCCGCCCTTGGACAGGCCGATGGCCAGGCCGACGAACCCGGCGATGATGCCGGCCACGATGAGCACCCGCTGCTCCCGGGTGACGGAGACCATCTGCGCGTATAGCCCTACCAGGCATGCGGCCAGCCCGGTGGCGGTCGCGATGATGATTACTGCGGCACCGGTGTGAGCGTTCCGCACGATCAGCCCGAGGACGAACGATACGAGGCCGACCACCAGCGTCAAGATGGTCAGGATGTTCACAACCCGGTGCGGCTGCCCGTCCGAGTTCAGGATGTTCGGACGCGAGCCGGTCCGGACGCTGCCTGCCACGGTGACCACCTCCTGGCTGTCACTGCATGAACGTTGGTTTCACCGCACAGTCTTCCCCGTCCAGTACTCAGGAATCTAGCCTTTCCCAGGCGGCGGTCTCCATCCGGTTACCGCGTACCTCGGATGTTGGGTATCCTGACTAGGCTGCGGACGACCCGGCCGGTACCTGCGCCGGCTCGTGACCGCGACACCTCCTGCCACGGAAGGACCGTGGCCGCATTAGTCCAGAGGAGGCTCAGGACGCCCATGCGCCATTACGAGATAATGATCATCCTCGACCCCACCCTCGAGGAGCGCAACGTCCAGCCGTCACTTGACCCGTTCCTGAAGGTCGTGACCGGTGGCGGCGGCAAGGTTGACAAGGTGGACATCTGGGGGAAGCGCCGCCTGGCCTACCAGATCGAGAAGAAGTCAGAAGGTATCTACGCGGTCGTGGACCTGACGGCGGAGCCGGGCACCGTGCTCGAACTCGACCGTCAGCTCAACCTCAACGAGGGCATCTTGCGGACCAAGGTCATGCGGCCCGAGCATCATCACTGAGCGGGGCCTTCCACCCTAGGCCCGTTCCCTTTTATCAGCGGCAGAATTCGTTAGCGAGCGGGAGTAACCCCGATGGCAGCAGGCGATACCCAGATCACGATCGCGGGCAACCTCGTCGACGATCCGGAACTGCGTTTTACCCCGGCGGGGCAGCCGGTGGCGCGGTTCCGGGTGGCCTCGACGCCGCGGTTCCGGGATAACTCGACCGGGGAGTGGAAGGATGGCGACAGCCTGTTCCTGACCTGCAACGTGTGGCGGCAGGCGGCGGAGAACGTCGCCGAGAGCCTGCAGCGCGGGATGCGCGTCATTGTCTCCGGGCGGCTGCGGCAGCGGTCGTATGAGACCAAGGAAGGCGAGAAGCGCACCGTCTACGAGGTCGAGGTCGATGACGTCGGGCCCTCGCTGCGCAACGCGTCCGCCAAGGTGAACAGGGTCGCCCGCTCCGGTTCCGGAGATGGCGGCTACAGCGGCGGCCAGCGCGGCTCCGGAGGTTCCGGCGGCCGGTCCGCCGGCGGCCAGGGCACCTCAGGTGGCGGCCAGGGCAACTCAGGCGGCGGCCAGGGCAACTCAGGCGGCGGCCACGGCGGCGGTGAGGCCGACCCGTGGGCGACCGACAGCCCCGGCGGCGGGTACTCCGACGAACCGCCGTTCTAACTCAACACAAGCCAGATATCAAGTAACCGACCATCCCCGCCGCGGGCGGGGCTCTAAGGAGCACCACGATGGCCAAGCCACCACTGCGCAAGCCGAAGAAGAAGGTTTGCGTGTTCTGCCAGGAGCGGATCGTCTACGTCGACTACAAGGACACCGGCCTGCTCCGTAAGTACATCTCGGACCGGGGCAAGATCCGCGCCCGGCGGGTGACGGGCAACTGCACGCGCCACCAGCGGGACGTCGCGACGGCGATCAAGAACGCCCGCGAGATGGCGCTGCTTCCGTACACGAGCACGGCGCGCTAGGGAGTCACGCAGATGAGTCGTACACCGATGAAGCTCATCCTCACGCAGGAAGTGAGCGGTCTCGGCGCACCCGGTGACGTGGTGGACGTGGCGGCCGGTTACGGCCGCAACTACCTGATCCCGCGCGGCTTCGCGATGAGCTGGACCCGCGGCGCGGAGAAGCAGATCGACCTGATCAAGCGGGCCAGGGCAGCCAGGGAGATCCGCGGCGCCGAGGACGCGAAGGCCGTGGCGGCGCAGCTCGAGGGCCTGCACGTGCAGATGCCGCGGCGGGCAGGCGGTAACGGCAGGCTGTTCGGCTCGGTCGGGCCCGCGGACATCGTGGCCGCCGTGCGCGAGGCGGGCGGCCCGGAACTCGACCGGCGCCGGATCGAGGTGCGCGACCCGATCAAGACCGTGGGCTCGCACCAGGTCCGGGTCAGGCTGCACCCCGAAGTCAGCGCCGCGGTCGACATCGAGATCACCGCCAGCTAGTCGGCACCGGCTAATCAGCGGGACTGGCGTAACCGGACGCTAGCCGGGCTAGCTCCGGGTCGATTTCGCGTACCATCACCCAGATCGCGGCGACCTGTGCCTCCAGACCGGAGGAATCCGCGCTCTTGCGGTCGGCGTCCAGCTGGTCTATGGCCTCAGCCACGCGCCGGAGAGCGAACTCGTCTATCGAACACACCGTCGAAGATTATCAGGTCGGCGGTGCCTGCGGGCGTGCTTCCTCAAGTCCGGTTATCCACAGGCCGCTAACTGCACCTGTGGATGTCACCTGTGGATAACCGGCCGGAAAAACCCCGCGAAGTTTTTCTTCCACACAGCCAGTGGATCACGTTTCCCCTGTTCATAGGCGCATGGCTGTCTTTCGCCCAACCGTCTCCACAGGTCTGTCCCCAGGCTGCGCACAACGTGGCCGGCGTGTCTGCACACCTTGTCCACACCGTCGTCCACCGTGCGACTTGGTGCCGGGCGTGGCGGGTCGGCAAAATGTCAGAGCCATCGGCTAGAAACGATGTCAGGCGGCGGTAGAAGTGCGTTCGTGCTCCGTTCACTGGCAGGCAAGGCCACTCGTATGGGGGAGGAGGGGCAGGTGAGCGTCACCGAGATTGCTCCGAGGAATGACGATTTCGAGCGGACCCCGCCGCACGACGTCGCGGCGGAGCAGTGCGTGCTCGGCGGGATGCTGCTCTCGAAGGACGCCATCTCGGACGTGATCGAGGTGATCCGGCCGGCTGATCACTACCGGCCGGCGCACCAGCTGATCCACGAGGCGATACTCGACCTGTACGGCCGGGGCGAGCCCGCGGACGCGATCACGGTCGCCAACGAGCTGAGCAGGCGCGGCGAGATCGCCCGTGTCGGCGGCGGGCCCTACCTGCATACCCTGATCGCCTCGGTGCCGACCGCGGCGAATGCCGGCTACTACGCGCGCATCGTCAGGGAGCGCGCGATCCTGCGCCGCCTGGTGGAGGCCGGCACCAGGATCGTCCAGTTCGGCTACGCGGGCGAGGCCGACGCCGACGAGCTCGTGGACCGGGCCCAGGCTGAGGTGTATGCGGTCACCGAACGCCGGGCCAGCGAGGACTACCACTCGCTGTCGGAGATCATGCCGGGCGCGCTGGACGAGATCGAGGCGATCGGCAGCCGCGGCGGGGTCCTCACCGGCGTGCCCACCGGTTTCTCCGACCTGGACGCCCTCACCAACGGCCTGCACCCCGGCCAGATGATCGTCATAGCCGCGCGACCCGCTGTGGGCAAGGCCCTCGCGCTCGACACTCCGCTGCCCACGCCGACGGGTTGGACGACGATGGGGGAGGTCCGCGTCGGCGACCAGCTGCTCGGGGCCGACGGCAGGCCCACGCAAGTCGTCGCCGCAACCGAAGTAATGCACGGCCGTCCCTGCTACGAGGTCGAGTTCGACGACGGCGAGGTGATCGTCGCCGACAAGAATCACCAGTGGCTTACCTGGGACCACCGGGTCCGCGAAGACGACAAAGACCTGCGCATCGGCCTCCGCGAGTCCTGCGGGCTCGTCGCGCCCCAGGTGGTCACGACCGGGGAGATCGCCGGCACTTTGCGCTGCGAGACGGCGCTTCACCAGTCCAACCATGCGGTGGCGCTCACGGCCGCGATAGACCTATCGCACGTCGACCTGCCCGTTCCCGTCTATGCCGCAGCGTCAGGAGCCAGGGAACGCCGCTACGGCGACCCGCAGTGCACACGGTGGCGGTACATCGTGGATGTCAGGGCCGTGCCCTCCCAGCCTGTCCGGTGTGTGCAGGTAGATAGCAGAGACCACCTTTACCTGGCCGGACGGGGCATGATCCCGACGCACAATTCGACGCTGGCTCTGGACTTCGCGCGGGCCGCCGCCATCAAGAACAGCATGACGACCGTGCTGTTCAGCCTGGAGATGGGGCGGAACGAGATCACGATGCGGCTGCTGTCGGCGGAGGCGCGGGTGCCCATGCACACGATGCGCACCGGGCAGATGAACGACGACGACTGGGCCCGGCTGGCCCGGCGGATGAGCGAGGTCGCGGACGCGCCGCTGTTTATCGACGACTCGCCGAACATGTCGCTGATGGAGATCAGGGCCAAGTGCCGTCGGCTGAAGCAGCGGCATGACCTGAAGTTCGTCATCGTCGACTACCTGCAGCTGATGTCCTCACCCAGGCGGGTAGAGAACCGGCAGCAGGAAGTCTCAGAGATGTCCCGGTCGCTGAAGCTGCTGGCCAAGGAACTCGAGGTCCCCGTCATTGCGCTATCCCAGCTCAACCGCGGTCCAGAACAACGCCAAGATAAAAAACCACTTTTGTCCGATTTGCGTGAAAGTGGCTCCATAGAGCAGGATTCGGACGTTGTGATCCTTTTGCACCGAGAAGACCTGTATGAGCCGGAATCGCCGCGGGCGGGCGAGGCGGACCTGATCGTGGCTAAGCACAGAAACGGTCCGACGACTACCGTGACCGTGGCGTTCCAAGGTCACTACAGCCGCTTCGTCGACATGGCCCCAGGATGATCCGGCCTGCTGTAGGGTCTTACGCCACATGACGTAATCTCACAGTCGATGTCGTACGGGTGTCATATAGGACATTTTTCTGAGACACGCCGGAGCGCTTCCGGGAATTGTCAGACGGCTATGGGACTGTAGTCATGGTGTCGCCCGTAGTAGCGCGATACGTCGCGACTCGGGCGGTATCAGTGAGGCGGTGCCATGCCGCTTGCTGCGAGCCGGTGTTGAAGAATTGGACGGCTGCCCTCCACGACGAGATGCGCAGGCATAACGAGTCGGCCTGCAGAGCTTTGCCTGACGCCAGCGGGCGCAAGTCCGGAGTTCTCCGTCTGGCTGGGAGCTCACGGCTTTACGAGCTTGGCGTGGGGGTGGTCTGGCCGACCTCGATGAGGTGGCCGTCGGGGTCGCGGAT